>Ga0265293_10001691_pt1 | contig 47052 bp, 35 predicted proteins | sample Munlanlewell138R_FD_192505 | JGI IMG/M metagenome (GOLD analysis project Ga0265293, IMG submission 192505) | Leachate microbial communities from a municipal landfill in Southern Ontario, Canada - Leachate well 138R | ecosystem: Engineered > Solid waste > Landfill > Unclassified | place: Canada... | reverse complement strand
ATTTCTTCCAACACCATCACTCCGTCTTTCACCCTTAAATTACCTTCCACATTTTCAATCGTAGTTCGACCCACTGTAGCTTTTTTCACCCAGGTGTATAGTTTAATATCTATACCCAGAGGAACCATAAAGGGGTCATCCTCTTTGTTTTCTGTCTCTTCAAGGGCCAAAGCAGAATCCGATGCCCCGAATCCGCTGACCATATCCATGATTTGATCGATGTTGGTATGTTCCGAGACAAACGATAGGTCACCTACCAACAGACCGGTTTTGTTCAGGTATTGATCCATGTGGGTGATTTCGCCCGAAAGAGCAAACTTCGACTCACCTATAGTACATTGACTTTTATCGATGCTAAGTTTTTCGGGAGAAAAATCAAATGCAATCGATGGAATTTCAATAGGATATTCTAAGTCACTTAGACGGATGTGGCCATTTTTTAGGTTGGCTTGTACGTTGGGCGACCATTGAAATAATAAATCCGTTTTACTGTCATCATACATGCCTTTGCCTTTGATCGTCATTGCATCTCCCAAAATGGAAGCATAGTTACCCAGTTCGGCTTGAAGATGTTGATGTGAATAATCAAAAGCGATGCTTGGATTCTTTTTATTCTTTGCAGAAGGCGATAGATGGATAGTCCCTGCTGCTTTTACTATATCGGCCGATAGGGTATCCATGATGGCTTTTACCTTGCCGAAATCAAAATCACAATCAGCAGTAATCATCTGAGTTGTATCCATAAAATCCGAAAGCTGTGCTTTCAGATTTACCTCATTTAATGTTGCATCGACCACATCAATCATTCTGACATCCATATCTTTACTTTTGATTTCGATATCAAATAATTTGTCGGATGCTTTTCTTTTCGCTTTGGGAAAGGATGTAATCTTTAGCTTGGCTTCCGGCGATTGAATAAAGAGACTGTCGTTATAGACAGCTTCCATATCGTGAATCACAAAATCTCCATTTAGATTCATTTTTTGGAGGTCAAGGTTTTGCATATCGTTTAAAGCAAAGTCAGTAAGCATATTTGCTTTGGCTTTTCCTTTGATGAGTAGGTTCATGTCGTCGGGTAAGATGGGTTTCAACTCGACAAGTTCCATGTTGCTGTTAACCTTTATTTTAAATATCATTTTGTCGAGGAGGTCCAAGATTTGTCCACTAAGCATCAAATTGCTTTTCCCCGTTTGTAGTGTGAGGGCGTTGATGGTAAGCTTACTTAAGGAGTCGTTGTTTACATCGAGGTGAGCCAGTAGGTTGGCACTGATGTTTTTAAAGGGTAAGCTAAATTTCTTATAGGCAAATTTCCCTTTATCAAGCATAATCTGAGCGTTGATGATGGGGAGGAGAGATTCGTTGTATATTCCTTTTGCATCGCCTTTTAATACCAGTTCTCCATCTACCTTAATATCTTTTAATAGATCCTTGTAAGCGTCGGGAACGATATCCAATACTTCCGGAATTCTCCAGGTATTGGTGTTGAAAGCCATATCGATAGCTATATCTTTAAAGTCGGCAGATGGTTGCACCTTGCCGTTTAGGTATAGTTTTATTTTCTTCAGTGTTATTTCGGCTTTATCTAAGGTGAGGTTTTGATGGTCGATATGATAGCTAAAAGGAATCTCAATGTCAAGGGGTAGACCTTTGGCATAGACGGTTGTATCCATACGGAAAAACACTTCGGGCATATCCAAATCGATATTGCCATGGATGTTGGGACCTGATTTTTTAGCTTCAATTTTTGTTTCAAAACTATTGAGTTTGGCGGCAATGGATATGGAATTTTTCATATTAAACCGTATCGCACCACTTTCCAAATGCAATTTTGCCCAGGCATCCTCCACCGTTAATTTTCCTTTGAGTTGTGCCGTAAGCCCGTTGATGGAGGCATAGAGGCCGGAAAATTGGTCGGTAAAATCGGCATTGAGGTTTTTAATACTGATTTTATGAAGGTTTATTAAATCAAAGGGTAATTCAAAGGCGGTATCTTTATCGGTAGTATCTGTTTCCACAACATCGAAATTGGTGTTTCCCTTTGCATCGATAAAAAGGTGAGCTTTGACATTGCTTACAGTTACGGCAGTAACTTTCAAAGCATTATTAAAAAGCAACTCTTTGATGTTTAGCGAAGCTTTGAGGTCTTCAACAACAGCCAGGGTATCGGAGGGAGCTCCGGGCGTGGGATTGATCAAGGTGAAGTTTTTGATGCGCAGCCCGACGGTGGGGAAAGTGCTGAAAAAGGTAATATCGACCGTATCGAAGTGGGTGGTACAAAGAATAAATTTATCCGTTTGATTCCGTACGATGGGGGTCAATTTTTCGGGAGTAACTATCAGCCATAAAACGATACTCAGGGTGATAAGGATAAGACCCACTAAGGCAGCCAATGAAATTCCGATGATTTTAAATGTTTTCTTCATGATAAAAATGTATGGGTTCCTTAATCGACTTTCGTAAATGTATGGGTTTTGTCGTAATCGTCATGATAGTTTAGCTTGGTAGGAGTTAGTGTTGTAACGGTGTAACGTTTAGGGATTTTACCACCCATTTCCATGATATGTATGTGGATTAATTCATCTTTTTCCAGTGTCCAGGTAAAAGGCTGGGCTTCTTCTTCGGTGACGTCGTCGGCCGTATCCCAAGTGGCACCATCGCCATTGGCATAATACTTTTCGAAAAGAGAGCCTTCTTGCCATTTTCCGGGTAACAATGCTTTGTCGAAATCTTTATCCTCTTGAAACAAATTACAAGAGTTTAGCAGAGAAGTTAAAATACCTATTGCGATGAGTGAAATGACTATTCTTTTCATATATCTTGCATTAAGTGAGTTGCAATTAAAAAACGTTTTGAAATACAAATGCAAAAGTATATAAATTTATGCTTGCTTTTTGCAATTCTATAGGTAAAAAAATGCTTCCTTGAGCTGCAATCGGAAGGCTGTTTTAAATAATAATATGTTCTTTACGCAGGAGATCGTTGACGGTTTTTACGGGGGTAAAGGTTGAGAGCGGAACAGCCACAAATATGCTAATCCAGTCGGCCATGGCGCCGTTCCATAAACCGGGATGTTCCAAGGCTTTTAAACTCTTTCCGTTTTTTGATTTATGTGCAATAAAATAGCGTTGATCATCAGCAAATTGTGTCAGTTCGAAGGTTTCGCCTTGGTAGTTTTTGATGGCACATACCAAATCAACAGGGTTAAAGAATTCCGATTTTTCGAGAATTTGTTCTTGTTGCAGCTTGTTTGTATCGATTTCGGAGGTTTCGACAATTTGGAGGGTTGTAACGCCTTGCTCGTTTTTCACCCAAAAAGGGCCTCCTCCCGGTTCGTTTTCTCGTTTCACCATGCCGCAAACACGGATGGGACGGTTTAGTCGATGGTATAAATAAGATTGTTTTTCAAGGGTTGAATATGAAGCGTATAGTACCGGTAATTCGATATTTAAATGCTCTTTGGCGTATAATTCGATGGCATGCAAATCTTTTTCAGAGACAGCCGAGGATTCGAGGATTTTTAAAAACTCAAAGCAACGGTTTTGGTAAGTTATTAAAAGCGAGGTTAAAAGCTTTTTATATAGGATGGTGTCTGAACGACGTTGGTCAAGGGTAACGTTGTCGATATTTTTAATGAAGATAATATCGGCATCGATATCGGCTAAGTTTTGTAATAAGCTACCGTGTCCACCGGGGCGGAATTCAAGGCTGCCGTCATCGTTGCGAAACGGTTCGTTGTTATCGTTTAAAGCAATGGTATTGGTGGAGGGAGATTGATAGGAAAAACTCAGTTCATAGTTACAGCCAAAACGTTTTTCATATTTCACTTTTATGTTTTGGAAATGCTCCTCGAACACGCTATGATGCTCCGGCGAAACGGTAACATGCAAATACACTTTGCCGTCGGCATTACGTGCATAGGCATCCCCTTCGACCAGATGCTCTTCAAAAGCGGTACGTTCTTCTTTATCGTAAGCATGAAATTTGAGCAAAGCTTTGGGTAAGGCGGCGTAGTTCAATCCCTCCGCATAGAGAAAATATTCAAGGAGGATATCGTATTTTTCTTTTGCCAGACAATCCACGGTATCAATGTGATGTTTCGCCATGGCAGTTTTCAAATCCGGATAGAAGGCCATTTTGGGTAAATGATCCAAAAGGGTATATACCTCTTTCAAAGCAGGGTCTTTGGTTTTCGAGGCGATATTATATTTTTCTAAAAAAAGAAATAAATCTTTAAACATACGGGTAGCGGCACCCGATGCAGGGACGAATTTTAGGAGTTTTTTGTCTTTTAGTTTATGATCCAAATGTTCGATCTGTTGTCGGATTTCGTCGGGAGTAAACACCTGTATGCCTTTGCCGGCAGTAGCCGGAGCACTAAGTTCTACATAGCGAGTGCCTCGTTTTAACTTCTCAAGCTGTTGCATGACCACTTGCTGGTCCAATCCCAAGGATTGCATTTGCCGAATATCTGATTCACTAAACATAAGATATACATTTTAAGTTATTTATTCGAAAAATATTCTTGTAATAAACGGGCTACGTATTTCCCGAAGACGTCGAATTCGAGGTTTACGATGCTTCCAGGTTTAAAGGTATGAAAATTTGTTACTTCATACGTATATGGAATAATAGCTACAGAAAAGCGTTTTTTTTCGGAATCGACCACAGTCAGACTCACTCCATTGACAGAGATAGAGCCTTTGGGCACTGTGATGTTTTCTTTGTTAGGTTCATATTCAAACCAATACCTCCAGCTGCCGTTTTCATCGATTACGTCTATACAACGTGCCGTTTGGTCAACATGACCTTGCACGATGTGACCGTCGAAGCGGCCGTCCATTTTCATGCTGCGTTCCAGATTGACTTCATAGTCGACATGCCATTGTTTTAAATTCGTTTTCAATAAGGTTTCCTGCATGGCGGTGACCACGTATTGCTGTTTGTCCAAATCTAATTTTACAATTGTCAAGCAGCAACCGTCGTGGCTCATGCTTTGATCAATTTTTAGTTCGTGGGCAAAGTCGACTTCAATCACAAAATGCACATTGGTTTTTTCGTGGATGATGTCGACTACTTTTCCTGTTTTTTCAATAATTCCGGTAAACATATATATAAGATTTTAAAGATTAACGTACAATGGTAACACTTCCTTTCAAACTTCTGATGCGTATGCCGGCAAGGGTATATTCCCTCAAATCGCATACATAATAATACACCCCGTCGGCACAATCTTTCCCGGTTATTCGGTCTTTGCCGTTCCAACGTATTTCAGGATCTTCGGTTTGAAATACGAGATTTCCCCAGCGGTTATAGATTCTTATATGAGCACTTTCGACCAAATCATAGGGATGAAAGGGAGTAAAAAGATCGTTGTAACCATCGTTGTTGGGGGAAAATATATTGGGTAAGCGATAAGGATTGCATTGATCGATATCGAAGCAAACGCTTTGGCTGAAATTACTGGCATTATGGACCGAATCCAAGGCTCGTATGACATAACAGCCTACCACGGAAAGAGGTTTTATCCATTTATACGTCAATACTAAGGGATCGTTGATGGTGTCTAAAACCACAAAATCGCCGTTTTTCTGTTTGTTGTAGTAGATAACATAGGTTGACACATCTTGATAGCAGGAATCATAGGGCATGCTCCAGTAAAGGTCAACATCTATGCAATCGGTTTCGGCTGATAGGAGAGGTGTGCAGGGAGGTTTATTATCGACCGGTTTTTCACAGGCTATTTGGGATAGGTTGCGTAACGGTCTTTCAAAAATAGTATCGTCGTAATAGCCTATGGCTTCGATGTAATAACAATAGAATTTTCCGTTTATCAAACCGATATCGACATAGGTTTGTTCAGATGTCGTTGCTATGGAGTCGAAAACATTGGTCAGTGGGTTGTGTCGGTATACAATATATTGAATGTTTTTCCAGGGTACATCTTCCTGCCATTGCAGGTACATGCATTCATCGGAGGGGCTAAGCCGTAAATATACGGAAGAAGCCGGGTCGGAAGCATCGATCAAGCGTGGATTTGTGTCGGCACTGTGGTAGAATTCCAATTGATAGTAGAAATCATGTTCACTTGTGTTGAGCAAGGAATCCGTAAACAGCGTATCCGATAGCTGTGGCATGGAATGTATAAGTGTCATGTGTTGTATAGAGGATATTTCCCTGTATAAACGAAGCAGATAGGGTCCTGGATATTGTATACTGTCTATATCGACAGGAGGATGCCATTTTAGTTCTACTTTTCCCTTAAGGGTATCGGTTTCGATGATGCTTACACGGGTGATGACCGGCACATAGTTTTTCAGCAGGACGCAGACTTCTTCGGAGGCATAGCTTTCGGCATTGTCTTTATAGTAACCCACTATCATATAACAATACTGTATGCCGTGTTTCAAGCCTTTTCCGTCGTTATCATCGACAAAGCTAGTTGCTTGGTAGGATTTGGTTTCGCCTATGAGTTTATACTGTGTTTCGGGAGGTACTCCGGTTTCACAATGTTGAGGCACAAAGCCCGAAGGCCCTTCGCGGCGGTAAATACGATACCCGGCGGCATTGTTGCAAGTCGAATCCCACGATAAGAAGACTGTTTTTTCGAAAGGAGTTGCTATGAGGTGTTGGGGTGCTGGAGCCACGACGGTAATTTGTATGGTTTTCATATTCACCAAGCTGACAGGAGCTCCGTTATCCTGTGCTTTGATGACGACAGGATAGGGCTGTTTGCGCACATGAGCGCATTGGGTAGGCCAGTAGAAATAGGTGGATACCGAATCCCTGCCCGATATGCCTTGATTGAAATATGCTGGCGATTCAGTGAGTTGAAACACACTGCCTATGGCTGTTAAGGTGACTACTTGATTGGCATCAGGGTCTCGGGCACTTACTTTAAACACCAAGGTGTCGCCGGCATTGATACAAGTGTCGTCAAGACTGATGATTTCAGGTACGTGGTTATTGCAGGCCATGATGATGATTTGCATATCCCTGATTACGGAACCTATTTTCACGCCATGCCTATATTCTTCAATCAAAATAGCGATATTATATTCTCCTTGCATAAAGGGTGTATCCCAGTAAAAATCGCCGGTGATGGAATCGATAGAGATGCTGTTGCTTGCTTGAGGTAAGCTGTATCCGGGTATGTCCTGCCCGTTCAGTCCTTTGCATTTTATCAGTTTATAGGAGAGGCTGTCTCCGTCGAGATCGACGGCGCCGGGATTGTGGTAAAAAGGCTGATGGACGCACCCCATGTCGATGGGCGGATTTTCGAGTATGGGGGAGTTGTTGAAAGATAAAAATGGGCTTATAATCAGTTCCGATTCTATATAAAAAGGAACCTCGACCGAATTGGGTACGTTTAAAATCCCTTGGTTGCGATTAGGGTCCTCCATGGAAATGGTATACGTGCCGCTGGCCGGATAGGTATGCGTTCCTACATAAGTGTTCTTTTGAATGTCATTACCCATTTTGACAATGGAAAGACGTTTGATGATATCGGAAGAACCATCTCCCCAGTATACTTCCAATTCGTTTCTATCGGCCGGACTGAGGGAATAGGTATAGGTAATTAAGGTCATTTCATAGCGTAACCCTCCCAAATGTTTGTATGTAATTTCCCCTGCACGTTCATGAGTGGCATGAACGTTAGTGAAAAATAACATGATACATATCCATAGATAAACGTGTTTCATCTATCGTAAGTTTATGTTGTATTAATGAAAAAACGCGCTACTTATTGTATAAAATTGATGTATTCTTGCAATTAGGTTGTACCTTACAATTCTGCGCGACGAATTTGAGCAAAGAAATTTTCATTGTATCATCCTTTGAAAGGACTATAAAAAAAACGTCTCAAAACCGGTTTGAGACGTTAGGATATATAAAGAATCTTTTTCTTATTTTTTCAAAAAGGAATAGGTGTAATCCGTGGGTGGAATTAAGGTTTCTTTGATGGTTCTGGGGGATGTCCAACGTATCAAGTTGAGGTAGCTGCCGGCTTTGTCGTTGGTACCCGAAGCGCGAGCTCCCCCAAAAGGTTGTTGACCGACAACGGCACCGGTAGGTTTATCGTTGATATAGAAATTACCGGCTGCATTTCTCAGGTATTGATCGGCAATCATGACAGCGTAACGGTCGTGAGCAAAGATGGAACCTGTTAAAGCATATGGCGAAGCACTATCGCATATTTTCAAGGTTTCGATGTATTTTTCATCTTCATACACATAAATGCTGATCACAGGCCCGAAAATCTCTTCCACCATGGATTCATAAGTAGGGCTTTTTGCCAAGATAACGGTAGGTTCAATAAAATAGCCTACGGATTTATCGCATCTGCCACCGGCTATAATTTCAGCCTCATTCGATTTTTTCGCTCTTTCGATGTATCCGGCGATGTTGTCGAAGGAATTTTCATCGATAACGGCATTGACAAAATTGGAAAAATCACGTACATCGCCCATTTTTATTTCGCTCAACATATAGAGCACCCTCTTTTTCACATCCTGCCATAAAGAAGCCGGAATGAAGGCTCGTGAAGCAGCAGAACATTTTTGTCCTTGGAATTCGAAAGCTCCGCGTACGATGGCGGTTGCCACTTCTTTCGCACAAGCACTTTTATGAACAAAAATGAAATCTTTACCGCCGGTTTCACCGACTAATTTCGGGTAGGTATTGTATTTGGCGATATTTTCACCAACGGTTTTCCAGAAACTTTGGAAAACGGAAGTAGATCCTGTAAAGTGAATGCCGGCAAAATCTTTGTGATTTAATACGACATTGCTGATTACGGAACCCGAGCCGGGGAGAAAGTTGATCACACCGGCAGGCACTCCTGCTTCCATCAATATTTTCATCGCATAATAGCTCGACAATAGGGATGTGGTGGCAGGTTTCCACACGGTAACATTACCCATAAGTACGGGACTGATGTTTAAGTTCACGGCAATGGCGGTGAAGTTAAACGGGGTAATGGTGTATACAAAACCTTCTAAGGGACGATACTCTATACGATTGATACAGTCTTGGGGCGACATCGGTTGTTCTCCATAGATTTTAGCCGCAAAATGAGGATTAAATCGCATAAAATCAATAGCCTCACAGGCGGAATCTATTTCGGCTTGCATGGCATTTTTTGCTTGTCCCAGCATAGTGGCAGCATTCATCACATAACGGTATTTTTTAGCAAAGAGTTCGGCGGCTCTTAACATAATGCTGCTACGTTCTATCCAAGGTAAATTAGCCCAGGCTTCTTTGGCTTCCATGGCTGCTTCAATAGCCATATGTACTTCTTTTTCCGTACATTTATGATAAGTAGCTAATACGTGTTTGTGATCACAAGGCATCACTACTTTGGCTGTATTGCCTGTTCTGATTTCTTTACCACCAATAATCAAGGGAATTTCTACCTGCATATTGGCTTGTTTTTCTAACTCTTCTTGTAAAAGTCTTCTTTCTTCCGAACCGGGAGCATAGGAATAAACCGGTTCATTCTTAGGCTCTCTAAAATTAAAGGTTGCATTTTTCATGGATACAATTTTTTAATTATTATTGATTTTTTATGTTGATTCTTTTTAGCTTAAAAACTGAACGCAAAACCGGCATGGATGTCGAATACACCAAATTGAGCTACCCGTGTTTTGGGTAAATTATTTTTGTCTACACCGTAAGGACTTATTTCGGCTTGTTCTACCTCTTGATATTCAATTCTTTTAACTCCGATTTCATAATAATTAAAGCGTAAATAAGACCAATCAATACCCAATTTAAATTCGGCATGTTTGGTAATGGCAAACAGCATATCCGTTCCTAGCGTAACAGCCCCGCCTATGGCCATCATACCCTCGTTTTTAGTTTGGTATTCAAAATCATAAGTGGTGATTTTATAGGTTCCGTCGGATTGAATTTCTTTGAGTTGATACATGACATCATATTTAGGAACCATAGCCAACAAAGGACCTGCATTAGCTTTGATTTGGATGTTGAAACGGGGACGTGGGTTGAAGTTTCCCATGACACTGAACTGAGCGGTAGCCAATATCCAATTTCCGACAGTAGCCGAAGGTTCCATCAAGGATTCGGATTCTATATTCATAACTTGAAATTGTTTGACATATTTATCGCGGTTTGCCAGTAGATAAAAGCCTTTGATTTCAGCTCCGAGTGCAAGGGTGTTGGTATTTTTAAGGATGCCGTGCATAAAGAGGGAAAAACCACCTCCTATGGGGCAGTTCTGTTTATTCAAGGCATCCATCAAAGCTAAATTGCCGCCTAAGGTAAATCCCATGTTTATTTTTTTATCTGCTATTCCCACCGGATAGGTCATCATGCCTCCGCGGCGGGTCCTTTGAAGCGATTTTTTCTTTTCTATTCCTAAGTTTTTCTTACGGTATTCATGTTTCGATGCGGTTATTTCCTTTAAGGTTTGAGCATCTACATTCGGCGTCAAAAGTGTTATAGATAGCAAACAGCCAATTAAATATATGTATATTTTCATTTTTTTATGTTTTATTGAATAACAATGACAAAATAATTTTTCTTCCCTTTTTGTACTAAGATATATCTATGGTTAATCAAGTAATCGGTGTTAATGGTAACATCTTCGTTGATTTTTTCTTTATTGAGCATCAGTCCTCCCTCTTTGATTAGTCGTCTGACTTCACCTTTGGAGGTAAAGATACCACTCTGTTCAGACAATAAATCTACGCAAGCTACTCCGTTTTGAATCAAATCCCGTGCAATAGGATAGCGGGGTACTCCTTCGAATATCGACAAAAACATAGCTTCGGAGAGTGTGGCTAAGCTTTCTTTGGTCCCTTTGCCAAAGAGAATTTCGGAGGCATCACAGGCACTTTGATAATCGGCCTCGGAGTGAACATAAATGGTGATGTCCTGGGCCAAGGCTTTTTGAAGGATGCGTAGATGAGGTGCTTTGTCGTGTTTTTCTTCCAAAGAGCGTATCTCGGCTTCTTTTTTCAGGGTAAAAATACGAATAAACTTTTTCGCATCTTCATCGGAGACGTTGAGCCAAAATTGAAGAAAAGCATAAGGCGATGTTTTAGTAGGGTCGAGCCATACGTTTCCGTTTTCCGTTTTTCCGAATTTACCGCCGTCGCTTTTGGTGATTAAAGGACAGGTGAGTGCGAAAGCTTCTCCTCCGCATACCCTTCGTATCAGTTCGGTGCCGGTAGTAATATTGCCCCATTGATCGGAACCGCCCATCTGAAGGCGGCAGTTTTTATGTTGATACAAATATAGGAAATCATAAGCTTGCAACAATTGGTAGGCAAATTCCGTAAAACTCAAGCCTGTTTCCATGCGTTTTTTGACCGAATCTTTGGCCATCATATAGTTTACACTGATGTGTTTGCCTATATCTCGTATGAACTCCAAGAAGGTATAGTCTTTCATCCAGTCGTAATTATTCAATAATTCCGCGGCATTGTCCACTTGATCAAAATCGAGCAATTTGGCTAATTGGTTTTTAATGGCTTTCAGGTTATGTTCGATTTGTTCGTTGGAAAGCAATTGTCGTTCTTCCGATTTAAAGGAGGGGTCGCCTATCAAACCGGTAGCGCCTCCCACCAATATCAGGGGTTTATGTCCGGCCAGTTGCAAATGTTTCAATAGCATTATGCTTACCAAATGACCAATATGCAAAGAATCAGCCGTGGGGTCTATGCCCACATAAGCCGAAACGTATTCTTTCTGTAATAATTCTTCTGTACCGGGCATGACATCGTGTATCATCCCTCTCCATGTCAATTCTTCTACAAAGTTCATCTCTCTTCAAAAATTGAATGCAAACATACACAATTTTTTAAAATAAATGAGGCATTTATAAAAATATTTTTATGTACGTCGGCTTAACAGATAGTTTTCAATCAGCTACTGTGAGAGCGAAACAATCCGAATTATTTTGTGGAAAAACGAAAGATTTTTTGCGGTTGTTTGATACGTTTGCCTAAGATGGCAAAAAGATATGTTAGAGCAAAACGGTATCCATGTAATAATATATTGATTTTCATGTGTTCAATGGAACGTGCTGTTTTAATGTACACTACCTTAAGCGGATGCTTTATGTTTGATACATCCTCATACCGAGGGTGTAGAATAGCTTTTTGCAAGAGTTTGTCCTCGCTTTTGTTAGAGGAAGTATAAAAAGGTCCGGCATGATCCACGGCTAAGTCCAGGTGATGAACGCACAGCGTAGTCAATAGATTCACCGCTTTGAGATAGCCTGCATCAGCCAATACATCTTTTAATTCTTTAAAATCAAGTGTATCATGATAGGTTTTAAGAAATATTGTCCAATCACATAAATGCCTTAGTACGACACCAAAGCCTGCAAGATGTGTGATGATGTGCATGATGAGGTAATAGGCATTAAACATGGGGGGAGGTAAATAGATGGTTTCTTCCCCCACTTGCAGGCTTTCGCAGGGATGTGTTTTCAGTATGTTGAAAAGCTGGTCTTGAAGGATGCGATTGGACTTAAAGGCATGATCTATATTTAAAAAGTATCTATGGTTTTCGACAGGAATTCCCTTTACATAGAAAATGGCATGTTTGGGATTGATGCTTATACCGGTATTAACATCTATACCGTTTTTCTCCATGATACGATTGGCTTTTTCATAATCCCCGAACAGATATACATCGATATCACCGCCTTCTCGGTGAGAAGGAAAGGGATACATCGTGGATAAACCTATGCCTTTCAATAGCAAAATGCGTATGTCATGTTGACGATATAAGGCGCCTAGCTTTTCCAGAGCATGCTGCTGTTGATGATAACGTTCTTCAATAGCTTCGACATGGGCTACCCATCTTAAATGCAAGTTTCGAGGAAGTTGTTGGGTAGGGAGACTGGAAATAGCGTCATAAACCAATCCGGTCAATCCTTGTTTTCGGGCTTGTTGGTAAAGGTATTCCCAATCGTTGTCACTTACGTGTTCATAGGCAGCAATAGGCAGCTTGGTTTTCCATAAGGTACTGTTTATAAGTAAAAACAAAGATCTGTCGTTAAAAGATACAGGCATAGAAAATTAGGATTTAAAAACGTTCAATTTTTTCATGGTGGGAATAATCATACGTTTGATTTTTTTCTTTATACGGTTACGCATATAAGCAAATTTCCATGCCATGGAATGAGGTTTAACGATGCGACCATTGTCATAATGCACTTGTTTTACAAGGGTAACTACGTGAGATATAGTTGCTTTTTCAACATGGGTGTATACATTGTCTCCTTGTATGATGAGCCTATCATCTTTACGTGCAATAATACGATGTAGAATATAGATATCCCTGTAAGCAAACAAAACGATGCTTCCGGGTTTTAATTCTTTTGCTTCAAAAGGAGATAATAGGATGGCGTTACCTTCTTTTAAAAAGGGATACATACTGTTGCCTTTGACGCGGATTTTGACCGATTCGCCGGCTTGTATGCTCTCTAAAACACACTTAAAAAATTCGTTGTTGGGCACTTTAAAAAACATGGTGATAATTATTTGAATATGGAATTAAAAGATAAAAGGGCACTCTCTTTGTCCGGTAAACAATTCAAGTTAAAAACAGGAGTCTTTTCTATAATGTCTGATACTGTTTGGCAAATATAATCGGATAATACTTCATCATAAGCAAACAAGGTAGGGCAGGAAGGCAAAACGGCACTTAGAGCAGGGAGAATTTTCAATCGCTGTATGTTATTGCAAGGAGCTTGATTAAGTCTAACCAAAGCTGCAATCGGGTAACATTCGTTTTTATGGCAAGGGATTTTACCACTCCACATCGAGCCGAAAGCACAAGCTTGCTTATCGATGATGCGTATGATGGGGCTATCGTCATTCAGCAAGCTTACTCCGGGTATATGCTTTTGCCACAGAGCAGTATGTGTGCTTTTTCCGGTGCCCGATTCACCAAGAAACAATACAGCCTTATTCTTATAATAAATGGTAGAAGCATGTAAAGCTAAAGTTTTCTTTGAAACACAAGCTATTCCATAGGCTATCCACAATAAAAAGATGAAATTTGAGCAGTTGGGATGTTGGCAAGGGAAAAAATTCGTGTAAAAGACAGCAGAGTGATGTTCTTTGATCATCAATATAGTAGGATCCCCTATACGACTTTCCATGCGAAATAAATATCCTTTTGGATATTTGGCAAATACGCAATCGGTAGTATCACCTTCAAAGCTATAGAGTGTTTCAATGTTCCAAGCCGATAGATCAGTCTTCTGCCAATCGGGTAGAGGTACGCTTATTTGAATACTAAACAAAGGAGCTTGTTGTTCGATATGTTGGATCGCAAAAGGTAAGGCATTAGGTAAATTTTCGTATAGGTGAGAAGTTCCCTCTCCTTCAATGCGAAAAAGATGATTGGCAATACTGTAATATATAGGGCTATGGCTTATGGGTGTCATTTTTTAAGCTATCTAAATCAATGATTCTGTCACAAAAAGTTAAGGTAGTTTCACTATGAGCAATCATAATGATAGTTAATTCTTTGTTGTTTTCAGATAAAGTAAGAATAAGTTGTTGTATTTCTCGTTCAGTAGCCGGGTCAAGAGCCGAGGTGGCTTCATCAAAGAAAAGGACTTGAGCATCTTTGTATAAAGCCCGTGCAATGCCGATGCGTTGTTTTTCACCTCCCGACAAATGGTTGGCAGCTTCACCTACGGGAGTATCTATGCCTTTGGGCAATGCATTAATCAGTCTTTGCATATGCAATTGTTTTAAAATGCGTTTTATTTTTTTTCTGTCTATTTCTTCTTCATCAAAGGCCATGGCAATGTTATTGGCCAAGGTTTCGTCCATCATAAAAATATGTTGCGATACATAGGCTATGTTGTTGTGCCATTTCCGAATGTTTTCATTCGTTAAAGGGGTATCGTCTATGTATATGGTACCTTCCATAGGAAAATAAAAACCTTTCATCAAATGGAAAAGTGTTGATTTCCCTGATCCGGAGGAGCCTTTGATGCCCAACCGTTCCCCTTTGTGAATGCAAAGAGAAAAATTGTTGAAAAGAGGCGTGTTTTTGGCATCTTCAAACCAAAAGCTGATGCGATCCAATAGGATGTGTTTGGTGAATGGTAAATACTGACCAGGGACGGTTCTGCCCATCGTCCCTTCTCTTTTTGTCCCTTCTTCTATTACATCTATTACATAATGAGCATATTTGATTTGTGTCCAACGGGTCAAAATAATGCGTACAGCCGGTAAAATTCGTATAGCAGCTATCATAAACACACTGAAAGTAAATTGCAGAGCATGGTTGTCCCATCTCATATTAAACAATATCATGACAATGATTCCCAGTATCAAACTCATTTCAACCAAGGGATTGGGGGTCATGGATATCTGCTCGTTTTTAAGCCGTATTTGTTTGATCGAATCTATGTTTTTATAGTAACGTTTCAGCACTGAAGGAAAAGCATTGTTGATGACTATTTCAGCATAACCTTTGAATGCATCCTGCAATAAACTACTTTGATTCCGACGAATATGGTTTTCTTTTTGCCCCATTTGCTGTAATCTCTTTTTTATGGTTTTGATATATAAATAAACCGTAGGAACAAACACTAAGGTCAATAGTAAAGATGCATAAGGTTTGTAAATTAACAAAGTGATGTAAATGGTCAATATCAACAAGGCTTCCGTGATAATGGCTGTAAAGGAACCTAATACATTAAAAACAAAATTGCCCGGTATTTGCAGTACATTGTGTGCCAATAATACCGAATTACGTTTTTTGATGGATGTAAATCCTCTTTTATAATATTCGATAAAAATACTTTTGGAGTAATATTCATATAAGGCATTAAATTTTTTGTTCTGGTAGCGCAACAAGATTATACTTAATAAATTTTTACCTAAAAACACCAAAAATACGACCATACAACCAATGATAATCAAATGTTGCATGGAAGGCAATAGGCCTCTGGCTACATATTGTGCAATAAAAGTATGATTGAGAAATTCATCCCCTTCGATAATGATTAATATCATAGGCAATAAAGCGGCCAAACTGATGAAGTTCAGCAAAGCTCTTATAATGGCTGCAACAACAATAAAAAAAGCTTTTTTGTGAAAGGCAGATGGAATCAACTTCCATATTCTGTGTATCATCTATTCTTCTATTAAATGATATTTCAACAGCTTATCTATCCATTCTTGAGAATCTTTTTGTGCTTTAGGCTCATCCACATGATATTTGGATAAGATCATTTCTTTGACATCTTTCATCGTAAAATCTCTATCCATTAATTCATTCCACAACCATTCGGAGGTTTCATTAAAAGATATGATTTTGGTTAGGTCAACTCCGTATTCTCCCTGCATAATGAGTACACTTTCACCGGCTATTTTTCTGATTTTATATTTTTTATTTATCTTCATTTGTGATATGTGTGTTGTTCATAAAAAACAAGTCATTGTTTTTACAATGCAAAATTACATATTTTTATGTAATCCTTTGTTGAAAAATATAAGTTTTTATTAGATTTCGTGTCGGTCTTATTATCTTCAAATCGACAAATAGAGAGGCAAAAGCAGACAAAATACCTTCCAATATTCTAATCATGTGGAATTGATTCATACCTCAAATAATGTTTTTACTTAATTAATGAGGAATAGAAAACAAATCAAAAATCACTTAATTTCTCCCTTTTTTGTGAATATATGAAAATTATTATATTTTTGCAAAAAAAAAAGACTACTATGAAATGGCTTACCTATTTTCTCTGTTTTTGTATATCGTGTTCAGTAAAAGCACAGGTATTTGATGATTTTAGTTATGATGACTTTCAAGACAACACCTGTTGGCAGGGCGATGTAGACAGTTTTATTGTAAATAAACAGAAGCAATTACAGTTATATGCTCAATCTGCCGGCAGGGCTTATCTTTCTACTCCATGCCAAGCTCTGACCCAAGAGATGGAATGGCGTTTCAGAGTCAAACTCTCCTTTACTGCTTCGGATAACAATTATGCTGTTTTTTATCTTTCTTCAAACAAAAAAAATTTAAAAGATACAACAATCGAAGGCTATTATCTTCGCTTCGGTGAAAAAGGGAATGGAGATGCCATCCGTTTATACAGACAAAGCGGCAATCACCACCAATTAATATGCAAAGGTTTAGATAGTAGCATAGCTGTTGCTTTTGATATATGTGTTAAAGTGCAACGAAGCAAAGAAGGTACATGGCGGATTTTTAGTCATAATCAACAGGATAGTAGATATATACTTGAGTGTAGCTATCATGATACGGCAGCTTTGTCGATGAGTTATGTGGGTTTATTGTGCACCTATACAGCATCCAATACGCAAAAATTCTTTTGGGATGATGTTTATTGTGGGGAAATACAAACCGACACTACGCCGCCTTATCTTTTATCCTATCAATTTCAGGATGAGCATAGCATTCATTTGGTGTTTAACGAAGCCTTGGATGCAACCCATGCACTTAGCCCTTCTCATTATAGCCTACACAAAGGGATAGGACATCCCGATAGGATAAGGACACTTTCGCCCGATTTCCGACAGATACAATTAATATATACGAACGCCCTTCCCTTTAACGAAACTTTGTACCTATCCATTGATAGCTTGTGCGATACTTATGGAAATTGTTGTTTAGATACAGGTTTTGATGTGGTATGGTATTGTTCGCAAGCTTTTGATGTAATTATCAACGAAATCATGGCTAAACCCAGCCCCCAAGTCGAGTTGCCCGATGCGGAATACCTTGAGCTAAAAAGCCGTTGTGCCTTCGAAATCAACTTAAACGGATGGCAAGTGTTGTGTGGAAGTCGTGTGTATACCTTGGATAGTGTCAGCCTTTTGCCTTATGAATACCTTATTCTAACGTCTCAAACCAATGCCGCTTTGTTAGAGCCTTATGGTAAAACAGCGCCTTTGTCAAGTTTGAGAATAGCTGATCAAGGACAATTACTGCAGCTCCTTGACGATAAAGGAAAGGTAATACATAGTGTAGACTTTTCAAACAGCTGGCATACTTCTCTCAAACAAGAAGGAGGATGGTCATTAGAAATAATCGATTTTGACAATCCTTGTGGAGAAGAAAACAACTGGACATCCTCCTCAGATTCTAGAGGAGGAAGCCCCGGTCAGGAAAATGCATGTTATGAACCCAATCCAGACCGTACACATCCCGAGTTGTCTCGTGTAGTGAATCTTGATTCCATGCATATCCTTCTATTCTTTTCCGAAGCCATGAAAACGAGCTCTTTACAAAATATACATTCGTATCATATAGATAGAAACATAAAAATAGATAGTATAGTGTGGATACATCCCAATAGTAAATCCCTTTGTCTTTCATTGGCTAAGCCTTTGACTACCTCATGCATCTATACCTTATCCGTCCTGGATAGTCTTACGGATTGTTCCGGCAACGTGCTTCCTTTGCACAGTGCGCTAACATTCGGTATGGCTCAAGCTCCCGATTCCTTCGACCTCGTCATTAATGAAGTATTGTTTAATCCAAAAGATGCATCCCATACCGAATTTGTAGAAATTTACAATCGCTCCGACAAAATCATCGATCTCAAACACATTACCTTGTCGCGACTTAAAGCGAACGGGACTATCGATGCGGGTAAGGAGATTAGCAAGGAGGGTTTTCAGTTGTTTCCCCAAGATTATGCCCTGTTAAGCAAGTGTCCCGACATCATTCAAGCCTATTATTTCTGTAAAAATGAAAAGAATTTTATCCCTATGGCAAGTTTCCCTTCCTATGGTAATGAAAGCGGAGGAGTCATCTTATTAGCGAAACAAGGGATCATAGACCGTTTTGATTATCGTGCCGACATGCATTATGCTTTGTTGAAATCAGATAAGGGGGTGAGTTTGGAACGTATCAATCCGCATCGAAAAACACAAGATTCCTCAAATTGGCATTCAGCGGCTTCGACTTATGGTTATGCCAGTCCGGGCTATCAAAACTCCTGTTACACGGAGGATGTTGAAGTGGAATCGGCTTTTCACCTATATCCTGACATATTTTCTCCCGATCAGGATGGATATCATGATTTACTCCACATTGCCTACCAATTCGAAAAACCCGGCTATAGAGCAAGTATTCACATTTATAATACCGCAGGAAAAAAAGTAAAGACCCTCCTCAATAACGCTTTGTTAGAAACAAAAGGAGTGATTACATGGGATGGAAGTTGCGACAATCTATCCAAAGCTGCAGTGGGTACGTATATCATCATGATAGAATACTATACCCTTAAAGGAAGCGTCAAACGCGAAAAATTGTGTGCTTGTTTAGCAATAAAATAATAAATTTAAATAAAAATGATTTACGAATATTTTTTTTATATATTTGCACATTAAAATTTATCATGTGTATATGATCAAGGCATCGCTTATCATACTATTAATTACATGTTTTATATCTTGTGAGACGCCTTACAACGACATTCCCATACGCGATGTTAATTTTACCGTGTCAATTGATGCCTCACGTTTAATTCATACGGGGGGATATGAATATTTCACGGGAGGAGTCAGCGGTATCGTTATTTATCGTTTTGATATTAATACGTTTTATGCTTATGATCGGGCCTGTCCTTACGATTGGGAAGATGGCGGCCGCGTAAGTGTAGTAGACCTTGTATTATACGATAGCCTTTGCGGTTCTTCCTTCAATATTTTAAACGGATATCCCTATTCCGGAAGCAAATCCGAACATCCTTTGCGACCTTATAAAACTCAATTGATCAATGATTATACCTTGCATGTTTATAATTAACGGATATATTAATAATTAAATTAACATTAATTTTAACTTAACAACTATTTATGATGAAAAAATTTATTGTACCCCTTATTAGCCTTAGTTTACTGGCTTTGGCTTTCACGGCTTGTAATCCTGATGAAGATGATCCTAAAGATGATCCGAATAAACAACAGGAAGAAATTTTTGTAAGCAAGACTGCTCAAAACCGCAATGTCCTTATTGAAGAATTTACCGGTATCGGTTGTCAATTTTGCCCTGTGGGACATAGGATGACAGACTCATTAGCAGATTTATACGAGGGAAACTGTTTCCATATCAATGTACATGCCGGACGCTATGCCAATGGGAAAACACCTCTTCTTACCACTACGGAAGGCAATGAATTATTGAGCGGATTTATGGATGGAACAGGTTATCCAACCGGTTTAACCGGTCGCATGTATTGGAATGTCAACAATAAAAAGGCATTTTGCTGGAATCCAGCTTATTTTCCAACCTTGGTGAATCAAATTCTTACTACTATGCCTGCTTACGTCAATGTAGCGGCTAAAACGACTATCGAAAAAAGCAGCGGTAAATTAACATGCAAGGTGCAAGCGTATTTTACCGATAATCCCACTACCGATAGTACCATTAATTTAATCAACATTGCGATACTTCAAAATAACATCAAAGGCCCTCAATCAGGTGGATCAAAATATTATCCGGAAATGTGGGATGGAACGGCTTATTCGCATAATCATGCATTGAGAGCTTATATTACCGGTTTCTCCGGAGAAGAAATTCCCGTTAATGCGAAAGATTCCTTATATTCCAAAACATTCACCTATGATATTCCAGCTACTTTAGGCTTAGGAAATGTAGATGTGGTATATGAAGATTTGGAAATTTTAGTGTTTGTAACAGAAAAGAAAGTTGCAAACAATAAAGTGTATGGTGTTCCGGTTATCAACGTGAACAAAAGTGCTATTACTATCAAATAATACATATGTAATTAAACATAAAATCCTGATTTGCAAAAATCAGGATTTTTTTATGGATCTATCCAATCGCCATGTTCTTTGATCAGCGTAATCAATGCATCGATAGCTTCGTTTTGGTCAACATTTCGTTTGATTAATTGCTGGCCTTTATACAAACAAATACTTCCTTTGGCACTGCCCACGAATCCATAATCGGCATCGGCCATTTCGCCCGGACCGTTGACAATACATCCCATGATACCAATTTTTAGGCTATGCAAATGGGAGGTCTTTGCTTTGATCTGAGCTAATACATCCTGAATAGCATATTGCGTGCGTCCACAGGAAGGACAAGCAATGTATTCGGCTTGACTGAAGCGTAAACCACATGCTTGTAAAATTTGTAGGGATAGCTGATAGATTTTTTCTGCCGAAAAATGAGGGTTTATCAAGCATATGCCATCCACAAAACCATCTATGGCTACCGTTGAAACATCGCCGGCAGCTTTGGCGTAAAAACTTGTCCATGAGGCATCCTTATATGTGAATTTCCATACGATAGGATTTTTCATCCCTTTTTCTATGAGTCTACACAGGCTTTTTCTCCAGGCTAAAAGTTCTGTGTTTTCGTGGATTTCAAAGACTAAAACGTCCTGTGTCTTAATGTTTGTTACGTCATTATCATTAATGACTACAAAGTCTCGGCTTGCCTCAAGAGGAATGTCTTCCGATGCTATGTTTATATAGTCGGATACGATGAAGGGAGCGTTTCTATACCTATGATCGATGGAACTTGTTTCTCTTTTCGTATAGACATAGGGATTGTATCGAATAGGAGGATTATTTGTGTCCGAAGATGGCGAACTTGTATGTTTTATACGGGATAAAAGTTTAGCGAATGGAATTTCATTTTCGGGATCTTCGGTTAAAGATACCCGTATCGTATCTCCTATTCCATCCGCTAACAAGGGTAGCATACCCGCTGCAGATTTAATACGTCCGTAGGCTCCGTCACCGGCTTCTGTTAATCCGATATGCAAGGGGTAATTCCATTTTTTTTCATCCAACATAGCCGCCAACAATCTCACCGACTGAATCATGATTTTGGTATTACTGGCTTTCATGGAAAGAACGATGTCGTGGAAACCAAACTCATGACAAATAGCTACGAATTCCATGGCAGAAATAGCCATTCCCAAAGGAGTATTGCCGTAACGACTCAGGATGCGTTGGGATAAAGAACCGTGATTTGTCCCTATTCGCACGACTGTTCCGTATTGTTTGCAAATTTTCAAAAGTGATTCTAATTTCTCAGCCATTTGTTCGATGGCTTGTGTATACTCCTTTTCCGTATACTGCCATGTATCTGTTTTTTTATCTATATAATTACCGGGATTTATCCGTACCTTTTCCACTCTCCGTGCCGCTTCTTCGGCAACTTTGGCGTTGAAATGAACATCGGCAATCAAAGGAATGTCTAACTTTCTTTCCTTGAGCTGTGTTTTAATTACACTTAAATGTTTTGCATCGGCCATGCTCGGTGTACTTAATCGCACATAGTCTGAGCCGGCATGTACTAATCGTTCGATTTGTGCCACACAGGCCTGAGTATCTAAAGTAGGCACATTCGTCATGGATTGTATACGTATGGGATAAGATCCTCCCAAGGATATTCCGCCTATATTGACTTCACGCGTTTTTCGACGAACGTAAGCGTATGGACTTTGTGTGTAAAATGCCGGTATATCAAAATCAATCATTGTATGAGTGTTTAGGATAAAAAATATTTTCCATAAGAGGATCACTCATACGGAAAATATTCATCATGATTGGATATGTTTAGATTTACTTACTCAAAAATCAATTTTTGTTCTTTTTCACTTAAATAATAGGAACCGAATTCTTCGATGAAGACATCTCTTCCGATGATAAGTGCATCTTTTTGACCTTTGACAACTTTTGCTTCTACATTTTCAATGACTTCATCACCAATTTGAAGTGTTTTGAAAAATACGATGGACCCATTGATAATGGAGCCGTCTTTTTCATCGATAGCACTTGCTTGTGCTTCAAAATCGCCGACTGTAAAGATAGCATCTTTCAAAAATTTCATGGCTTGTTCAAAGGAAATGTATATGGAATCGGTATTTGCTTGCAATAAGAATTTAACGGTTTTGCTGTTAACATAAGCCGTAGCGCGGGTTTCTCCGTTTTTGCTCTCAATGGGGATGTATTTTTGAGTCATAATTTGAACTCTCGATTGGCTTACATCCGATACTTTCGTGGAAGGCACGTAATCGTCTCTGAGGATTAAGAATTCAGTACGACGGTTCAAGGCATGGGCGGCTTCTTGTTGGTTTTTCGGTAAAGATTTAATGTATTCAGGGGTTAAAACAGTCCCTTTTTTGAAGGGAACTCCTCTTGAAACGACATCTTTCATGAGAGTTCGTGGAATACGCTCACCATAGCCCTTAGCTACTAAACGTTGAGGCTCTACACCCAAAGAATCGATCAAGAATGCCACGCAGGATTCGGCACGACGTTGTGATAGGGTATCATTAGTCATGGGTATGGGACGAATGTCCGTATGGGAACGTAATTCTATAACCAAAGTAGGATTGTCTTTCATAATTTTATACAAACCCATCAAAGAATCTTGGTATTGAGGTTTTAAATCCCATTTACCCAAATCATATAAAATGTCGGGCAATACAACCGGTTCTTTTGGAATGGGATTAATGATAAATTCACGTTTGAGATCTTTATTTTCGGTAAGTCCGACGGTAGTTTCGCGACCTTTGCTATTGTCATTCTCGTAATAGCCGGTTTTTTGAACGCTGATTTCATAGGTGGTATTACCCACGATTTTTGTTTTGTCGAAGTTGTAATATCCTCTGATATCGGTTTTTGTACGGTATGTCTTTCCATTCGATCCGGTAATAGTTACCGTAGCTCCATCAACAAACTGTCGTGTTACACTGTCTCTGACAAAGCCCGAGAGGGTAAACATCAATGGTCTGAGTTTGAAAATCCAAATGTCATCTTCGCCACGACCACCCGCTCTGTTAGAAGAGAAAAAGCCTTTTTCAATAAACGGAAAACCGGAAATAGGATCCAACACATTCGATTGGTCGAAAATAATGCCGTAGTCATCGGCTTCCGAATTAATGGGATATTTTAAATTTTCAGCTTTTGTCCAATCATCACCCTTTTTATGTGATACAAAAATATCATAGCCTCCTAAACCAACATGGCCTTTGGAGGCAAAATATAAACTGGTGTCGTTTACTAAAGAAGGAAACATTTCATGGTCATAGCTATTTACATTGGGACCTAAATTTTCCGGTGTCTCAAATGGTTTATTCTTTTTTGACCTTGTTGTTTTCCAAACATCATAACCTCCCAAGGTACCTGTAACATCCGACACAAAATACAGCGTCAACTCATCAGAAGAGATTACAGGATGAACATAATCAAAGGAATCAGGACCCAACACTATGAGCTCGGGTTCAGACCATGAACGTCCCTTTTTGGTGGCTTGATATATTTTACAATGCGATACCATTTTTTTCTCATCCAAACAACGGGTAAAATAAATCGTAGTGCCTTTGGGATTAAAGCTCGATTCCCCTTCATTGGCAGCAGAGTTAATAATGCCTGCATTATCCAAAAGAACAGGTGTCGTCCATTCGCCGGGAAAATCAACGATTTTACTTTTAGGTTTGTTTGATACATAAAAATCAGAAAAAGATTGACCCGACCAAACATCTTCTTTTTTGCCCGTACTTCCTTCGCGGGAAGAAGTAAAAACGATTTGATTTTCTTTATTGGGAACACCCCAGGAAGGTGACCAATCGCTTAGTGGTGAATTGAAACGTTTAAAGTTTTCAACTTCATGTCGGGTAGGATTGTTTAACCACTCGGGAGCTACTTTGCAGGATTCGATTCTGCCTTCACTTCGGGGATCTTCCGGCTTGGCTTTCTGATATTTTTCATAATACTTTAAAGCGTTCGGATAATCACGTTCTATCCGATATATATCGCCTAATCTCATAAATATTAAAGGATTATCTTTTTGGTAATTGATTTTTTCCAAACGTTGGTATTGACGCTTGGCTAACTTTAAATTACCTGTCATCGTATAACATTCTGCCATACGAAACATAACCCTTCTCTTTTCGACCGGATTTCGTTTGATTTTGCCATAGGCTTTTTTATATAATTCGGCAGCTAAAGTATATTGAAAAGTATTGAATGCTTTGTCTGCATCCGCTGCCGGACCGGATCGAGCCTGACCATATGCTTCACTTACTAAAATAAACGATAAAACACTTATACAAAATATCTTACATAATCTGATCATGATTTTATATCCTTATATTTTTTGATTTGCTAAAGTATTAAAAAAAATTACATCTTTTATAGGTTTTTGTAAAATATTCTATAAAATAAAAGTATGACGCTGATATACTGTAAAGTATAATCGTTTTTATTCCAAACGAATAGAATCCGTGATGTTGATTTTTCGTCCTACAAAATAGGTGGGAAAGCTTAACATAAAAAGACTTATTGTGATGATTAAAATATTAATCAAAACAGGATGATACCAAACAATGTCAATAGGGACATGCGACATATAATAATTGTCGGGATTTAGTTTGATGAGATGAAAATGTTTTTGAATGAGACATAAAATCAAACCGATGGCATTCCCTATTATCAATCCTTTGATTAATATTCTGCTGCTGATATGCAAAAAAATATTTCGTATGTGTTGGTTTGTACAGCCCAAGGTCTTAAGTATACCAATGGTTGGTATTTGTTCCAGCATCAGGGTTAATTGGGTTGAAATCACAGAAATTGAAATGACAATAATTATCAGGACGAGCAATACAATGATATTTTGATCAAAGAGGCCTATCCAGTTAAAAAGGTCTTGGTTGCGTGTTACGATGGTTTGAGATATCAAATGAAAAGGAATGATTTGATTGATGAGTGTATTTGTTTTTTCCAATTGACTGAAATCATGCAAGAGAATTTCAAATCCATCGATTTGATGTTCGTTCCAATCATTGAGTTTTTGAATATGCTTCAGGTCACATAAGGCATAAGTTTGGTCAAAGCTGCTTAATTCGCTCTTGTAAATGCCACAAATGCGGAACATGCGTTGGCGGGGTGGGTCTTGTACAAAATATACTAACATCCGACTGCCGGTATCCAAATGCAATTTATTAGCCAAGGATTCGGATATTATTGCCTCATTCGATGTGGAGGTGTCAGTAAGGTGTAGTACTTTTCCCCGGACAAGGTGTGTTTGAAAAAAGGATACATCATAGTGAGTGTCCAGCCCTTTTAAAACAATGCCTTCAATTTCATCGCTTGTTTTGATGATGCCGGCTTTGAGGGCATAGGCCTGAATTTTTTTGACGTTATCCAGTTTTTTTATCTGTGTTAAAAAAGCTGCATTTTTTTCGATGGGAGTTTTTTGATAGGAGGCATTGTCATCGAAAAAGCTTATTTCAATATGAGAACCAAAACCTATCACTTTATTTTCAATTTCTTTACGAAAACCACTGGTTATGGCAAACACCAAAATCAATACACTCACACCTAAAGCAACACTTATGATAGAGATATACACAATAGGCTTCGAAAAGCGATCCTTGGTCTGTGTGCTTATGTTACGTGATATGTAGTTGCTTAGATTCATAAATATTTGGGCCAAAAAGTAAAACCGACTTTAAATACGGGAAAGCTCAGAAAAGGCTGTTGCGGACGATTGCTGATAGGATATAAGGCTAAAAAATATACGGCATAACTTTCGTTTATTTTTTGATAGTAACCTCCACCTAACAACAAATTATGAGAGTATATACGACGAGGATCTTTTGGATTAATGGCATAGATATTATCATAATTCAACAATAAATATTCAGCATGCAATGCCAAATATTTCAAAAAATAAAATTCCGCAAAGGTGCCTCCTCCTACTATATGATTAGATTGTAAATTGTAACGAAGATAACTATACGAGAAATTCAAGCCTACAGATACCCACTTGTTGAAATGGTAGGCTGCATGAGGACTACATTCTATATACGTATAACTTCCTACTTGTAAACCGAAATTTCCTCCCGTAGATACATGATACAAAAAATCACTGTTCCTTGCTCTATACCTTGACGTATCATTGGAAAGCGGCGCCTTGTAATAACCCACCTCATCGGTTTGACTATGAACTTGCTGAATCATAAGCAAACATAAACAGAGATTCAATATAGTCAGAATCTTAGCTTTCATCTTTTTTATTTCATTGTGAATATAACGTAATTATGTTGTCATAGTATATGAGACTTAGCTTTAATATCGTTTGGAAGCCTTGTAAAATAGAATTTGAAAAATAAGAATAAATAACACGCTGGCAAAGCTATTTAAAAAGGCAATACCCAATACCAAAAAGAAATTATGAAAACTCATGCTATCTAAAAAAAAGTAAAAAACGTGATGTATCAGCGTTAAATAAAAACTATATTGCACATACCAAGAAAAATGCATATCCCAAAATATCGGTCGCAAATGTTCTTCGAAGCTTATATGGGAAGGGATAAGCTTAATGATGGGCATGCGTAGAAAGGCTATGAGCACACAAGCTGCCGCATGATGTCCTAATATTCCGGTAAATAGATCAAGGGAAAAGCCCATGATAAATCCTAAGCTTACTACTTGCCATTTCGGCATTTGAAAGGGTAGTGTCAAGATAAACATGATGTAGACCATAGGCGTAATGATACCCCACAAGGAGATGCTATTGGATACCAACACCTGAAAAAAAAGTAAAAATAAAAATATAATTCCTTGTATGAGTTTATTCATCGTCTACCTTTTCTTTAAGGGTTGTTAATTCTCTGGAATAATTGTTTTTTATAATCCATACCTTATTCACTCTATCCATGGGTTCAAACAGCTGAATTTCCAAGGAATAATAACCTCCTTTTACCCGTTTATTAATGGATGACACCCTCCCTATAGGATAATTTTCGGGGAAAATCAGCGAATGTTGCGTAACAACGGTGTCTCCAACGTTTAGGGTTTCTATCGACGATATGTTTTTCAGTATGGCTTTGGAATGATTTTTCCCATCCCAAATCAGGATGCCCGAAACCTCATTTTTTTTAAGTTTGGCACTTATACTGAAATCTTCATGTAATAGGGACAATACAATGCTGAAATTAGGGGTAACATCCTTTACTATGCCTACGATTCCCAAAGGGGATATAACCCCCATATCTACCCCTATGCCGTCATTTTTCCCTTTATCCAATATGATATAATTGGATTGTTTGTGGGTGGTATTTTCAATGATATTGCCGTGAATATATTCAAAAACAGGCATCCGGTTTGAATCGACCGAAAGATATAGAGGGGAAAAAGTTAGGGTTCGGTTATAGGCTTCATGTATTAATCTTTGGTTTTCATCCATCAATTGTGCATTGATCTTTTTCAAGTGAACATATTCTCTATAGCCGGCACGGAATTGCAAAATAGGACCTGATATTTCTTTCGAAGCGGTGTTCATCACCCATTGGCGATAGGACCCGGATTGATATATAAAAGCAAAACACAGTATTTCCAGAAATACAAAGAGAAATACGTGGCTATTTTTAAGGATAAAAACAAGGAGGTTACGCATTCTTTATTTTATTTTCGCTTCCAAATCCCTGATACGATTCACGATGCTTGGTAGATGTTTAAAGATGGCATAGGATTTAATGCAATCGGCCGCTTCAAAGGCTGGTGTTCCCAAAACCACACTGTTATCTTTAAAGCTGTTATTTACGGCACTTTGCGCTCCCACTTGCACGTTATCGCCTATGGTTAAATGCCAATTCACTCCCACTTGACCGCCAAAAACGCAATTCTTGCCGATTTTGGTGGAACCTGCAATGCCACACATGGCTGCCATGACGGTATTTTCTCCTATTTCACAGTTATGAGCTACTTGTATAAAATTACATAACTTAACCCCTTTCCGGATAATAGTTGAACCTAAGGTCGAACGGTCAATACAGGTATGGGCTCCTATGTCTACATTGTCTTCAATAACAACATTACCCAATTGGGGTATCTTGGTATATTGATGGTCGGATTGAGGTGCAAACCCAAATCCGTCCGTTCCTATGATGGCTCCCGCTTGGAGGGTACAATGGTTCCCAATCACACAAGAATGATAAATCTTTACGCCCGAATACAATGTGGTGTCGTTTCCTATGGTAACATTTTCGCCTATGTATGTGTGTGGATAGATCTGTACTCGATCGCCTAATACTACGCCCTCTGCTATGGATACAAAATCTCCTATGTAAACATCCTTTCCCATTTTCACTCCTTTGGCAATGGCTGCATGCGATGAAATGCCACTCTTGAGCTGCTTTTGTTGGGCTAAGGTCATTAATTGTGCAAAGGCTAAGTAGGGATTTTCGATACGAATCAAGGTGCATGACACGGATTGTGTAGCCACAAAGTTTTTATCAACCAATACTGCCGTAGCTTTGGTAGTATATATATGTGGCGTATATTTCGGATTCGCTAAAAAGGACAAGCCTTGTGCTTCGCCGGCATCGATTTTGGAGAATTTGCTGATTATGGCATCGGGATTTCCTTCGACTTCGGCTCCTATCATATCGGCAATTTGTTTTACAGTGAATTCCATGTATTATTTTTTTTTTGATTTATAACTTCATTGATTGAATTATATTGTTTATTTTGTTCGTTAATTTTTGATGCATGGCATCAAACTGATTTCTGTTGACTAAGTTTTCTTTGACGCTGAAATAAAATTTAATTTTGGGTTCGGTACCCGAAGGACGTACGGTGATTTTACTGCCGTCGGCTAAAAAGAATTGTAATACATCTGATTGGGGTAAATCGTGGATGGATTTTTTGTGGTTGTTCCGACAGTCGAAGCTTTGCAATAAGAGGATATCGTCTATTCGTATTACCTTAGATCCGTTGATTTCTTTGGGCGGTTCACTTCGGTAGCTTTGCATCATACGTTTGATTTCCTGAGAGCCTTGTTGCCCTTTTTTAGTGATGGATATCAAGTGTTCTTTATAAAGACCATATTCCATATAGATATCAATCAAGACGTCGTACAAGGTTTTCCCTTGTTCTTTGGCCCAGGCAGCCATTTCGGCTAAGATGGAACAGGATATGACAGCATCTTTGTCGCGTACAAAATCGCCTACCAAACAGCCGAAGCTTTCTTCGCCTCCGGCAATAAATTCTTTTTCTCCTTCATAGTGAAGGATTTTTTCGGCTATGAATTTAAAGCCCGTAAGTACATCGTAACAAGCTACGCCTTCTTTTTGGGCTATATCGCGTACCAATTCGGTAGTAACAATGGTTTTTACGACAAATTGCCGGCCGTTGATTTTCCCTTTCTTTTTCCATTCTTTTAACATATAATAAATTAAAAGTGTAAGAGTCATATTTCCATTCAAGAGTTCATAGTCCTGATCCTTCTTTTTAACGGCCAGTCCGATTCGGTCGGCATCGGGATCGGTGGCAAGTACAATATCGGCATTCCTCTCTTTGGCCTCTTCGATGGCCATGCTCATGGCCGCTATCTCCTCGGGATTGGGCGATACGACTGTTGAGAAATTCCCATCGGGAACAGCTTGCGCTTCGACCAACGACACATCGCTAAAACCGAAAGCCCGCAAGGCTCTAGGCACCAAATAAACACCCGTACCGTGTAAGGGCGTATATACAATTTTTAAATCATGTTGTTTGCGGATGATTTCCGGATGCATCGACAGGGCTTTCACCCTTTCTATATACACTTGATGGACTTCTTCTCCTATATATGAAACGTTTTCTGCTTTGCGTTCGAAACGAACTTCTTCGAAACGAGTAATTTTCTTCACTTCCGCTATGATGCGATGGTCGTGAGGCGCTACCAATTGTCCGCCGTCCTGCCAATACACCTTGTATCCGTTATATTCTTTGGGATTATGCGAAGCCGTAATGACGATGCCGCTGTGACAGTGCAAATGCCGTATGGCAAACGACAATTCAGGGGTGGGGGTAATCGTATCAAAGACGTAGACCTTCACGCCATTGGCAGAAAGTACATCAGCCGTGATTTCGGAAAAATAGGCGCTGTTGTTGCGCGAATCGTATGCAATAACCACTTTCTGTACTTCCGTGGAAAATTGCTGTTTTAAATAATTGGCTAATCCCTGGGTGGCCATGGCAACGGTATATTTATTCATGCGATTCGTGCCTACTCCCATAATTCCGCGTAATCCTCCGGTGCCGAACTCAAGGTCTTTGTAAAAAGCATCGGATAATTCTTCGGGAGAGTTTGCTTGCATGCGTCGGATGGCTGTTTGGGTCTCTTCGTCGTAAGTGCCCTCTAACCATCTGTTTACTCTTTCATTGATTGCTGTTTCCATCTCTTTTGCATTTTATATGATAAGCTATTTTTTTTGTTTCTATTGCATATGCAAAAGTAGCGTTTTTTCTCAAACCATACATCATTTTCAAACAATCAATCCGATATATGCTGCGATGGTTTCTAATGAACATTCTTTTTTTTATTCCAAAATCTCCGGATGTTGCTCGATGTATGCTTTCATATTTTCGTACCCGATTTGATAAATTTCTTTGTAGCGTTTATAGCTTACGGTACTGTATTTATAGGAATTTAGGCCTTTGATGGGCACATAAAAATCGCATTGTTTGTATTTATGCTCGTTGATGCTTTCGTCGATAATGGCATAAAGGTTGGATAAAAGGTCTTCGGCTTTGATGGTGGTATCTGAAGGGGTGAAATTAATGACATTTATTCCAATGATTTTATTGCATTTTTCTTCCAGCAAAGGTTCTAAGGGAAAATTATTTTTGATACCTCCATCCACATATTCCACGCCTTCGATGACACAGTATTCATACAACAAAGGAATGGACGAAGAGGCGATGACATAATCCTTGAGCTTATTGCCCTGGCTTACGATTTTTACTTCGCCCCGACGTATGTCAACACAACATACATAAAACTTGGTCTGTAAACTATCGAAATTATTATACGGAATGTATTTGTCGAGTACTTTCCGAAGCTTATCGTGTTTCATAAAGCCGAAGTTTTTACCCAGGTTGACATCGAATAAGGAATGTATACGGTATCCTTTTTCTTGTTCAATCATCCGTAGCATGTCGGCGGGACTGATGCCGGCAGCATAGAGTACACCGACTATGCTTCCCATACTATTGGCCGAAATATGGGTGGGTCTTATGCCGGCTTCTTCCAAGGCTTGTAAGGCTCCTATGTGTGCATATCCCAAAGCCCCGCCTCCACTTAAACATAAGCCTATGCGCTGGCTTGCAGGAGACGGATTTTGTGCAGTGAGATTTACAACACTGATAAACAAGCTGATTACGATATAAACGAGGTTTAAAAATTTCATTTTTTTAGGTGTTAATGTAGCATTAAACGAAGAAACACAGGTCTTATTGTAATATTTAGCGCGAATATATGAGCTGTAGTTGAAGAAAGCTCTTATGATTGGTGTCGATTTCTTGTAAATCGCTTCCAATCCTGTGTTTATTTTTATAAAAACTCTGCGAAAGGCGTATCCATACATCCAGATACGAATTTATTTCTACTTTCAACATCCCATAGATGCGGTTGCCGGTATAATAATAGGCCGGGACAGAAACAGTATACAACACATCGTTTTCATAGGCATAGAGTCGGGTGTCGTAATCAGGGGTGTCGAACAAGGCGAAACGGGTATATAATTGAAAGCGTTTATATGTCCATTTTATATCCTGATACATGAGAAATCCATGTTTTGATTCTTCCCAATCTTCTTGTCTATACAGCAGCATTTCAGCACAGAAGATAAAACGCAATGAGGCTATAGGCTGATAGTTGACATGTAGCCGACACTGTTGTTTCTTGGTGTCGACAATGTGGTTGAGATGCGCTGAAGCCCGATTCAGGGCTTTGCTTTTACATCGGTATTGTAGATACGTCTCACAGTTTGTATGGAGGGTGAAATGACTTTTCAGGAAGATTTCATAGCCCTGTGAGGGAGCATCGATACGATAAGCTAACCACATAAAATGAAAATAATCCACATAGGCTTGTATATTTATGTATTTGTTTATTGTAGCTTGACAAGACCAAAGCAGCGCATTTTCGTTGGTGTTGCCCGAGGATTGTGCGTAGGCATTGGCTTGTATGGCTTGATAGTTGACCGCATAATAACGATGTACCAAACTACAGCTAAAACGAGGGTCCATATACAGGATACAGGCATTGTAAAGCGCAAAGCCTCCGTTATCACTTATTGCCTGTTCGCCATACAAACTAATTTTTTTGATCAGAGCCCGATAGCTGAAGCTTACATTCAACAAAGCTTGATCATGAAATGCAAATTGATTGTAAGGATACAGAGTGCGCTTCAAGGGATGGTTCAAGTGGCTATAAAACACACCCAAGCCTACATGAAAAAGCCGGTGTGTATAATGCAAACAGCTTCCGCTAAGGAATTGTCGGATGGTTTTTTCTTTTGCTATTTCGTTTTTCGTACGATGTAAACCGGTGGTTTGAAGCGACAGTATGCCCATTCCTTCCCTGTCGAGGCTGTCGCTTACACCGGCATCCAAATATCGGTAAGACCCAAACAAGCTGCACTTTATTCTTTTATATCCGAATTCGACGGCTACTCCCCGAAGAAAATGAGTCTCACCGGAGGAGGTATAGGGACTCAAACTTTTCGCAAGTGGACTTAGCATGCCTGAGTGGGAGGCTAAGGGCAAACGAAATCCAGCATACATGGATAAACCTTGACCAAAATATACTTTGTAATCGCCTATTGCCAAGGTTTTCAGAAAACCATTCCCTTTATAATACAGATGAAATGAGTAAAAATCAAACCCATAGCGATTGGAGCCCTTGAATAATGCTTCGCCTGCATCTTTTTCGGCGGTGAAGCCGACACTCAGCTTTTTTCGATCCTGAAAACGGTATTTGAACAGGTAAGCATCCGGCGAACCCTCATAGTAACGACCCGACAAACGTGCCAAGGAGTCAGGAGTATAACCTTTGCTTTTTTCGATTATACGGCCGTAACGCAGCAAAAGCATTTGATTGGCACGACCTATCCGTTTGCTGAGTTCGACCGCTTCTTCTTTCCTTGCTTCGAAAACAATATATGGATACAGACGTAGCACAGCCATTTTATCAAATCCTTCTACGGCGGCTAATTCATAGATGCTATACAGAGGACCATATAGATCCATATAGCGTCTCAGATGATAGAGTTGATAATCGTTGAGTTGAAATACCGAAGCCAGCACTTCATAGTCGGGCTGATTGATGTTCATTTTATGCTTAGCGTAATAGGCATGGTGTTCGGCCGCTTCGCTCAAATCGCTTGTTTCGCCTACTGTTTCGGCTAAGCGTTCCAATGCATAGGATATATAATGATCTTCGGCTGCTTCTATGTCCAAAGCGGTAGATGCCTTTCCTCTGTCGATTTGGGCATGCATGGAGTTTAGGCATAAGAGCAAATACCCTAAGCTAACGGTCTTATATATCTTTATTTTTCTCACGGCCAAAGGTATACATAATGGATAATTGCGGACTATAGCCCAGGATGCCATGGTAGGAGGATGCTACATCCAGGATGAGGTGATTATACACCAAGCCTACACCTACCGAAACACTAAAGGTAGGTAAAGACAAGCCTCCACGGATGTAAAACGTTTTATTCGCTTCATAGGCTATGCCCATACGAAACAAACTTGGAGTGTCCCAATCTTTCTCCATTTCACAGCTGAGCAAGCAATGGGTGAAACTATAGCAAAAACCGAAACGAAAAATCAAGGGTAGGGTGTAAGCAGCCTGATTTTTTCCTCCCATTTTCAAACGGGCGGGATTGTAGATATGAAATCCCAGGCTCAGCTCTTTGTTGATTTTTCCGTACATCCCCATTTCAAACGTAAAACCATGACGGCTACCATAGTGCTTGTCGCCAAAGGCATGAAAGAGATAATCACATTGTAGTCCGAATGAAAATACTTCGGCAAATGCTTTTGCATAGGCAAGACCTACATTCCATTCCGTATAATTCCGGTATCCGTAATGCTTTGCGTACAACCCCAAAGCCGAACTTTCATCAAGACTGCATTGTGCCCCTATGCCTATACAGGATGTTTCCTTCAACAGAAAACGATTGTCGTAATGTAATCCTATCCCTTTTGGGGAGTGAAAAGGCATGAGGGCTGCATTGTTATACACCGACCAAAAATCAATCACCGCCACCGACGTGCCCGCCATCGACAGTGCTTTTGCTCCCATGGGGAGATGTGCATGACCCGTGGAAAATACAGTTATTTCGCTTAATATCAATAAGAAAAAAAAGTAGATAGTCCTTTTCTTTTGTTTTTTATCCATAGTAGTTTCTAATTTCGAAACAAAAGTATAAAAAATTACGTAAAAAATAAGCCTATATGTAATATATTTTTTTGTTTTGCGTTTTCATAATGTATAATCATTTTATGTCAAAGATATAGCGTTTTCAAATGCTTGGGACCACTCAAATGAATGATAAAAAAAAATTGAAAACCTGTCTTTTTGGAAAGCTTTTTGATACAAATAAAACTATAAAATAAATTAGTCAACACAGAATTAATACATGCAACACAATGAATAAGCATACATTTGGCAAAGAAATCATCGCTATGGAACCTTCATTACGAAGTTTTGCCTATTCTTTAACCACCAATGCCGAAGATGCCAATGATTTATTGCAAGACACTTATTTGAAAGCATTGGTCTATCAAGATAAATTCGAAAACGATACCAATTTAAAGGCATGGTTATATACCATCATGCGCAATACATTTATTAATAATTACCGAAGAAAAGTAAAATCGAATACCTTTATCTGTCATTCCGAAGAGGTGAGTTATATACACAATACCTTGTCGAATCGTTCCGATAATGCCGATATGAAAATTTCCATCAAAGAAATCACCCGAACCATCAGTGCCATCGAAGAGACTCAACGTTTGCCCTTCGAAATGTTTATCGACGGGTATAAATACAAGGAGATTTCCGATCATATGGATATATCCATAGGTACCGTCAAGAGTCGTATCTTTTTTACACGAAAAAAACTGATGAGCTCCTTGAAAGATTACCGGGGCAGAGATTAAAACCTAAACCTATCTATTAAAAACTTTATACAATCTATGCAATTAAAAATATATACCCTTTTGCTTTCAAGCCTTCTCTTTCTATTTCCTTCTTCTTATGCGCAATATCGTGTTGTAAAAGTACAGGATAGCCTCCAAACTTATCCCGAAGGTAAAGGCTTCTTTTATACCTTACCAAAAAGCTATATTGCCGTATATATGAAGGTAAGCAAAACCGAAAAACACAAAGGTCCTTTTGCCGATTATGCTGAAAAATTGTTGGGATTATCCGGTGTCATCCAAGAGAATTCCGCGCGTTACAGCATACAAGAAATGCATTTTGACGTAAAACTAACACCCGACCTGTCGGAAATTTATTTTGTGGAATATCCCCGCAACAGCCAAGATACGGTTTGGCGACAGTTCTTTCAATGCGGATGGGCCATGCATAACCTTAACATAACCGATAAAGAAGCCTATACCAAACAAAAACAGTTCAGCTTTCAGTACCCCAACGAGGCGTATCAGGCACAATTCGAAATGTATGACAATTATACCATGTACGAAAAAATTGATACGACCTACGAAACCGCTTTTATAGATTCTTCCTACGTGCGTATCCCTAAGTTCGAAAAGAAAATGGTTGCCAAAACTACCGAACAGAAAGCACAGGAAGCACTCGAACAAATTAAATTGATACGAGAAGCCCAATGGCTATTGCTTACCGGCGATCATGAAGTGAATTTCCATAACATAGAATTTATGGTCAGTTCGCTCAAAGAACAAGAACAAACCTATCTGTCCTTGTTTACCGGATTTACTACTACCGAAGAATCGGAATATGTGCTTTATTTTGACCTCCCCGAAAAACAAGAGATGGTGAAATTGCCCCTCTTTTCTTTTTCTGCTTCCAATGGCTTGAACCCACAGATACAAAGCAAGGATACCGTCTATTACCTCTGCTTGAAAAATAAGAATCATACCACGCCCTTACAAAGCTTCTTGGAAAATAGAGCCCATACCGATAAGAAAAAGATACTCCATAGTTTTTACTATCGCATACCGGAATATTATGAAGTCTATTTTTATCAAAACGAGAAAGTCATCAAAGATGCCGGTCTCGTTCCCATCCATCAATACGGCCTCATCGATGCCCTGCCGGCAAACATCGAATCCCTGGAGATAGATCCGAGCACAGGCCAAGTGCGTAACCTGAGCTTTAAAAAGAAATAACATTTAGTCTTCCATTTCTATCACCAAAGTGAAAAACATACGGTTTTTACGATATGTATCCATTTGTAAGCGATAGGCCCTGGCCTTCGACTGCAGATGTTTGAAATGAATAGACGAGCTATCTGTTTGGAGGGTTTTGTAATACATAAAATGGGCTTGTTCCGAACAAAAGTTGTTGAAGTCTTGAAAACGAGCATCCTTGCACAGGGTTTCATGGTTTTTGAATGCGGACAGGTAGGCAAGGAGATGGCTGTCCTTGTCCGAAAAAATAAAATAGGGAGCTATATAGGTATAGGCCTTGAATCGTTTCAAATCAGCGGTAAGAGGCAAAACCGGTAAAAAGAAATTCGGTAAATCTATCTTTCCGATGGTATGTGTGCCTACATGAAAGGTATCCGGCACAAATACATTGTCCACCAGATTTTGAGTAATCGCATTATTCAAATGGAAGTGCGCCTCGTCTATGTCGTCCGATGCAAAGGCCAAGTAGGAGCAAAGGCTGTCCGTAAAGCGTTGAAAAAAATACACACTCCGTGGTTTCATCATGTCAAACAAATCGTTTGTAGTCCCGTAAGTCAAGGGATTCAAATGTTTAAAACGATCATAGCTATCCCCTTGCCATGCCATATATCGTATGCTCGAAGCCGGAATCAGCCCGCAATCAATGGCTATCTGTGCTTGACTGTCATAAAATCTACTCCCTTCATATTCTTTGTTTAACAGTACGTAACCGGATAAAATCAGCTTCTGATCCATATATCTGATATCCAAAGCCGACCAATCACACATCGATAAGGCATCTAACAGATGTTCTTCCACTAAGGCTTCGTTTTTATGCCGTACATAGCGATGCAATACGGGATGATGTACCATCACATGTAAAGGATGATTTGAACGTAAGGTGGATTCCAATGCTCGTAGTTCTGCATTCATGAGTTTTTCTGTGTTTTTCCCTTGATTCAAGGATTGATAGATGGTCTTTTGGTCAAAACCGAACAACAATACCCCTTGTGCATATACATAGTATAAGGTATGTTCCTTGTACTTCAATTGATATACTTCCCAGTCTTTATACGCAAAACTTTGGACATCATGATGTTGTTGAAGATAGGCAAAGAGGCTCTGCACTTCCTTGCGATAGCTTTTGCTTACTTCAATCAGAAAGAGAAAAGAAGCGGACGATTCTCGAGGATACAAACAGAGCTTGATGGGGCAAGAGGAAGACATGGATTTCAGAAAATGAAGTTCATTACACAAACGCATCACAGCTTGCCATTGCTGATAGGAATGGGGCGCTAAGAGTAATCGTAGAAAACTTTTGTCCGAAGCATCTAAGGTTTGTATGGCTGTTAGGTTGTCGGCTTGCACAATCAAGGCTACTTCAGGAGTGATAAAATCATAGGCCGAAGCATCGGGCGATTGGACGTAGGCATACACCTTTACAAAGAAAACAATCATCCCTGCAAGGATCAAGATGGTTAAGCTTACCGCTAACAGCTGAAGAATGTTTTTTCTGGATAGTGCCATGGAATCCGTATTTTATGAGCAGACACCCGAGCTTTCGAGTATTGCTCTTGTATTGTGGCGCAAAATTACATTCTTTTTCACTCACAGCGGCCAATCCTAAGGTCTTTTTTATGCATATTTGGCATATGGGTTTTATTTTATTCATTCTGATAGTATTATCAAAGATATTACATACATGTTACATTTATGTTACATTCGGGGAAAGACCGAAAAAGATGGAGGAAATAATTGTTATTTTGCAAGCCTTACAAGAGACATACGCGATGAATATAGTAGAGATTATTTCATTTACAGCACAAGCCATCGGTTCCCTGGCATTATTCCTTTTCGGGATGAAATACATGAGTGAGGCTTTGCAGAAATTATCGGGCAATAAATTGCGCAATGTATTAGCCTCTTTCACCTCCAATCGTTTCAAGGCAGCCTTCACGGGCGTATTGGTTACTTCGGTCATACAATCGTCCTCCGCCACTACCGTCATGGTGGTTAGTTTTGTCAATGCGGGCATACTGAATCTGACCAATGCCATCGGTGTCATCATGGGTTCCAACATAGGCACTACTACCACCGCCTGGATCATCACCTTGTTTGGCGTGAAATACGACATTTCCGCTTTTTCTATCCCTTTGATAGGAGTTGGGTTTATAATGATGATGCTTAAACAACGGAAAAGTGTCAACATAGGCGAATTTCTCATCGGTTTCGGCATACTATTTTTAGGCTTATCGTTTTTAAAGTCCACTTTTTCCGATCTAAATTTGGCCGAGAACCCTTCCTTCATACAGTTTATGAGCGGTTTTGTAAACGATGGGGCCATCCATTACAGCACGATTTTCCTGTGTGTGCTGATTGGTACCTTATTGACCATCGTCCTACAGTCTTCTTCGGCCATGATGGCTGTTACTATAGTCTTATGCAGCCAAGGGGCTATTCCTTTCGAAATGGCCTTGGCGCTGGTTTTGGGCGAAAACATAGGCACTACCTTCACAGCCAATATTGCCGCGGCCATCGGCAACATACAAGCCAAAAAATCGGCACGGGCGCATTTTATCTTCAATGTTATCGGGGTAGTGTGGGTCTTGATAGCCTTCCGTTTAATCGTTCCGGCAATCAATAGCTTAACCGTCTTATTCGAGGGGACTTCCCCCTTTGTCGAAGCAGCTGCCATCCCTTTTGCCTTGTCCTTATTCCATTCCTTATTCAACCTTATCAATACAGGCCTACTCATATGGTTCGTACCTCAGATTGAACACATGACCACCTATTTGGTCAAACATAAAGAAGAGGAAGAAGAGATATTCAAACTCCAATACATCGATTCGGGTTTTGTTAAATTGGGCGAATTGGGATTGGGCTCCGCTAAAAAAGAAATACAGGAATATGCCAAACGGGTTATACGGATGTACGAGTTCGTCCCCCAACTCATGAACCTCAAAGACCAAAAACGATATCGCTTGCTCTTGAAAAGATTGGAACATTATGAATCCATCTCCGATCAAATGGAAATAGAAATCGCCAACTACCTGACAAAATTATCCGGCGATAACCTCACAGCCGAAAGTACCCTGCGCATCAGAGGGATGCTCAGAGCTATCGACAACCTCGAAAGCATAGCCGACCAAAATTACCAATTGGCCAAAATGATCGACGAAAAAAACGAACGCAAAATATGGTTTACCCCTCACATGAGAGAGGACTTAAACCATATGTTCGACTTGGTAGCTCATGCCTTGCAAATCATGAACGATAACCTGCATACACATTACCAAGAGGTGGAAATAATCACGGCCTTAAATGCCGAAGAGAAAATCAATGAGTATCGCAATCAGTTGCGTACAAAACATTTGGAGGATTTAAAAAATCAAGTCTATTCCTATGAAACCGGTATTTACTACAGCGGCATTTATGCCTTGCTCGAAAAAATCGGCGATTTTGTCATCAACATCACTGAAGCCATGGTAAATACCAAATACACCAAAGACAACAGCCTGCTTCCTGCCTATTACGATTTGGATGACGATGAATAATCATCGGGCAAATGCATGCCGGCCGTCAAGGTTTTGATGAAATTGTTGTTCCCGAAAAATTCTTTGGCAAACACACGGATAAACGTATAGGCCGGAATGCCTAACATCATACCCGGTACACCGGCAATGTATCCCGATATCAAGACAATTAAAAATATCTCCAACGGATGTGCCCGTACCGACTTGGAAGCGATATAGGGTTGTAAGAAAAAATTATCGATCAACCGACAGCCTATGCTTGTGAACGATACTTTTAAAAATACTTCCAATAGGTTTACATCACGCGACGCTATATAGGCTCCGGTAATGGCAATGAAACAGCCTATCACATAGGATATGATAGAGCCTATATAGGGAATAATAATCATAATGCCACTGATGACGCTTATCAACAAGGCATTCTCTATCCCCAATAGGCTTAAAATGATAAATTCCAATGATCCCATCAATACAATTTCAATGAATAAGCCTACAAAATAATTCGACAACAATCTTTTGGTATTGTGTATCGTATTGGTGATTTCATGTTGAAATTGGTCGGGAACCATCCTCACCAAAGTGTTTTGTACCTTGGAGAAATCAAGTAAGATAAAAAATGAGATAAACAAGATGGAGAATACGGCCAAAAACAAAGAACCCAATCCTTGTAAGACGCCGCCGAACAAGGAAGATATGTTTATTTTCCCCACATAATCCAAGGTGGTACTGACAATAATATCCTTCACATTGTCGGTTTCGCTGATTACATTATAGTGTTTTAACAAGGCATCCACTTCCTGCAAGGGTTGTTCCAAGGCGCGGGTGATTTGAGTTTCGTCAATGCCGGCCAAGGTATTGATTTGATTCACCACCGTAGGAATGATCAGCGACAGTATCACCGTCATCACGGCGATGACCGAAAGTATAGCCAAGACCGTGCATAAGGTATTGCCCAGCTTGTACGTATGTATCTTTATCTTGGTGAACAATTGTTTCAAAGGCGAACCCAATAAGGCTAAGATAAGGGCTAAGATGATATAAATAGTAATACTCGAAAAATACCAACATAGCCAAACGATTACGGCAATTCCCACAATCAGTGAAATGTTGCGTACATTGGGTTTCAGTGTGTTTTTTTTGGTCATGGATTTAACGATTTTGTGCTTTGTCCAATCGATTCAGGCCTTCAATAGCCGGCATATAATTGTCGTTGAGTTTTAAGGTATAAGCATAATCTTGACGGGCATTGTCGTAACGTTGCATGCTTTCAAATGCCAGTCCCCGATTGTAAATCGCCTCTATATAGGTGCTATCCGCTTCGATGGCGCGGGTGAAAAAGGCTACGGCTTCTTCGTATTTGTCTTTTCTGACTAAATAGATCCATCCGATGTTATGCAAGGCATGAGGATGCTCCCCATCGATTTGTAAAATCATATGATAATAATTCAAGGCTTTGTCATTGTCGCCCTTCTCTTGGTAAAACATGGCAATGTTATACATGATCTGGGTGTTATCGGCTTGTAAATTGAGTGCATTGGTATAGTAATTTACCGCCAAAGGGTCTTTTTTGGCATGATATACAATGCCTAATTCTTCGTAGGCCTCAAAATAATCGGGATTTTGCTCTACCGCCGTCAAATAAGAACGTATGGCCGCCATGGTGTCGCCTTCTTCCTTGTAAATCCACCCGCGGATAAAATAGGCTTTGGGATTGTAGACATCGAGCTTTAATACAGCGCTTATGTTCTCATGAGCTTCTTTATAGCGTTTATGCAAAAAATGCAATTCCGCTAATTTTAAATAAGCATCCTTGCTCTCAGGATCCATCCCTATGACCTTCTCTAAGATCTCTTCCGTTTCGTCAATGCGTTGCTGGGCAAAGTATACATCCGATAATAGCAGATAATATTCGGATTGGGTGGAATCTAATCGAATAGCAATCAAAACATGATTTAAAGCGCTGTCTAATTGGCTGTGGGATAAGTAATAATCGGACAACTGCAGGTATAACTTGGCCTCGTCGGGATTTTTTTCCACTTGCCGATACAATTCCTGCAAGGCTTGGGGCAAGTGTGCGTAAGGATTTGTTTTTTCTTGGCTTCGATGGCAGTTTGTCCATAGGAAGGCTACTATGAAGGAAAGGATAACAAGGGGATGCTTTGTCATAGGTCGCTTTTATTTAATGGCTTCTTTGATTTTGTTTTCCAATTCGGCACATAGCTCCGGATTGTCTAATAACATTTGTTTCACGGTTTCGCGACCTTGCCCGATTTTCACATCGCCGTAGGAGAACCACGAACCGCTTTTCTTAATCAGGTTGTATTCCACCCCTAAGTCGACGATTTCTCCCACCTTTGAAATGCCTTCTCCGTAAATGATGTCGAATTCGGCGGTACGGAAGGGAGGAGCTACTTTGTTTTTGATGACTTTTACTTTCACACGGTTGCCTACGGCATTTTCGCCGTCCTTTAATTGAGTTTGTCGGCGTATGTCCAAACGTACCGAAGCGTAGAATTTTAAGGCATTGCCACCGGTGGTTGTTTCGGGATTTCCAAACATAATGCCGATTTTCTCCCGCAATTGATTGATGAAAATGCAACAGCAATTGGTTTTGCTGATGGTCGATGTCAACTTCCGCAAGGCTTGCGACATCAAACGGGCTTGTAGTCCCATTTTGGAATCGCCCATTTCACCATCGATTTCACTTTTAGGGGTTAATGCGGCTACCGAATCGATGACAATGATGTCGATGGCACCCGAACGTATCAGATTATCGGTAATTTCCAAGGCTTGCTCCCCGTTGTCGGGTTGCGATATCAATAAGTTTTGGATGTCAACACCCAATTTTCCGGCATAAAACCTGTCGAAAGCATGTTCGGCATCGATGAAAGCAGCAATGCCTCCTTTGCGTTGGGATTCGGCAATGGCATGCAAAGCCAAGGTCGTTTTACCCGACGATTCCGGACCGAATATCTCTATCACCCTTCCCTTGGGAAAACCGTTTACCCCCATCGCAATGTCTAAGCCTATGGATCCACTCGAAATCACATCGATTTCTTCCGAAGGACTGTCTCCTAATTTCATAATGGCACCTTTGCCATACACTTTTTCTAAACGCTCAAGGGTGGCGTTTAATACTTTCAATTTTTCAGCATTGTCTGCTTGATGATCTTTTGCCATAGCTATGTATTTTTAATAAATGTAACGCTTGATTTTTGTCCCTACAAAAGTATAAAAATTATTGTCATTGTCCGAAAAAAATATGTTATAAGTAACAGATTCTTCGCTTCACTTCATTACGATCAGAATGATAATGATTTAAATGTGATGATGAGGAAACCCTTCGCTTTTACGACAGGAATCGTTGCGATATGGTTTTGAGTTTTCAGTTATCAGTTATCAGTTATCAGGTCTCAGTTATCAGTTGTTTATGTCTTGACTCAACCTTCGTTACTTTTATTTTTAAATTTATTTAATCATAATGGATTTACGTTTGGAGAAGAGTTTTTGTTAGGCTTGGGATTCTTCGCTTCACTGCGTTACGCTCAGAATTCGCAACCAACATCGAATCATGTGTATATAAAAAATCCTATTTTTTTCGGCACGAAAAAAAGACTGAAAACTGAAGACTGAAAACTAATCTTATTATGCAATCAAAATGGTTTTTCGTTTTCAAAGATGCAACCGATAAAGGGATGCCTCTTGGCTTATATCCTTTCCAATACCTTGATCACCATATCTTCCATCGCGCTATGATAGCCTTGGCTGAATCTTCCCGTTACGCGGTTGGCAATGGCTATGCAAATGCTCAGGGCTTGGTGTCCCAATAAGCGGCTCAGGGCGTAGAGGGCGGAGGTCTCCATTTCCAAATTGGTGAAATAGAGATGTCGGTACTGAAATCCCTGTAATGTCTCGATAAAATCTTCCCCTGCCAGGGGCAAACGCAGCACACGACTTTGGGGGCCGTAAAAACCCGTTGCCGTCAAGGTGATGCCTTGCAAACAATCGTGAGCCAGGCGATCCAGCAAAGCCGTAGCACAACCTACGGCATAGGGACGTGGATGCTTGGCATCCCAGCCACAATGTGCCACAAAGGCATCGACCAGGACTTCGTCCGATATAGCTTCGTGACGATAGTAGTGCAATAAACCGTCTAAGCCGAAACCGTAGCGGGAGGCAATGGGCGTATGTATGTCAATGTTCCCTTGCAAAGCGCCGCAGGTTCCCAAACGTATCAATTCTAGGGATTGATGCGTTGACTTGATGCAGCGCTTGGACAAATCGATGTTGACGAGGGCATCCAATTCGTTGACGACAATGTCGAGGTTATCGGTACCCATGCCCGTGGAGATCACGCTGAGACGTTTTCCCTTATACATGCCCGTATGGGTGTGAAGCTCGCGGTTTTGCTTACGAACTTCTACGCTGTCGAAAAAGGAAGAAACCAAGGACACCCGTCCGGGATCGCCTACCAATATTACCTTCGAAGCCAAATCCTCCGGCTCCAACCCCAAATGATATACACTCCCATCCGCCTGTAAAGGCATTTCCGAAGCTCGTATGTGCATAAAATAAATTTTAAATTATGAATGATAAATGATAAATGATAAATTGTTTTTTGACGATGCCTAAAAAGGTTGACCTTTTTTAGGCATCGTCAATTCATAATTCATAACTCATAATTCATCATTTGTCTTGCGTTTTATTTTTTCACCACCTTGTAATTCCCGATGAATTTTCCGTTCTCCGTTATTTGTACAAAATACATGCCGGAGGCAAAGGGGCTTAGATCTATAGGTGTTTCCTGATCGTTTATGTGTTGACGAAGCAGCACTTTGCCAAATACATCAACCAATTGCAGGGCATAGCTTTTCCCTTCGGCTATGTGGATGACAAAAGCTTTATCCGTGGGATTGGGTGACAGACGAACGGGAGCGATTTCAGCTTCGGTAATGCCTACTTTCGATAAGATGTTATAGGAACGTTCCTCAAAGCGGTTACAATCATCATAGGCTCTGACTTTCAAGGTAGCCGTACCTCCTTCTTCGATATAAAGCTGGATAGTAGGGGTGGTAGTCGTGCCAACGATCATCCATGCCGGGTTGCTGATGGTCCATTGATAGGTGACGGCATTTTCCACGGCAGCGATGCTGTAGTTATAGGTGCCGCTGCTCTCGATGATGGCAGGTCCTGTAATTTCGCCCATGCTTCCCAAGGTCTGACAATAGTTCAGGTTGACAGCCGCTACCGATTCACAGACCCGTTTGTCGGTATAGACTTTTACCGTCAAGGTGCCTGTTCCATAGCCGTTCGCATTCACGCTGACACTGGTATCGCTCAAGATCGTTAACATCCAATTGGGATTCGTCATCGACCATTCGTAAAAAACGCCGCCTTCGACCGGAGCAATCTGAAAGGTGTAGGAGCCGGCTTGGCTCAGGGTGTTGTTGCCGACAATGCCGTCGATCTCGCCGGGCTGACGGTCAATAGTGAGATGTATGTATATCAAACTGTCCATGCCGTTTACATCGGTATAGGCAAAACGTAAGACTTCCTCTTCCGTATAATCCTCTTCATTCCAGCTAAAGCTTTCACAGACCGTCGTGTCAATATCGAGGCGATAGCTCGTCGGACGAGTGTTATAGGTGATGTGGTAATCGAAGATAGGCATCATATCCGAACGCGGATAATAGCAGGAATCTAAAAACCCCTGTGAATTTTGATAGCGTAGTTGCGAAAATTCTACGATCGAACCGTTGTTGTATTCGTTGCCGTTGTCAAAATAATCGTAGGTATAAGGCGAATAAGCATAGAGCAGTTGGAATTTGTTCTTGGCGTAGACCCAATATTGCTCACTGCTGTGTACGTATTGTAAGGTGTCGCCGATTTGATAATCATAGCCCGGGATAAACGTAACGATGGTACTCATCACCGCCCCGGCAGGGATCTCAAAGCCGTTGACGGTCTCTTTGTCATAGTTCAAAGGAATCTTGACATAGGTATAATAATAGTTATTGAAAAATTCGTAGCTTTCATCCCATTCCAGCACAGAGGTATCCTCGGCCGTTAACACATAATCAATGGTAATGGTATTAGCTGCCTTGGGTTTGATGGCAACGCCTTTTTGGGGAATACTCATAGGGGCCTCGACCTTCGGACATAATATCTTTTGATAGGGAAAACTCGTATAATAGAGGTAGCGATAGTCGGTATCGAGGCGGACTTCATGGTAAGGTTCCAGATAGGAGACATACACCCGTAAGGTGTCGGGACTGGCGGGATTATACCGGCTCTCTCTGCCCAAAAAATATCCCCCCCGTATCACCAAGCTATCCAAA
>Ga0265293_10001690_pt1 | contig 47090 bp, 31 predicted proteins | sample Munlanlewell138R_FD_192505 | JGI IMG/M metagenome (GOLD analysis project Ga0265293, IMG submission 192505) | Leachate microbial communities from a municipal landfill in Southern Ontario, Canada - Leachate well 138R | ecosystem: Engineered > Solid waste > Landfill > Unclassified | place: Canada... | reverse complement strand
AAACTTACCGACTATTGGAAAGAAAGCGGAATTGAAAAATCTGACGAGTTTGCTTTTCTCACAAATATTATCCATCAAGAATGGACAGGTTTGAGCGTAAAAAAGCACAAAGATTTGAAAGGACTAAAAACTCAAAACTTGCGTGATCATATGAGCGAGGCTGAACTTATTTTCACAGCATTAGCCGAACTTTCAACCCGACAAATTGCAGAAGCAGAAAAAGCAAAAGGAGTTCAACAAAATGCTATTGCAGGTAAAAAAGGTGGTGCAGTTGCTAAAAATGCAAGAAAAGAGCTTGAAAGCAAAACAGGACAAAAGGTAATTACTTCTGATAACTTTTTACCACCTGCAACAGAAAAAAAGAAACTAAATAAAAAGGAATAAAGACACTATCCCATTCAGTGTATAAATAATAATCTTAAACTTTGAAAAGGGCTTCTCGTTTTTCGCTTCGCTCAAAACTCGAAGAGAGACATCCACGAATTACACGAATTTACACAAATTTTTCTTAATGTCTCATAATTTATTAATGCTCTTAATGATTTAAAAATTTTTACTTAATTCAAAAGTCGAAAGTTGAAAGCTGAATTATTTACGTGTGCTGAATTTGTTGAAATATTATGCTTGTTTTGTCATGATTTTTGCAACAAATAGCAAAAATCCCGCCAAAACCCCACTTTTTACTTTTGCAAAACTTAAAACCAACACCCCCATTCTAGATTATACGTAAATTCTCAAATAAAGTTTCGTTTTTTGTGCTCAAATCGGTTCGAGTTTTAAAAGTCGAACCGATTTAATTTTATATGTATAAGTCGTAAATCCAAAAACTTATGTTAAGGATAAAAAGCTTCTATTATATGCTCTATTTCAGTTCCTGATTTAAGAAAAAGCACAGAAACTACATCAAATCTACTTTCACCAGAAAAACCTGTTTCAGATATATATGTTTCTGCTGCTTTAATTAATAATTTTTGTTTTTGTCGTGTTACAAACTCTTCAGGATTGCCCCAAAAATTTTCACTTCGTGTTTTTACCTCTACAAATACCAAAATATTGCCGTCCATAGCAATAATATCAAGTTCTTTATGCTTAGCTCTCCAGTTTGCGGATATTATTACATAGCCTTTTTCAGCCAACATTTCTGCAGCTAATTCTTCGCCCTTATCACCAAGTTTTATTTTTTCTGACATAAAAAAATCCCAAAATTTTATTTCTGGGATTAAAGATACAATATTTTTAGCACTTACTAATGAGCTACAACCAATTTTATTGTTTTTTCTATTTTTCCATCGCTATATAAACGACAAAAATAATATCCATTATCCCATTTGCTAGAATCAATATTCACGCTAGAAGAACTAGATTTTACCTTAGTTACCAATTTACCTAGCATATTATAAACTTCAACTACAGCATTAGAGCCATAATTGTGATTGATTTTAAAGTTATTATTTGCAGGATTTGGATAAACAGAAAACTCTTTTGCAATATTATTTGAAATATTAACAGGAGAATCGCTAGTGAAAGTTAAATCAAAAGAAGATGAAAACACTCCATTAACATCAAAAATTTCAACTTCAATACAAGCAGTACCCAAACTAGAACCTTGTATAAATTTCACATAAGCAACGTCAACAACCTCATTTGCTGCAAGTTTCATAATCGCACTCTGCACATTTGGCATAGCACATGCTCCTCCACTCAGGCTTGTTTCAGGTGTGCAAAATTGGTATTTCCAATCTGTTACTTCACAGTCTCCTCCAAAAACACGCATCCTAAATTCTACAATATTATTAGTATTATTTCTAAGTGAAAAGTAAAAATAGTTTTCACTATTTGGCATTATATTATAAAACTTTAAGTTAGTCCCTGTTATAACTTCATTATCTGTATTAATAATATCAACAACCACTTGGGAAGATATAGTGCCAAGAAACAAAAACAAACTAAGAGTAAAAAGTATAATTTTTTTCATATCTATTTTTTTTACAAAAATAATTTAAAATCTTTAAATATCAAAATATATAATAAGACAAATGAAAATTTTTGTTAACATTGACTTAAAATTTGAGTAAAAAATCATAATCTTTACAACAAAATAACAGGAGTAAGAATAAATTTTTCTGTTGTTTGTCTAAAACTTACAAAAAATAAATTAATTAAGTTAAAATATATGGTATTATTACAGTTAAAACAAAATTTTTGATAGGTTTAACAAAAAAAACTTCCATTTAGTCTAAAATTCTCCTTATAAAGCAAAAAAATTAAAAATTTATAGCCTTCTTTGTAAAATTACTTAAATATAAACTTAATACTCAATTTTATGAAAAAATTAATTTTTTTATTACTAACTTTTTCTATTGTTTTTGTAAGTTTTGCACAAAATAAAATAGAAAGCACATTCCCTATTTGTCAAGAATCCACAATGGATAGAGCAAGTCAAGCAACTTGGTCACAAATGCAAATGTGGACAGCAACAGACATAAATGGTAATGAGCATAATTTAGCTGATTATTTAGCAGAAGGTAAAACTGTTATTGTTGACTTTTCTGCTGTTTGGTGTAACCCTTGCTGGCAATTGCACCAATCTGGAGTTTTAGACCAACTTCACAACCAATATGGTCCTGAAGGAACAGACGAAATAGTGGTTTTATGGTTTGAAGTCAGCGGAGCTCAGATAGGAAGAATTGAAGGCACGCCACTTTCACCTCCAGCAGGTGGACACACTCAAGCTACATGGACAGAAGGAGATTGGACAAATGGGGGAACTTGGCCTGTTCCAATTATTCAAGCTTCTAATAGCTTAAAAAACTATTTTTCAGAACAATATGAAGGATCTGTTCCTACTATGTTTATGATTTGTCCAAGTGGTTATTACAAAAAAGTAAACACTTCTTATCAAGCATCTTATTATATGAATCAAATCGGTTCTTGTCCTGTAAGTGGGCAAGTTCCTCTAGCTGAAATAATTGGCAACACAACAACTTTTATTGATCTCCCAATTTCTTTCCAAGCAGAAGTTACAAGCGTGGAACCAATTACTGCATATGAATGGACTTTTGAAGGTGGAAACCCTGCAACATCTGAAGAAGCTACTGCAACAGTAACTTGGTCTGAGGCTGGCGAATATCAAATTACCTTTCAAGCCTTTAATGAAAATGGACCTAGTTTATTACAAACTAAAGACATTATTGTACTTGACGCTTCAAATGTAGATGATAAAAATTTAACTTTTGAAGAGATTATTGTAGGCTCTACATACCCAAGTGATTTAGCTCCATACAATTGGATTACTATTGATAGAGATAATGGTGCAGTATGGGGTGATTTATCTGATTATGGAGTGTCTGGAAGTACTAAGGCTTTTGTAGTGTATAGCCATTCAATTACTGACCAAAATTCTCAGTTTGTTACTCCTAAATCAGGTGATAAATGTGGGCTTGCAATGAGTAATCATACTAGTAGTCCTGCAAATAATGATTGGTTAATTTCCCCAAAAATTCAACTTGGAAACAACTCTTCATTTGAAGCATATGTAAAATCATACAATCAAGAATGGGGCTTAGAAAAATACAAGATTATGGTTTCTACAACAAATACAGAAGAAGCAAGTTTTACTATGATAGGTTCAGTTTCGCAAGCTCCAGTAAATTGGACAAAAATTACCAGGGACTTATCTGAATATGACGGACAAGAAGTTTATATTGCTATCAATTACGTAGGACATGACAACTTTATTTTTTCTGTTGATGATATAAAAATTCTTACAACACCTGTACCTGTAGGCACTACCGAAATTCTTAAATTAGAGACTAAAGTTTTTCCAAATCCTGTAAACGATATTTTAAATATTAATTATGTAAAAGATGCTAAAATCCAAATATTTAATAATATAGGACAAGAAATTTACAGTATTTCAAATGCGAATGAATACAACCAAATAAACACAAGCGATTATGAGGCTGGTTCATATGTTATAAGAGTTACAAAAAACAATGAGATAGAAAATCATAAAATGATACTTGTAAAATAAAACTAAAAAAACCGGTTCGCCGGTTTTTTTTTAATCTTTGGCTTAAAAATTGCTTAAAGATTAAAAAACATATTATTTTTACAAAAAAATTTAAACTTATGAAAAAAATTATTTTAATATTTAGCCTAGTTCTATTTTTTAGCACAGTTTTTTCTCAAGTTCCTTCAGTAATGATTAAAGATATAAAAGGAAAATCAGTTAATACAAAATCAATTACTCAAAACAACGGCAAACCTGTTTTAATTTGTTTTTGGGCAACTTGGTGTAAGCCCTGTATTAAAGAATTTAATGCAATTAACGATGAATATGATGATTGGGTTGATGAAACCGGAGTTAAAGTAATTGCAATATCAATTGACGATGCACGTAGCTCTAATTCTGTAGGTGCTTTTGTTAACGCCAGAGGCTGGGAATTTCCTGTTTATCTTGATCCAAACGGCGATTTTAAAAGAGCTATGAATGTAGGAGATATTCCTCATACTTTTTTATTAGACAAAAACGGAAAAGTGGTTTGGCAACACACTTCATACCTTGAAGGAGACGAAGCCAAAACTTTTGAAATGATAAAAAAAGTGGCTAAAGGGCAAGCGATAAAATAATAATATTTTAACAAAAAAAATTAAAAATAGAAGTCGAAACTCAGTTTCAATTTCTATTTTTGCTTTTTATAAGAATTTTTCAGACGAATAAATTATAAGTTACAAAATATGAAAAAAACTATTTTACTTATTTTAAGTATTTTTATTTGGGTTTATTCTTATTCCCAAAATGATACACAAACAAATTATGGACAAGTTTCAGGAAATTTTCAAAGCGAAGCCCAGTATTATATTACAGATTCGCTTATTGGCGCAATTGCTCCAATTGAAAAAACCTTAGCTAATTCATGGGCAAACATCAGCTATAATTTAGGGAATTTTTCTGCTGGAATTAGATATGAAGGCTATCTTAATTCAATTCTAGGCTATCCAAACTCTGGCGGAAAAAATGACGGAGTCGGTTTCCCACATAGATGGGCAAGCTTTGCTGTAGATAAATTTGAAATTACTCTAGGAAACTTTTACGAACAATTTGGGAATGGGCTTGTTTTAAGATCTTATGAGGAAAAAATGCTAGGCGTTGACAATTCTCTTGATGGTTTTAGAATTAAATATAATTTAACAAATGGGGTTTATTTAAAAGGATTATTAGGAAAACAAAGATATTATTGGGAACATGGTCCTGGAATCGTAAGAGGTTTTGACGGTGAAATTCAGTTTAATGAGCTTATCGAAAAATTTGCAGAAAGCAGTTTAAGAATTAGCTTAGGTGGAAGTTTTGTTAGTAAATTTCAAAAAGAAGAAAGTCCAATTTACAATTTACCAAAAAATATAGCAGCTTCAGCAGGTAGAATTGATATTAGATATAATGGTTTTGCTTTAAACTCCGAATATGCATATAAAATTAATGACCCAAGTGCTGATAATGATTATATTTATAAAAACGGTCAAGCTTTTATGGTAAATGCTAGTTATTCTCAAAAAGGATTAGGTGTGGTTTTAAGCACAAAATGGGTTGACAATATGTCGTTTAGAAGCGATAGAAATGCAAGCCTAACGGACTTAAATATAAACTTACTGCCAGAATTAACAAGAAATCATGTTTATATGTTACCTGCATTTTATCCTTATGCTAGCCAAGTAAAAGGAGAATGGGGAAGTAAAGCAGAAATTACATACAAAATTCCTAAAGGAAGCTTGTTAGGTGGAAAATACGGAACAACTATTATGCTAAATTATTCAAGAGTTCATAATATTGATAAACAAGCGGTTAATGATAGTTTGCCATTAGATGCTCCTGGTACTTTGGGCTATAAAACTTCGTTTTTCTCTATTGGCGAAGAACTTTATTTCCAAGATGCTAATATTGAAATTAATAAAAGATGGAATAAAAAACTTTATAGCAATTTTTCATATGTAAACCTTATATATAATTATAATATTTTACGAGGTACAACTGGGTATGAAAATGTAAATGCACATATTGCAATAGCAGATATTACATATAAATTTAAACCACAATTGGCTTTAAAATCAGAAATTCAGCATATGTACACAAAACAAGACGAAGGCAGTTGGGCAATGGCTTTGTTTGAATTTACTATTCCAAACTGGTTTTTTACTGTTTTAGATAATTGGAACTACGGAAACCTAAACGAAAACCATAGACCGCATTATTTTAATTTTGGTTTTGGACATATTTCAGGAGGAACAAGAATTCAATTAACTTATGGAAAAACAAGAGCCGGAGTAATGTGTGTAGGCGGAGTTTGTAGAAATGTGCCTGCATCTAACGGAGTTAGTTTATCAATTTCATCAACTTTTTAAATTAAAATAATATGAAATCAAAATATTTTAACATAATTATAATAAGTGTATTTTCAATACTGTTTTTCTCTTGCGATAAAATTGAAGAACCTTATATTAAAGATGAAGCAGTAATTTGGAATGGTAGAAAAAGTATAATTCTTGATTTTACAGGACATACTTGTGGAAATTGCCCGGACGCTCATAAAACTATTGACGAACTAATAGAAAAATTTGGCGATGCTCTTGTGCCGGTGGCAGTACATTCAACTTATTTTGCAATGCCTGAAACAGAAGATACAAGCAAAGCTTTTCATTATGATTTTAGAACAGATTTTGGAGATTTCTGGGCAGGTAGAGATTACGGAATGGGATATTTAGGAGAAATTTATCTGCCAACAGGTCTAATAAATAATTTAAACCCAAACGCTTTGGCAAATACAAATACTTGGGCTAACGAAATTGCTAGTGTAATTACAACTTATCCTGAATATAAAATAGAAATTACTCCAAGCTTCTCAAATACAGACAGTCTAGCAAAAGCAGATATTAAAATTATTACTAATATAAAAAATTCCAAAAAACTTAGTATCTTAGTTTTTATTATTGAAGATGGAATTATACAATGGCAAAAAAATTATAAAGAAAATCCAAACAATATAAAAGATTACGAGCATAACCACGTTTTAAGAGCGTCTTTTAATGGAAATTTTGGTGATAAAATTAAAGATAACAATACTGAAACAATTATTGGAAACATAATTAGCAAATCTTATTCATTAAAAATTAAAAAAGATTGGAATATTAACAATTGCAGTATTGTAGCCTTTATTTATGATACAGAAACAAACGAGGTTTTACAAGCAGAAATTACAAAAATATTAAATGAATAAATTTTTATTTTTAATATTACTAATACTTTTAAGCTTATCATTAAATGCTCAATCATTTTATGGTGGTTTAACTATTGGCACTACTTTTTCACAAGTTGATGGAGATGATCACGGAGGTTTTCATAAAATTTCGCCACTTGGTGGAGTATATGTGAGAAACACTTATAATTCAAATTGGGGAAGTTCTTTAGGAATAGAATATAAACAAAAAGGTAGCAAGGCAGTTAAGAAAAATAGTTACGGATATATTATTAATTACTACGCTATACGCCTTGATTATGTTGAGCTTCCATTTTTAATTAATTATAAATTAGAAAAAATTAAAATTCCAAAATTAATAGATTATGATTTTAAAACTGATTTTTGGATTGATTTTGGTTTTTCTGCAGCATATTTAATAAAAGGAACAGACGATTTTGGACACGGGCCAGTATTGCCAACAGGAAGTAGAGAATTTAAAAAATATGAAATCGCAAACCACTTAGGTTTAAATTATTACTTAAATGATCACTGGATTTTATACGCAAGATTCTCATATACTTTCCCACTTTTACCAATAAGAAAGCATCCGGGAGGACAAGTTTATTGGATTAATCGTGGACAATATAATCACAATCTTAGTTTTGCAATAAAATATGAATTTTAATGAAAATTAGAAAAAAAAATATTTTAATAGCAATTACCGGTGCCTCAGGCTCAATTTATGCAAAAAATCTTTTAGAAAAACTAAATGATATTAAAGAAAAAGAAAATTTAGAAATTTCTGTTATTTATTCCAAAACTGGAAAAGAAGTAGCAAAACACGAAATTGGCTATGATTTTGTTGAAAAACTAAATTTAAAAACTTACGAAGACAATAACTTTTATGTACCTTTTGCTTCAGGTTCATCTCCGGCAGACATAATGGTAATTGCTCCTTGCAGTATGGGAAGTTTAGGAAGAATAGCAAATGGATTTTCTGATAGTTTAATTACACGTGCAGCCGATGTTGTTTTAAAAGAAAGAAAAAAACTAATTTTATTAACTCGCGAAACTCCCTTAAATTTAATTCATATTAAAAACATGGAATTAATAAGCGTAAGCGGAGGAATAATACTACCGGCTTCACCTTCATTTTACAACAAGCCCACAAATATTGAAGATTTAGTTAATACAGTTGTTTTCAGAATATTAGACTTAATGCAAATTGAAATAAATTATAAAAGATGGGCTGAGAAATAAATTATTAGTTCAACAAAGCTTAATTATTATAATTCTACCAAAATTTTCTAAATCCAATAATTTCCCTAACTTCTTGTAAGGTTTTACTAGCACTTTCTCTTGCTTTTTCTGCTCCCATTTTTGCTACTTTACTTAAATATTGGGAATCAGAATCTATTTCTTTAATTTTTTTATTTATTGGTGCCAACATTTTTATTACGTCTTCGGCTAATTGCTTTTTTAAATCTCCATATCTAATTTCGCAACTAGCATATTTATCTTTAAAAAACTGTACTGTGTCTGGAGTAGAAACTATTTCCATAATAGTAAACAGGTTTTTAATATATTCTGGCATTTCCGAATTAGGCTTTATAGGTCCTGAATCTGTAAGTGCACGCATTATTTTTTTTCTAATAACAGCCTCATCATCAGCCAAATAAATTCCATTGCCTTCAGATTTTCCCATTTTACCACTTCCATCTAAACCTGGAATTTTTATTAATTCTTTTCCAAAATTAAAAGCTTGTGGTTCTTTAAAATATTCCACAGAATACATATTATTAAAACGGCGTGCAAACTTACGAGCCATTTCAAGGTTTTGTTCTTGGTCTTTTCCTACAGGCACTTTATCAGCTTTATGAATAATTATATCCGCAGCCATTAAAACAGGATAAGTTAATAAGCCTGCATTTACATTTTCTGGCTGTTGCCTAGCTTTGTCTTTAAACGAAGTTGTACGCTCCAACTCGCCTAAATAAGCATTCATATTTAATAAAAGATATAATTCTGTTATTTCTGGTACATCAGACTGAATATATAAAGTGCTTTTTTCTGGGTCTATGCCAGCAGCCAAATATTCAACTAAAACCTGCCTAACGCTATTATGTAAATCTTCAGGTTTTGGATGTGTTGTTAAAGAATGATAATCTGCAATAAAAAAATAACAATTATAATCGTATTGCATTTTTACGAAATTCTGAACTGCCCCTAAATAATTCCCTAAATGCAAATTACCTGTTGAGCGTATTCCACTTAAAACCGTTTCCATATTTCTAAATTTGTGCAAATTTACATAAAAATAATAATTTTACATAACTCTATAAAAATGAAATCCTTGTTAATAAATAAATTACCTTTATGTAAATAATATTTTTATATTTGTCAAGAATATTTCAGTAATAAAATTATAAATCAACAAATTAAACAACTGATATGCAAAAACTTAACAAACCAAACTACATATTTGAAGTTAGCTGGGAAGTATGTAATAAAGTGGGTGGAATACACACAGTAATTTCAACAAAAGCAATTGAAATAGCTAAAAAATGTGATAATCACATATTAATTGGTCCTGATATTTGGAGAGATTCAGAAGAACATCCCGAATTTATAGAAGATAATTCTTTATTTCCGGAATGGAAACATCAATTAGAGTTAAAAAACACTCATATACATATTGGTTATTGGGATATACCTGGAAAACCCAAAGTGTTTTTAATTGATTTTTCAAAATATATTAGCGAAAAAGATAATATTCTTGCAAAATTTTGGGAAGATTATAAATTAGACTCTTTAGCCGGGCAATGGGATTATATTGAACCTGCATTATTTGGATATGCCTCAGCAAAAACAATAGAAGATTTTGTAAATTTCCACCTTTCTGTTCATGATAAAATAATAGCTCAGTTTCACGAATGGATGACAGGTACAGGAATTTTATATTTAAAAAAGCAAATGCCACAAATTGCTACAGCTTTCACTACTCATGCAACTGCAATAGGACGTAGTATAGCGGGAAACAGATTGCCTCTTTACAAAAATCTTTCTGAATATAACGGAGATATTTTAGCACGAGAATTTAATATAGTTTCTAAACAAAGCCTAGAAAAACTAAGTGCACAAAATGCTGATGTATTTACAACAGTTAGCGAAATTACAGCTCAAGAATGTAGTAAACTGTTAAATAAAAATGTTGATATTGTTACTCCAAATGGTTTTGAAAATGATTTTGTGCCAACCAAGGATGAATACAAAGAAAAAAGAAAACAATCTCGCGAAAAAATTATAAAAGTTGCAAAAGCACTAACAGGCTATGAGTTTGATGATGAAACCCTAATGATTGCAAGTTCGGGGCGTTACGAGTTTTTTAACAAAGGTTATGATTTATTTATTGATGCTTTAGCCGAATTAAACAAAAATCCTGACTTAAAAGAAGATGTTTTAGCTTTAATTTTAGTTCCTGCAAATAACTATGGAGCTGTAAATCAATTATATAATATTTTAAACAATATTCAAGGCGATACAGTAATTACAAATAATTTTTTAAGCCATAATATTCATGATATTGAATACGACCCAATTGTAAAAAGAATTTGTGAGAAAGAATTATTTAATAAAACCGAAGATAAAGTTAAAATAATTTTTGTGCCAACATATTTGAATGGAGATGACGGAATATTTAATATAAAATATTATGATTTATTAACAGGCTTAGATTTAACAGCTTTTGTTTCTTATTACGAACCTTGGGGTTATACTCCATTAGAATCTGTAGCTTTTGGAATTCCTACAATAACAACAAGTTTAGCAGGATTTGGTAAATGGATGCAAGGAATTTTGGATAAAAATGATAAAAGCGTTAAAATTATTAACAGAACAGATGATAATGCAGACGAAGTTGTAGTTGAAATGCTAGAATATTTCAATTTTTATCTAAACTTAAGTAAAGAAGAAAGACAAAATTTATCTAAATCTGCTTTTTCGGCTTCTACTAATGCTTTATGGTCGAAATTAATTGAAGAATACGATAAAGCTTATAATTTGGCTTTAGAAAAAGTTGAAAACCGCCAAGATACAATAGTTAGACAAATTCCAAGCAAACCAATAAGCGAAGTTTACGATATAGATTTACAATCCCCCTTGTGGAGAAAAATTGAAGTAAAAACTAATGTTAACGAAAGATTTAAAGCACTTATAGACATTTCGCTAAACTTATGGTGGACATGGAATAAACCTGCGAAAAACATGTTTCAATACATAGACCCTGAATTATGGTTAGAGCAATCAAAAAATCCTGTAACATTTTTAGAAAATATCTCAATTTCAAGATTAAAAGAATTAGAAAACGACACATTTTTCACTAATTTATACGATTCGGTTTGTAAAGATTTTTATGCTTATATTTCTAAAAAAGACGAGAAAAAAACGCCAAGAATTGCATATTTTAGCATGGAATATGGATTTGACGACAATTTAAAAATATTTTCCGGTGGTTTAGGAATTTTAGCTGGTGATTATTTAAAAGAAGCCAGCGATACAAATACAGATTTAATTGGTATTGGACTATTATACAGATATGGATATTTTAAGCAAAAAATAACTTCGTTTGGAGAACAAAATGCTGAATATATTCCACAAAATTTTGACAAAATACCTATTCAAGCTGTGAGAGACGAAAATAACGAACAAGTAAAAGTTATGGTATATTTTCCTGGCAGAAATGTTTATGCAAAAATTTGGAAAGCTGATATAGGTAGAATTTCTTTATATCTTTTAGACACTGATGTTGAAGAAAATCAAGAACAAGATAAATATATTACATCCCGTTTATATGGTGGGGATTTAGAATTTAGATTTAAACAGGAAATGATCTTGGGAATTGGTGGTATTAGAGCTTTACAAATTTTAAATATTTATCCCGACATATATCATTGCAACGAAGGACATGCTGCTTTTATTGGTTTGGAAAGACTTAGAATTTTAAGAACAAAACGAAATTTAAAATTTGAAGAAGCACTAGAAATAATTAGAGCTTCTACTCTATTTACCACTCACACTCCTGTTCCGGCAGGGCACGACACTTTCGATGAAGATATGATGAGAACTTATATGTCTCATTATCCCGAAAGATTAAAAATTACTTGGGAAGAAATGATGATGCTTGGAATGCTAAACCGTGGAGAAAAATTTTCAATGTCTTATTTAGCTGCCAATGTATCCCAAGAAATTAATGGAGTTTCTATGCTACATGGACAAGTTTCCCAAGAAATGTTTAAAAATTTATGGAAAGGTTATTTTGCAGAAGAAAATCATGTAGGTTATGTTACAAATGGTGTGCATTATCAGTCGTGGACAGCTTCTGCATGGCAAAATTTATATGAAAATACTTTTGGAAAAGAATTTTTAAATGATTTGTCAAATCAAGAACATTGGGAAAAAATTAAAAATGTTGATGATGAGATAATTTGGGATATTCGCCAAAAACAAAGAGCAAAACTTGTTAATTTTGTTAGAAATAAAATCAGATTAAATTGGATAAGACGCTACGAAGATCCGCGTAATTTAGTTGAAGTTACAGAAAAAATTAATGAAAATGTTCTAACAATAGGTTTTGCACGCAGATTTGCTACTTATAAAAGAGGGGATTTACTTCTAAAAAATCCTGATAGATTAGCTAGAATTTTAAATAATCCAAAAATGCCTGTGCAAATTTTATTTGCCGGTAAAGCTCACCCAAACGATAAAGCAGGACAAGATTTAATAAAAAAAATCGTGCAATTGTCAAAACTCCCCGCTTTTTTAGGTAAAATAATTTTTGTTGAAGATTATGATATTAGTTTGGCAAAACATTTGGTACAAGGAGTTGATATTTGGCTAAATACTCCAACGCGTCCGCAAGAAGCAAGTGGAACTAGCGGTATGAAAGCCGTGATGAACGGTGCATTACATTTTTCTGTTCTTGATGGCTGGTGGGTTGAAGGATATAGAAAAAATGCCGGCTGGGCTCTACCCGAAGAAAGAACTTATCAAAATCAAGATTTACAAAACGAATTTGACACTCAAACAATTTTTTCTTTATTAGAAAATGAAATTATTCCGCTATTTTATAAACGAGACGAAAATGGAATACCTAATGATTGGATTAAGTTTATTAAAAATTCTATTGCCGAAATTGCACCACAATTTACAACTAAAAGAATGATAGATGATTACTTTGATAAATATTATAATAAACTTTATCAGCGTAGCGAACTAATGAAACAAAATTCTTACGAAATGTCGCTTAAAATTGCAGAATGGAAAAAAAGCGTAAAAAGAGTATGGAATGACTTAGAGGTTATAAGCGTAAAATTTCCGGATTTTGATAAAAACCCTTTAAATGTAAACGAAAACTTTATCGGAGAAGTTGAAATAAACTTAAAAAATCTTTGTTCTGACGATATTGGTGTTGAAGTTATTATTACAAATGCAACAACTAATGGTTTTACTAAAATTTATGCAAGTTACCAAGCCGAACTTACAGAAGTGAAAAATAAAATTGCAAAATACACAATTAACTCTTCACCCCAAAAACCCGGATTTTATAATTACGCTATTAGAGTTTATGCCAAAAACGAGCTTTTACCATATAAACAAGATTCTGGTTTAGTCCTTTGGGTATAATTTTATTTTTATAAATATTTTTAATCACTAAACATAGTTTTACCAACAAGTTTTACTATTTGTTTTGCTTCTTTAACATCGTGAACTCTTAAAATATTTGCTCCTTTTAATAATGCAATTGTATTTAAGGCTGTTGTACCGTTTAAAGCTTCGTCAGGAGTAATATTTAAACTTTTCCAAACAATGGTTTTCCTTGAAAGTCCTGCCAAAATAGGAAGTTCAAATATTTTAAATCTGTCCAATTTATTTAAAAGCTCAAAATTTTGTTCTAAATTTTTTGAAAAGCCAAAACCTGGGTCAATTATTACATCATTAATTCCCAAAGAATTTAATTTTTCAAGTTTTTCTGAAAAATAATAAACAATTTCCCCTAATAAATCTTGATAATCCGTATTTTTTTGCATATTTTCCGGATTTCCACGCATATGCATAATAATGTATGGAACTCCTAAATCTGCGATAGTTTCAAACATTTTTTTATCAATCTCTCCGGCGCTAATATCGTTTATTATATCTATTCCAAAATCTTTTACTGCCTTTTTTGCTGTTTCGCTATTCACAGTATCAAGAGAAAAAACGAAATTATAATATTTTTGTTGAATTAATTTTAAAGCAGGTTCTAAAATTTTCCATTCTTGACCTGGATTTAAAATAATAGCACCCGGACGAGTAGAAACTGCACCAATATCAATTATATCTGCTCCCTCATCAAGCATTTTTTCAATTTGTTTGTCTATAAATTCAAGTTGGGTAAAACTACTTTTAGAATAAAAAGAATCATGACTCAGATTTAAGATACCCATTACAATAGGACTATCAAAACTCAACAAATTAGATTTCACTTTTATAAACATAATATTTATTTTTCACAAAATTAAATTATTTTTTTATAAAACATCTTTATATTTTTAGGCTTTTAGAATAAAATTTGTAAATTTGAACTTTAAAAATACTATAATGGCTTTTATTGTTATAGAGGGTTTAGATGGTGCAGGAAAGTCAACTCAGGTTGAACTTTTAAAAGAATATTTTAAAAATATTAATAAAAAAACTGAGTTTATACATTTTCCCACAACAGATTCGCCTATTTATGGGGATTTAATCTCTAAATTTTTGCGTGGCGAATTTGGAGGAATTAAAGATGTTAACCCATATTTAGTTGCACTACTATTTGCAGGAGATAGACATAATCTTAAAAGCAAAATCAAAGCTTGGCTTGATGCCGGAAAAATCGTTATTAACGATAGATATGTTTATTCAAATATAGGTTTTCAATGTGCAAAAATGCAAAATCAAAAACAAGCTGATGAGCTTTTCGATTGGATATTTAATTTAGAATTTAATTATTTTAATATTCCTAAACCTGATTTAAGCATTTTTTTAGATGTACCTTTTTCTTTTACTAAAAACAAGCTAAAACAAGCACGAGAAGGAAAAGATAGAGAATATTTAAAAGGGAAAATAGATATTCACGAAGAAGATTTGAATTTTCAAAAATTAGTTAGAGAAACTTATTTAAAAGCTATTGAAAAAGATGAAAACTTAATTAGAATAGATTGTGCAGATAAAAAAGAGCAAATTCTAAGTCCAAATTGCATTTCAAAACTTATAATAAAAGAAATTGAAAAACGTTTTACTTTTTATTAAAAATATAATATTATGAAAGTGTTAAGAAATTTTAGTCGTTTATTTACAGGTTTTATTTTTGTTTTTTCAGGCTTTGTAAAAGTAATAGACCCACTTGGCTCGGCCTATAAGTTTACAGATTATTTTGTAGCAATGAATCTTGAATTTTTGAGTAGCATTGCTTTAATTTTTGCAATTTTAATGTCAATAGCAGAACTAATAATTGGTATTGCACTTGTTTTTAACTTATTACCAAAAATTTCTGCTTGGTTATTACTTGCTTTTATGGTATTTTTTACTCCACTAACGCTTTGGTTAGCCGTTTTTGAACCGGTTAGCGATTGTGGTTGTTTTGGAGACGCAATTATTTTAAGTAATTGGCAAACTTTCTATAAAAACCTTGTAATATTAGCGTTTACAATAATTGTTTTTTGGCAAAGAAAACGATTTAAGCCCATTTACAATCAATTTTACCAATGGGCTTTAAGTGTTACTTTCACAATTGCTTCTTTTTTAATAGCATTACATTGCTTATACAATTTGCCAATAGTTGATTTCAGACCTTATCATATTGGAGCAAATATTGAAGAAGGTATGTCAATACCCGAAGAAGAAAAAGACAATATAGATATTTACGAAAGTGTATTTATTTACGAAAAAAATGGAGAAAAAAAAGGTTTTTCTGAAACTAACCTACCTGATTCTACATGGAAGTTTTTAAATGCTGAACATAAACTTGTTAAAAAAGGATACGAGCCACCAATTCACGATTTTACTATTGAACCAGTTTTTGTACCTGGATACAGTCCCGAAGCAGAAGAAGTTTTTATAAACCCTTGGGATTTTGAGTTTGAATTTTCAAAAGAAGATGAAACAATTATTTGCGATTTAGAAAACCTACCCGACCAATCTTGGAAGTTTATGAAAATTATTTTTGAAGAAAATATAAATCCTGATAATTTAGAACTATATTATTTGAATAGCGAAGGAGAGGAAATTATTGCAAACATAAATAATTTGCCTGATAATAATTTTATTTTTTTAGACGCAGAATATATTAATGAGGAAAATGAAAACTTTCTACTAAATTACGGCGAAGATATTACAAATCAAGTACTCGAAGACAATTCTTACGCTTTTTTATTAGTAATGACATTATTAAATGAAGTTAATGAAAAACATTTGGAGAAAGTTAAAAATGTTGCAGAATTTTGTCAAAAAAACAATTATAAGTTTTACTGTCTAACAGCTTCAAATTTAGAAGAAATTTCAGAATTTATTAATAATCATCAACCAAATTATCAGTTTTACAATACAGACCCAATAACATTAAAAACTATTGTAAGAGCAAATCCAGGATTAGTTTTAATAAAACACGGAACTATACTTAATAAATGGGCTGCAAAAAATATTCCTTCTCTTGAAGAATTAAGTAATGATTTAACAGCAAATTCAATTACAACACATCAAAAGTCTAAAAACACATATATATATTTAACTTATATTTTAGCTAGTTTGCTTTTTATGAGTTTGTTTCATATATTTTACAAATATTTAAAAAAGAATAGATACATAAATTAAAAACCGAAAAAAATGAGAAAAAAAATTGTAGCAGGAAATTGGAAAATGAATACTTTGCCTAACGAAGGTGTAGAATTAGCAAAAACTATTAACGAATATGTAAAAACTTTAAACCAAGATGAAAAATATAAAGTAATTCTTGGTGTTCCTTTCACACATATAGATAAAGTTGTTCAGGCAGTAGATTTAAACCTTGTAAGCGTTTCTGCCCAAGATTGTGCTATGTACGAATCCGGTGCATATACAGGCGAAGTTTCTGCAAAAATGATAAAATCAGCAAATTGCGAATATGCAATTATTGGACATAGCGAACGCCGCCAATATTTTGGAGACACAGATGAAGTTATTGCTAAAAAATTAGAAATGTGCTATAATAATGATTTATTTCCAATTTTATGTTGTGGCGAAAAATTAGAAGAAAGAGAAAATAATTCACATTTTGAAGTTGTGGAAAAACAAATTTTAAACGCTTTAATAAATGTGAACAGCGAAAAAATGCAAAACACTATTATTGCTTATGAACCTGTTTGGGCAATAGGAACAGGTAAAACAGCCAGCCCTGAACAAGCTCAAGAAATGCACGAGTTTATTCGAAAATTTTATCCGAAAAATATGGAGAAGAAATAGCAAATACTACTTCTATACTTTATGGTGGTAGCGTAAATTCTAAAAATGCAAAACAACTTTTTTCAAACAAAGACATTGATGGTGGATTAGTTGGTGGCGCTTCGTTAAAATCAGAAGAATTTATCGCAATAATAAATGCAATAAGAGAATGAATTATATTGAAGTAAAAGCGGATTTAAAAACTAAAAAATCAGAACTTGGCGAAATATTAATTGCATTTTTAGCTGAACAAGGTTTTGAAAGCTTTTCAGAAGAAAATAATTTTCTATACGCATATATTCTTGAAACAAATTTTAACAAGGAAGATCTTGAACAATTATTTGAAAATTATGATATTTCTTATTCAATAAAAATTATTCCACAACAAAATTGGAATAAAGAATGGGAAAAAAACTTTGAACCAACAATAATAGAAGATATTCTTTGCATAAAAGCAGCATTTCACGATATAAATTGCAAAACAAAACACACAATTATTATTGAACCAAAAATGTCGTTTGGAACTGGACATCACGCCACAACTTGGATGATGTGTAAATTAATTGCAGATTACGAGTTTACAAATAAAAGCGTTTTGGATTATGGCTGTGGAACAGGAATTTTAGCTATATTTTCAGCAATATTAGGCTCACAAAATATTTTAGCTATAGACATTGACGAGTGGGCTTACGAAAACACAAAAGAAAATGTAAGCAAAAATAACACCCCCCAAATTAAAGCAATACAAGGCGATGTTAATTCAATTCCTGAGCAAAAATTTGATTTTATATTTGCTAATATTAATCTTAATATTCTAAAAAAAGACATTCCAAGATTAGCAAAACATTTAAACAATAATGGTGAAATTTTCTTTAGTGGATTTTTAAATAATGAATTTATTCAAATAGAAAAAGTTTGCTTAGAAAATGGACTGTCTTTTGTTAAAGAAATACAAAGAGATAATTGGTCTGCATGTATTTTTAAAAAATTTTAATTATGAAAAAACTTATTTTCTTTTTCTTTTTAAGCTTATTATCAAAAATATTATTTTCCCAAGCTTTTCCTATTGAACCTGATAAATTTTTAAAAAGTTTTACTTCTGAACTAGGATATACAGGAGAAGTAAGGAAAAATTCTAAAAGTTTAGCCAAAGAATTTACTAATTTTTGGGAAAGTGATAGTTTAAGTTTTCAAGAAAAAGAAAAATTTATTCAAACTGCAAACGACTTGGCAGCCAAAGGTTGCAAAGCTTATCCTGATTTTGTTTGTTTAGCCGACAATAAATTATGGTTTACAAGAAAAGGATTTGATAATTCTCAATATGAAATCTATGAAAAAGGGATTTTTGATATTTTAAACGCTGGAAAAAGGCCTAAACTAAATGACTTGTCTAATTATTTTTTAAGTTTCAATGCCTTATTATCAAAAGATATACTGGCTAAAAACCCTAGAACATATTGGAAACTTGAAAATAATTCTTTTAAATTAATTTATGATAAGGGGATTAAAATTCAACTTTCAAAAGTTAATCTCATAGGTTATCAGGGCGTTGATAGTTTAAAAATTTACAGAACAGACTGCGAATATTATCCTTCACAAAATCTTTTGAAAGGAAATGGAGGAACTATTGGTTGGGAGCGCGTTGGTTATGGTTTAGACAGCATTCAAGCCAAACTTTCAGACTATGAAATTAATACAAAAAACATAAGTTTAACTGCAGATTCTGTTAGTTTTAATAATACCATGTATATTAAAAAGCCAATGCTTGGTAAATTAATTGACAAAGCTGGAAATTTAGATAATCCTAAAAAATCAGATTATCCAAAATTCACTTCATACAACCAACATTATGAGTTGAAAAATCTTGTTCCTGGAATAGATTACGAAGGAGGATTCTCTGTTCAGGGGAATAGTTTTATTGCCTCCGGTACTAAAGAAGAACCTGCTACAATGCTTCTTACAAAATCAGACAGTATATACATGAAAGCAAAATCTTTGGCTTTTTATTTAGATACAGAAATTATTATTAGCGACAATTGTGCTATTAATATACATTTTAACGAAGACTCTATATATCATCCTCAGCTAACTTTTAAATATCATATTCACCCTCGTTTTTTAGAATTAATTCGTAGCAAAAACGATATGTCAAAAGTTAATTATATAAATTCATATCATCAAATAAATATGGATTTTACTTGGTTAAAATGGTTTATCGACAAATACAAAATTGAGTTTACAACAATAAAGACTTCTGGCGTTGACAATGAAGCTCTTTTTGAATCTGCTGATTATTTTCGTTTAGAAAGATATAGAGATATTCAAAAAAAAGATGCACAACATCCTTTAGCTGTTGTTACTAATTTTGTTGATTCATTTTGGGGAAATAATAATTTTTATTTAAACGACTTGGCTAAATGGATGCAATTTAGTCCACAGCAAGTAGTACAAATGGTTTTAGACTTAGCTTACAGAGGTTTTTTAAATTATGACCCACTAAGTCAAGAAATTATGGTCTATCCTGACGCTTGGACATTTTTACAAGCATACCAAAACAAGAAAGATTCGGATGTTATTCAGTTTCACAGCATTACAAAAAACGACATTAGCAACGCGGAATTAAGTTTAATAAATTTTGATTTAAAAATAAATGGAATATATGAGGCACATTTATCTGATTCACAAAATATAAAAGTTTATCCTTTAGATAGAAAAATCACTCTTCAAAAAAACAGAACTTTTACTTTTGATGGAACTATACAAGCTGGACAATTTTATTTTTATGGTAGCAACTTCAAGTTTGATTATAATAGATTTATGATAGAATTAAATCAGTGCGACTCTATGAAAATGGTTGCTGAAACTGACTATTTAGATGAAAATGGAAATTACAAACCGGCTATTGTAAGGAATAAATTGGAGCAAATAAACGGAGCATTTTATATTGATGAACCTATGAACAAATCCGGTAGAGGTAATTTTCCGGAATTTCCTAGATTAATATCAAACGACAAAACTTATGTTTATTACGACAGACCTGACGTTTACAATGGAATTTATAAGCGAAATGAGTTTTATTTTGAAGTTGACCCATTTGAATTAGACAGCATAAAAGGTTATTCTAAAGACAATCTACACTTTAAAGGGACTCTTTATTCGGCAGATATTTTTCCACCTATAAAAGAAACTTTAGTTTTACGTAAAAACGACTTCTCTCTTGGTTTTAATACAAGAACCGGACCTGTTGGCCTACCTTTATATAGCGGGAAAGCAACTTTTTGGAACGAAATAGATTTAAGTAATCAAGGCTTACGTGGATCGGGAAGAATAGAATATCTCTCTGCAAATATGAACCCTGATTATTTAATATTTTTTCCTAAATTTATGGAAGGACATAGTCCAAATTTTGAAATAAAAAAACAAACCGCTCCTGTTGAATATCCTGAAGTTATTGGAAGAGACAATACTTTAAGATGGAATGTTGAGGAAGATGATTTTATGATTAAAAGAGACACATCTAATTTCACTATGTATGAGGGAAAAGGAAGTCTTGAAGGAAATTTGAATTTAAAAACATCAGGTCTTTGGGGAGATGGGACTATGTTTATTGATAGAGCTAAAATATCTTCAAATTTAATAAATTTTAAAAAGGATGTTTTTGATGCAGATACTGCAAGTTTTGATATTTATACTATAAATGTTTTAAATATAGATTTCAAATCAGACAATGTAAAATCTCATATAGATTTTATTAATAGAAAAGGTGTTTTTAAATCTAACGGAGAAAAAACTATTTGGACTTTTCCAAAAAATAAATATATGAGCGAGATGAACGAAATGACTTGGTTTATGGACAATGACGAGCTTGCAATCAGTGCCGATACAGATGTTTTAGAAAAATTAGAAAAAGAAGGTGAAAATCTTGAACCAGATGAATGGGAAAGTTTGTTCTTAGAAGGTCCTAAATTTACATCACTTCACCCAAAACAAGACTCATTATATTTTGTTGCTCCTAATGCCAGATATAATTATAAAGACCATATAATTTATGCCGAAGGAGTAAAGTTTATTAAAGTTGCCGATGCTACAATATATACAGAAGACGGAAATGTAACTATTGAAAAAGATGCAGTAATGCAGACAATACAAAACGCTAAAATTGTTGCTAATTCAACTAGCAGATACCACATTATTTACAATGCTGCTGTAAATATTTATGGAAGAAAAAATTATAACGCATTTGGAGATTATGATTTTATAAATTCTACCAAACAAGCTCAAACCATTCATTTAACAAAAGTTGCAGTTGATGCTTCGGGGCAAACATATGGAACAGGTACAATTATAGAACCCGACAACTTTACTATTAACCCATATTTTAGATATCAAGGCGATGTAAGTCTATATGCAAACAATCCTGAATTGGAGTTTAATGGAGCTGCAAAAACCATTGACGACTGCGACACCACAGATTTTGGCTGGGTAAAATTCAAATCTTTTATAGACCCGGAAGACGTTTTTATAAAAATTGATTCTATAAGCTATAATATAAATAATACAAGATTGTGTTCAGGATTAGTTTTATCAAATACTAATCAAATTTATCCGGCATTTTTGACAAGAAAGCGAAACCAATACGACCAAGAAATATTTACGGCTAATGGATATTTGCACTACGACCAAGACGAAGGAAAATTTGTTATTGCTTCTAAAGATAAAATTGCGGAAAATTCTTTACCAGGAAATTTAATTAGAAAGCATAAATCTATTTGCAATGTGTATGGAGAAGGGAAATTTGAATTTAGCAAAGATTTTGGCCTATTTAAACCTAATGCAATAGGAAATTTTATGTATTATCCAGATTTAGATACTGCGGAAATAAATGTAAGCATGATTATTGATGCATACTTTAGCAACACAGCACTAAAAGCAATTGGAGAAAAAATAAATACTATAGGCGGATTGTCGGGGTTAAATCTAAGAGACGATGTTTTTGAAAAAGCTTTGATAGAATTTTTAGGAACTAATAAAGCAGACGAATGGTTCTCTAATCAAAGCTTAGGTAATTACAACAAATTTCCTAAAGAATTAGAAAACAAACTTATTTTTACTGACCTACAACTTTATTGGCATAAACAGATAAACTCTTTTGTACACTACGGACCAATTGGAATTGCAAATTTAGGTAAAGAACAAATTAATAAATATATTTTCGGATTTATTAGAATAGAAAAGTCCCGCCGTGGAGATATTTTTGAAATCTTACTAGAACCTGATTATTCAACTTGGTATTATTTTAGATATAGTGCAGGAACATTTAGCGTAATATCTTCTGACGAAAATTTTAATAATATTGTTTATAACCAAAAACCTAACCAAAGAGAAAAAACTGAAAACGGAGTGTTTTATCAATATGGTTTAGGAAGCTCTACATATATGAAAAGATTTAAAAAAGATATGTATAAATTTTTTAAAATTGATGATGAGATTGAAGATTAAAGTTTATGTATATATATATGTTTTTCTAAGCTTAATTTTAATACAAGCTTGTGTTGGTGTGCAAATGCCAAATAATAATGCTTATTCAAGTTCATATAAATACAATTTTGCTTCTCTTTATAACCCGTCTTTATCAGAAATTCATCCTGAAATAAGAATTTTTGCCAAATCTGAAAATCAAGCTTTAGTATTATATAAAATACAAACTAATGAAATAAAAAACTTAACTAATTCCATTACTGATGAATCAACAAAGCTAACAATAAAATATACTTTAAGAGATACAGAAAAATTTGAAGTAGTTGATAGTGGAACAGTGGTTAATATAATTAATTTTAATGAAATTAGCGAAAATTTTAGTTCATATTTTACAGTAAAAACTCCAAACCAAGAAAACCATAAAATTATAATTAGTATTTATGGCGAAAAAGCCAACTCAGGTAAAAGAATGCTTGAAGATATTGAATTAAATCAAAATAACGAATTATGGTATTTGCCAAAAATTATAAAAAACGATACTGAAGAAATATTATACTCAAACTTTGTTAATTCAAATAATAGCTATAAAATTTCCAGCAATATTAAAGACAGCCTTATAAAAGTGGATTATTACAAAATGCAGGAACATGTTCATTTACCTCCTTATTATATTACACCCACCCAAAATATTAGTTCAAAACCAGATTCAAGTTTTATTTATAAAATAAATGACAGTATAAAATTTAATGCAAAAGGAGTATATTTTTTCAGGAAAGAAAAACAAAGCTCAGGTGGACTATGTTTACTAAATATTGATAATGATTTTCCTGAAATAAAAACCATAGAAGCTATGTTAGAACCACTAAAGCTTTTAACAAGCAGCAAAGAATACAAAGAAATAAAAAACTCGGAAAATTTAAAGTTTAGCATAGATAATTTTTGGCTTTCTAAGTCTCAAAGTCAAAAATTTGCAAAAGAACAAATTAGAGTATTTTATAACAGAATAGTTTTAGCCAATATTTATTTTAGCGAAGAAAAAGAAGGTTGGAAAACTGATAAGGGCATGATTTATATAATGTTTGGTCCGCCAACAGTAATAAACATAAGCAGAAATCAAGAAGAATGGTTTTATGGCGAAGACCCAGATGTTGCCGGAATCTTTTTTTTATTTGATAAAATAGAAACTCAAAATTATAATAAATCTTGGGTTTTAAAACGAGATTCAAATTATCAAACTATTTGGGCTCAGGCATTACAAACATGGAGGCAGGGTAGAATATTTACAATTTCAAATTAAAAAAATGGAAAATTTTATTTTTGGTTTACATCCAATAAACGAGGCAATTAAAACGGGTAAGGAAATAAATAAAGTTTTAGTTAAAAACAACTTAAGTACTAGCTCAGCACAAGAATTAATAGCAGAAATCCGCAAAAAAGGAATAAATATTCAGTATGTGCCTCAAGAAAAACTTGATAAAATTTGCAAACACAAACATCAAGGGATAATTGCATATATTTCTCCAATAAAATATCAAAATTTAGAAGAAATAATAATAAAAACCCAAAATGAAAATAAACTTCCTTTAATTCTAATTTTAGACGGGATTACAGATGTAAGAAATTTTGGAGCAATTGCACGCACAGGCGAATGTGCAGGCATTAGTGCAATTGTAATTCCCTCAAGTGGCAGTGCGAAAATTAGCGAAGAAGCAATAAAAACTTCGGCAGGAGCATTATATAATATTCCTATTTGCAAAATGGATAATTTAGTGGACACTGTTTTACTTTTAAATCAAATGGATATTGAAGTAGTTGCAATTACCGAAAAGGCAGAGAGATTAATTTACGAATTAGACTTAACAATTCCTTGTGCTTTAATTCTTGGTTCCGAAGACAAAGGAATTTCAAACACACTCATAAAACGAGCCGACAAAAAAGCAAAAATTCCTATGTATGGTAAGACTTCCTCACTAAACGTTTCTGTTTCAGCAGCTTTAGTAATTTACGAAGCAATTAGGCAAAGAATAAATTAATTATTCCTAAGAAAATTATCAATTATTTTATAATACTAATCTTTTCGGTTTTGATTTTACCTTTAGTAAATATTCTAGCGTAATACATTCCAGATGCAATTTCGCAAGTATTTATTTCAATTACTTCACTTCCTATTTCTGCAAATTGTATTTTAATAGTTTTTCCGGTTTTGTCAAAAATTTCAACAAAATCACCATTATCAAAAGACATAGAATTTGAAATAAATAAATTATCATTACATGGATTTGGATAAACAGCAAGTCCGCTTTCAATATAATCATCTTCAATTCCAACAAGACAAGTCATTGGTCGAATACCTGTAGAAGTTGAAATTTCATAAGCTTCTGGAGAAGAATACCAATTTCCGTCTTTATAAACGAAAAGGCTATTAAAATTGCCATGTCCTCGATTTGGAGCCATTCCTACCACAAACTGGTCGCCGGCGGCGTAGTTTATCGAATAACCTAAATAAAAAGGACCGTCAACATCAAGAGGTTCATCAAACATAATTACTTGAAAATAGTTTTGGCGTAAATCTCTTAAAAACACTTTTTGACTTGACAAAACAGTAGTAGGTTTTGGGTCAGCACCATCCCAAGTAATAAATCTAATATACGAGTTGTCGGAGCCATAGGATAATTTCATAACAGGAAGAATAATCCCTTTAATTTGATTAAAAGTATGAAAATCATAATAATCAGCATACATACTAATTTTATCACTATTTTGTCCACCATAATAACCTGTCATTCCATTGATTTTTAATGCTACAGGTTCTTCGCCGGATTTAAAATTTCCTATAGTATCACAGACTTTACCAACAAAAGAATCGTAAACTACTACATAATCTTTTTTAGTAAGCATTGCAGAACCGTTGACATTTCCAACATTTAGACTTACGTCAAAAAAACCTGTGTTTGGATAAATAATTCCATTTGGTTGTAGTTGCGAACTTGAACTTGAAGGCTCACCACCTTGGAAAGACCAAGACCAAAACATTGGATTGTTGGTTGATAAATCTTGAAAAACAACTGGAGTATTACGTTTAACCAAGCGGTTAGAAGTGGTAAAATTCGCAACCGGAGCATCAGGACCTACTTCAGGAATCACTTTAATATAATTTTCTATTAATAAAGTATCATAACCTTCTGAATTTCGGACAATTAACTGAACATCGTACTCACCGGGCAAATTGTAAATTATATTTTGCGGGTGTTGTGCTATTGAATTTTGAGGTAAACCACCGGGGAACTCCCATTTCCATTGAAAGGGAAAATCCCAACTTAAATCTGTGAAATTTACATAATTACCTGCTATAACAATTACTTGATTTGCGGAAAACCACGCAGTAGGCAAATCATCAGCAAGTTCATAAACATGCACATACTTTGTTTTAACTATCTCGTTACTATTTCCAAACTCATTAGCAACAGTAAGTTTTACTTTATGATAACCAGGAACTTCATAAATAATTTCGGGTGGATTTTGTCCATTAAAATTATTTGGAGTTCCATTTTCAAATTCCCAAAGCCAAGTAATTATATGATTTTGAGAAAGATCAGAGTAAATAACACCAGTATTCACAGGAAGCAACAATGGCTCTCCGGAAAAATCGGCAATAGGCCAATCTGCTGGACAAGCGTTTCTGTTTACACCAATTTCTTGAAGTCCACCTGTAGAGTTTATATTAAACTCTTCGTCATCATCCCAAATAACTGCTCTATCGGGTTTTATTAAAATTTTTGTAGGAAAACCTTCTATTTCATAATAATTACGCACAGGTCCGCCTTGACCTTCATTAGAGCTACAAATAGGGAATAAAGCATTTGTTTGTTGTCGAAACTCAATAGCAAACTGATCATTTTCACCAGCTCCAAAAATTCCTAAAACAATTAGTTCAAATTCGTTACAACCAAAATCGTTGTATATGTTATTTATCGTCGGGACAGACGCAATACACGAGCCTCAACCCTCCAATAAAAAGTCTATATAAACATATTTGCCAGCATCTAAATAAGTGAAAAGATTGTGTTCAACACCATCAATATCAATTACTGTAAAATCTACAGCCTCGGTTGGCTGTGCATAGATTGAGTATGATACGGCAAATAAAAACAACAGAGAAAAAATCTTTTTCATAAAAAATATTTTAATTTTATACTTTACAAAATCTAATTAAAAATTTATATTTTGCTAATATTTATAATCTTCAAAGATAATAAATTAATTAATATAAAATGTTGTGAATTAATTATTTTTTTTCTTTGACTGATTTGTCCCCGTGCAAAATACTTGCATTTAGCTCAAAACCAAGTATTAAAGAGAGAGAACTTATATAAATCAAAAGCATTACAATTATTACAGTACCTATAGAGCCATATAATTTATTATACATTGCAAAATTATTTACGTAATAAGTAAAACCCAAAACAGTAATTACTTGTAAAAAAGTTGAAAATATTGTCCCTGGACTTATAAAACTAAAACGATTTTTCTTAGAAGGAGCAAAATAAAACAACAAAGAAATTGCTAAAAAGTATAAAATTAAAATTACCAACCACTTTACAAATCTAGTTAAAGTAACAATTGCAGGATGAGTAGAAACAAACTTTAAAATAAATGAATTTCCCATCACTATCAAACTTATTGCAAATAAAATCAATAAACTAATTCCCAACACAGCAATTAAGGATACAATCCTAAGACTAAATGAGTTACGAGTTTCAATATTATGAAAAGTATTGTTAAAAGCTTCTATTAAAGCCATAATACCATTTGAAGAAAAATATATCATCAACAAAATACTTAAAGAAAGAAGTTTTGTATTTTGCTTCATAATAGTATCTGTAATTGTTTCGTAAAACAACTCGTAAGCAGAGTTAGGAAGTAAATTGTCTAAAATATTAAAAAGCTCGGTTTGAAAACCACTTATTGGAATAAAGGGAATTAAAGTGAATAAAAAAATTAAAGCTGGAAATAATGAGATAAACATATTAAAGGACACAGCAGCTGCACGCATTGTTACAGAGCTTTTTCTAATCCCTTGAAAAAAGAATTTACCAATATAATATAAAGACAAACCTCTAAAACCCGGCAAAATGATTTTGTCGCCAATTCTTTTTAAAATTAATAAAAACTTTATGTATAAAGCCTTAATTTTATTTTTCACGCTTTTTGCACAATTAAGCTTAAATCTAAACTTTTAACATGATGAGTTAAAGCACCTGAAGAAATATAATCAACTCCACATTCTGCATAGTCTTTAAGTGTGTCAAAACTAATTCCTCCCGAAGATTCAATTTCAAATTTACCTGCAATTAATTCAACTGCTAATTTTGTGTCTTCAATATTAAAATTATCTAACATAACTCTATCAACATTTCCAATTTTCAAAACCTCTTTTACATCTTCAATGCTTCTTAGCTCTACTTCAATTTTTAGCTTTAGTTTTTTTTCTTTTAAATATTGGTTTGCTTTACTAATAGCATTTTTCAATCCTCCTGCGTAATCAATATGATTATCTTTAAGCATAATCATATCATAAAGCCCAATTCTATGATTTTCTCCTCCTCCGATTTTAACGGCTTGTTTTTCAATTAGTCTTAGCCCAGGAGTAGTCTTTCGAGTATCTAAAATTTTTGTTTTATAATTTTTTAAAACTTCTACATATTTAGCAGTTTCGCTCGCAATCCCACTCATTCTTTGCATAAAGTTTAGAATTGTTCGCTCAACTTTAAGAATATCTTGTTGAGGACCAGAAATTTCTAAAACCAAATCTCCTTTATTAATTTTTTCACCATCATTAATAAAAACTTGCACTTTTAATTTTTCAGAAAAATATTCGCAAACTTTTTTAGCTATTTCTACACCAGCCAATATGCCAGATTCTTTTGCAATAAGTTTAGCTCTACCATATTCCGAAACATCTATACAAGACAAAGATGAATGATCTCCATCTCCAATATCTTCATTATAAGCTCTTTCTATTAAAGAAGTTAAATAATTATCAGGTATCATTCTTTTTCGATACGCATTTGATGAACTAATGGCTTACCCCCACTCTCTTTTACAAGGAAATATACTCTATAAGTTTTCCCGTCTTCAGTTTCAAGATTTCCAATTGCATATTGAGCTCCTGATTTTCCTCCTTGGTGTAAAAGAGTGAAATTTTTAACTTTATTTTTCTCAAAAAAGTTTTTTAATATTTGCTCGGCTTGTTGTTTACTATAAACATCTTCTTTATCTAGAATCACTAGTTCAACAGTAGTGTTAAAGTATTTTGTCAATTCTATAGAATTTCCAACTTTCATAGCGTCAAAAATTTTTGGCGGAATATCGAAAATTGGTAAAGCATAAATGCCTGTGCTAAAGGCAAATGCGAAAAGTAAAACAGTAATCTTTTTTAAAACTTTCATTATAAATAAATTTAAACGTTTATAAATCTTATATTTCACTACAAAAACCAAACCAAAAAAAACAAAGTGCAAGATAATAATAATTTCAATCTTTTAATATATCTTTATCACAATTTTTTTATTAATTATGAAGATTTTATTAATTGCTGTTGGGAAAACCGAACTTAGCTCAGTTTCTAAACTCTGCGAAGATTATTTCACACGCATAAAAAGATATATAAATTTTGAATTTAAAATTATTAAAGACATTAAAACCACAGCTAAAACTAAGGAAATTATACAAAAGAAACTTGAAGGCGAGAAAATACTTGCAGAATTATCACCAAGCGACTTTGTTATTGTGTTAGACGAAAAAGCCAAAGAATTTACAAGTCGCGAATTTTCATTGTTTATTGAAAAACAAATGAATATATCTACAAAAAATCTAGTATTTGTAATTGGTGGTGCTTTTGGTTTTTCACAAGAAGTTTACGATAGAGCTAATTTTAAAATTTCTTTATCCCAAATGACTTTTTCACATCAAATAATTAGGCTTATATTTGCAGAACAACTTTATAGAGCTTTTACAATAATTAATAACGATCCATATCATCATGATTAAAAACATCTTCCCTCATATAAAATTATGGCAAGTAATAGTTTTATTCAGTTTAGTTTTACTTGGTTTAGTCAGTCAGCAATTTGTGTCTAACTCCAAAACTAATACTGATTATAATCTGAATAAAGTAAAAATAGAAAACATTTTAAAAGAAAAAAACCTTCGACTTAAAGAAAGATTAAACCAACTAACAGAAAACTATAAAATCGACACAGAAAGCACACAAGAATGGTTTTATTCGCAAGGAAAGGACATTTATATTGAAAAAGAAACAGGTTACTTTTTATATGATAAAAATAATTTAAAATTTTGGACCACAAACGATATTTCTTTACCAACTTCGGCTAATATAAACTTTTTTAACAATAAAATCATTAACCTACCTAATGGTTGGTATTTATGTCAAACAAATAATTCAGAAGACTTTTTTATTGTTGGCTTAGCCAGAATAAAAAAAGATTATTCATACGATAACCACTTAATTAAAAACAATTTTGCCAAAGATTTAGACTTAAACCACGATGCAGTAATTAGCTTAGAAGAATTTGAAGGAAGTACAAAAATTACTGTTGACGACAAAGGCAATAGTTTTTATTTGTCTTTTAAAACAAATAATAGCATAAACAAAGTCAAGTTTAGTTTTTATAATTTTTTATGCATTTTCAACATTATTAGCATAACGATATTTATTTTAATTCTTATATTTTTCATCTCAAATAAAAACAAGTTTATTTTATTAATCAATCCTATTTTATATGGTGTTTTATTAATTATTTTACGATATATTTCTTTAAAATATAATTATACTTCAAGTTTTAACGAGTTTAAACTTTTTAGTCCTGAACTTTTCGCTGAATCATTTTGGTTACAATCCTTAGGTGATTATATTATTAATGTTTTTCTTTTTTTAAGCTTTGCTTTTTTAATATTTTACAATTATAAAATTGAATTAAATTTCAAAATTCACAGTTTAGTTAAATTGATTTTTTCTGCATCCTTAGCTTCTATATTATTTTTAAGTGGGATATTTATTTCAAATTTAATTTATGGCTTAGTCTGGAACTCTTCACTTAGCTTTTCATTTGAAAATATTTTAAATTTAGATATTTATAGTTTAGTTGGAATTTTGATAATTTTTGCTATAATATTTTCTTTTATTTTAATTTTTACAAAACTTTTCAGACTGTTTAAAATCGCTATAAACTTTTGGGTTTTTATTATTAGTCTTATAATTTGTTATTCATTATATTTAATATTTTCACACCCCGCAAAACTAAGCTTTACTGACAATTTGATATTTAATGTCCTATTTTTCCTTGCATGGTCTTGTTTAGCTTTTGTAATATTAAAATCAAAAACCAATTATTTTTTTACTGTAGGAATAATCATAATTTTTTCTTTTTTAATTTCTGAACATTTTTCACGATTGAGCGATAATAAAGAATTAGAAACCTTTAAGGTTTTAAGCTATAACCTTGCTGCTGAAAGAGATGTGGGGGCTGAATTTTTTATTAAAGAAGCATTTTATGATTTAATGTACAATGCAGATTTAGAAGAGTGCATAAGAGATAAAGATTATGAGAAAATTGAGAATATTGTAAATTCAGAGTTTTTTAATAAAAGATATTTTAATAAATATGAAATTCAAACTACAATATGTGAGAAAAAAGACAGCCTTTTGATTGAACCAGACTTAGTATCTGTAGATTGTTTTGAGTTTTTTAGAGAACAAATAAATGAATTTGGAATAATTATCCCTTCAACTAATTTTTATTTTTTAGACAACCATAATGGCAGAATATCTTATCTTGGCGAAATTAATTCTCAAACTAAGGATAGCTCAATTATTAATGTTTATGTAGAATTAAATTCTAAAATTTTTAGCGAAGGTTTAGGTTATCCAGAAATGTTATTAGACGAAAAGTTATTAGTTAAAAAAACTGCTAGGCATTACAATCATGCGAAATACAATAAATCAAGATTAATTTCGAGTAAAGGAGAATACAAATATCAGTTTACTATTGATTCAGAACAAAACGACAGTGCAGAATATAAACTATTTAAAAAAGATTCTTACATTCATTTTCAATATCGCCCAGATTCTGAAAATATAATTATAATTAGCAAACCCTATTCTCAATATTCAAAACAATTAGTTTCATTTTCATATGTTTTCTTGTTTCTTTTTGTAAGTTTTAATTTAATTTGGCTGTTTTCTAAAATGAAATCTGCAAATTTTTGGAAAGGTATAAGTTTAAAAGTTAAAATCCAATCTTGGTTTATAATTATTATCATAGTTTCTTTATTAATAACAGCTTCAATAGCAATGAGTTTTATTGTTCAGGGATATAAAGAAAAACAAAGAGAAATTATGTTAGATAAAATGCACTCAGTAGTGGTTGAATTAGAACATAGTATTGGTCAAAAAGAATTATTAAATTATGAAGAAGCAAACTATCTTAACGACTTATTAATTAAATTATCAAATGTATTTTATACAGATATAAATCTTTATGATTTGAATGGAATATTAATTTCCACTTCCCGTTCCGAGTTATTTGACAAAGGTTTAAAGGCCAGATATATTGATGTTCAAGCTTATTCGGAACTATTATTAAAAAATGCAGGAACAGTAATTATTGATGAAAAAATAGATGAAATAGACTATTCATCTGTTTATATTCCTTTTAGAAATTTTAATAATGAAACTATAGCTTACCTAAATCTTCCATATTTTGCTCGTCAAAACGAATTTTCAGAAGAAATTTCAAATTTTATATTAGCATTTTCCAATATATTTTTAATTTTAATTTTAATTTCTGTAATTGTAGGCGTATTTATTTCACGTCAATTAACTCGTCCGCTTGCTTTAGTTCAAGAAAAAATTAAGCTTATGGATATTAATAAGAAAGCAGAAAAAATAATTTACCATAAAAATGATGAATTAGGAGGATTAATCAGAGAATATAATCGAAAGGTTGATGAATTAACAGAATCTGCCAACAAATTAGCACAATCTGAAAGAGAAACGGCTTGGCGAGAAATGGCAAAACAAATTGCACATGAAATTAAAAATCCGCTTACGCCTATGAAACTGAGCGTACAACACTTAGAGCGAGCTTACGATTTAAAAGATGAAAATTGGGAAGAAACCTATAAAAAAGTTTCAAAAATTTTGATTGAACAAATAGATATACTTTCGACTATTGCATCAGAGTTTTCAAATTTTGCTAAAATGCCGGCATCTAAAAAAGAAGTGGTTAATATAGTAGAAATTATAAAAAACTCAATTCAACTATTTGAAAACACCGAAGATATAAACTTTGAATTTAAGGCAAACATTAAAACCGAGGGCTTTATTTATGCAGATAAAGAACAAGTACTCAGAGTTTTTACCAATTTAATAAAAAATAGCACTCAAGCAATTCCAAAAGAAAGAAAAGGTTTGATATTGATAGAAATTTCAGACTTGGAGAAAAGTTATATTATTAAAGTTGTTGACAACGGAACTGGAATTTCTAAGCAAATGATACCTAAAATTTTTCAACCTAATTTTACAACAAAATCCGGAGGAATGGGATTAGGGCTTAGCATGGTGAAAAGTTTGCTAATTAGCAATAATGCAACCATTTATTTTGAAACTAAAGAAAATATAGGAACAGAATTTATTATCGAAATTCCAATGTATAACAATTAAATAAGCAAATATAATTTTGTTTTGAAAAAATAAATTTTAAAAATTCAATTTAAAGTTTAATATTTGTACACTATATTTAATAAAATATTTATGTTAATTTCAATGACAGGTTTTGGTAGAGCTAATACCGAATATAAAGAAAAAAAAATTATTATTGATATTAAAACTCTTAATTCTAAAAGCACTGATATAACAACACGTATTCCAAATTTTTACAGAGAAAAAGAAATAGCTTTACGAAAATTACTTGCTTCAGAGCTTCAAAGAGGTAAAATTGATTTCTGTATGTTTGTAGAAATAAATGGTGGAGAGACAAGTACAAAGTTTTCTGATAAAATAATTTTAAATTATTATAATCAATTAAAAACATTATGCGACACAAATAATATTCCTATATCAAATGATATATTATCTTCAATTATTAGAATGCCGGACGTAATGACTACAAATTCTGAAAATTTGAATGATGAAGAATGGGAGTATATTTTAATTTCCATAAAACAAGCTATTGAAGAATGTAAAAATTTCAGACAACACGAAGGCAATATTTTAGCTCAAGATATAATTAGCAATTTAAACTCAATTACAGAACTTTTAAGCCAAGTGCCGCAATACGAAGCAGAAAGAATTAATGTTTTAAAAGAAAGACTTAATCACAGTTTGAAAGAAATTGTGGATACTGCAAATATTGATGCAAATAGATATGAACAAGAAATAATTTTTTATTTAGAAAAATTTGATATTAATGAAGAGAAAGTAAGATTAAAAAAACATTGCGATTATTTTTTACAAACTTTAAATTCTGAAAATTTTGCAGGTAAAAAATTAGGATTTATTGCTCAAGAAATGGGCAGAGAAATAAACACTTTGGGAGCTAAAGCCAATCACGTAGAAATTCAAAAATTAGTGATTATGATGAAAGATGAGTTGGAAAAAATAAAAGAACAAGTTTTAAATGCCTTATAAAAAAACATGAAAGCAAAAGTTTTAATATTTTCTGCTCCAAGTGGCTCAGGAAAAACCACAATAGTAAATCATTTGTTAGCTAAAGATAATTTGAATCTTAGTTTTTCTATTTCGGCATGCACACGTCAAGTTAGAGGGGCTGAAGAACATGGCAAAGATTATTATTTTCTTTCTGTTGAAGAATTTAAACAAAAAATTAAAAATAATGAGTTTTTAGAATGGGAAGAAGTTTATGAAGGAAAATTTTACGGTAGTTTAAAATCAGAAGTCGAAAGACTAAGCAAATTAGGTAAAACTGTAATTTTTGACCTTGACGTAAAAGGTGGAATAAATATTAAAAATTTTTATGGAGATAATGCTTTGTCTGTTTTTATCATGCCTCCAAGCATTGAAGAATTGGAAAAAAGATTAATCAATCGCTCTACTGACAAACTTGAAGTTATAAAAACAAGAATTGAAAAAGCAAAATATGAAATGAGTTTTGCTAAAAAATTTGATGTAATTTTAATTAATGATGATTTACAAAAAGCATTAAGAGAAGCAGAAATAATTGTTGGAAAATTTTTGAATGTGTAACATATATAATAGGGTCTTTCCCCAAAAGACCCTATTATAGTATAAATTTTATTTTTGTATTTGTAATTTTTGTTCCAGAGTTTTTCCTTCAAAATTAATTTTTAAAATATATAATCCAGTATTCAAATCTGAAACATTTATTTTGTTATTATTAAATTCTTTTAAAACTATTTTTCCAGTAATATCATATAATTCAATCATTTCAAACTCTTGGTTTACAAAAACATAATCAGAAGCAGGGTTTGGATAAATATTGATTAAATCAGATTTAACAATTATATTTTCTGTAGGAAAATCCATATCGTTTATAAAAAACTTGTAAATTTCATTTGAATAGTCAATATCGTTTACAGGTTCATAATACCATGCATGATCTCCGTTATTAACTTTAATAAAAGCAGTGCGAACATCATCCTCATCGTTTTCATACAAAAATCTTTCGAAACTTAAACCATCATTTTTTATATCAGGAAAATAAGTATGAATTGCTTGGTCTGAACATTGGTTATGTAATATCCAATAATCAACGGTTTGTTCTGCTCCAAGACCTACAGAATATGTTCCAAACGATCCTGTGTTAAATCCTGCATTTTCATATGTAATTGTTTCGTCTGCTGTACCATGAAAATGTAGAGTATTAACTTTTGTGTTTGGTATTTCATCCATTACAGCTATTCCAATTGTTCCACTAACTGAGGCTATACCGTCAATCCTATCAGAATGCTCAATAGCCATTCTATTTGACATAAATCCTCCCATTGAAAATCCCATAAAGAAAACAGAATCTGTATTAATACTAAAATTGTTTTCTAAAGAATCTAAGATTGCTATTAAAAAACCAGCATCATCAACATCTTCATTTAAGATTACATTGCCAATAATAGGTAATCCCTCTATTCCTGCCCCGGAATTCCAAGCAGCTCCAACACTACCCATCATTGGAACTGTTGCATCAAGAGCTTGAGGCGTAATAATTATCCAGTTAGCGTTTTCTCCAAATTGATTTAATCCTAAGGAATTGTGAAAATTTCCCATATTATCTCCAAGTCCGTGCAAACAAAACATAACAGGAATTGGACTTTCAGAATCATAAGCAGAAGGAGTGTATTCAATATAAGTTCTATCTACCCCTCCCCAACTTAAAGTGCGAGTGTTTTGTACTTGTGCAAAAGTAAAAGTAAAAGACACAAATAAGAGTAAAAAAGTAATTATTTTTTTCATAATTCAATGCTTTAAAATTTATAATTTTCAAAAATACAATTTTTTTTTAAATAAATTGTTGTATTTTTATAAAAATTTTAATAAATTTTCATCTTAAAGCTAAAAATAAAATAAATTATGAAAACTTTCACTCAAAAAATCTACCTTTTTCTTAGCATTAGTCTAATAGCCGGAAATTTATCTATAGTAAAAGCTAATAATAACTCAAAAGATATGTACAAAACTTTATGGGAAGAAGTAAAAAAACTTGAGAATCAAGCTTTACCAAAATCTGCCTTGGAAAAAGTCGAAGAGATATATGCTTTGGCTCTAAAAGAGGGAGTAGATGTTCAAATAGTAAAGGCAAGTATTTACCGATTAAAATATACGAATATTTTGGAAGAAGATGGATATAAAAAGGCTATTTTAAAACTTGAATCTGAAATTTCAAAAACCTCTGGTGCAGCAAAATCTATGCTTCATTTACTACTTGGAAAAATGTATTCTACATACTATTACAACAATGCATATCTGATAAACCAACGCTCTGTAACTTATGATTTTGATTTAAGCGATTTGCAAACTTGGGATAAAACAAGATTTCAAGACAAGATTATTAAAAATTATTTTCAAGCCATAGACAAAACTTTAGAGCAAATAGACATCATAGATTTTGAAGAATTAATTACTGAAGCCGAAAATTCAAAACCAAGATTTGAAACATTATTTGACTTTGTTGTATATACTGCAATAAAAGACTTAAGCTCAAGCAATTATGACAGTTGGCAGTATTATACATTTAATGAAACTAATGAATACAAATTTAAAAACGAATCTTTTTTTACTGAAGCAGAAGAATTTACAAAAATAAAACTTAGCTATGATACCTTATCTTTTAATTACTCTATATTGAAGTTATATCAAGATTGGTTAGAAATAAAATTAACAAATAGTGATAATCTTGCCTCTTTAATAATGGTTGACATAGATAGATTAGATTTTGTCTTAAATAATTTTAATTCTGAAGAAAAAGAAAATTTATGGCTTGAAAGTGTAGAAAAATTACACACAAAATATTCTGATAAGCCTGAACTCATGTATATTGTCTTTAAATTAGCCCTTTATTATGAAAAATTAGCTAAGCAATATGATTTTGAGAATCCATTAAAACTAAAATACAAAGATTATAATAAAAACGCTATAGCTTTAATAAATGAAGCATTAGAGAAGTTTCCACAGGCATATTATTATAAGGAATGTGAAAACATAAAAATCAGAATTGAAAAAACTTCTCTTTCTTTTACATCTGAAAAAATTACAAGTAGTGGCAATAAATTTCCATTAAGAATTTCGTATAAAAATTTAGAAGAAGTTTATATTACAGTTTTATCTCTCGATTATGCTACTTATTTTAAATTAAATGAAAAATATTATAGTAGAGAATTTTATGAAAAATTAATAAAAGCTTCTAAACTTACAATAAGTTCTAATAAAATAATCTTGCCTAAAATTGATGACTATAATTTTCACTCTACAGACTACTTAGTTGATGATTTATCAAAAGGATTTTATGTGATAATTTTACATGCTGAACCCGAATTGGAATTTGACAGAAATTACATCTCTTATAACTCAATGTTTGTTTCTGATTTAGCATTGACAAAAATGGAAGATTATTATTCAAATAATAAATATTATGTTGTAAACAGAAAAACCGGTTCACCAATAAATGCGGCAAAAGTTCAAGTATATAAGCGTGAATATTCAAGCTTCAAGCGAGAATATGTTTACAAATTATTTGACACTATGATTTCCGATGAAAACGGAGAAGTAATTTTAAATGACACAACAAGATATTATTATGAAAATTTTCGTTTTGATATAAGTAAAGATGATGACTATTTATCTGAGAATTTTTATAATTATTCAAATAAAAAAGGAACAAAGAAGAATACAATAGAGACTAAATTTTTTATTGACAGAGGAATATACCGACCCGGGCAAACTGTTTATTATAAAGGAATTTGTATTGAAAAATATGGTGAAAATGCTAAATTATTAACAAATTACACAACAAACCTATTTGTAAGAGATGTAAACCAACAGGAAATTTATAGAACTGTAGCAAAAACAAACGAATTTGGCAGTTTTAATGGTTCTTTTACCATTCCTTTAGATGCTCTTACTGGAGATTTTTCAATTCAAACAGTAGATGGGAGCATCTATTTTAAAGTTGAGGAATATAAACGTCCAAACTTTGAAGTAAAAGCTCTTCCTATTGAAGGCGAATATAAAATAAATGACAGTATAAAAGTCGAAGGCAAAGCTATGACTTATGCAGGGACAGCATTAACTGATGCAAAAGTAAAATATACAGTTGTACGCAATCCAATATGGCGTGGCTATTATCCTGTATCAGTTTCTGCAAAAGAAATAGCTTATGGCGATGTAAACTTAGATGAAAACGGAAAGTTTGAAATTAATTTTAAAGCCATAGCCGAAGACGAAGTAAGTGATTATATTTATTACATTTATAATATTATGGTTTCTGTTACAGATATAAACGGCGAAACCCAACAGACTTCTGCTTATGTTTATATTTCAAACACTGCATTATTTATTAGTCAAAATCTTTCGGGCAATATTGATAAATCCGACTTAGACAGCATTAAAATTAATTCAACAAATATTTCAGGAAACTTTGTGCCGGCAAATGTAGATGTGGAAATATTTAAACTAAAAGACCCTGATTTATTGCTATCAAAACGGATGTTGGCTGCAGTAGATACTAAAATGTATTCAAAAGATGAGTGGTATGCAAAATATCCTGGATACGAGTATGAAGCTGAAACAAAGTTTGAAAATTGGGAAGTTGAAAAATCTGTTTTCAAATCAAAAATTAATACAGAAAATACTAAAAAAATTAAAATTACTGAAGCTAAAAAATGGGAAGCAGGAGTTTATAGAATTGTTTTAAAATCTAAAGATAAATGGGGTAATGAAATAAGCGACATAAAAAACATTGTGGTTTATTCAAGTAATTCTAAAAAAATGCCTTATACCTCCACTTCTTTCTTTGAAATTGATAAAAATTCTGCATTAGTAGGCGAAAAGGTTAATTTATATATTGGATCTTCTTTTAAAGATCTTGAAGTTTTTTATACTATAGTAAAGAAAGGCGAGAATAAGCAAATACAAAAAATTAAAATTAATTCAGAACTTAAAAAAATAGAAATTCCTATTGATGAATCTTGCAGAGGTGGGCTTAGCGTAAATTTTATGTTTATTAAAGACAATAGACTGTACAGCTATTCTGAACATATTGATGTGCCTTGGGACAATAAAAAATTATCAATAAAATTCACAAGCTTTAGAGATAAAACTTTACCTAATTCAAACGAAGAATGGACTTTAAAAATTTTAGACAACAAAAACAAAGCTGTTGAAACAGAAGTTTTAGCATCTATGTACGATGCTTCTTTAGATGTTTTTAAAACTAATTATTGGTCATGGTCAATATACCCAAGTTATGGATATTATGCTAATTGGTTAAACAATTGTTTTACGCATTTCAGCTCAGAAAATTCTGAATATAATTTTCATAAAAGCCAAAATATCATAGCTTGGTATATGCCAGAATTTAATTTATTTGGTTTAAATTATTATAATAGAAGTTATTCTCAACCAAGTAGCCCAAAAGTTATGGAGTCTAGTGGTGCTTTATATAATAAAAGAGAGGAATCTATGGGTGCAGCAATGGACATGGACGAAGCTCCCCGAGAAAGTGAGAAATTTCAGGACATTAACGAAGAGAGTACATTTATAAAAGAAGACTCAAAAGAATTAAAACAAGAAGTTCAAATTAGAAGTAATTTTAATGAAACTGCATTTTTCTTTCCAAACCTTGTTAGTGATGAAAATGCTGAAGTAAGTATTAAATTCACTGTACCCGAAAGCCTTACCAGATGGAATTTTATGGGTTTTGCACATACAAAAGATTTAAAGCTTGGAAGCATAAGAGAACAAATGATTTGTCAAAAAGAGCTAATGCTAATGCCAAACTATCCTAGGTTTTTTAGAGAAGGCGATGAAATTGAATTAAGTGCAAAAATCAATAATATTTCAGAAAAAACTATAAATGGAAAAGCTAAAATTGAAATTTACGATCCTGTAAGTTTAAAAAATCTAAATTCGGAATTTTTAATACATAAAAATAATGAAATTGATTTTACTGTAGAATCAGAAAAAAACACTAATGTTTCTTGGACTCTTTCTATAAGCAACAAATATGATATGATAGGCATTCGCATTATTGCCGAAGGACTTGAACATTCAGACGGAGAAGAAAGGATTTTTCCGGTTTTAAGCAATAGAATGCTAGTAACAGAAACTATGCCTTTGCCTGTGCGAAAAGCCGGTGTAACAAAATTTAATTTTCAAAGCTTAGAAAATAATAATTCTAAAACTTTACAAAATCATTCATATACACTTGAATTCACTTCAAACCCTGCTTGGTATGCAGTTCAGGCTTTACCTTATTTAATGGAATATCCTTACGAATGTTCTGAACAGATTTTCTCTAGATTTTATGCAAATTCATTAGCAAGACATATTGCTAATAGCAATCCAAAAATTAAAAGAGTTTTTGATATATGGAGGAACACAAAAGACAGTGATATGCTTTATTCTAATTTAGAAAAAAATCAAGAATTAAAATCTTTACTACTTGAAGAAACACCTTGGGTTTTACAAGCAAAAGACGAAAGCATTAGAAAAAAGCAAATTGCACTTTTATTTGATTTAAGTAAAATGAATTATGAGAAAAATACTGCTTTACAAAAATTAATTAAACAACAAAAACCAAATGGTGGCTGGCCTTGGTTTGAAGGTATGCCTGAAAGTTGGTATATAAGTCAGCATATTGTTGCCGGATTGGGACATTTAGACAGATTAAAAGTTGAGGATGTGAAAAACGATAATAAAACTTGGGAAATGACTAAAAAAGCCATAGAATTTATAGATGGCGAACTTGCTTGGTCTTACAAGGAAATGAAAAAATATTGCGATAAGGAATGTATGGAAAAAGACCACTTAGATTATATGGGAATTCATTATTTATATGCAAGGTCATTTTTTATTAAAGAAGTTCCTATTCCAAAGCAAACAAAAGAAGCTTATGAATATTATATGGACCAAGCTGAAAAATATTGGTTAAATAAAAGCTTTTATATGCAAGGGATGTTAGCATTAGCATTAAATCGCAATGGCAAAACAGAAATTCCTCAAAAAATCATAAACTCGCTAAAAGAACATGCTTTACACAATGATGAAATGGGAATGTATTGGAAAAACGACAGAGCTTATTATTGGTATCAAGCACCAATAGAAACACAAGCACTTTTAATCGAAGTTTTTGATGAACTTGCAAATGATTTAGAATCTGTTGACGAAATGAAAGTTTGGTTATTAAAACAAAAACAAACTCAAGATTGGAAAACTACAAAAGCTACTTCAGAAGCAATATATGCATTATTACTGAGAGGTACAGATATTTTAGCAGATGACGAAATAGCAAAAATTTCTATTGGCTCAATGCTTGTTGACGCAGAAAACGACCCAGAAATAAAAACTGATGCAGGAAGTGGATATTTTAAGAAAAAATGGGATGGCTCACAAATTCAAAAAGATTGGGCAAATATAAGCGTAGAAAAAAGCAATAACACTGTTTCGTGGGGAGGAATTTATTGGCAGTATTTTGAAGATTTAGATAAAATAATAAGTTTTGAAGATACTCCTTTAAAAATAAATAAAAAGCTTTTTGTAGAACGTAGAGCAGGAGACAAACTTGTTATAGTTCCAATTGAAAATGATGATAATCTAAAACTTGGGGATAAAATAAAAGTGCGTATAGAGATTCGTGTTGACAGAGATATGGAATATGTTCATTTAAAAGATATGCGAGCTTCTTGTTTTGAGCCTGTTGATTATTTGTCGGGATATCGCTACAAAGCCGGTTTTGGCTATTATCAAGGAATTAAAGATGCTTCTATGAACTTCTTTATTGATTATTTACGAAAAGGAACTTATGTTTTTGAATATGATTTAATAGTTTCACAAAAAGGCGACTTTTCAAATGGAATTACTACAATTCAATCTATGTATGCACCTGAATTTACAAGTCATTCCGAAGGAGTGAGAGTGCTTGTGAAATAAGTTATTACAGAAATATTAATACAACTGCCCTAGTTCTTCTTTTATGAGATTTATTGCTTCTTGAGTTGGAGACTTTTCAATTTCAATTAAAGCTTCAAAAACTTTTTGACTAAAAATTAATGCATTTTCATTCATATCTAAATCTTCTAAGCAAGAATTTAACAGTTTTATTGTTTTTTCTTTTGCATTTCTAACTTCTTCCCAAGCTTCAATTGATAGATATAATTGTTGAGAAAGATTGTGTTCAAATTCTGTTCTAATAGTTATTAACATTTCTTTATGCAACTGTCCAATAGTCATATTTGGTGTTTGTAGCCTTACAATAATTGAGTTTGGCGAAATTCTTTCCAAAAATAGGATAACACGCTCATAAGCTTGCAAACGCAATGGAGTTATAGTCTTTTGATTTTGTAAAACTATCTGCATTTTTTTAGTTTCATTTTCTTTTTTTAACACGGTTTTTAACACAAAATATGCTGTTAAAAACACTATAAAAGAGGGAATTGTAATTTTTAAAATTTCTATTAACATGTCAAATAAATTTTTAATATATGTTTTACAATATTATAAAAATAAAAAATATGTTTCTATATTAGCAAATAAAATTTATAAACAATTTACAATGGAAAAAATATCTGATAGATTAAACAAAATGCCTGTTTCAGCCACCTTGGCTATGGCACAAAAAAGTCGTGATTTGCAAGCTCAAGGCGTTGATGTTATTAATTTGAGCATAGGTGAACCCGATTTCGACACTCCCCAACACATAAAAGACGCTGCTAAAAAAGCTATTGACGACAACTTTACTCATTATCCACCTGTTCCTGGATATGATTCTTTGCGTAAAGCAATAGTTGAAAAATTTAAGCGTGAAAATAATTTAGAGTTCAAAACCGAACAAATAGTAGTTTCTACTGGTGCAAAACATTCTATAATAAATGTTTTTCTTGCAATTCTAAATCCTGGAGACGAAGTTATTGTTCCTGCTCCTTATTGGGTTAGCTATCCTGCTATGGTGGGCTTAGCAGAAGCTGAGCCTGTATATGTAAAATGTACAATTGATTCGGATTTTAAAATGACTGCCGCTCAATTAGAAGCTGCAATTACGCCAAAAACAAGAGCTTTAATTTTTAGTTCGCCTTCAAATCCTACAGGTAATCTATATTCAAGAGAAGAGCTTAAAAGTTTGGCTAAAGTAATAGAAAAACATCCTAATATTATTGTTGTTTCTGACGAGATTTACGAACATATAAATTTTGTTGGCAAACACGAAAGCATTGCACAATTTCCGGAAATTAAAGATAGAGTTGTTGTGGTTAACGGAGTTTCTAAAGGATATGCAATGACAGGTTGGCGTATTGGTTTTATCGGTGCTCCTGCATGGATAGCTAAAGCAGTTACTAAACTTCAAGGTCAGTTTACTTCCGGTGCTTGTACTATAGCACAAAAAGCTTCAGAAGCTGCTCTTAACGCAGGCGTAGAAGAAGTGCATAAAATGACGGCAATTTTCAAAAAACGTAAAGACGCTGTTCTTGAATTTATGAAAGATATTCCTGGACTAAAAACAAATATTCCTGAAGGTGCTTTTTATGTATTCCCCGAAGTTTCATATTTCTTTGGGAAAAAATATGAGGATACAATAATAAATACATCAAATGATTTAGCACTATATCTTTTAGATAAAGCTCACGTGGCAACAGTTGCAGGAGACGCTTTTGGTTCACCCGAATGTTTGAGATTGTCATACGCAACAAGCGAAGAACTAATGCTTGAAGCACTTAAAAGAATAAAAAAAGCCTTGAGCGAACTTAAATAATTAAAAAAACTAACTTAAAGCGGTTAATAAGATTTTTTATTAACCGTTTTTTTTTTGCTTAAATATCATAAAAATTATTAAATTTGCTAAGTTGTTATAAAACTTAAATCATGAGAAAAATTTTATTATTATTCGTAATTTTATCCTTTGTAAATCAAGTCTATTCCCAAACTTTTAAAAACTATTCGTTTTCTGCCGCACTTATAGACGATAATACAAGATGTTTAGCAGAAGACAAAAATAACAATGTTTGGATAGGAAGTATTGCCGGAATTTCAGTTTTTGACGGAAGTAATTTTAATCATTTTACTAGCGAAGACGGACTTGGCGGAAATGTAATTTATGACTTTTTAATTCATTCTAATGGAGATGTTTATGTGGCAAATTCAGGAGGATTGTCTAAATATGACGGAAGCTCTTGGACAAATTACGATGCAGGAAGTGGATTGCCTTCAAATACAATTTGGTGCGTAGATGAAGACAAGAACGGAAATATTTGGGTAGGCACATCTAACAATGGTGTAGCATATTTTGATGGAATTAACTGGCATGTTTTGACAGAAACGCAAGGTTTAGTTTCTAATGGAGTAAAATGTTTATTAGCCGACAGAAACGGAAATATATGGTTTGGTACAGGAAACGGACTGTCGCTTTATGATGGAAATAATTTTAAAAATTTTAAAACCACTAACGGCTTAGCAGGAAATATGGTAAACGAAATTATACAATTAGATAACGGAAATATTGCTGCAGCTACAAGTGGAGGAATTAGTATTTATAATTTTAATTCTTGGAATAATATAACAACTTTACAAGGACTGCCTACTGCAAATGTTTTAACAATTAATGAAGATAAAAATCAAAATATCTGGTTAGGAACTTCGCTTGGATTAACAAAATTTGATGGTAGTAATTTCTTAACTTATGACTATGATGATGGTGTTTCAGATATTGTTGTAAACAAAATTTTAATAACAAAAGGAGATAATAGTCATATTTGGATTGGCTCACCTTTTAGTGGACTTACAGTTTTTGATATGAACCAAGATTTTATAATTTATAGAACAAATAAAAATCTTATAAATGATAATATTACAGCAATTTTTTCAGACGAAAACAATAATATTTGGATTGGAACAGAAGATGGTTTAAACAAAGTATCAGATAGAAATTGGAGAAGTTTTAAATCTAACGATGGATTAACAAATAATAATATTACTGCTATTCATAAAGATATAAACGGAAATGTTTGGGTAGGAACTCAAAATGGATTAAACAAAATTTCTGGTCAAACAATTACTAATTTTAATACAGCACAAGGACTTTCTAACACTTTTATCAATGATATTACTTCTGATAACCAAGGAAAAATTTATATAGCAACTAATGATAAAGTAAATATTTTAGAAGACAATGAAATTGACGAATATATTGGAATTGACGAAGGTTTAGAAAGTAATATTGTAAAAAAAATACACTACGAAAATGATAGAATTTGGTTTTTAAGTGATGAAGCCATTCAATATTTTGATGGAAATGACTTTATTGATGCAACAGAACTTACTTGTACTGATGATTATTTAGAGTCTGCTGTAATTTGTTCTAACACAAGCGATATCCAATATTTTGGTGACTATTATTCTTTAAGAATTTACGATGTTGATAATTCAACTTATAATTGCATTCTTCATCCTTATTCCGGAGTTTCAAAAATTATTTCTATGACTAAAATTGAAGACAAAATTTATTGTGTTTTTGAAAATGGAGAATTAGAATATTATGATGGAAATTGGACAAATATATCTTTAAGCTTTGCTACAACATGGGTTGAACATTATTTTGATGAAAATTATATTTTACTTGCATCCCAAGACCAAGGAATTTTTAAACTATGCCTAAATTGTTCTGATGATATTGAAACTGCAAATATTTCTCCAACTTGTTTTGAAACAAATAATGCAAGTATTGAAATTAATTCTCCAAGCGGAGACTATTATTCTATTGATAATGGAAACAATTGGCAGACAAGTAATACGTTTTCAAATTTAGCTCCAGGCTATAAACATATTTTAGTAAAAAATAATTCAAATAAAATTATTGCTGATGACGAAATTTATTTAGAACCTTATAACGGGAACATTGGCAACTCAAAGCTAACAATCTCACAAATAGACTGTTATGGAAATAATTCCGGAGAAATTAACTTGTTTTATGAAACTCCTGCAAATCATATTTGGGAAAATTCAAATACTACTGTATTGCTTCGCGAAAATCTTAATTCTGGAAACTATTCGGTTACAATTAGCGACGTGGCTTCATGTACAAAAGTATTAGCTAATGAAATAATTGAACCTGAACAACTTGTTACAAG
>Ga0265293_10001689_pt1 | contig 47134 bp, 61 predicted proteins | sample Munlanlewell138R_FD_192505 | JGI IMG/M metagenome (GOLD analysis project Ga0265293, IMG submission 192505) | Leachate microbial communities from a municipal landfill in Southern Ontario, Canada - Leachate well 138R | ecosystem: Engineered > Solid waste > Landfill > Unclassified | place: Canada... | reverse complement strand
TTAAAATCCTTTTTTTAATTTTGCCATTGATCGTCTTGAGCCGCCAATGTTTTTATCTAAAATATAGCTATCAAGAATCGACCAACTTACTTTATGTTCAACACCCAACTTCTTGAGTTTTTCTTGCATCTCTGGTTCTTTATAATTATCTTTAGTGAAACCGACAGAATACAAAGGCAATAATTCTTTATGTTTATTTAGCTCCTTCTTAAGTTTACTGAATGGAGTTTTATCTAAATCAATTATACCTTCAATTTTCATTGGAATTCCTTCTAAACTTTTCAATGATGTACAATCATAACAAGAAAAGTAACCATCCGTTGTCTTTGGAGCACCTTCAAGGGTTGTCAATGATGTACAATCATAACAAGAAAAGTAACCACTAACTTCATTAAACTTAACTTCAATCTTTTTAATTGACTTATTTTTAATTCCAACATCTCCTTTAACATCAACTGTCATGTCATCATTAATAACATAATCACCTTTGATTTTTACAGTGTCTTTCAACCATTGTTCAATCTCTTCTTTAGTCGATAAAAACTGTGTTTGATCTACTTGACTTGCACTTTCTAAAAGCTGCCAATCTTTAAAACTCTTTATCATACCTTATATATCTTACATTAATTTAGCTGTTTTTGTAGACGGGAAATATAAAATAGTTCCAAGTGTATCAGTTCCTCTTGTTGGAGGAACTCCTAGTACTAATCTCTCATATGTTACATTTTTTTCTAATCTAATAGTTGAAACAATTTCTCCGCCAGTATTTATAAAATCATAACCAGATTTTGACATAGATCCACCTTTATATAATTCAAATTCAAGTATTATATCTCCAGATAATCTAGCATTCCACCAAAAAGCACTTAAAAAAACATTAAATGAAATATTATCTGGATAAGCTTCAGAAATCTTTTTGAAATCTATTAATACGGCTTCTCTACCCGCCGATGTATTATCACCACCCCAATGAAGGTATCTTTTGTCTGTATCATTTATCACATAATAACCTTGACCATATCCAACTTCATCTCCATCTACTAATGGATCTCCAATGTTTTCAAATCTAGTTCTAGTATCCAAATCTGCACCGCTATCTGGAGTCCAAATATATCTAACCACAGCAAAATCAAATGTATCAGTTAATACAGACTCTCCTTCACTAAGAACTAATGTTTCTGGTTCACCTTCAAATACAGTAACAATAGGTTTATTTTTTTTTGCTGCATAATCACCTTTTACTTTTATAAAAGACGTTTTTGTTCCAGAAATTTTATTTCCATTTCTATCTTCAAAATCTAATGTTACAGAATAACATCCAGGACGTGAAAAATTCCATAATAAATTTGTTGATGTACTAACAACATGAATTTCACCATCATTATCACATGTAACAGTCCATTTTGGATTTGTTTTACCTGGAACACCAGATGCATCATAATTAAACATTACTGGTGTATATTGTGAAACTTCTTGTTGTTCATCGGTTATTATTGTGTCAATATATGAAAATGCAGAGTTTAGTGTTTTATCATATGAAATTCTGCTCTCAACACTTTTCAAATTAGATGAGTAATCTGGAGCAATAAAATTTGGTGGATAATCTCTTCCACCATAAATCCATTTATCATATAAATAATCATCTCCACCAGTCAATCCTTGGACAAATGTATTCTTTAATGGATATGTGTTTGTTCTATCTGGATTCTGTTTCCATTCACTTCTTACGCCATTTCTGAAATTAACAATTGACAACATCTCTGAACTAGGATTTTTAGTCTTTCCTTGAATGAAATAATAAAACTGATTGAATTTATTTTTATCAGTCAATTGTGTATGATAAGTATATGGTAATAAAATAGTTGCATTGTTAAATGGATATTTGACTGTATTACTACTGTTCAATATCAATTTTCCACTATTATAACTGTCAACTGTTAACCATTCATAACCAGTCCAAACGATTCCAGGAATACCAGTGATTGGTTCAGCTGTTACTGAAATTGCAGTTGCACCATATATAGCCGAAGCAGTAATAGCACCACCAGATCCAGTCATTGTAAGAGGAACGTCTGGTAATACGCTATACGTATACTTTGAAATACCTTCATTAGTAGATGCATTTAACTCATTCATTCCTGCTAATAGACCATCATATGTGCTATCAATAGAAATACTACCACTAAAATCAAATGTTTCATGTTCATCAATAGTTATGCTTCCACCATGTAGTATGAATGGTATAATAAATCCACAATCTGTTCCTGCATGATACTCTAATCCCATCCAAGTTGCTTCAATTTCATTCCATTTTACTTCTTCAGCATTTTCATAATTCATTGAAGGAACTCCCAACTTAGTTTCTGCATAATCAATATCATATGTTACATCAGTTACATCAAAATTTCCATCTATATTGTATATTTCTGCATTAGATACTAATTTAACCTTTGTATTATTTTCAGTTGTTATTGATACATATTGAATTTCTATCCCATATGTTCCAGAATATATTCCCCATGTCATATATAAATTATCAGTTAAACTACGGTCATATAATGTTTGCATACTTAAACCATATACTGTTATCCATGTTCCATCTGTAGAAACTACATCTACATATGAGTAGAAATTAACGGACGGGTCTATTGAATTATAATCAGAAGCATCTGTTATAATTATTCTAGTGCCTACATTAATGTCACCAGCATATGGTATTTTTAAAGTTGTAGCATTACGAACAATTGCTCCACTTGGAATTGATATATTTTGTTGAATAACATCACTACTTTCTCTAGTAAAGAATAATTGGTTTCCTTTTTTAAGATAATGTGAAAGATTATTTTCCAATATTACATAACCTGCACTTCTATTTATTTCTAATATAGAAGTATCGAGTGATTCAGTGTATAATGTTTGATCTTTATATGAATTAAATTCTAAACTGTTCCAAGTTATTTTAGCATCTTCCCATTTAGATTCTATATGATTAGGATAATACCATGGACCAGTTACTTCATCCCATGTTATATCCTCAAATTCTTCATATTTACGTTCAGGTGTTTCTTTCACATGAACTGATACAAAATCTGCATTTTTAGAATTAACTATGTGTTTTTGATATTGAACTGTAAAATTGTTTGTAATATCATACAGAAAAATACCAACTTGATATTCACCAGGATATGGTAATGAAACTGCATGTAATACTTTAGCTTCAGTTTCATATGTTGGCACAGGACCGTCTATTGTTATTACAGGTGGAGATGATTCAGAATAACCACTACCGCCGGAAAAAGTTAATCCTGTAACGTAACCTCCCACAATTTCACAAGATGCTGTGGCAGCAGTTCCAGTCCCACCGGGTCCTGAAATAGATATTGAAGGTGTTGTTGTATATCCGAAGCCTGAATTAATTATATCAATATTAGTTAATGTATCACCAGTTATAACAGCACTTAATACTGCAGGTATTCCATTTACAGTAGCACCGCGTACCAGTTCTTCATATTCTCCAATTGGACGACGATCTGAATCATATTTAAACCCTGGTTTATCTAGAAGTTCAACAGTCCATCTTACATCAATATATTCTCCTCTAGCAATATTATTCCATGTCCATAAATTGATATTTAATGGCGCACCAGTAGGTCCTAAAATACCTAAATGTGCCCATGTAAAATCACAATCTTCCCATGTTAAATCAAATTCCGACTCTATTAAAATAGGTGCACCTGCAACAGCTTTATCAGAATCTGCTAATGGTAACAATCTTCTTGCAACTTCATTAAAATTACTATCATATATTCCAGGTGGCATAAAATTCCACATTGTGTCAATAGGAGCTATTTCATTACCATCAACATCATATATTGGTTGAACATAGTTATCATAACTAATTAAACTATCTCCTTTTACTGGTAAAATAACTTCAGTAGAACTCATAATCATTGATGGATCAGTAGCACTAGCTCCTAAAAATCCATTCAATCCTTGTTCTGTAAATTTTTCTACATAATATTGATCAATTCTGCGTAAATCGGAAATGTATGAACGTTTTGGTAATATTGAAACTCGTGGTTGTGTTCCTAAATTAATAGTACGATAATCTAAATTATCTGCCCATGCATCAAGTCGTATACGTTGAAAATAAATACCTTCGCCTGTTATATCAACAATTCTAGCATTTAGTGGAAGAAATTTCTCTTTTAAGAGTTCTTTCAATCCAAATAATTTAATCAACACTTCTTCTGGAGAAAACATAAATGAATCTTCAACTATAGGAGTTCCATAATCATCATATTCACCTGTCATCTCATTAAGGTTATAAAATAATCCAAATTTAGAAGTCTTTTTATACACATTTGACGGTACTAATTCCCAAGCAGATTTTATTCTATCACGTTCTTCTGCATTTCTAGGTATTAATACTTGAGTGTATTTGCCGTAATTTGAACTATCTTCATCTATATTTAGAAAATATTCTTTTATATCAAGGTCATAATATCCGAAGTAGTTTATAACATTTATTAGAGATTTATAACTACCCATAGTAGAATATATTGAATCTCCTTCTAATAAAAGTTCCTTTCTCTTCTTATTCAACAATTCATAATCTGGTAAAGCTTCTGAAATATCAGAATCTCTAAAAATATACTCTTTATTAAAATCTATTTTCTTTCCAAAGTTCTCTAATACTAATCTAAATCGTTCATCTTCAGCTTCTGTTTCACCATATAACGTCATTGTTGATAATGGTTGAACATTTTTCATCAATAACTTATACATTGATAATGCAGTAGCTCCAATTGATCCTGGAACTTCTGCATGTTTAAATACAGTAAACATATTAGATCCTGTAACACCAATGCTAATAGGTGTTAAAGCAACTTCATAAAAAGCAGTTGCTCCAGTTAATCCTTGAAATGTAAATGTTGATGTATTGTATACTTCAGATAATGATGCGGTTCCAGAAGTAAATATTACTATTGAACCATCACTTTGTATAATTGGACTTGATGATAAATCTAAAAGATATTGATTTTCTATTTCAAAAATTACATTTGTCTCATAATTATCTTCTACAGTTGCTCTAATTCCGAGATTAATCTGTATAGGAATAGTGTTAGCTTCACTTACAATAATTCTTCCAGTTAATGAATCAATATTATCAGAATAGCCATTTGTTAATTCTTTACGTAATGCATACGATTTTTCAATAAACGGCACATCTTCTGTATAATTTATATCATATAGAAAGAACTCAGTTTGATCTTCATCTTCAAAACGTGCTGTTAAATACTGTTTTGAAATACCTGGAGTGCTGCGTGGCTCATTATAACTTAGATAATCATAGTAATATATATTTGTTGTTGTAGCTGTCTCAGATGCACTCGAAGTCATTGTCATCTCAGTATCAGATGTTATTGAATCAATAACGTAATCAGTACTAAGAATTTTTATTGTATAACCTGCTTCTAAATCAGTAAAAGATGTGTTTGTACCAGTAATAATATCGGATCCATTTGTGATTGTAACAGAACCTGGAATATTTCGTAACACATAACTACTAGTAGGTCCTGTAACTTCTTGTAAAATATAAATCTGTTGTGATTCTATTAAATTTACCGAAACACGTGGAAAAAATACATTACCGTCATTGCTTAATAATGTTTGAGTAGAATTATCATATACAGCAGTAATCTCTGAACTAGTTAATCCAAGATTCATGTCAATTCCCTCTTTATCGAAAAATCGTATATTTTGAATATTTAACATTAATTCAATTGTTATAATTTTATAGTTTTATTTCAAGCTTATTCAATATAACTTTTATTCATTAAAAAAATCCTTTTTTTAATTTTCCAAATATTCTTCTTGAGCCGCCAATGTTTTTGTCTAAAATATAGTCATCTAAAATTGACCAACTGACTTTATGCTCAACACCCAACTTCTTGAGTTTTTCTTGCATCTCTGGTTCTTTATAATTATCTTTAGTGAAACCAATTGAATACAAAGGTAACAACTCTTTGTTATCATTTAGCTCTTCTTCAAGATCACTGAATGGTGTTCCGTTTAAATAAATTCTACCTTTAATTTCTATTGGAATTCTTTCTAAACTTTTCAACGATGTACAATGTCTACAGTAAAAGTTACCACCCACTATCTCTGGAACACCTTCAAGTGTTTTCAATGATGTACAAGAACTACAATCAAAGTAACCACCTACTGTCTCTGGAGCACCCTCAAGGGTTGTCAATGATGTACAATCATAACAATAAAACTTACCATTTACTGTCTCTGGAGCACCTTGAAGAGTTTTCAATGATGTACAAGAACCACAATCAAAGTCACCACTAACTTCATTAAACTCAACTTCAAACTCTTTAATTGATTTATTTTTAATATCAACATCAACTGTCATGTCATCATTAATAACATAATTACCATTAATTTCTGTATTATCTTTCAACCATTGCTCGATCTCTTCTTTGGTTGATAAAAACTATGTTTGGTTTACTTGACTTGCGCTTTCTAAAAGCTGCCAATCTTTAAAACTCTTTATCATTATTGTAATGTTTTACATTTAATTAATTCAAGTGTTTGTAATTTTTATCAACCGTATAATTAAAAAAAGTTTTTATATATTTTGTTTTTTCTATTAGAAAATATATAATTGTTTCAAACTTATTCAATATATCTCTCCTTTTAGGATCATTAAACAAATACGGTGACATTGATTTTTCAAAAATCTTACCTTTATATTTATATCCAGTATTCTTTAGATTATCAAGTCTTGTATCAACTTTATTATATAAACTTTCTATCATTATGATGACATTATTTTTGCTCTATCTTCTGCACGTAATTGTGAATTGATATTCTCAGGTGAAATTTTCTTTATGTTAATATTAACAGATCCTGCTTCATTATCAAAAATTCCATCTGCATATGTTATTCCATTTCTATCTTTCCATCCACCACGAATCATTACCAATTCATCTTTATTAATTACAATATCTCCCATTTCATCAAGACCATATAATGTAGTACTTGTAGGATTTGCCTTTTTATCCGCCTCATTTTCTTCTGACACAAATGTCAAATTAACAGCATCAACTCCTTTAACGTTTTCAATAATTGCAATCAAATCTGATGCAGGTATTAAATCACGTCTTCTTAATTTTAAGAAATATTGAGAAAGTTTTTCTATAATGTCATTTTTAATAACATCTTGTGAATAACCTTCAAATATTGCAAGTGATATATTAACAACATATTTTTTGATATTTGGCTCTAATATTTTTACTACCGTTGTAACAATTTTAGATCCTGAATCTTCTATAACATCTAATACTTTTGATCGTTCATAATCAGTTAATGTAAAATATGACAATGGCATATTGAAATAATTTTGAGAACTTGTTATTCTCTTTGTGATGTCTGGTATCAAAAATAAATAAATGACATTATCATCTTCTAAATTATCATCATCAAATGTTGTAAATGCATCAATTACTCCAAAGTAATTAAATTTCTCCAAAAATATTATGTAATTATCGGGATTTGCTAATACATATGAACGTGATGTTTTTGGTGCAATTAATCTTGTTAATGCAGTAGATTCAGGATCGGCTCCAAATGAAATCAATTTACTCATATCTGTAGTTAATGCTTCATTAAGATCAACTTCTTCTCCTACTATACTATATCCAGGTTCATCCCATTTAAACTCAATATCATCACCTTCCAATAAATTTCCAGCAACACCACTAGTTTGTAAATATTCTACTCTAATCTCTGCTCCACTAGGTGGTATTTTACCAAAATTAGAATTACCGAAATAAATATCAATACCTCCAGATATTCCAGTCTTTACTAAATAACCTAAACCATCCCTTGGTATATCATATAGAGAATCGTATTTTTTCCATTTAACACCATTCACAAATATGTTAATGTAAAAATTATCGACTAATACACTACCTTTAGTTATTGCAGTATAACTTTGTAAAATATTTCCATTACCTGTGTAAATCACAGTTTGTAATTCACCCTGAATAACTTGTGCATTATATGTTTTACCAGATGTTATATCGACTCTCATTTGATCATCGATAAGATTTAACATATAAGTTTTACTATTATTGATACATTTTAAAGTAGTAAAATTTGGAATTATAATTTGTTTACCTGTTATTTCGGGTATTTTTGTTACAGTAAATCCTATCTCACCTTTAGCAGCAATTGCACGTGTTGCATCATGACCAGCTAATCTAGCTAAACCATAAATACTTTGAGTCCTTGAAGCTGTAAGAATATTTTGTTCAGTAACAGAATCTTCAATAAAATACGTTATCATCGTACTTAATTGACTTATTACTGATAATATTTGTCCATACGCGCTGGCCTGAGAAAATGTTTTATTGCTCTGTCCAAATTTCTCAGCAACATAATTATATGTTTGATTAAGAATTTGAGCGGCCTGTACTTTTGTTTTTGTTAAAAATGATGATGCCATATTTTTTGTGTTATTTAACTACTACACCAATTTGTTTTCTACCATCTACTGATATATCTATTAAACATATATCTCTCACAGATCCATTGAAAAATTGTACATCTACTTGAACATTAAAGTTTTCAACATCAACACAATATGTCGATATCATTTCCATCAATTTTCCTTTTAATTCTGTTGCTGAAAGATTAAATAAAAATATATTATCTTCCAGATTAAATCCAAAATTAAATGAACCCATAACGTCACCTTGTTTAGTAAAAAGTATCATTCTGATTTGTCCTAATAAATTTTCCAATTCACTAGAATGTTCAAGTATATCAGGAGTATAATACTTATCACTAGGGTCTCTAAGGTATAGTTCTTTTAGCATATTTATATAATTACTATTTTTTATAAAAAGTTAAAAAATTAAGTTTTTGTGGTAGAGAGACCATATGCTCCTCTATGCAGAATGTTCAATGCAGCATTATAATCTGCATCCATTCTTTTAATGAAGTTTATGTTAAGTTCCTTGAATCGTTTTGATGTAAAGGATTCATGAACTTCATTTTTTATGCATTTTGCATAAAGGTATTTATATTTTTTAAACGTTTTATCTCTGGTTTTCTTTATTAGTGATTTAACATTTTCATTAGCTTGTTTATAAACAATTTGTTTCCATTGTGAATGACATATGCCATTCACAATAGGTAGATCTTTACTGCTCAAGAATGATTTTTGTGGAAGTTGTTCATTTAAGATCATATAAACATACATTTGCAATAGATATTTATAGTCAGTATATAAAGTATCAATCAAATCTGTTTTAATTTGGTTTGCAAACGATATGTTATGTTTAGATGTCCTTATCATCTTCCTTTAATTTTACTTATTTATATATCAAAACTTTTAATCACTTTATAAAAACTTAAATTAATATATTATATCTTTTAATCTTCTCATTGATACTGAACCACGTCTAGCATTAAACACATCAGGATCAATAAATTGTTTAAAGTCGTCATATTTTAATTTAGATTTTCGTATTGTTTCCATTAGATATTCTTGAACATCTTTACTCATTTTACCAATAGCCCACATAATACCATTTGATATTTCTGGGAAAGTATCTCCATTTATATTAACAGTATACTTTCTAATCAAATCAATCAGTTCTTTTTGTAAATCTTCTGGCATTTGTTTTTTATCTTTTAACATTTCAGATATATGAATAGCAAGTTTTGGATTTATTGAATTATGTATAAATCTAAGTTTACCTGCTTCCGCATAATCTTTATGATAAATTGCATCTATATCATATAACATTAATTTTGTCCATAACTCATCATTGAGCTCTAATCGCAGTTGTTTAAAAAATTTCCAAGTTGATAGTTCAAGTGGAATATCACGTAAAATAGTTTTATCCATTTCAAATGTTTCCAAATTATCTAATTTCATAATAGAGATTGGAAGCGTAGTTATATCAGAATCACTTATATCCAGATCTTTAAGTGATGATAAATTCCCAATATTTTCAGGTAGTGAAGTTAACATATTATCTCCAACATCTAATGTTTCTAATGAAGTAAGATTGCAGATACTATCTGGCAATTTTTCTATGTTATTTCCACCTAAAAGTAATTTTTTCAAATTATGTAATTTACCAATTTTGGAAGAAACCTTTACAATAAAATTAGATCGTAAATTTAATTCTTCTAATGTTTGAACGTTTTCAATTTCATCTGGTATGCTTTTAACATTACAATGCCACATATCAAGAAGTTTTAAATGTTCCATTTTAAACACACTTGAAGGAATTTCTAAATAATGTCGATTGTTACCCAAATCAAGTTCTTCAACATTTACATATCTATCAAAATCGTTTGCTATCTGACGTTCATTCTTAAATAATCCAGCAAGATCTAGCTTTTTAATTTTATCTTCCTGTTTTGCAGTCTTATATGATTCTGAAATAAATGTTTCGTAATTTTTAATATACATGATTTGTTACAGTATTAATTTATTTTAATGCCATGTTGAAAAATAATCTGGACTATCTTCATCTCTTATTTGTTGTTCTATCTTTTCAACCTCTGCCTCACCTTCTGATTTAATATCCGCAGAATTTATTTTTATTCCACCCATTAAATTGTAATCAAAAAACATAAGCATTCTTCCTAATGCAATTTTAGATTTAGCAGTAACATATCTAAAAAAGTAATAGTCTTCATATAATTTATCGTCTGGTATTTTAACATAAGTATTAAAGAAAACATCCATTTTAGGGTCTCTACCTAAAATTTTAAGTTTCTGTGTTCTTCTGTTATAATCATAACGAATCCATTCTAAAAAGAATGCTCTTGTTAAATCAAAAAATTGGTATTGTGCTGTTCTATATACTAAGTTGTCTCCAGTAAATGGACTTAAGTATATTTCAGATGCAATTAATTTATTGTCAGAGAAATCTCTATCAATGTTTCCAAGCAATCCTGCTCCAGTGATTTCTTTTACTTCAAAAACTGAAACAACACATTCAGGCATCTGAATATTTCGGGTAAGAATAAATTCCTGACTTCGGAATTTATCGGCGGTCATTATAAAATATTGAGTTTCAACTGCATCTCTATAATTTTCATAAAACCATTTTGAAGATTGTTTTATTATACGTTCTATTTCAGCAGGTTGTAACTGTGTAGGTAGTGCAAACGATACGTCTAATTCTCGTTGAACTTCTTCTACTAACTCATTCAATGTCATGTTATTCTAGTTTTTTTTATATATATCTAAGTAAAACTAGAATAGCCAAAACATTTACTTTTTAGAAAAAGCATCCGAATACATATCAAAGTCTTTCTTAGCTCCAAATGCATTCATATAAGTATCTTGATCTTTCTTTTCACATCCATCATAAACTACATCTATGATAAGAGTTTCTTTTGAAATTTGTGCATTTTTTCCGATGATACCTTTTCTGATAATACCATCTTCCATTTTACAATCAATTAATTCTTCAGGGTTCTCAACATAACATCCATCTAATATATTACCCTCTGAACATAATGTATGTGAAATTTTAGAATTTTTAATTACATTATCATCAAATAACTTACACGATGTCAATCTACTATTTTCAATTTCACATCGATATAAATCACAATTTTCAATTGTTCCACTAATTTTACAATCAAATAACTCCACATCACTAATATGATTAGCTTGTTCCATTACACCATCTCTTAATTGAAATGTTGAAACATCTGTATCAAGGTTTAAATATCCTTCACGCAATCCAGAATCTACTATCAATGAATACAATTTTTCTCTAATTGTTATCCAGTATGATTTTATAATTTCTAAATTGTTTTTCATATCTACGGTAATATGAATGTCTGGGTAAAACATGTTAAATTTTTCAGTATCAGAAAAAGTGATAACTACTTTCTTCTGTGCCTTTAATTGTTTATATAATTTGTCTATTTCTTTTCCATTATATGTTGTATTGTTATCTAAACAATAATATAACTTCTCAACAAAATAATCTAGCACTTCTAAAATTTTATATGTTTTTAGATGATAATTAGCACCACCAACATATCTACATTCTAAATAATTTTTTACAAGTTTAGTGAAATTGATTCCGTAATATTTTTCATTGGGAACATGATACTCTACATTATCTATATTTGCAGGTGTATCATAAAAGACGAATCTGTTAATTGGATAAAAATCATCAATAGATTTAGCATAGACTGAATTACGGCGAACAGGGAATCTTGAATAAATGAATTCTTCATCCCAACTTAATATGAATTTAAGTACATTAAGATTCATTAATGGTTCCTTTAAACGAGCCTTAAAATCATTGAAACTAACATTCAAGTGAATTGCACAACGATCATTCGTCCAACCGTTCTCTTTAATCCATTCATTCATCTTGATAATGATCAATCGGGCCTCTTCATATGGTAGAGGCCCGGTAATCATTTCATACATATCTTTACCACCACTAAAATCTTTTTCAAGTTTAAACATTGTAGCAGTTGGTTCAACTTCTGAGTGATATTTAGCTTTACTAGTTTCACCCATACCAGTTATAACAACTGGAACTACAACTTTCTTAATTAAAGCTCTTGATAAATTTTTAGTAAGTTCTTTCAATGGTATGTTGGTATAGAATTCAAATTCTATACCAACTTTAGATGTTGATAGAACTCTATAACGGTCTTGTAAGTTGTTATTCATTTAATGTAAAGTATATTTTTCCTGTGTCAGTATCAACAGTCTTAATAAATACCTTCATAGTTTCTCCTATGACTAAACGTTTTGAACATTTTTTAACTTCTCTGATTGGCAATAGTCCAATTGTATCGTCATTGTCTAATTTTATTAACGCACCATGAGGTTTTATTGATATAATTGTTCCTGAACGTTTTATTCCTTCATTAGCATTTCTAAAGTCATGAATTTCTTTTTGACGTAATACTGGATCAATTTCTGATAATACTAATTTTTTATCATCGATATCTTTTAACCAAACAGTCATCTCATCACCAGTAACTATTTGATTCATATTAAATAATGCTAATGTTTCTGGAGACATTTCTGATGGATGAAGTAATCCAGTAAACATTTCATCAATTTCAATAAATACACCTAAACGTTTATTGAATCCTGTAATATTACCTGTAAGTTGTTGATCTTTCTCTAATTCAGCAAGTATACTTGGTAATACATAGTCTAAGTATTTTTTATATGATACTACAAACATATCAGAAGATTGCATATAACCTTCAATCATTACATTAATTTCTCTGTCGATATACTCATCGAAATTAGTTATTTTATTAGCTGCAGCTAAAGATCCTGGCATAAATGCATTAATACCTTGTAGAGTAACTATAAATCCTCCTCTATTTTTATCGATTATTTTTGCAACGTATGCTTTTGTTGGATTTGTAATTTGTTCTTTAAATTCTTGTTTAATGGTTGTCATATGTGCAGTGTATAAAGATCCTTTTTGAACTTTATCGTTTTGCATTTGAATATATGTAGCATTTTCAGCAAGAAATGATTTATGATTTCCAGATTTTACCCAATCCAAAAACTTTTCAGTTTCCAAGTTAATCAATTCGAAAAATTTACGTTCTTTTCCAACGTCAAAGTACATCGATGTATGATTATCACAAATAGCTTCTATTTCGCCATCTGTGCGAATATTAAAATCTACTACTTTACCCAAATTTCCATTGGATAAATCTTTACTTGATACAGGAGTTCCCATATACATATCATATGCTTCTTGTGCATATGATTCAGTGCAATACACTTTAGATCTATCGCCCGCTTTTTTAATTACATTGAAATTTTCTTTCATTATTTTTTTATTAAAAGAGTTAAAATTATAACTATATATCTTATCCCAGGAGAGTGTTTGTTCTACTGTTAGACAACATTATATGTCTGTATTATAATACGGTGTAACATAATCACTACCGAATCCACCTTGTCTCTGGGCTGTAGCAATTAATTGATCAAGCCAGATGACATATGGAGTATTTTGAAGTGTTAATTTTTCCCATGTTGGAAAAATTTCTCTAGCATCAAATGGATGAACTTTAGTTATTACTTTTCTAGATGCAGTATTAGCACATGCTAATAAAACTACTGGAAATGGTAATCGTAACGATTTTAACACAGGCATAAGTGTATCTAACATTTGTTGCGTAGATACTTCAAGGAATAATGGATTCTTTCCATGTAATGTCTCTTTAATTTTTTCTCGTAATGATTGTTTTTCACCTCCAGCAGGAAATAATTTAGAAAGAATTGATTTGAATGATTCACCATATTCTTTGAATGCATCTAATGCATCGGCCAATGGATCTAGTGCATCATTTACAGCTTTTACCATTGATGATATAAGAGCTTTAATATCTTCTCCATTAACATCACTTAAGTCAACTCCTAGGATTGCTTTAATCATCATAAGAACAGCTACAACATACTCATAATCAGTATCTTCAATAGCTTTTATTAATTCTTGCAAAATGTAATCAGTTAATGCAACTAATGCTGCTGATACAGATGCTTTAATAACAGACTTTATTTGATTTGCAGTTATAGTCACTTGTATTCCTCCAGCATGTGGCATACGAATTTTGATTTTCATCAAATTCATTATAGAAGTTTTAATTGCCATATTCATTAAATTTAATGACTCTGGATCTGGAAATTTCAAATCTGGAACAAAATTCATAAATGCTTCAGTCATAAAGGTAGAAACATCCTTCATCCGTGGAAGTTGTTTAGTTAAATCCAACGTCATAAATTGTTGAAATGCATCATCTGGAATTTCAGATATCGTTCTACCAAGATCTTTTATAGCTTCTATCATCGCCAAATAATCATGTGGAACTGTTGGTAGATCTTTCTTCACATAACATGGCACAGGTGAAGGTGTTGGGATTGAAATTGCTAAAAATCCTAAACGTTCCGGTGTCGCAATTTCTGACATTGCTTCTACTGGTTTTACCAATGCTTCTTTAATCAATTTAGTTCTTTCAGTAACTTTTTTATCTTCATCCAATTCATATGATAAAGAATTTTCTAATGATGCAATTTGTTCATCTATTTTATTAAATGCATTAGACACAGCAGGAGACGATATTGCCTCATTCATTAAGGATTTAACACTCTCTCTCAATGAAATCATCTTAATGGCTGGAAATGAAAGACCCGCATCCTTAACGGCATTAATATTGTCCATAATTTCAGCAGGTCCAATTACAGGTTTCTTTAATTTTTTAGGATTCTTTGGAATCTTTATTGGAGATATAGAAAGACCATCTATTGTAGATTCAACCATATCATTAACAGCACCAAGAGCCCGACGTATGATCTCAACATCAGGTGGAAAATATCTCATAGCATCTCTCAGTTTATCTCTAGTATTTTGAATAGTCGAACCTGGTCCCAAATGTAATGTTTCTGCCAACGACCAATCTCCCAAATCAAGATTATCTACACTAGTTTTTAGTTTTTCTTGAAGTTTAGAAATCACATTTTTTGGATCATCTGGATCAGTTCCCATTTTATCATGTCCAACTAACTTAAATTTATCTAAGCTTATATTCAATCTAAAAATATCTTTTAGATCTGGAAGAACTGCTAATAATGGTTCTAAATCATCATCACTATAATTAAGAGAATTTGCTGGAATACTTATAGGTCCTTTCAATGTTATCAAAAAACTTGCATCACCTTTTTCATCAACAAACATTATATACGGACATGGAATTATACCACACAGAGTAATCCAAATAACAATAGTTCCTAACGGTGTTGCCAATGTCACAATGTGTTTCCACACTATCGGCATAGGTATACTAATCATTGGGTCTGGTGTTCCCATTGCCAATGTGGGTAAAGTTCCAGTAGGCGAAATAGCAGGAATTTGAAGTCCTATTGTATAGTATCTAAATAATCTTTTCTGTAATTCAGATGTAGTCAATTCTGGAATTGGCATTAAACTAACAAGCTGCATCAATTTAGTATATTCTGTCCAATAACAATTTTTAGTAAAATCTGGGCAATCATGTATAGGTTTTCTGCCAGTATGATCAGATCCTAACCATTTTTTACAATCTTTTTCTGGTCCAGATGCAGGTGAACTTCCAGCAATTTCACTATTTAATTCATCAGATTTTAATTTCAAATCTTCTGCTTGAGCTATAATACATTGTTCACCGGCCGCAAGGTCTCCTTTTTTTAGTGTTATAAAATCTTCTAATTGTGAAATTTTATTGGTTAATTGTACATCAAATGCTCTAATAGATTCATATGCGGCTGCATATTTATTTTTATAAGTTATAGCAGAATTTCTGTTAAAATTAGAACTAATACCTGTACTGGATTGTGAATATGAATTACTAAAGCGGTTATATTCATATGAATTAAACTCAGATTCTTGTAATATTATATGTAATGATGCAATTATTCTAGCTTCAGTTTCACCATTTTGTCTAAGTTCATCAACATAATCAGTATAAGTATCGGATGTTGTTATAGTACTAACAAGTTGTAAAACTTTTGCCTTTGTCTTCTCTTCAAGGGTTTGTAAAAATTCTACAGCTAAATCTTGATCAACCTCTAATTCTAATATATCACTATCAACTTCTGCAGTTTCTTCATCTCCAAGTAAATTAGAAACTTTTATTTCACTTTTTGGACTATTTGATTCACCTTCTTCTGAATATGTTGGTTTTGGTTTTGAATATCCTTGTTCTTGATATGTAAAAAAATTATCGATTCTGTTTCCAGAATAAAATCTATTCCATAACAATGTACCATATATTCCAGTTCGTTCTTCTGCCACTCCAATATATGAAGTTAGATCATCGTTATCCACAGCACCCATATGATACAATCCTATTGCTTCAGTTAAAATTCTAGGATCAATTAATATAGAAATACTTGATAATGTATTATTAAATCCAACTTGATTTGTAATAGGATTTGTCGACATTTTAAAACTTCTACGATTTTCATCTAACCTATCATTTAAAGATGAAAGACTATGTCCTAAGACAGACGATAACTGATTTTTACTTAATAATTGATTAGATTGTTTAACATTATCAATATATGATGTTAATGTTGCAATTTTTCTATCGTTGGCTGAAATACTATTGCGTATTGATCTAACATTATTTATAAATGTTAGATCAGCTTCTATTGTCGCAAGTGTAGTTGCACTAATATTAGAACCGTTTATTCTACGTTCAGTATCAATTCCAGAATAAAGATTTAAACGATTTCGAGCTTCTAGAATTAATGATGATTCTCGTGCTCTCAAATTAATATTCTTTGCCAATAAATCATCTCGTTGTGTAATCTTAGTAGTAACTTCTCCGAATATCTCATCCAACATTTCCATTCTACTACCAACATAATCAAGTGTTAAATTATTTAATAGTTGTGCTTCTAAAAACCAATAATATGCATTAGTAGCATTCTTCTGTTCTTCTCCGGCTGCAGCTAAATCGTTAGCACATTTTTCGCAATTAGTAAGAAATTTTTCAAATACAGATGTAAAGTATTCCGCAGTATCTTCAGGTACTTCATCCAATAATGTTTCATCTTCTCCACGCCTTGTGTCTTTTGTTTTTTCTTCTATAATTTCTTCCGCACAACATTCATTTTCAATACTGACTAGATCCTCTGGTTTAAACGGTTTAAAATTTAATGGAAATTCTGGTAATATTCCACATGCAACATTACTGTCTAATTCGTTTACTCTATCAAATGTTCCAGTATCCATAGCCTCTTTGGCTAAATCAGCTACATTGATTTCTTTTGTTAATTGAACACCTAAAGTTGCCATTGCAGCATTAAAATCATTGACATTTGATATTTTTAATAATTCATTTGTCGCCGGTGTATTATATTCATCCTCTATTAATGTTTTCGCATCATCTAATGAAACTTGTAATACTGATGTTGGATTATCTACACACTTAACTGGCATTCGCGATGTCATATCTCCAAGCCTTTCAATTGCTTCATCATTTGATGCAACTGGATCTACTACAGGAGCCCATGAAAAACCAGCACTAGTTATATTGAATTGTATATCTATAGTCTTTACTCCAAAATTAATTGGCTTTATAAATGTCATAGTAGGGATAGAAATTCCAAAGATCAAGTTTCTCATTTTAGATAAATCAAATTTAGATAAATCTATTATCTTTGTCAAATCAATTCGCGAATCTGTATACTCTTCAACTGGTATTCCATTTATAGTTTTTTCTTCTGTTATTTGCAGATCATCTAAACTTAGATTTTCTATTGGCAATGCAAAAAAGGCATTCGTCAAATCTATAACATCTGACATGTCATCATTAGCAAATGTAGTTTGTAATGAATCTATTCCTGCGACTTTAAACACTTCACCGGTATCTCTTCCAAGCATCGAATTCATTTTAGAAACTAATGATGCAGATGTTGGTGATAATTCACATATTGTGCATCCAAGTTTTGAAAATGCACAGTTTTTACATGTTAATACTTCTGGCATCACATTGATAATTTTACGTTCTTAGATGTAGAAAGTTGTTCGAATGATGCAGCTGCACTTGTCATAGCACCTGGTGTTGTTGGTAATTTAGCATCAACTGCAGAAGCTAGTACTTTTAAAAACGCCCATAATGGTTCAGCTGCAACTGCAGAATATGATGGCGCAGGACCTAATTTTGTCACTGTTGTACCATTTAAAATACATTCAGATGATTCATTGTGTATTTTAGAATTAGAAGTAATGTTTATTGTAGAGTTGCTTGTAATATCAATAGTAGTTCCATTTAACTCTATAATAGATTTAGTATCTTTATGTTCTATTGTTATTGATGAATCTGGATTTATTAGTATATGAGAATCTTTATGAAACATCTCAAATCCTTTTGCTGGTGTGTATACTAATTTTACTTCTTCATCTTCATCATAAAATAATACATGCGCATTTTGATAAGAATCTTTAATTTCTTCAATGACTTTATCATTCAAATCCTGAATCGTATAATATTCAGGCGCATATATATTTCCACCGCTAAATTTTATCTTTACTCGCGCTCCAACTTTAGGAACCGACAATGAACCTGCACCTTGACTTTCACCACCACCAAAAATATTGCTTCCTGCCGGATAAGCCCAAGGTAAATCATCATCAGGAATAGCAAATTCTTTGGAATCAGGATCAACTGTTCCATCAAATTTACCAAATACTCTAACACGACAACGTCCTGAGAACTCAGGGTCCTCATTATTGACAACCTCACCGATCCATTCCGTATTCGGATCAGTAGTTAATAAATATGTTGCAAAATCCTTTTTTCCCATTAATTATGTAATATTTTTGTTAAACTTTGTTAAAATCAGTTTTATTTTTAAATACAAAACTATAATTTAGTTTCATACTAAAATAAAGTAATTTTAACTGGTGAATACACTCCACCTCTATTTCCTACCGTCTTTAGCCACGATTCAGAAACTACTTTCTTTTTTCTTAACATTCCTATGCTTCCATTGACATCTGCATTGATGACTTTACCGTTGCCACTTTGGTATAAAGTTGCATTATAGAGATCCTTTCCTTTAGGACAAAGATTAAGAAGTTCAGACGATTTAAGAATATGAGATTCGGTTAATATATTTTCATTATCTTTCTTTATTCTGGTTTGCATATGCCCTCAACTGTCTTTTATTTGTTATATACATTTTCATCACCCAATTCTTCAGGCGATGTAGGTTTTTCTAAATTATTGTTTGTACCATCTAACGGTTTAATTTGTGATGGTTCTTCTAATATATTGCGAGTTCCTGTTAAATTATCATGAGTGGGTGCATCTTCCATTATATTTCTAGATACATTCTCACTTCTAGATCTACCTCGTTCTAAAATATTTCTAGCGTCTCTTAAAATAAAATCTTCTGTGATTTCACCCGAATTTGGATTTTGATTTCCAGGTGTTAAGAAATCAATCATCGTATTACGAATATTATCAATAAGTGGATCCTTTCCGTATACATTACCAAGTGGCACAGTTCCAAGAACTCCACCAGTTAATTCTCCAACCTTTTTATCTATAGCTGCATCAATTCGATCTGCTGCCACTCCAACAACTTTATCCAATGCTCGTTCTAAAAATCTACGTTGCAGATTAGATTGTTCTTTATGTGAATCGTTATATGCAGCAACAACTGATCGTTTTCCATCTTGTGTAGGAAATACAGATTCTCTGATATCACTAGGACTATTCATTACTTCCATAGTGTTATGTGCACCTTGTTCAATATATGGTTTTTTAAATTTAACAGATCCTGGTGCAATTAAAGATGTTATATCACCATCATTAAAAGCTGTAGATTTAATATATTCTCCAACAATAAAATTAAAAAATGGATATGCTGATCGTTTTTCAATTCTACCAACATTTATTTTAAATTTATTAGTTGCTTCAGGTATATCTTTAACTGATACATTATCTAAATACCCTGGTGCTTCTGAATAAAAATCAAATTCACAATCCTTTAATAAAAATGTTTGTACAGTAATAGCTTCAAATGCAGATTCTAAATTTGATGATTCATATTGGCTTCCAAATATTCCACCAAGACCTCCAAGTGCATTTGTTATTCTACGCGTACTTTCTTCCGAGTTTGTAAATAATGATGATCCTATACCAGACGCTGCAGAGCCATAAACATTAGCAGAATTTAAAGCGGCTTTCTGATTAGCTTCTCCCCATGTTGCGCGTTGATTAGCACCAGAAAGTGCATCTGCAATTATCCCAAATGTTGTGTTAAATGTTCTAAATTCTAACACATGTATTTCCATATTAAATGTTCTTAAATTAACAGGAAGAATTTCTCTATGCCATTGTGTATCAAACGCAAAATTTCTATATAAATCTGCAAGATATGTCATTCTCATATCAATAGACTCTAAACATTCTATTGTTAATACTTTATCTTTCCCTCTAAAATTCATAGCTGGATCGATTTTATATAAATCTCCAAGTCCTGTAATACTTTGAAAATACCAAGGTGATTCTTCTTGTATTCTATACAGCATATTAACAAATGCTCTGTGAGATGCTTGTCGTGTAGGTGAACCTATACTTCCAAGATAATCTGCAGCATTATCACCATATCCATTTATAGCATCACTATATAAATTATTAGAAGGTCTTAACAATCCTCCACTAGAATATTCATCATCAAGAATTGACATACCATTTACTGGAAAGAAATTTATTCTAAATGAAACGTATGTCGGATCTTGTAAATCATTAAACTGATCAAATTCTGTAACGGCTTGTGATGAACCGAGAAATGAACGTACTAATTTATCTATATGTTTTGATGCCATTAAAATCCTTTTTTTAATTTTGCCATTGATCGTCTTGAGCCGCCAATGTTTTTATCTAAAATATAGCTATCAAGAATCGACCAACTTACTTTATGTTCAATTCCCAACGTCTTGAGTTTTTCTTGCATCTCTGGTTCTTTATAATTATCTTTAGTGAACCCGATAGCATACAAAGGTAACAACGTTTTATTATCATTTAGCACTTCTTCAAAATCACTGAATGGAGTTTCGTGTAAATAAATTCTACCTTCAATTTTCATTGAAATTCCTTCTAAACTTTTCAATGATGTACAATCATAACAAGAAAAGTAACCACCTACTGTCTTTGGAGCACCTTCAAGGCTTGTCAATGATTTACAATAACTACAATAAAAGTAACCACCTACTGTCTTTGGAGCACCTTCAAGTGTTTTCAATGATGTACAAGAACCACAAGAAAAGTAACCACCTACTGTCTCCGGAGCACCTTCAAGTGTTTTCAATGATGTACAATAACCACAATCAAAGTAACCACCTACTGTCTCTGGAGCACCTTCAAGTGTTTTCAATGATGTACAAGAACCACAAGAAAAGTAACCACCTACTGTCTTTGGAGCACCTTCAAGGCTTGTCAATGATTTACATTCATAACAATTAAAGTCACCACTAACTTCATTAAACTCAACTTCAATCTTTTTAATTGACATATTTTTAATTCCAACATCTCCTTTAACATCAACTGTCATGTCATCATTAATAACATAATCACCTTTGATTTTTACAGTGTCTTTCAACCATTGCTCGATTTCTTCTTTGGTTAATAAAAATTGAGATCTATTTACTTGACTTGTGCTTTCTAAAAGCTGCCAATCTTTAAAACTCATTTGTATATGTTTTTGATAAATAACACTTTTCCATTATGACAAAAAAAGATTGACTTTTTAAAAAATCAATCCTTTTTGCTTTATTTATTGTTTCTGTCTTATTCTATAAGTTGGAAGTCCGTGCTTCTATATGCTTCGGATGAACCAAGTACTCCATCTGCTAATGCATGTTTTGGACCATTACCTACTACTATGATTCTGTTTGGATCAACACCATGTGTTTTGATAAGATATTGTTTTACAGCTTCAGCTCTACGTTCAGATAATTCCATGTTCTTTTGGTAATTACCAGTATTATCAGTATTACCTTCAATTCTGATACGTGCTGATTGATAAGTTTTAAGAATATCAAGGAAATCTCTATCGATTATAAATTCTGCTTCTTCATCAAGTACTGCACTGGCGTTAGCAAAATTGATAGTTACTTTTTTATTAGAAAAACTAGCTTTTGTTTCTTCTTGTTTTGTAGGTTTAGTAAATGTAATAATTGGTTCGGCTATATGTATAGAACCTGATAATGTACTAGATGTTACAATATTTGAATATGATGCAGATCTCCATGATGTTGCATTATCAACCATTTGCAATGTTTGGTATACTTTAGCCATTTTTGTATATAGCTGTTCACCAGTTACTGCATTTTTATCTCCAAATCCAAAGAAGTTTTTATTATCGCCATGTGTAGTATATCTAACATTCTCCATAGATTTCATAGCATCTTCTTGTGTCATTTGAAATTGGTTTGCTAATATAATGGCTGCTTTAATTCTTGCGCTGTCTTTATTTGCATTTAATTCAGCAGCACCTACCATCCAGCCATCATATAATTTTTGTAACTTTTCAATGTTTGCAAGTATATATGATTCTTTAACAATAAAACCATCTGCAATAATATGTGTTGCTGTTTTAGTACTTGCAAGTATTTTAGATCCAGTTACTTGATTGACACAATCGACATCATCTGGTGACCATACTACTGCTGCATCCACTGCTTGTTGCTTAAACATATTAGCTGCATCAATTGCTGATGGAACATATTGTATTGAAACGTCTCCAGTTCCTAAGCTATTTGTTTTTAGAATATCAATAAGGAATGTATGCGACGCTGTTCCTTGTGCTACTGCGATAGTTTTACCCTTTAAATCTGATACATTTCCAATACCCTTTCGAACTACAATAGCATCTCCACCTCTACGCCAAACGGCTTGAAACAATAATTTAGGATTATAAGATAATAGAGTACTTCCACTACCTAATTCTGTAGGAAGAGCGTCTACAGTACACCATAATAGATCGACTTCATCACTTTCAAATGCTTTTCTAGAAGCTACAAAGTCATCTAATACTTTAAACTCCACTGTAATACCGTACTCTTTAAAATAACGGCAATCAGTGTTTGCTGCAAATCCACCATTCATTAGCTGACCTGCTGCATATCCCGGCCATGTTACAACTCCAATTTTGATAGTGTCTTCCTGATCAATTACAGGACGTGCATCCCACCAAAAGATTTTAGCTGCAAATGCAACTGCTGCAATTAAGATTGCAAAGAGGATTTTCCCTCCTGATTTTACTTTTACTGACATAAAATTTAATTTTAAATTATTGATTGATTTATTAATTAATTTACTTAACAAATATAACACAAATATGTTAGATAAAAATTGAGAATAAAAAAAATATTTTTATTTAACTGTTGCGTTTTTATCCCAAAACTCTACACTTTTTAGATATGCTTCTCTATTAAGAGGAACACCTGAACCACCTTCTTCTTTACCTAATGCATTTCTTATCATTGTTTCAGGTTTCATTGGTTCTTCATCTGGATGAGACTGACCAAGTATTGCAACAATTCCCCAATCAGCATCAAATTTAAAAGTATTCATTTCTTCTTCGGTCCATCCATTTGCTTCTTTCCAAGCATCAAATGTATCTGTACAACCATTTGATACAGCGGTATCATATAATGCTTTTACATTATGTTCTTTATCGACAAGACCTTCTGATATTATTTGATCTCTATTGTAAAGAACGAGCACTAAATATTCAGCTTTAGGTTTTTTCACTGGAAGTTCAAGCCATCTTGAAAATACGGGAAGTTCAGAATCACGTCTTGCAGAATATCCACTTCTTATATATTGATAATTTTCTAATGTAATTGGCATTGAACCTACACATGCATCTGTAAAATTACGTATTGCTGCTAATTTACAGAATGGCGCGTAACCGTCCATTACATTGACAAAAGAACTGCTCAAGAATTTATGCGATGTTGATTCTTGAAAAATAGTTGGTATAGAATTTTCAAATTCCTCAACACTCATATTAAGTATTTTAGTTCCGCCGAATGATTTTTTAAAATGACGTTCAGCAAACGGTGTTACTTTTATTTTCATCGCTTATTTTTTTAAAATGTTGTACTACTGAGTGTGTTAAGAAACTTCTCTTACTCATATCTTATGATTTTTTAATTAATTTATGTCCTTCCCATCTAAATTCTCCAATGAGTTCACCATCTACAATAGTATTGTTTAATGCTAACTGTAAAAATTGACTCAGATAAATTTCAAGTAAGAAACCATCTGGATGAATAACCGCAGCCCATTGTTGGCTTTTTCCAAATCTCCAAGAACTTAATTGCCAACCGGTTCTATATGTTTCTTTATGAATAAATATTGGAAGTGGTTTTTCTTTTGTTGTAGACCAACGACTTATTCCCCAATTTGCAAAATCGACTGCCATACTTCCATTTTTATTAAATTTTGTTATGTAACCAGTTGGAATTTGTGTGTTGTGTTCTCTGTATGAATCTGTTCGAAGTTTCAAAAGAAATTCATCTTCTTTTAATTCATATCCTTCTGTGTATTGTTTCATATTTCTATATCTATGTCTCTATTACAATCTACCCACCCAACATACCCTTTGGATTTATTAAACGCTTTATGATGAAATTTAGTCCGATAATAACCAAAGCAAAACTTACAATCTTCTGTGCATGACATCGAGCCAATACGAACAGGTTTATTTAACGAATTATTTGAACAAGTAAATTTATTATTCACTGCTAATAATTCATCGTCATCACTAGAATCAAATTGTAGTCTCGCCATGATTAAATATGTGTTTTTAATTCAGCTATAATTTCTTCTCTGGAAATTGCTGGATTGTTAAACATTAAATCAGATACAACTGAAATTAAATGACCAATTTGTGGTCCTGGTTTAATTCCAAATAATTCTTGAATGTCATTTCCATCAACTAATAAGTTTGATGTTGTAATATTCACTTCATTATTTTTAATTTCTCTAGCGGCATTTATATGATCAATGCTTTTATCTGTATGTGATAATCTATCTGCTGCACATAAATCTAACAAAAATGTGAATTGTTCATCACCCAATTGACTTCGTATTTGTCTAATTTTTTTGTTAGAAATATCAGATGATAATCTCATATGATTTTTAACTGCTGTTACAACCATTTTAATATCATCACTTGAAAATTTTAAATTGGTCATAAAACGTTCTGCAATTTTTGCTGAATGAATTTCATGAGCAAAGAAATGAACTCCAGTATCATCTACTGTACGTGTATTTACTTTACCTATATCATGAAGTAATGCAGCCAATCGGTGTAAACCTGTTGATTCTGTATTATTCATGACATCCAAAATATGTCCAAACACATCCTTTGTATGGAATTTATTTTGTTCCATGAATTGAGTCTGATACAATTCAGGAAGTCCAATTACTCCAATCAAGTTTAAGTTTAGAAGATATTTTATTCCTCCAACATAATCTTTAGACTCAAGAATTTTCATAAATTCTTCACGAATACGTTCTTTAGAAATTTGTTCAAGTTTAGTAGAAAAATCTCTAATTGCGTTGTATGTATTTAATTCTATTCTGAATCCAAGTTTAGATGCAAATCGAACAGCTCTAATTATACGTAAAGGATCATCATTAAAAATAACTTGAGGATCGCTGGTGGTTTTTATAATCCCTGCTTTTAAATCTTTTTTTGCTCCACATAAATCAATAATCTCTCCAGTTGAAATGTTTAGCAATAAAGAGTTGATAGTAAAATCTCTACGCATTACATCATCTCTGATAGTACCAAAACAAACATCAGGATTTCGATCATCTGGATTGTATGTTTCTTTTCGAGTCATTACAAACTCAAGTTCCATACCGTCTATAACTACTTGTGCAGTTCCAAAACGTTCAAAAATAACAACATTTGTTCCATTCAAATGCATTGTTAGAAATTCTGCTAATTCGATTCCACCATTTGGAAGTTCTACACAAATGTCTATATCTTTATTATCAAGACCTAGCGCCATATCTCTAACAAAACCTCCAGCAATGAAAGCTTTATTTTCGAATTTAGTACCTTTGATAGTTCGTCGAATTTTTTCTATAAGTAGTGATGTTTCTTCTGTCATGATAAATAATTTTATACAACAAATATAACAAATAAAAGTTAAATAAAAAATTGAGGATTACTAATTATTCAATAAAAGGACCATTAATGGTCCTTTGTTGAGTTTGTTGTTTACCAAATAATTAATGGAACTACCCAAAGAGGTGAAACATAATAAGGGTCATAATAACAATCATAATAATCATCAACCCAGAGGTCTTCATCATCGTATATTTCTTCCTCAATTATAGTTTCCTTGATAATAGTTTACTCAACTATTTCTTCTTCCTCTTCATATTCTGCTGCAGCCAATTCTTCTTCTTTCTGTTTCAAGAAACACATTAAGTCGAAACCACATTTGACAATATCCTCAGTTGTTCCATTTAAGTCATCAACAGTGATTGCAGTATTACAGATTTCTAAAATCTCATCCCAAATAATACCTGACATTAAATCGATTTGCCACAATGACTCTGGATTATTTCAAACCGTTGTTCATTTAAAAATGAAAGAAATACAATATCAACAGGATCAATTTTTTTGAACTCGCAAACTGCAATACGCAAATCATGAAACCGTTTATCATTAATATGTTCCATTCCATGAATTGTCATCTAAATCATAAAATAGACCCCACAGTCTGTATCGATACGGATATTATGGAACTTATTACAGACCGTATCATCATGTTGGATATTCATCTTATGCTAGTAGATCATCAGTAAAAACTTCACATACAACAAGAACGTATACTAAGACAACTACTAAACCAAATAAAGCAAATAAATCAGCTACAGCTACAAAAAACTGCTTCTACAAAAGCTAAAAATAAAACATTATCAAGTCCAACTACATCACAAAAATCATTTAGTATGTGTAGTTCAGATGCAAGTAAACCTAATACGAGTGGTTTTATTAATAAAATTAACCTTTATCTAAAATATGAGCCGAAGTCTCATCACAGAGATATACTTCTTTATTTCCCTCATCAACACCAGTAGCAGCAATACTTATATCATAAGCACCCCCCCCCAATTTTCAGCATCTAATTCTTTTATTGTTCTAAAAAACCAATTTGTAGTCATCTAATTCGGTTTCTGGTAAATTATTTATCCAAGTTTTTAATTGTTTCAAATCCATTTTATTTACTATTATAACAATGTATAACAAACATTTATTTCTGTTTCATTTATACATTGTCGGTTAATATTTAATTTATTTATTTCAATTCAAGTTCACATATAAACGTTTGTTATACTCAACGTTATGGGTAATACTAATTCTCCATCCAATTAGGGTTCGGGTTATCGGTTTTAACAACCACAAAACACAACCCACTACCTATAGGTAAAATCCATTACAATATTTTTTTGGGTCTTTAGTTGCTAAACATATATCTACACGATGTTTTGCTGTTCTTTGTTCGTACCAAAATTGCTTTTCCCATAATTAAAAATTTATGTAAATATAACAAAAAAAGCACCCTCAAAAATTGAGAGTGCTTAAAAATTTATTTTTTTGCTTATGCTGAAGCTATACGATCTCTGATTTCAGACATGCTAGATGCAGTTACAAATTTGCCATCTTCAAAGATAGTTTCCAATAAACCTGTTTCTTCTTCAGCCCAAGTACATTGATCTTTAAATGCAACATTTCCGTTTTTATCAAGGAAGCACATAAGTTTTCCTTTAGCAGATTTTTTAGTACCTCTATCAGTAACAGGGTCTTTGAAAATATCTCTTTCAATAACAACACCGTTTTCTGTTGTAATTTCTACATAAGTAGCTTTAACTGCTCCACCTTGGTTATCTCTAGTTGCATAACCTAATGAGTATGAACCAATTCCAAGAACAACATTTGTAGTAGCAAATCCTTTAGATGCTAAACGTTCGCTGATTCGTTCAAGACGATCAAGGTTTATAGCATCACCATAAATAGCACCAACATGAGAATCTAAGATTTTATAACCTTGTTCATTTACAGTTCCACCAAATGTTTCCCAAAGTAATTCAACAACTCCTTTGAATGCTGGTTGTGATTCATCAATATCAATTGGAGTTAATAAACCTTGACGTCCACTTAACATACCGTTAAAACTAGTATCTAAGTTATCCCATCCATATTCTTTAATGAATTCGTTTACATCACCAATTTGATAATATTTTCCATCAAATTTGAAGATTTCTCCCTCATGATCACTTGCTTCACATAAGAAATCACTCAATGCATCTTCATTTTCTTTTGTGAATACTTTATATTTTGAGTTTGTACCACAAATGATGTCAACTGGATCTCCAGAGTCAGGGCGGATAACCAAACGACCATCACGGTTCATGATCTCTTCTTTCAATTGAGGCATATATACTGTAAGTACTCTCCAAAGGTCAAAGCTATCACTAACTACTGAAAGGAATCCAGTAGCATATTGTGCCATTAAACGTCTGAACCCATCGATTTCATTTTCTTTCCCGTAAGCAGTCATAGCTGCATGTTCAGAAGCAGGTACACTGAATCCTACACTTTTACCACCATAGTAATATGATGCTGCCTGTAGAACAGGAATGGTATCAGTTCCCATAAATGATGTTAAGAATCCCATACCCGATGTGATTGCAGATTCTGGGTGTTGCATTCCACGGAATGAAAAATCATGACCAGTGAAGTTAACAACCATCAAATTTTCTTTGTCAGTTTTTAACGCATTTTTTGTCATAATTTGTTTGAACCCATACGCCATAGAAGCAGAGTGTAAAGGTTTCCATAATAAACTAGAAATCAACGTTTCTAAGAAGTTAGGCAACCAGAAAAAATCAGGATGTGTATTTCTTATTGTCAAGAACGGTACATGTTCTGTGATAATAGTTCCTTCTTTTAATGATTTAACTTTGATTGGTAAATAACCAAGATCATGTAGTGCCTCAAAATGAGATACGTCGTAATCGGTTTGTAAGTAATCAGAAAGATATTCTTTAGCTTCTCCACATACGGTTGCTTTATCTTTCGAAAAGAAATTATTTTGGAACAAGTCTTTGATGTATTTCATTACATACTGACTTCCGAATACAACAATTTTTTTAGCCTGAATTGGCATTCTGTTTACACTTCTAGGAGTGTAGTTTGAATAAACCATTGATGTTCCAATAGGGTACATTTTGTGATGTGATGTTTTGTAACCATCTGTCATCAACAATGGATTTTGAGTGTAAATTGAATTTTCGTTCAAATACTCTAATAATGTTTTTGTCATTTTAATTTATTGATTAATTGATTCAGAATAATATGTTAGTAATTTACTTGGATGAATTGCATGAATTGAAAGATTTTTTGCTTTTTCTAAAATAGCATGTTCGTCATCAACAAATAAACAATCCTTAGGATTTAATTTTAGCTTATGAATAAGCTGTCCAATGAAAACGGTTTTAAATGCTATATTCCCAACAAAATAAATATTATCATCTTTCAGGAATGACATGTGTTCTTTAAGCCATTCTAATTTTTCTCGATTAGCGATCGTATTTGGTGATGCAGAAGTAATATAAATTTCACTTCCATTTTCAGCTAAAGCTTTAAGACGTGAAATGACTTCTTTTACTGGTTTTGCATATCTAAACACTTCATATTCAACAAAGTTGATATTACCTTCTTCATCTTTGATCAACTCCTGATATTCAGCAACTGTTCCATCCATATCAACAAATACATGTTTATCGGTAAAATGATCGACTGATATAAACTCATCTACAAGAGGTTTCAACTTTGCAATCTGTTCATTTAGTTTATACGCTTTCTTAATAATATCAGAAGCAGGAACAAATCGTTCTCCTTTTGCAATTCGTTCTTTATTTCTTTGTAAACAAATTTCAGCAGGAGTATTAATAAAAACAACTGTTATATGATAATCTCGTTCTTTAAGAAATTTTATAATTCTAACGGTATAGTTATTATTTATACCACCGCCATCCATAATGAGATTCACATCACAGTCAGCATTTCGGTACATACGGTGTTCAGCAATTTTTATACATTCTTCATGTATTGCTTCCGGATGTTTTGGATCATATCGTTCATGATTGACTCTGATCTCATCAGCCGATATAACATGAAACCCTTCATTTTGTATTTGAAAGTTTTCAATCCATGTTGATTTTCCACCTCCAGGAAGACCTAACATAAAAATTGCTTTATTTTCTATTTTTCCCATATTTTATTTTTATACAAATATACACAAATCATGTGTCAAAAATTGAGGTGTTATTTTATATAAATTTCTTCGAGTTTATACATCACATTATTTTCCGAATAAACAGTTAGAAAATTTTCATACACAGACACGTGAAACCATAAAGTTTTTGCCAAGATTTATTTTTCTAAACCGGTTTCAACTACTGAATTTTCACCAGCTATTTCACCCATTTTTTCAAGGCATTTTAGTATCTTCACTCATAGGATAAAAAAATTAATATTTTTATCCTAAAAATAAATTAAAAATAAATTGAATAATTATTTTTTAAAAATTTTTGAGTAAAATAATTCAAAAATAAAATTTCTAACAATGTGTTTATGTAATGGTTCGGTGCTTTTATCAACACCGTTCGCTTGCTCATACTCTAAGTTCCGTATAGTTATTTCATTTTCGCAACTATAAAGTGCTTTCTCTATCATCTTCTTAACATTGTGGTACGCACGCACTACCCAAACACTCAACGTTATAGGGCATTTAATGAATGAACTCGAAAGTTACTTTGTGATGCGTAAAATCTCCATCTTTCCCAATCATCTAATGAAATTTCATTCATTTTCATAATATATTATTTATTATTTAATTTTCTCAATACCCATTGCTGTCAGTTTACCAGATTTGAACGGTTTCTTTGAAAATTTTTCAATCTCTTTACCAATCCATGTTGGCCAAACATTCTCTGTATGTTCTTCAGTTTTTAACATAATGATCAATTTTGTCTAATACTTTAGATAATACTTGGTAAGATTCCCATAAACCTGCAGTATCATCAAGGAGAATATTCCAATATGGTTTACGTGTATCTAGAACAGGATTTTCATTTACCAAGTCTGGAGCAAACCCATGTTCAATACAATAATTAACTGCAAATTCTAATTTTTCATTTTCTCGTGCAGTAAATAATATTAGAGTACTGTATTTTGCAGCTCTTTTTATAATCGCTTCAACTTTTGGATAAGTATCACCAACACCGTCATAATCAAATACGGTATGGTCGAAATCAAAGGCAACAAACAAATTATTATATTCTTTGTATACTTTGAAAAGACGTTCTACTCGAACATCCATATTAAAAAATCTATCCTTCATGTTTTCCTGTTTTTTTCAAATAATAACGTCTACCAATAATAGATGAAACACTTCGGTCAAACATTTCTGCTAATTGCACATCAGGATATGCTTTTGTCATTATTAACTCATCTTGTTGTTCAGTATATGATTTATGTGAATTTTTACGACCTTGAGTTTTTTGACGCTGGTTTTTAATTATCGCATTCCACTTCTTTTTATTTTTCTTTCTCCAATTAGCACAAGATTCATTAAATTTCTCCATGTTATTTTCTCTCCATTGACGATTATACTCTCGACGTCGTTCCTTTTTCTCTTCATCAGTTAACATAATTCTTCTGCAATTTCAGTTATGACTTTACCCAATAAATTTTCTCCCCAATTATCAATATTATCCATTGCATGGTTTTCATCATAACCAATACCCCAAATTCTATCAAAAGGAGATGCTTCAACAAACGTAGCACCTTTATTTTTTTCTAAAATTTTAATAAGATCAGAATTTTGTTTAAATCTTTGTAGTAAGCCTTCTTTTACTACTTTATATTTAACCGAATCCCAGATATCTCCTTTAAAGTTTCTGATTTTTCTTCCAAGTGCTTTAATTTCTTTTGGATTTGATTCTGCTAAAATTTCTTCTGCGATTTCATGATCTTCAAACAATATAGCTTTAGCATACATCATATATTGTTCTCCACAATTAAACTCTACTCCATTTACACTGAAAGTAGATTTTGTCCAATTGCTCAGTTTACCCTTCCAAAAAAATTTATATTTCATTATAGTTCTAATTTTAAGTTCATTATAAAATTGCTGCTATAGTCATTCATAGAATCTGACTTAATTACTTTTTTAATTCCAGCAGCTTTCATTTTTTCTTCATCAGCTGAATTTTCCCAGTGAGTAACCACTAAGTAAATATCGCCTGCATTCTTTTCTTTTAATGCTCCTGCGAGGCCCATGAATGTTCCACCACGGCTGCAAATATCATCTACTATAATACATGTTTTTCCTTTCAGGTCATTTGCAAGAACCTCGAATCCGCCAAGGCTTCCGTCTGCCATATTACGACGTTTATCACATTTAATTAATGGAACAGAAAATTCAGTTGGGTTCATAATGCCCCTCGTCATTTTATCAATGTATGAGTGTACTCCATTAATTTTTTTATTAGCTCCCGCATCCGGTGAAATTAATGCAAATTGACCACATCTGATATATTCATCAACATTATCAGGTATTCTTTCAGCCTCGTTCATAATAGCTCTAATTGCTTTTAATACAAACTCGTGGTTTTTGACATTAGATGATCTATCAATTAGTGCTGGAGTCACATCTGAATGTGCATCAACCATAGTAACTTTCGAGAAACCTACATTATTGATTATATTCGCAAATACTTTTAAAGTAAATGATTCACCTGGAATTTCATAACGATCCTGTCTAGCATATGGAACATATGGAATAATTAATTCAATATCGTCATAACCTAAACGTTCTAGTGCATCTTTAGCAATTAGAATTTCCATGATGTCATCACTATTTTGAATACGATTTGAAATACAAACTTCATCTGTATCATTAGGAATAGAAGCTGGATTTATTTTGATGTGAAGTTCTCCACCACCAAATTTAATCATTTCAAAATCAATACATGCCATTATTGTAGGCGCAAAGCTTTTATCTAAGTTTAGAATCATAATGAAATTTTTGTTTAAAAATAACATATTTATAGTTGATATGAAAATGTAAACAAAAATAGAGAGAACTATGTCTCTCTATTTTTCTCGATAATCAAATCAAATCAATGTATCAGTTTGATTGTTAACTTAACAGTTTATCATAGTCAGTAGTTGAATTTACTGCATATGTATTAACTGGCATTGGTTTTGCATTTTCTCCTTTAAAGTTGAAGATTTCAGGTTTAAACTCTTCTAACATTTGAAGACCTTCTGCAGAGTATGCTGCATTGTCTAAATCAATAGACTTCATGAAATCACCTGAATAGCTAATAGCTTTCTTCATAGAAGCAAGTTTTGTTGCTATGTCATCTTTAAGAAAATCCATTGATTGTTCTACCATCAATTTCTTCTCTGCATCACCATTAAAGATTTTTAAAGCAGATTGTAATGCACCATTACCTTTAGTGACTGCTTTATATAAATCTTTTTTAAGTTCTAAATCATTTTGCATGTCTTCCAACATGTATTTAGAATTTTTGTGAACTTTAGTAAGATAATCACCAATTTTAGTAAGATTGTCTTTAATTGGAGTAAGTTGTTCAATAGCAAGATTTAGACGACTTACTTGACGTGTCATATTTCCAACTGCCATGTTATCTCCAATCTTTTCAGCTTCAACTGCTTTTAACATACAACGTTTTTTCTCACGTTCACGTTCTTTGATTTTTGCAACTAATGCTTCTTTTTGACCTTCAACTTCTACCGTTTTATCATAAAGCTTTTCGCGTTCTTTAATAATATCCTGAATATAATCTTCAGCGATAATAAAAGGGTCCATTTCGATAACAAGTCCAACAAACTTCTTGATGAGAATCTCATACATATACATAAGACCTCTCCATAATTTTTTGTTGCTTAGCAATAAATATAGCGCAATTGCTACAGCTACTGCAATACCGAAATTGATTGTGTTCCATACGACCTCTGTCAGGAATGGAATACATAATAGCCAATAGCTACCAGTGCTCCAAGACCTACGATGGTACCAAACTTACCACCAGGACGATTCCAATATGATTTGACTTTGTCTGCCCCGCCTGGGAATACATTTGTGTCCATAATTTAAAATAGTTTTTGATTATTGAATATATTGATTGATTCTTTGGATGTCTAACGTGATAGCTGCACGTTTATTTTCAACAGCTGCATTATATAATGCAATTTTACTGTTATAACGTTGTTCATCGGCAACGATTTCGGAATTACTTTGTGCAATTGTATTTCTGTCATTGGCAATTTCCACTGTTAAATCTGCTATCAGTTGTTCCTTTTTAGTAATATTAGCATTGAGTTCTTCAACTTTTGCTTTTTTATCTTCTATGTCTTTAAGAACTTTAGTGTCTAACATTCGTTTAAACGTCTCAGTATCTTTATTGATAGAATTGATATAGTGATCAGCAGTTTCTACTAACTTTTCTTTAGTTAACCCTTGTGCAGATAATGCCGCAAATGCTCCAGGAACTTTTTGAGCATCTGGTAATGCTGCCATTGAAATTAGCATTTTAGAGAATTCGAAATAGTCAGGCCCTGGTAAATTTTCCTGTGAAAATAATTCATCAAAGTGGGCTTCGAATTTTTGTTGTTCTTCAGAAGTAACAGCTTGTGTTTGTACAGGTGGTGTCATTGGTTTAATTGCAGGATTTTGTGCCACTTGTGCAGGTTCGGATTGAACTCCTGGCTTATCGTCATCATGATCGATTTCGATAAAATTTTCATACCATTTTTCTTTGACATTGTTTTGATTTTTGATTGATTAATATTGTTTAACTATTAAAATGTTAATAGGATGATCTACGTTTGATATTTCAACATCAACTACTGTTATGTGTGTACCTTCAGCTAAATATTCGTTATTTATAGATTTAGCAACCGTGTCCCGTAATTGACCTTCAAATACTACTTTCGTTTCCCCTGTTCCATTTATTGGAATGGATTTAGATACTCTTCCATTTTTTCCAATAGCTTTTTTAAAATCAATGTTTTTATTCGAAGTCATTCGTTTATAACCAACACAAGTAACTGTTAATAACACAACAAATATTAAACCTGATATTATTGATATTAAAATCTTTGGGCTGTTGTCTGACATTGCTAAATAAACCCATATAGAAGTCATTAAAAAAACTGTTACATTTTTTGCCGATACCCAACGTTCAAGTGTAGTACTTTTAAAGGATTTGTATGAAAGGTATACTGCTATTGGTAACAATAGCAATCCAATTATCATTAAGATTGACATAGTTTAAAATTTATTTTAAATATAAATATTAATAATTTTATGATCTTTTACGATAATATATATATCGTCCGTGTGTTACCATTAGGATTTTTATATGTTAGTCGATATCGATAACAGCCATCTCCTTCATATTCATGCCAACCAACATTACCTATAATACTGAACATTGCAGAATTGTCATTCCAGTATTTAGTTGTTCAATATCACTTGTACGACATCTATTATGACTATCACAAGAATATGAAAACAGTGCAAATATAATCATTGATATAAACAATGATTTATATGTGAACTTAAGCACATTTTCATATGTGAACTTATGCATTTTGATCCCAGATAACAATTGTAACATCTTCATTTGCCAATTCTTTTTGAATGATTTGTGAAATAAAATCCCAATCTCCACCAGCTAATCCTGCACCAATCAATGGCATTGCAATCTTTTTGCCTGAAAACTTTTGTTTAATTTCTTTCATTGCAGATTGAATTGCTGGATAACTGGCATTCATAGGACCTTTAAAATCATACTGTGTATACGCATTTACAACGATAGGTGTTTCTACTAACGTATGTGAAATACTTCCCAATCTATCTTTCGGTTTTCTAGGATCTGCTTTATCCACGTCATATGCTTCTGGAAATTCTTTTTTAATTGCTCTTGCAATTCCTGCGCCCATTGTTGAAAAACAATTACAGTCATGAACTATAACATCCCATTTTAATGGGTTTGCTTTCGCTTCTTTAATTAAGTCGCCTATAACTTCTTTATACATAGTTTTTAATTTTTATGTAAATATAATACCGTTTATCTCAAAATAAAATTGAGAATGATATTATAAAACTCTCAACCCAATATTGGATGCTATTTCTAGCACAACTCCTGCTTAGAAGTTGATACACATTGTATAGTAGGTCTTAGCATTAACTTACCAATAGTCTCTGCTGCTAATATCTTCCGAATAGTACTTTCCCAGACAAATGGTGTCTTCACCCTAACCAGCAAATTGGATGAGAGTCTTGTAATCTGCATCATTTAGACAATGCATTTTTTACCGATGTACTTGCATATTTTCCATCATATAAACCACTATATTGAGATTTTAATGCTCCCATTATTTTACCCATATCTGCCATTGATGAATATCCATTTACAGAAATGATCTGCTATTGCTTTATCAATTTCATCATTAGACATCATTTTTGGTAAATATTCTTCAAGAATTTTAACCTCGTGATTGGCCATTATTAATTTTGCGTTATTAACCATTTTCTTTATGATTTTAATAATATCGCTATCGGTCAACTCAGTTGTACTTCTACCTTGAACAGTGTTAATTTCACCAATCAATACACGTAACAATTCTTTTTTTACGTCTTTATTCTTTATTGCGATCTTTAAATCGTCTTTTATTTTCTTTAACATTTTAATAAAATTTATTGTTCAACCATGTTATAACATCCTGGCCATTTACACCATCAGGAATACCAATTTCTGAAACAAATTCATCGAATATTTCTCGTACTTGTTCTTCTGTAAATAAACCACCAGGAAGTCTTGAACCAATAAAACCTCTATCTTGTGTTATTATTGGCATATCAATAGGTTCCCATCTTGATCTTTGAGCACCTTTTTCTTCATATGATACTTTATCAATGAAACCTCCATGTTTAAATCTAACCGAATAATCATTCCAATTTATTCCCTTTTGGAATAACATTTCTTGCATATCTGCAGTAGATTTTTTATTTAGTTCTTTATGTGAAAACACAGATTGTGCAGCCATTGAAATACTATTTCGAGTTGCATCTTGTTGTCTCCAAATAATGTAATTAATTACTTCTTGTTTGTCAGCAATTGTAAAAACTCTACTATCAAACATTGCAAGTGTACTTTTTCCAGTTTGTTCAAATCTGATCTGGTTAAATTTAGCAGTTGCTAATGCAGCACTAATAGAACACATTTTTTGCAAATTAGAATCAAACCATGATTGTGTTGTGATTGATTCAAAATCAGTTAAAACTAAACTAATCTCATCACTTTGAACATATGCAAATTTACAACCTTGAATGTTTTCACATAAATATTTGGAAGTCATATCCATAGCATCACTGAAAACTTTATCAAAAGGTCTTTCACAATCTTTTGTATATGAATGAAATGCTTTACCATCCAGTCGAATAATCACATATGTTCTTCGTGGTAAATATGTACGAGTAACATTTTCATACTTTGTTTTCATTCTGTCTCCTAAACTATCTTTCTTGTTTGCCATATTGTGTATATAGTTGTATTATTTCATCATCCGTTAATTCGCAGTGGAATTTATCATCATATAATAATTTGGTTAATCCACCTTTTGTTTTGAATCTAGCATCATCAAATGAACAATCTTTTGCACCATAATCTGGAAGTTCATTCCACCATTTTAATGCACAGTTAAGTAAATCCATTAAAGTAATTTTGTTCCAGTTGGGCCAATTATACGTTGAATAAACTCATTAGTTTCAACGTTACCAGGCATAATCATTGCAGTTGATTCAATTCCCATCATTTTAACAGGAACTAAATTTGTAATAAATGGAAATGTTGTACCCACTAAAAATGTATGATAATCAGTCCATATTTTAGATAATTCAGGCTTTATGTTAGTAACAACAGTTCTAACATCTTCGTTACCAAAGTCAACTGTCAATTTAATAAGTTTGTTTGATTTTGGCACATCTTCAGATGTTAAAATCAATCCTAATTTTATTTCAAGTTTCTTTTCTATTTCAAGAAACTCGCTAAATTCAATCTTTGGTTTTTCCATTGTTAATGGGTTTATATTTTTCACTTAAATGATCAATGTTCATCAATAAATTATCGATGTACGATTTTATATTATCATATTCGATAATGTTTTGCACAAACCGTAATTCTTTTTCTTTTTCAATGAATGAAATAAACATTTTTAACTGATCGGGTGACATTTTTCTAATATCATTCTCAGTATATTCTTCTTCATCTACTTCAATAACTCTAAGCCTTCTCATTTTTTAATTGTTCTAATTCAGCTTCAAGTTCTTTTATTCTATCTAACTTTCTGCGTTGTTCTGCTTCAAGTCTTTCACGTTCTTGTCTATTAACATTGGATTCTTTTATGTTTCCGTATGCATTCATAAAATCATCTACATTAACAGCATCCTGTTCAGCTAAAGGAATCATTATCACTTCAAGTTCTTCCCTTTTATATTTCTTTTCATACGAACGATATCCGCGTGGATTTGGTGTAGTTATTGATACAATTTTATTGTATACCGCAGATGGTCTCATCCATGTAGATTTAGATTTGTCTCCAGATATGAATTTACCTGTAGCTTTTATTCTAATCTTATAATTGTATTTTTTACTAAAATCTATCATAAGTATTCAATTGTTTTTCCAGCGATCATTCCAGCATCTTGAAATTCTGCTATTGTTTTTTTGCCAGCCCACATGAATGCATCATGTTCATAAGAAATTTCAACGCCTTCTTCATAACTATCAAGTGTTATTGCTTTAAAAACATGAATTTTAAGACCGGTAATTGAGACATCTTCTTTAACATACTCAACATCTTCAACATTAAGACGAATACCAGTTTCTTCTCTTACTTCACGAACAACTCCTTGTATAGACGTTTCATCAGGCTCTATTTTCCCTCCAGGAAGGCACCAACCCATTGGAGGATGATTTCTATTTAGCATTAATAGTTTACCTTCTGTATCATAAATAATACATACAGCAGCCTCCTTTTCAATCTTCTTTATTTTTATCGTCTTACACTCTATAAGATCTTGCAATTCGGTAAGCAACGCTTGTTCTTGTGGATCTACTACACCATCTGATAAAGAAATGTTTATAATTTCTTCATATTGTTCACGACTTATTTCATGGCTATTAATAGCATCGACAATAAGTTTGTGCATTTTAGCAGCACCTGTACTTATTACCGATGATGTACCTATCTCTTTACTCATGTAATGTAAACGTTTATCCATTATTTTATTCTATGTGCACGTGTAAATTTAATTGCCATTGGAAATTCCAAACGATATGCACAACGTACTTGATCACGTGTAAATGATTTATCAAAAACAATTCATCTTGAACTTGTGTACTGTATACTTTCCAGTCACCAGTATCTGCTTCAGATTCTTTAATTGCCACCATATTTTTAGCATTGAATCGCATAGCCTTTGGTGCAGGTGATGAAACACTGTGTGTGTTTGAACCAGAAAAGTTTGGTGTTGATGAAAAGTTTGGTGTTGATGAAAAGTTTGGTGCACTTGAACTTCCACCAGAATTAGCTGAAAATGTTCTAAATGTTCCATTGTTTTGAACATCGTAATTTTCATTTGCAGCAACATTGTCCATCAAATCTAACATCATCCTGTGTTGCCCAGAATCCTCTTATTCTAAGTTCTCTTTTTACATCAAGTGTAGTAGTTGAACCATTTTCATCGATCAATTCGTTTGATACATCAGTTACATCTTGTAACGTTAAAGTCATTGTACTCATAATATTATTCATTTTTCAGGTAATTTTAAAAAATTTTATTTTTACCATCAGATACAAAATCTTGATATATTTCTGGGTTTCCCCAATCTTCCTCTAATTGTTCTTTGAATGATTTCATTTCTTAAGATATATTATGTTCACCATTATCATGCCCATCAAGTTAACTCATCCTGTATTGATTCATCATCAAAATAATCTCTAATATCTTGAATTGATTTAACTTCTATAACCGAAATAATATGTGGGACATTTGAATAACTCCATAACATCATCTCTCGATGGATATTTACCACTTGTTATACAATAATAATTTGATTATCATTATCTGAGTTATGATCATTATTGCAAAGATGACATTATCGTACGCATGTTTAAATCGTGTAAGTTCTTCTTTAAACATTGTTGCTATGACTGTTGGATCATTTTTAAATACACCGCAACCAAATGCACTCAAAATTAAATTTTTACAACCATGTTGATTTGGTTCAAACAAAATTGCTCGAATTTTAGCACGCATTATTTTTTCGTAATCATCAGAAACATCATCTGCCCAGTATTTAGAATTACGATTAACAGCAGCAATAGTAATCACATCATATTTAAACCTATCAATTTTTCCCATAAAGTTCATCTTTGAAAAAAGATACATTTTCAGAATAAACATACTCATCATATAACAACGGATATTTAATTCCATTAAGTGTGAAGAATAAATTTGATCTTCTACAAAGTTCTTCTTCCTGTGCTCTTGCTCCACCAATAACACCTCCGCCTGTTTTTAGCAGAAGCCATATTAAGTATGCATGTTTTTTTCTCAGTATTGATTAGAAATTCTCTTGCGATAGTTATACAGTCACCATCAATAACTTTAATGATCGTTTCTTTTGAATCATATATCACAGGAACATTTTGCATTTCTTCAATGAATTTCTTTTCACCAGGATTTGCATATCCATATGTAGTTTTTAGCTGTTTAGCTGTATCCTGAAATACATCGGCTAAAAATGCACGTTTAGTATAAAATTCATCTTGCCATTCCGAAACCATTTCACAGGTTTCTTTAGCAGTAAACACTTTCTCTTCCATGAATGTTTCTTCTCCAACAAACTCCAATCAAGTCTTCATTCTTACGTTTAAGATATTTTTCGAAATCTTTACTCATTATTGTAGTTTATGGAAATTATATACAGGATTTATTTTAACGTATAACTCATTAACTCCAGATTTATTCAAACCATAGAGTATAATTGATCGAATAGTTTCAGCGTCACAAATGCTATAATCTTCTGCTTTCAGAATTTCTTCAACATTTATTTGTTTATAATCTTCTAGATCAGACATCATTTTTTAAAATTAATTTCTGTTATTTGACCGACAACTTTTCCATCAGTCTTCCGACATAAAAGAGGAGTTCCATTTGATGTTTTATCAAACTCCATATTGTGATTAATAACTAATTCTGCAAATTCTTGTTCTGTGAATCTGTCTTTTTGATTTTCATCGACTGATATTTCAACTGAAATTAGTCCAAATTTTCTTCCTCTCGCCATATAATATTTATGAAAATAATAATTGCTTCTGATTTTGCACCGAAGCTTTCGTGCTTAATGTCTTTTTATATATGAATTTAATGTTCATTCTTAATTGTTCATTTTTGAAAAAGAACAAATAAATGTCAAGTAACGTATGCATTCCCGCAAATGCATAATGAGATATTGTTATTAATATAACCATAATTGGATATGCAATGAAACGCGCACCAATATCTTTTCCAACGATATTCCATAAAATGGACATTCTATCCCAATGAATACCTTCTTTAATAAAGAGTAACTTAAGCACTGTTATTTTAGAGTGTTGCATAATATAGATGTAATTTATTTAAAGACTCTTGTTTAAACAATTCTGGATATAAACTATATGCTTTTTTATATTCAGCATTTGAAATATGTAGTTCTTTCCATTCTTTAATTGTTGGTATGTACCATGCTGTCCAATCATCTGGAATATATTCTAATGTTTTAACATAAACTCTGTTAGTAGTATCACTGTCATCTATTATGATGCACATAGATTCGATTTCCATGTCTTCAAAATCCTCATCATCTCCTTCTTCTCCATCAGTTATTACAACCATATATGTAGAATCTTTAAATGTTATTAATGATTTTAACGATTCAACTTCATTATGATTAGAACTGTCCTTGATAGTTTTAACTTTATTAATACTAATATCGGGACCATTTTTGACAGTGTCTATTTTATAGTAAACAGTATCGGAAGAATATGTAACTCCCGATAACTGTAAAGATTCATCTATTATGATTTCTTGCTCCAACAAATCTAATCGAAGATTCGTTATTACTATAAGAGATATAATAATGGAAACTAACATTGTGCTTCCAATTATTAGTCGTGCTCCAGGATTTGTTCGTTTACTTCCAAATACACAAGAAAGAACAACAAATATTAACAATGATATAATATAAACTGTATACATTTTGATTGATTGATTGATTAATACTCTATTTACTTTTCTATTTCTACATGCATTTCTGGACAGAAGTCTGTGTATGCTGCGCCAAAATATTCTGCGAATATTCCACCAAATTTTGAAAATCCTCTACCGAATCCTCTAATTATTCCCCAGATTATTACCATTCCCCACATTAAAAAAGCCTATCATCTCATCACTCCAATCGCTATTGCAAATAAATTCATATTGGTAGTGTTCTTTACTTTTTTCAAGTTGCTTTTTTAATTCCGCTATTTTATTTTCAATTATTTCTGGTCGTTTCATTTTAGTAATATACTGTGACTAACACAGTGTCATACGTAATTAGGGTTTAGTACGTACGTATTTCAAAGTGTGTTACCTTGTTTTTACTTCTGTTTGTTTTGGTAGTTCCGTGATATTAAAAATATAAGAGTAAATTTTTCATGTTAATATAAGTCTAAAATATTTGATTTATTATGTAAACAAATATAACAAATCTTTATATTGAATAAAATTGAAAACATAAAAAAAGGCTCCAAAAAATATTTGGAGCCTTTTTGTTATATGTGTATGTATGAAATTATTTAGTCTCTGAATCTGGAGATTGTAGAGATTGTACAGCTTTTGCTTCTCCAATAACTTCATTTGCAGATTTTTTACCTGCACCTTGTAAGAATGTTGGTAGTTCTGCTCCGACTTGTTCAAATACACTTTGCATTGGAGGAACCATTGACCAAAGATAATATCCTGAGCTAAACTTCCAATTGTCTGTCTGTCTAATCCCAAAAGACGTTCAGCTGCATTTTGTCTGGTTGATGGATCAGGATCAACTGCTACTGTAAATGTTGAAGGAACATCGATACGAATGTTTTGTTTAGATAGTGCATTACGTAAGTTAACATCCAACGCAATTGGTTTAAGATCTAAGAATGCACAATCCTGAATAACTGGCCATACAAATTGACCTCCACCATGTGTTACTTTCGCAGTCGATGCTTCACCAGATGCTGACTTTCCAGTTTTACCAAAAACTACTAAAAGTTTATCGGACGGACAACGTTTATAACGTTGGACCATTGCTACAACAAGAGCAAAAATTGCGACTGCTACAATCGCCAATAAAATTAATGTACTCATACTTAAAATATTTATATTTAATTAATTGATTTATAAATCTTTAGAAAGTGTTCTGAATGTTTCAAACGTCTTTGAATTTACATCTAATGCTTTCTTATATTTTTCATCATCATCGAAGGGTATTTCTAATCTATGTCTCCATTCAATAACTTTGATTCTACCAGTTCCATTACAATATTCACATGTTGACCAATGTGGATCACCATAATGATCTGTTAATTTTCGTGTGCCATTACCATGACAGCGAGGACAAATTTCAATTTCCATTAGTTATGAATCGTTTTACAAGAATGGTGTCTCCTTTAATATTATCAACTTCAATTGCAACACCAGTTTGTAATTTTTCCATTGTTGATGATGCAGCATTTAATATTTTTTTGCTTCCACCATACATAATATTAATTTTTCCAAATCCATCAGATGGAATAGTTAAATATACTGTTCCAGTCATTCCTATCAATTGGCTTAAATCAGGTGTTCCATCTTCTGCTAATTTACTGAATGCATGCATAAGTGATGCTAAAATAATAACAAATAATATGCCTGCACCTACAGATAACAATATTGTTATTGCATGTGATAATTCATTATCGATACATACAATACCTGACCATGAAAAAAATAACTAAAAAGTTAATAAGGTTTTTAAATGAAAACCAACCGAAACTGTGATCATCATCTACGTCTGTATCGATATCGTCTGCTCCATCTATATCTAATCCAAAGAATACAATAATCATTTGAAATGCAAAAATGATTGTTGTCGGAATTGCTATCATCCAAAGAGTTTTTTCAAACCCTGATAATGCCATGTACCAATTATTAAAAAATTCTATCATAAATTTAATTTTTGAGTTCATTACGAAATAACACATAAAATGACGCAAAAAAATTGCCAGGAAATAATCCTAACAATTTTCTTATTTTAATATCAAATATTATTAATATGTCAAATCATCAAATATAATAGGTATATTTGCTTTAAATTCATCAAGCAACGGTCTCATCAATTCTCTCATTTGTGGATGAGCTGCTGAAGCAACTCTCATCTTAAAGATATGTCTCCATTCTCTAAGGTTTGCTTTGATATTGATTTCAGTTTTCAATGAATTAGGAAGAACTGATCTTGCTTCCTGTGCAGACCATTTATTATCTAATGGATTAACTAGATAATTATACATTCTTTCTGACCATAGCATATGTAATGCCCATCTATATGCTTTTTTATTAGTAACGTTAGACATATTTTTAATTTTTGGATCTAACGTATCCCAATTTTTAACTGAATACTCACCTTCTTCTAAATCCAACCAACTTGGAATTATGTATTGAACATGTTCATCTTTACCATAATTACAATAACGTGTAGATTCTTGTGCAAATGATGCTAAACGGTGTCTAACAAATTCATGCGATACTCCTCTATCACAAATAAATTTAACTGTGATTGATGGACCGAATTCTAACATTGCCTCATGATTTCTATCAACAAGTTTTTGAACCAAATCTTCCCAACTAACTAATTCACCAGCACCTTTACATCTTGGACATTCATGATCATACAATGCAGGTGTTCCTTCAGGATCAGCACAGGTTCTTTGGAATTGAACAGTTCCTGTTCCTTTACATCTTGGACACTTAATCATCGATCCAATTAAATCTTCTGATTTATAACATGTTCTTGCTGCCTGTTCAATGTCTTTTAATAAACTTTCTTTATTAAATTCTGTAAGAATTTCGTAGCTTGGTTTTATTAATTTCATATAAATATATTTATTATTTGTTTTTTTTACTTTAATTATATTTGAATCTCCTTCAAGAGTATTTACAAATTCGAATTCGAATTTTTGCATTTCTGATATATTAACTCGTTTAACTATTTTAAATAAAGGCAAATTATCAAGTTTAGAATATCCGATAAATTCACATCCACATTTAGTCACTGTTTCGATTAATAGAGTCATATGACTATATCCACTTTTGTATATTCTGGTTCTATTGGTTTTTCAAAATACAAACATCTTTATTTGAGAATTTTAATTGTGCTGTAATTGCTAACAAATCATTACTTTCATAACTTCCACATAATTGAATGTCACTAGATGTAATATCTAAATCAATTTTCATATGTATATCACCATTCTTTTCAAAAATTTGTAATTCAACAATTATCCAATGATACAAAATAATCGCAATATTGATTCCCATTAAAAACAATATCTAAATTGGACTCACTAAGAGTATATGATTGTACTTGTTGAGACAATTCTTGTGCATGCTTATCTGGAAGTGTTGCACCACTAAACTGAATATCGAATAGATTTTGATATAATGTCTCATAAATTGGCATATGAGGTCCCCCGAAGTGTGGCAATGCCATTACTCAACAATTTCTTTATAATCAAATTTATCTCGTATGCATTCATCAAAAAACACTCCTTGTGAATCTGAATACACAAATTTGTTAAATGTGTCTTCATCGACATTAAAATACTTATACTTTTTACCACCAGACAAATTAATAATCATAGTTTTGTTTTCATGACTATATGATGAATCATTAATTAAACTAGAATCAAATGTAGTGTTTGTCACATGTTCATTATTTATTTTCATAATTATATTATTAATTTTTTTATTTTATATCAATATGTTTTAATTGTTTTGAAATTGTGTGATATAATCGAAAAATCAAACCGTCCATTTTTTCAAAACAAACTGTCCAAAAAAAGTTACTCAGTAGTTTTTGAGTAACTTAAATAAATCGAATAATTAGAAGATAACACTTAAGAGCAAAAAAATACACTTTAAACGCTATTTAAATAGCTTTTAAAGTACTTTGAAAATGTCACAATATAGATGTTATATTGTGACATTTCAAACACGAAACTCTTATTAAGCCACACTCTTGCGCATTCCTAAATGCTCATACTCAACTGAAATAGCGTTTATTTCAA
>Ga0265293_10001688_pt1 | contig 47143 bp, 72 predicted proteins | sample Munlanlewell138R_FD_192505 | JGI IMG/M metagenome (GOLD analysis project Ga0265293, IMG submission 192505) | Leachate microbial communities from a municipal landfill in Southern Ontario, Canada - Leachate well 138R | ecosystem: Engineered > Solid waste > Landfill > Unclassified | place: Canada... | reverse complement strand
TAGACAAAAAAGACAATTGTTGTACCATTTGTTATCGGTAGCTCCGGAGTTTAAAACGTCTAAACTCTTAAAAGAGGCTAATAAATTTCACCGAATTGAAACCGGCGAATGTGAGGCGTTGGAATGAGGTTATCAAAAACAGACCGAGAAGTTAGAGCGGCACAAGTAGCAAGGAACTTGCTATGTACCTGTGGACTATCAGACGCTCTAAAAATAGCATTGGAGATACGCAGAAAATTATTAGTTGAGAAAAACAAGCGAAAGGGCAAACGATGACAGTGCGATGTAACGATTGTATGTGGACAGGAGACGAGGAAGATTTGACGCTGGACTGTTCCGCTGTCTTCAATGGTGGTGCTGCGATAGAGCATTGCCCGAATTGCGGTCGTGATGACTGCCTTATGGATTTAGAGGAACAGGAAACCTAAAAACATAGTAAATTTATTAAAATTTGCGAGAATCGTAAAAATAGACAGAATGTTATAACAGCATACAATGACTGGAGTTACAGTAAAATGGGGCATTTAACCAACGGCGTAAACTCCCCTTCTAATAGAGGGAGAATCTTAACGGAGTTAGAGGAAAAGATTTATCGGGCGTGTTCCGATGATTTCGACGGTATGACCGAGGCAGCAGCGGGGGCGATGTTCGGAATGACGCAGCAGCAGATAAGCAAAGTTATACGGACGGTCTATGAAAAGTGCCCGTCGTTACCAAAGATACGCTTGCCAGAGCCGAAGGTAACAAGTTTTGAAAACAGTATGAGCGATAGTGTTGTAGAAAAATTTTAAAAGGGTGCAATATGGAAACGGCGGCAAGTCTTGTTTTACTTATTATGGCCTGTCTGTTTTTTATATGTACGGGTTATCTACTTGCGGAAAACACAGAGGATAATCGTAGTGCGGCTTTAACTTCTCTCGTCCTTGCGGTTATAACAATGGCTATTTCGCTTATGTTTTTACTCTAATCCTTGATACTAAGCTGGCCGAAACGCGATTAAAAATATACATTTGCTAATAAAGAATCGGCCCGCTCAGCCAGCTTTTTATTTTTATGAGGGTGACAATGAATAACCTGTATATAGCTATAACGACATTGCTGTTTGTTGTTTTGCTGTTTTCTTCGGGATGCAGCGAGCCAATAGCCTTGCCAGAATACGCGATAAAAAGTGTCCAGTCTATTAGCTATGTTGACGAGCTTGATTTAGGCTATTACGCTTTTGCGTATGCTGAAGGCTACAACATATATATTAAGAATTACAATTCAAATGACAAATTTTTACTGTTTATTTCGGGTTTGACCGAAGAAGGTGTGATACGACACGAAACAGGTCACGTATATGACTATTTTATGTTTATGAGTCATTCGAGAGTATGGTCAGATTATAATATGGAACGATTTGGCCACGTGGATTTTTGGGGTTACAGCCGGAGAGAACGCTTCGCCGAGGACGTGAGAAAACTTAACAAAAAGAATAAACTGTATAGATATTTAGGGGGTAAATAATTGTGTTAAACGGTATAAAGTTAGTAGAGGGCAAGGACAGAGTGTTTAGCACAGGTGCTAAACGTCAAGCTGCTGCTGGTAAGGGTACGCCGGTGCTTTTACCTGGCGATGCACTTATGGAGATTGCTAAACATCTTGAGGCTGCATCTGCGAAATACGGCCCGCGAAATTGGGAAAAGGGTATGCCGTTGTCGGAGATACTTAATTCGCTTTTGCGTCACGTCTACGCAGAGGTACAGGGTGACAAATCAGAAAATCATACGCGGGCTATGGGTTGTAACGTCCTGTTTTACATAGCAACAAAGTTACGCATAGAAACAGGGCAGTTACCTAAAGAGCTAAACGATTTACCAGGAACAGAAAATGATGTTTAATCAGAAACCTACTGAAAAAATAGCTATAGTAGATTTTGACGGAACACTGTGCAAATTTGCGTTTCCCGACGTTGGGTCAGTAGAACCTAACGTAAAAGAAGGGCTACAGGCGTTAAAAAATGCGGGTTATATCATTAAGATTCATTCTTGCCGCACTGCTACATATTGGAATAGACCAGATGAACGCATCAAGCATATTATGTTAATAGAACAGTTTATGGAAAAAAACGATTTGCCGTATGATGAGCTAATCTTAAATATGGATAAGCCTATTGCCGACGTTTACATAGATGACAGAGCTATAGGCTATCACAGAAATTGGGAACAAATCGCGGAGAGATACGATGGACAAGCCTAAAATATATATAAGCCATAGTATCCGAGGTCGTGAAGGGAACAACGCGACTTTTGAGACAATGGCCGAGAACAACAGGAAAGCGGATGAAATAGGTAAACGCCTTGCACAGTTGTTCCCGCTATTCACGTTTTACGTGCCTGGTCGGTTGGACAAATTTTTACTGGAGAATAGCCTTGACCCGCGTTCAATCGTAGAGGAACTATTAGGTTTAGACCTGGCTATTATACGCCAGTGTGTTGGCGTGTTTATGTTTATGCCAGACGGCTATATAAGCAGTGGTATGGCACGCGAAGAAAATTATGCGTTAGAGATAAACAAGCCTATTTATTACCACAAGGGCGATGTCACGGGCCTTGTCGAGTGTAGAAGCGAGATAGTTTTCGAGAATAGAAACCGTGCGTTTTGGTTGTATTAGTTGTAGGGGACAATATGAGTAAGATACTTTGTATAGGTGATATACACGAACCAGTGTCGCATCCTGCATACTTGCAATTCTGTAAAGACATACGCAAAAAATACAGGTGCGATACGATAGTGTTCTTAGGCGACGTTGCTGATTTTCAGGCGATTAGCTTTCACGCTAATAACCCGCAATGTCCAGGGCCAGACGACGAGTATCAATTAGCTAAACAACGCATCAAGAGGTGGTATAAAGCTTTTCCTAAAGCGATGGTGTGTATAGGAAACCACGACGAACGCGTTATTAGGCTTGCAGAGTCGGTAAACATACCTAAGCGGTTTGTACGCGACCACGCAGAGATATGGAAAACTCCAGGATGGGAGTGGGGGTACGATTTTGTGCTTGACGACATATACTTTTTTCACGGTACAGGCAATGGCGGCGAGCATCCCGCCTATAACGTAATGAAAAAGATGCTTATGTCAGTAGTTATGGGGCATTTGCATAGCAGAGCAGGTGTGAAATGGAAAGCAAATCCGTATAAACGTACATTCGGTATGGACGTAGGCTGCGGTATCGACGTTAAAGCGTGGCAATTTGCTTACGGCAAGCATTGCAAAGAAAAGCCTATATTAAGCTGTGGCGTTATAATCGAGGGTATACCATACCTTGAGATTATGCCAGCTTGTAGCGATGAAAAGTATGCGAAAGAAAGACATACTAAGGATGGTAAATAATATGGAAGCTACATCAGGTAAAGGTGGAAAAGGTGATACCTATCGTCCTGTAGATAGACAGAGGTTTAACAGAAACTATCTTAGATTATACGGTAAAAAATGTGACCTTTGTAATGGTGACGGTGTGACCAATGCTTTTGCTAACGAAATGAGTTGCCCACAATGCGACGGTTTAGGTTACGTGGAGAAATAATAATGGGTTTTGAATTTCCTAATTTTGAGCATACTAAGTTAAAGCATCAGCTACACGCGGATATTATAGTTATGTATAACTGTATCGAAACGGTGTTAAAGCGTACACAGGATAAAAAAAATCTTATATATTATCGTGATGCCCTTAGTGCTACCCCGCAAACGCGTCCAAGCTTACCGCACTACGGTAGACGCAAAGGTACGAGGGCGTTAGAGGGCAATAAAACATTATGTATATACGCCCTTCTCAACGCCCTTATTGCTTCTTGGTATGAATTTATAGAGGACAGGGCACACGCGGGACGATGCTATGAGCTTATAACCGAACTTAATGAAATATCGAAACACGGACTGGACAATCACGAATTGTTAGGAAATTTACAAGAAGGGTTTTATTTATACAGGAGATAAAATGGCAAGAAAATTTAAAACAGGCGACAGAGTAAGAGTGTGTGTTAGCAGAGGCGAGTCAGAGAAGATAGGTGGATGGGTTTTCGAAAAGGGAATAAGAAAAGGCTGTACGGGAATAGTAACAAAGGACTACGATAGGGGTTCCCCTGAGTTTCCGTACAGCGTAGAGCTGAAAAAAGACAGAGAAGTTCACGCTTTTAATGCACGCGAATTAGAAAAGATATAATGACCGAGACTTGGAAAACAGTTTTAGCTAAGGCGGGCTTTCCTACAAAGTGCGTAACGATTGACTTTGAAAGCTACGCAAGCGGAGACTATTCGCTTGCTAAGCTGTCTACATTGGAGTATATACTGCATCCACAATGGGAAGTATTGGGTGTAGCATTGTTCGAGTTCTACCAGCCTTTTGTCGAGCCGCACGCTGTGTATATCCAGCAACCCGATGTAGCTGCCAGGTTAAAACGTTTACAAGAAGAGTACGGTGGTAACTTTGAAAATGTTACAGTAGTAGTACAGAACAGCTTTTTCGATTGTGCGGTGTTAAAGTATCATTACGGCATAAATCCTAAGTACGTGGTCGATACAAAATGGCTTGCTAACTACTTTGACGCGAGAGCATCATCCGCATTAAAGGATTTAGCCAAACGGTATAAATGTTCGACGTTAAAGGGTGACACAAAACAGTTTTTTAACAAGCACTTTACAGAGATAGACCAGGGAGAGATTGCTGATTACTCACGTAACGACGCAGACATAGAAACAGAATTATTTATGAAGCTATTGCCAGGATTGACAAATCCTGTTACAGAGTTACAGATAATGCAGCATACACTAAAATTATTCCTTGACCCTGTATTTAAGTTTGACTTCGCCCTTGCTAAAGAGCTAATAAACAAGATGACCGAAGCAAGGGTAGAGAACGTTAATAAAACGGATTATACTGAAAAGGATATATCCGGTGACATTAGCTTTGCAGAGATACTTACAATCAATCTACCCGAAGGGGAACATATACCTGTTAAAGTAGGCAAGCCTACAAAAAATATGATAAAATATACAGGTGAAGGGTTTATACCAGCCCTTGCTAAAACAGACGACGGCGTGCAGCAGTTACTAAAACACCCAGACCCTAATATACGAACACTGGTACAGGCACGGCTTGACCTAAATAGCTGGTCTGGGCATATAAAACGTGTAAGAAATATGGCTGATATAGCCCGTGTCTGCGGCGGTAAACTACCGATACCATTACATTACTACGGTGGAAGAACTGGACGTGACAGCGGGGCTGAAGGTATAAACCCGCAAAACTTTGGTGGCAAAGGGCGTGGAGTTGCGTTAAATCCTCTGATTGGGATGGTTCGACAATTATTGGTAGCTCCACGTAACTATGTACTTGGCATAACAGACGCAGCACAGATAGAGGCTCGCGTGTTAGCGTGGCTTGCGGGGGAAGAAAAGCTTGTAAAAGGATTTGCAGCAGGTGAAGATATTTATTCGGAGTTTGCAAGCACACTGTTTGGTATTAAAGTCTATAAATGCGACGACCCTGACTTAAAAATTAAACGTGGATTTGGCAAGGATGGTATACTTGGTTGCGGGTATGGTATGGGTTCTGCAAAATTCTATAGCCGGTGTCTTGAAAATCCAGTATTGAAGCTTTTGTTTATAGAGGGTGTGTACAATAGAATATTTATAGACCGCCTTATTAAAACATACAGAGAAACCTATAGAAACATTCCTAAGTTTTGGGGACAATGCGAAAAGGCGTTTAAATGGGTACTCAAATATCCACATCAGGTAGTAGACCTATTCGACAAGGGGTGTCCCGCTCATCTTGTATTTGCAGCTAAAGGTAGTATAGTTACTATACAGTTGCCGAGTGGACGCAAGCTTTTCTACTATCACTGCAAATTGAAAGACGATGGGATACGAGAACATTACGGCCCGTTATGGGGTGGTGCTATCGTAGAAAACATCGTGCAAGCAGTCAGCCGTGATATATTTATGGACGCTTGCTTAATAGCAGACGAGAAATATCCTGTTATTCTACGCGTTCACGATGAAATGGTAAACCTGATACCAGAAAATCAGGCAGACAAGGGTTTAGAATATTGCATAAGCGTTATGAAAACCCCGCCAAATTGGGCACAAGGGCTACCCCTTGATGCCGAGGGAAGCTTATCAAAGGTGTATAATAAATGACGGCACGTCCGCACCAAAAAGTAGCTATAAATATCGCAAAGCATCAAAATCTTGCGTTGTTCCACGATTGCGGAACTGGCAAGACATATTCTGCTTTGCGTATAATAGGCTACCACAGGCTTAGAGGCTGTGGCCCTGCCCTTGTTGTTTGTCCGTTATCTGTTATAGAGGATGCCTGGATACCGGACTGTAAGGATTTTACACCTTACTTAAAAATCGTTTCCCTGTGGGACGAGTCAGCAGCAAAGCGGAGAGAGTGTTTAAGCAGACCTGCTGATATTTATGCTACTAATTATGAAGGATTTAAAATCCTGTACAATGATTTGGCTAAAAAGAGATTTGACATTATGGTGGTAGATGAGTCGTCTAAGATGAAAAGTTATTCGTCTAAAATTACTAAGTCGTTGCTTACTTTTGCAGGACTTGGGCCTATACATAGTAAGACCGGATACACGGCTAAAGTGCCGATTAAACACAGGTACGTTTTGTCGGCTACGCCAGCACCTAATGACGAAAGCGAATATTGGGCACAGATAAAGTTCGTAACTGGCCCGAATAACACGGTATTTGACAGTAACTTTTTCGAGTTTAGGCGTAAATATTTTCAGCAGATACCTCTTGGCCTAACCGGACAGAACATTTATAAATTTAGAAAGTCGCTTAAAAAAGAATTTATGGATGCTATGTCACCGTATATACACGTAGCTGAAAAGAATTTAAACATTGGCTGTACGCATCAGATACGACGCGTCTATTTATCACACGAGGAACAAGCAGCTTATGATAAGATGGAGCAAAGCTACGTGTTGGAATATAACAACGGTACTATCGTGGCTGAAAACATATTGACTGAAATGATGAAGCTACGACAATTGACAAGCGGGTTCTGCTACAATAGCCAGTCATTAGCGGTCAAATTTGGCTCCACAAAATTCAAGGAATTAAAAGATTTGCTCACAGAAATAGGCAACGAACAAGTGATTCTGTGGTATAACTTTAAATACGAGGCAGAGACAGCTAAGGGTATGTTGTCTGATTCAATTGTTCTCGTAGACGAGGACAAAGACAAGGCTATAAAAAGATTTAAAGCTGGAAAATTTAAATACCTAATAGCTAATCCAAAGTCAGCAGCACACGGGATACGGCTGGTAAACTGTAGGTACAACGTATACATTAGTCCGTGTGACAGCTACGAGAAATGGAAACAGTCAGTTGACAGGACGTATCGAGAACCACAGAAGTCAGACGTTCACTGTTATTATCTTATAGCAGATAAAACTTATGACGAAACGGTTTATAAAACTGTACGGGTCAACGATGATATTTCTAAAGAAACGATGAAATATCTGAGGGAAAAGAATGAAAAATAGATACGTGTACGTGTTTCGTGGTAAGCTACTGTCAAAGCAAGACCCTAAAGGATTAACGGATTGTTTAAAATATTCGTGGAACTATGCGCCTGTAAAAATTAGGCGAAAGCTGAAAAAGAAACTGTTTAAATTAGCTAACATAGCAGCAGGGTACAGATACAATGAAAACGAAAAAGCAAAAACCTGAGAAACAGATACAGCGAGAAATTTTACAATACCTCGGCGGACTACCAAGTTGTTGGGTAGTAAAGGTTATAGCGTCAAATAAACGTGGGTGTCCAGACATACTATGTTGCTACAAGGGTAACTTTTTGGGCATCGAGGTAAAAACTGAGAGTGGCAAAACTACAGAATTACAAGATTATCAAACTAAAATGATTAGCGTAGCACGGGGCTACACCTTAGTAGCACGTTCAGTAGAGGACGTGCGGCAAACAATCGAAGCTATTGATTATAACGAGGGTATAAGATGATAACTAAAGTAGTTAGTACTCACAAGGATTTTAGATTTAAATATCTTAAACCTGCTCCAGTATTAGAGATTATCCAGGGGGCAGGGCCAGGTTATATTAACCTACGGCTCTTGCCATCTGGTAAAAAAGGACGTAAACTCCGTCATATTGTCTCACCGTTTACTGACGGTTACGTAAATACTGAAACCTTTACTATAAACGACATTAAACGGTTGATAAAGAGACTGCAAAAAGTGGTTAAACTTCAAGAGGAGAGACTGTGATTAAGCACTTATGGTACAGGATAAAGTGGCGGTATAACATTGGGAATATTAGACAGCGTTATGCCAACTATTGTGGCCGAGTAAAAAGGGCAAAGCCTTATGAATGTGTAAGAATGGATGCGGACGTATGCTACATCTGTACTTTTAGAATTAGAAAGCTTTTGTTTGGGAGTAGCGAATGATTAAACTATCAGCATCGGCAATAGCCGACTTTAAAGCGTGCCCGCAGAGGTTCTACGATAAGTATATGCTCGGCATACGCTCCGACACAGACACGGACGCACAACGTGTAGGTAGTGCTTGGCACGGATGCTTGGAGATTCTTGGTAAAGATACTACAGAGGATAAAGACGAGTTAATCTGCGAGTATCTTAATAAAGTTTATAAAGAATGTCCTGGATACAAGACACTGGAAGAGTGGGATACAGAACGTATCACTCTGCTATATGCCCTTACAGGTTACAAGTGGTTTTATTCTAATAGAGGATTCGAGGTTGTAGCTACGGAAATTCCGTTCGAGATTCCTGTGCTTGACCCTGAAACTGGACGCGTAATGGCAGACTGTTGTTTAATAGGTAGGATAGACAAGATAGTTAAACTACCTAACGGTAGATTTTATATAATGGAACATAAGACAACGAGTAGACCAATTGATTCAGGTTCATCAGTGTGGAGTCAACTACGGCTTAATACACAGAAAAAGGTTTACGTGTACGCTGCACAACGTTTGCAGCAACAGGGTGTGCTTGATTGTGGCGATGTGTTAATCACCGGATGTTTCTATGACTATATACACAAACCTACGATTAGCCCTAAGAAGCTTACACAAACCGACAGTAAGAAATTTGTTGCTGACGGGGAATATTGCGGACAAAAATTTGTAGTAGAGGTAATAGTTGAGAGAGGAACGTTTATTAACGGACGAGCAGTAGACGTAGAGCCTGGGGCCAAAGAAGGAACCTTTGCTATTCGTGAGACCCTTGAAATGTTCGGTGCAAGGTTACTTCAAGATATGACTGAGCGACCGGAGTTTTACTTTGCTAACAGAGAAGTAAACTGCATTGATGACGAAATGACACAGTTTGGATACGAGCTATATAACATTTTGCGTAACATTAAGTATATGCAGAAGTATAAAAGCTTTTACTGTGTGGAGTCACAGTGCGAAGCAACGTTTAAATGTCCGTTTACTACGTTCTGCTACAACGGTATAACGGAACCAGATGTAAACAATTTACCGCAAGGGTTCAAATATATTTATGGAGATAAATAATGGCAATAGCACCACCTAAAATTAGGAGTAAAGTAGCACCGCCTGTAGCTAAAAAACTTAAAACATTTAGCGTAGGCAGTTGGAACGCTGGCAACGAGGGCGAAAAGGTTGTAGTCTACGGGCGTTCCGGTATCGGTAAGACGACGCTTGCAGCTTTAACACGAAAACCAGTGTTTATATCCGTAGACAACGGATTGATAGCGTTAGCTGACGACAAGGGAGTACCAAGACACCCTATAACAGGAGAAGAGATACCTGTTATATCAAACATTGAAACGTTTGAGGACATTAGAGCGGTACTACAACAGCCAGGATTGTTCAAGGATTATGACACGATTATCGTGGACAATCTTACAAAGATAGAGTCACCGTTTTGCGAACAGTATCTATTCGATAATATACTTCACGAAAGAGGAAACAAAGTAGGCTCTATTGAAGGGTACGGCTATGGTAAAGGCTATCGTCATTTACGCGATGCTATGCTTCTGTTACTTCCTGATTTTGATGCCCTTGTTCGTGCTGGAAAAAACGTTGTGCTGCTTGCTCAAAATTCTGCCTGTACGCGTACTAACCCAGGCGGAGAGGACTTTCTTGAGGACGGGCCGAGGCTCTATCACAGTAAAGCTAAAGAAGAAAACTCGGTAAGGCTCCCGTTTTGCGAATGGGCTAACCACGTATTTAAGGTAGACTACTATACGTTTAAGGTCGAAGAGAAAAAGATAGCCGGTACTACAGACAGGGCTATATTTGTACAGCCGGAAGTATACTTTATTGCGAAGACCAGAACATTAAAAGACCCTGTTGTGTCATTTGAAAATCAAACAGATGATACAATATGGCAAGCGTTGGGTATGGGGGTAAAGAAATGACAGGAAAGATTAAATTCTTAATGTTGAGAGGCGGAGAGTTCTTTGGCTATAGAAATGCGTTATACGTTAAAAACGGGCCTTTTAGAGTGACCAAGTTAAGCGGAAAGAGACGCGAACAGTACGTCTCAGAGATAAAGAAATATTTCCACACAGGATGGGGACATTGGGTTGAGGTAACGCCAGTTAATGTAAAGATTAAGGTGATAAAATGAGTAATATGCCAGGACGCAACGACCCCTGTCCGTGTAAATCAGGACTAAAATACAAGCACTGTCACGGGGACATTGTGAAGCAAGAGATAGCACGCGATGCGGCTAATCGTGCTATGGCCGTACTTGTGAACGAAGAAATGAAACGAAAAGGCTTGTTGCCATATCGCTATACGTGCAATAGCTGTAACGCAAATTTTGACGTGCCAAAAGAGTCGAAGATTATGAAGGGCACACTGATTTGTCCAAAATGTAATTCAACCGATTTAAAGGAAAACAAGTAATGAACAAAATTGACAGAGCATCAACATTTAGAGGCGTAGTGCTTGAAAAAGCAGTGGGGCAAACTAAAAAATCGCAGTGCCCACAGTTAATTGTTAAGTTAAAGGCAGTAGAGATTTTCGATGAGGAAGAGAAGATATGGGTAGATTATGCCGAGTATGACCAGAGCATAACGGGCCATCTTGTACTGTTTGGCAAGGACGGGAAGTCTACTCTTAACTGTCAGCAAATACAAAAAGTATTTGGCTGGACAGGAAAAAGCTTTGCCGAGTTAGACAGTATCGAGTCACCTGTTGGCGTTCAGTTCCGTGTATCAGAGGACGAGTACGAAGGTGAATCACGTTTAAATGTAAGCTGGATTGATGTGTACGACGCAGAACCAGGCGGAATTAAAAAGTTGTCACCCGATGATTTGAAAGGTCTCGATGCCAAATATGCTAAGGGACTACAGGAAATTCGCATACCTGCAAAACCTGCTAAGCCTGTTAGCAAAACCGCTCCTGGGAAGGTAGAAGAAGAAACCGCTGAAAAGAAGGCGACTCCGTTGCCGCCTAAGCCGAAGAAAACTGTAGCACCGCCTGTAACCAGCGGCCCTGTAGAAAAAAAGGTTAGTAATAAGGTAGAAGCTTGGGGTGCAGTTGCACAAGCAAACCAGAGTGAAAAAGGTGCTGGAATAGACGATAAGGCACTCGGTAAACTGTGGGAAAACACTATCGAGGACATTGTTGGCAGCACCGAGGAAGAGGACATTACTCCAGAACAATGGGGAGAGATTGAAACCGCTCTTGTGAACGCGGTAACCGTGATATAAGTTGCATCCACTGTAGTATAGGGGGCCGGAGCGACAGCGTGTGCGAAACGCAGGAGAAAGATTCAACGTGCTTGTCACACGGGACAAACGTCTTAATCCAGATGTGTAGGCTGCATATCAAGCAGGTAAAATCCTGCTCGCTCCGGCTTACCCTTTACTATACACGTGCGTAATAAAAACTGTAGTTTAGTCTACATATATGTAGTCAAAACTGTAGCTTAGTCTACATATATGTAGTATGCGGATAAAATATGGAAGTAAGACAGATAGATTTTAACGATGTTAAACCCTGGTTGTTAGAAAAGCACTACGCACGTCGGGTTTGTCCTGTGTCTTTTGCCTTTGGTCTATTTGTACGTGATAAATTAGAGGGCATAGTTACCTTTGGTAAACCTGCTTCGCCCCCGTTACGAAACGGGATATGCGGCAAGGAATATGCTAAACTTGTATTTGAGCTAAATCGTCTGTGTATAAACTCTACCGCACCAAAGAACGCTGCCTCTATGATAATAAGTAGGGCTATAAAGCAACTGCCAAAAGACCTGGTTCTTGTTTCTTTCGCTGATACGGCACAGGGGCACGTAGGATATGTTTATCAGGCTACGAATTGGATATACACAGGGCTATCGGCCAAACGTACTGACTGGAAAATAAAGGGTATGGAGCATTTGCACGGAGCTACAATAGCTGATATGTCAAGAGGCCGAAAAGAACGAGCAAAGTTTATGAGAGAGAAGTTTGGGGACAGATTTTATTTAGCTGACAGACCCCGCAAACATAGGTATGTGTTTTTTAAAAACAAGAAAATGACGAAGTATTTAAAGTATCCCGTATTACCATATCCAAAGGGCGATTCAAAACGATATACTTGTTGTGATATTTAGGACTGGCCGATGCCAATAATTCTTTTTGCTGAGCAATTTGAAATATATAAGAGCAACGTGTCAACGGGTATGCTCCACGCTTTATCACAACAGCTTGGAGTAACAACCAAGTCACTTGAGCTTATAGGTGTGGGTTACTATCCCAAAGAATCGTGCTGGATATTTCCAGAACGAAACGCGTTGGGAGAAATAATTGGCCTTGCCTGTCGTGCTGTAAACAGCAGTAAGAAGTGGTTTATAGAAGGGTCTAAACGTGGGCTTACCTATGTTATAAACCCTGGTGCTTTTACAGGCAATGACAAGTACGAGCCTGGTCGCCACAACTGGATACAAATATACAAACACAAAGATTTAACGTGTCCAATATGTGGCAAAGGCGACTGGTGTATGGTGTCAAGTGATAACCCATACGACCCGCAAGCAGTAATGTGTCCGAGAACACCGACAGGTGCTATTAAGTTTTTTGAAGGTTCGGGGTATCTGCACATAAGAAAAAAAGGCGGTAACACAACACGCGAAAGTGTGCTTATGCCGTCGCAGTTGCCAGTCTTGATTGTAGAAGGTTTCACTGATACGGCAACAGCTTTAGACTTAGGCTTTGTAGCTATAGGCAAGCCAAGTGCTGAGAGCGGCGATAGTTATTTAAAGAGTATGCCGCTTGCTGGCAGACCAACGTGGATATTTGGGGATAATGACGAGGGTGTTGGCAAACGGGGAATGGACAAAACGTTCCTGACGTTGAGTGAGACCATAAAAGAACTCAAAAGGTCGCTGTATCCTACTGGTATAAAAGACTTACGAGACTGGTATACAAGGCTCAAAGTTACTCAAGCCGAGGTTATAGAATACTTTAATACAGCGGGTAACAGCGGCGGGCTTGACGACGTGTTCGTAGACGACGCGTCTATTACAGTAGCAGAGCGATTTTTACAGGAACTAAAAGTATTCGACGGTGCGTTTACGCTACGTAACTACAGAGGACAGTGGGTAGAATGGAATGGTAGTTGCTACGATGATATTGACGCAGCAGAGTTACGCGGACAAATATATAGATATGTCAGCGATAAGCACTACAAGAAAGACACAAAACAGGGCATTGACATACTGCCCTATAGGGCTACACGCAGCAAGATAAACGACATTATTGACGCGGCCAACGCGTTCTGTGTTGTAACTGGTACACCGCCGTGCTGGTTAGACGGGCGTGCGTCCGATTTTAAACGTATGATAGTATTTAATAACGGAATATTAGATGTTAATAAATATATAAAAGGTGAAATTTCATTAGAAAGACCAACGCCTAAGCTTTTTAGCTACAATGCTATACCGTATGATTTCAAAGAAGATTCTGAATGTCCTGAATGGGACGATGCTCTTAGGGATATATTTGACGGCGACGAAGATTCAATACGGTTGCTTGCTCAATGGGCTGGATATTTATTGTTACCGGATATGTCATACGAGAAATTTATGATGTTCATTGGGCCTACGCGGGCGGGTAAGGGTACAATCATAGAGACTCTATCAGCTATGCTTGGCGATAAAAATTGTGCCTCGACTACGTTAAAGTCAATGGCGGGTGACTTTGGGTATCAGAAATTTATGGGCAGACTCGCCGTATTTTTACCTGATGTTAAGGCCCCGCATATTAGCGAAACACCGTATCTTATCGAGCGTATGCTCCAAATTACAGGCGGCGACCCCGTAAACATAAACCGTAAATTTCTGACTGAACTTGCTTCGATACATTTGACTTGTAGATTTACATTAGCAGTAAACGAGATACCGGAATTACCCGATTATACCTCGGCGTTAGTAGCAAGACTATTAGCGTTGCAATTTAATAAGTCGTATCTCGGTCGAGAGGACACCGGACTAAAACATAGGCTTAAACTGGCAGCAGCACAGGGCAGGATTATAAATTTCGCCTTACGGGGTTTGAAGGACTTAATAGCAACAGGAAAATTTCACGTGCCAACAGCGTCTAAGGAAGTTGAACGCGGGTTCAGAGAAATTAACAACCCTATATGGGCGTTTGTGTACGAGTGCTGCGACCAGATAGAAAATAATACAGTGACACCGCAAATGTTGTTCGATGCATGGGTTCTATGGTGTAGGCAAACAGGAATACACGCAGGTAATAGAACTGTGTTTACTCGCAGGTTAAGAAGCTCGTCAGTTGGCGTGGAGCTTGTAAAGATTAGTGTAGGATTTGGCGGACAGGGCGACAATAGCGGTAGAATGTATGCGTATAAAGGTTTATCACTAAAACGATGGGTTAAAGATGCTATGGGAGAACCGTAATGAAAACTTTTCTAATGATATTGCTGTGTATGTTCCTAACTGGATGTACCGTTTCAAAAATAACTACAGGACAGTGCCTTGTGCAAGACCCGAATGGTTTTGCAGTTTATGAAGGTGAGGCGGCTACTATAATAGCCGAGGGTGTATCACAAAATATGCAAACAGCAGCGGGTAGACTGGCCGATACAATGCGGTATAACGCCTATTGTTATGCGGCTCTAATAGGTTTGCTTGTAGCAGGTCTTGTTTTTTGGGGTCTTACTCGAAGCAAATGGGGATGGGTTATACCAGCTTCCTGTATAGCAGGAATGGGGGTATTAGTTGCGTTTGCACGATACGCTGAGCGTATTGGCATCGTTGTATTATTGTCTGTAGGAACCGTAGCATTAGCTTTGCTAATTTGGAAAGCTGTAGAGTATCAGAAAGAAAGAAATAACGCTACCAAGAAAGAAGGTGTGTAATGCCATACGTAAATAGTGCTTTTAGACAGGCTATGCAGGAAGAGTTAGAACCGCTCGCGGCCTGTATCGACGACGAAGGTAGCTTCAATTATGCAGTAACTTATTTGTGTCATTCATTTATACAGCGTAAAGGATTAAGGTATGCTACACTCAACAGAGCTATAGGTGTTCTTGAATGTGCTAAACTGGAACTGTACCGTATGATAGCAGCACCGTATGAGGACATAAAGAAGAAAGAGAACGGGCCAATTTCAGCGTTAGATACGGAGTATGAAAATGAAAAATCGTCATAAGAAAAACGTTCGCACACTTCTATTTGAAGAGCGTGTTACGTTGCGTAGAAAAGTGTGTGCGAGACAGTGTAAAAATATAGGCAAAGCAAAAGGGAAAGCAAATGAAGCATAAATTACAGAACGTAGGGAGTGTTCTAATTTTAGCAGCTTATGTAGGTTTCTTGCTGGCGGCAAAGAGTAGCAATCTTTACATACCTTTAGTGACTTGGCTAATGTGCTTGCTGCCTGTTGGTATAATTGAGCTTATACTTATGTTTAAACATAATGCTACTATTACTGAGTATGTACGGTCACTGGTTGGTAAGAAGATAGACACCGTGCTAATGATTGGCTCGATTGTCTTAACGTGGTGGCTGGCCGGTGAATTAGCGGCAGGGTTCTTCTTTATCGGGTTCTTGGTCGCTCATTTTGGAGAAAAACAAGAATAAGATGCGAGCGGTGAACTTGATAAGGCGATACAACACGGCCCTTCTTGTAAAAGCATTAAGGCGAGATACTAATTTGTCTAACGAAGAGATTAGAAACCACGTAACTTTGTCTGTAATATGTGCATATAGCATACTGTTCAACGCACATACAGATGAACTTTTTAAAGTGGGTGACGTTAGAAAATAATCGAAAGGGTAAACGATGAAAGTAAACGGTTATGAGATAAAGGCAGATGCAAACCTGCGACGTGCAGACCTGCGACGTGCAGACCTGCAAGGTGCAAACCTGCAAGGTGCAAACCTGCAACGTGCAAAACTGCGATGTGCAAAATTGCAATATGCAGACCTGCAAGGTGCAGACCTGCGACGTGCAGACCTGCAAGGCGCAAAACTGCAAGATGCAAACCTGCGACGTGCAGACCTGCGACGTGCAGACCTGCAAGGTGCAAACCTGCAAGGTGCAGACCTGCGAGGTGCAAAACTGCGATGTGCAGACCTTGACTTTTCGTGCTGGCCGTTGTGGTGCGGTAGTTTAGACGTTGAACTTGATATTAGACAAAAAAGACAATTGTTGTACCATTTGTTATCGGTAGCTCCGGAGTTTAAAACGTCTAAACTCTTAAAAGAGGCTAATAAATTTCACCGAATTGAAACCGGCGAATGTGAGGCGTTGGAATGAACATAAGTATAATATGTGAAAACTGTAACTGTGAACTTCTGATAAAAGATACAGAGATAAACAATGACGGCGATTTAGACGTAACCATTGAACGTTGTACGTGCAAAGATGAGGATTTGTTAGAAGAGGGAAGGGCCGATGCAAGAGAAAACGGGTAAAGTAAGTATAGGACATTTTGCTAACTTCTGTCCGCATAGTAACGGTATGGTCAGCACCGTTATAGACCTCATCAAAGCGGAACGATTAGCAGGGTATGACGCACAGTTTATAGACTGGGGCAGCACTCCGCAATATGGTCAGTACTGTTCCCGTGAGGGACTTACATACGAGGATATTACAACAGTTGGGCTTTCGTGGGCTATTGAACACGCTGATATATTGTACCTTCATTCTAACATACCAGACAAAGTAAAGGCAACTGGTAAGCCCATAATAGTAGCGATGCACGGACGACCGGAATATAGCTTTGAGCTTGAGCGACAGAAACGTGGTAGCTGTCTTAATCTATATCATACGCTGGACAAAGACCCGCAGGTTGCTGCGTTTGTGTCCTTTTGGGAAGAGCATATACCGCAATGGGAGTTAATACTTAGCGGAGCAAAACCTATATTCTACATACCGGCTACAGTAAACCTGGATAAGTTTAATCCAGACGAGCCTAAGTATAATTTTGGCCCTGATTCTGGCACGCCGAATATACTACTTGCTGACGTGTGGCGAGAAGATTTAACTCCGTTTAATTGCCTTATGGCGTGTGCAAAGTTTATAGAGGACTACTGCCCGCAGGGTAAGGTACACGTGTTCGGACTATCAAAACCGAATGAGTCTACAGCGTATGCAAACATCTTTAATCCGCTAAAACGCAAAGGAATAGTAGGGCAAACGCACGGCCTCGTTACTAATATCGAAGAAGTGTATCGAGCAGCAGACTTTATGGTTACACCGCAGGTTATAGCTACACGTACTGTACGCGAAGCATTGGCGAGCGGGTGTCCTGTTATCGCTGACGAAGGCAACAGACACGCTTTCTATACGGGTAATGTAAAAGACATAGACGCTTTTGCTGCTAAGATACGACACGCCTGGGATGCTATATCAGGAAACAAAGAGGGTACAAGGGTGCTGTCGAGACGCGAAGCCACACTTAGATTTAGCGTTAAGGACGCTTCCAGATATGTACCAGCTTTAATTGAACACGTTATGGCTCACGTTCCAGCAAAAAGTAGTGTTGAAATAACTAAATTAGAAAACCCAGGATTTAAGATTCATAATTTTGTAGCGTATCGCTATGAGGATATGAACATAGGCCAAGAGTATAACGAGTATATGAGCATCATAGGTAAAGACGACTGGGCGTGCTTTATCGACCACGATGCTATGTTTACTACTCCTGATTGGTATAGACAGTTATATGGGATAATAGCTGATAACCCACAGTATAGTTGTTTTACAGCGGTTACAAACCGTATAGGAAACAAGCATCAGTGCTTTGTATCTGTGGATAAGAACAACCACGATATACTGTATCATCGCGGTATTGGTAAAAAGGCTCAACAGGCCTATAGAACTTCTGTTAAGGATATGGCAGAAGTCCCGCAACTTATGTCCGGTGTTGTGATACTCGTAAAGAAGTCAGCCTGGGAACAAGTATGCGGATTTAAACAAGAAGGTTTCTTAGGTGTAGACAACTATTTCCATAAAGCTCTAAACGATAGCGGGCTAAAGACAGGACTTATGAAGGGTGTGTATGTGTATCATTTTTACAGAGCGGACGGAAGTACAGGGCTGGAACCAGCAGAGGACAACAAATGAAATGTCCAGCAGATATGTGGCTGTTAATATGGTTGTTCATAAAGCTTATAGTTGATGCTATAGGGTTAGTGTATTTATTATTGAGGCTAAAATGAAAACATTAGAAGAGAAGATAAGAGAACTATTTGCAACGATGGAAGTAAACGATATACTTCTCTATACTGCGATGAAGAAGAGAATGGGCGACCCTGCTCAATTCGTAATTGACACAGTAGCAGAATTCTATGACGCGAGCAGCCCAGGAAGCGAAGAAACTGTAGACTGTGCTATTACAGTAGCTATTCAACTGTTTAAACAAATGGTGGCCGGAAATGTTTATAAGAAATAAATGTAGGCTTTTGTATACTATACGAAGTAAAAACGACCTCGTAAACGCTATTCTACAATCTGAGCGTGTAAGGCCAGCTATAAAACGTGCAATAGAAGAGGGGCGATGCGAGAATCTTGGCGGGTTTATGTTCCCTGGAGAAACAGGAAGCTGGTGTCTGAAAGTAAGCGGTATAAGTCAAACGTGGTATCTCAAGATACACGTAAGCATTTGTGGCGACCTTAAAATTGGAGAGCTACGTTGGCAACCAGATTGGAAATATTGGGAAGGTGACAAGTCAGTAAACCCGTTATACACAGGAGACAGACCATATGAGTACAGAGAACTTAAAAGAACGGAGAGCGATAAATGATTAGCTACATAAAGCTACAGGACGCAGTTGAATACATACACAAACTTACCGGCGTGCGAGTCCCTAAGCCTACACTTTACTCGTGGTCGCGTGATGGAAAAGCAACCTACGATGGCCAACGTGCTAAACTTAAAACAACTGTACGTTTTGGTAGATTGTACACACGTGAGGATTGGGTTGACGAATTTCTAAGACAGGTGGGATAATATGAATAAGAATGGTACAGAACAAGAGGGTATGTTTCTTACTACTAAACGAGACCCGAATAAAGTTGCTGTTGACAAGTGCGTACAGTTGATATGTAAAAACTTTGGCCTCCCTGGGGTAACTCTGCGAGAAGTTTGCTCAGACGCGGCACACAGGGATGTTTACACTGTTTTTATTGACTTAACGGCTGTTGCGTCGGCAAATTTTAAACAGCAGGAGACGATGGTTGCAAATCCTAAACAATATAAACGTATAAAGCGTATAGTCCGTCTAAGGCTTATAAATGCTTTTAATGACCTCAAGACACTCGCTGAAGAGTCATTGCGAAGTATGGGGGTAAACAACGACGTATGAAGGCTATAGTCTACAATACAGCAGCATATAATATGACGTTTAAACCTGAGTTCTTTCTCAATATCGCCAGCAAATATGGCGAGGATGTAGCTGTAATATTCTGTTACAAAGGTGCTTACGGTGCGTTACCAGCCTATAAAGTTAAAGATATAGTAGAGACATTTAAGAAAATATCTGAAGCTAAAAAGATTCTCGACTATACATCGTCGCAGAACCTTGTGAAAATATTCTGGGACGAACTCACGCCTATGACGGCTAAAGCCGTAGAACTTATCGAGAGATTAGGCCAGAAATAAATTGTATAGTCCCTGGTAAAACCCACAGAATAAAGGCTACTGTTAGACTGGCCAATACTCGTATCATCCACATACTGTATTTTTCGTGATGGGCAAGATGGTTACACATAAGCGTTTCCAATCGTGCTAATCTTTCCTTTATTGTACCACCTTCAATCTTGCTCATTTAGTAGACCCTTCCATTACTTCACGTTTATCGTTTGTTTCTTTGCCTTTGTTCAACGTCCACTCCGTGTAGAACAGTCTACGCGGGTCGTCTGTTTCGTCTGTAGCCAAATCGTACAGTCCTTCTCCAGTTATAAATGCCTGGTCTGGAACTGTACCCGTCGCAGCGGCAATAGCTTTAGCACCGTGTTTTATTCGCGTAGGCCAGGTCTTTGATTTTACAGTTTTTGCAGCTTCCTCGATGGATATAGTGGCAACACTTCCAAACCCATAGCCCTGTACTATGCCCATTACTATACGTCCTATGAGAATAGGTGCAGCCAGTGGGTATGTTATTAAATCAAATCCTACTTCTCCCCACGATTTAGGCGGTCTTGCACGGCCTATCATACCGTATACAAGAGAGGGGATGATATATGAGAATAATACGCGATGAGCCACCTGTGTGTTAGATATTGCACCTGCACGTTTGGCCCCTATAATATCATTAGACCAGAGATTATAGTTATTGTTTATCTGATTTTGGAATATGCTTACTAACTCTTCTAACGCACTACCTCTAAAGAAATGCGGTAAATCTTTTACACGGCCCATAGGCTGTGTCTTTGATGTCCAGGTATCCGCGTAACGTATAGATTCAGTTTCGTTTAATCCGTTTGTCTGTGCTACGTCGTATAACGACTTCCACGCTAATAGTGTAGTACGTGAATCAACGAACTTATACGTGGACATAACCGCTTCAGACACAGTATGTTTACGCATAACTCTGCGTTTAGCACCTTTAAGTTGATTCATACTATTCTGGTAGCGGTCAAAGTGTCGAACACGCATCTCGTTTGACCGAGAGTATACAAAACTTTTAAGTTTCCTATAACCGCCAGGTTTCATCGCGTCAACCATATTTTGAGGAACAACAGTCATCATCTTAGGGTCAGCGGCTATAGCGTTAGACAATGACAATCCTGCTCGCATCATAGAGGTAAGTTTTAATCCTATGGCGTATGTTATAGCGTTTTTCTGTGCTATAAGGACAGATTTTTCTATCCAGTCAGTTTGTGTTTTGTTGAATCCCTTGACTGTATCGGAGAACCACTTTTTAAGTATATTAGACCCCTGACCTTGCGTAGCGTCGTCAATTGCCTGTCTATAACGAGTGTCGTTGAGAATCTTGCCAACATCGTGGGCAATAGGGGCCATCTGGATATAGCGTTCTGTACGCGATATGTTGTTAATGTAGTCACCAAAAGCGTTTAAACTAATAGGCTGGCTTGCCTTTACACGAGTTTTGGTAACTCCACTCTCCGGTGCGGGTATATCCGCTCGTTGGTTATCTGCAAGCTCGGCTAAAAAGTCCGTCTTTGTATTAAGGTCTACGTCTTTTAGTATGCGAATAGCAGCGTAGAAATCTTCTTCTTGTAGCTCTTTACCGGTGACTTCTAAATGAGTCTGTGCCAAACGTGCGTACTGTGCTTCATAGGACTCAAGCATATAGTCGCCTATAGCCTTTTCCTGCGGGGTTAGCGAAGCAGTTATACGGTCTATTTCCTCGTTTGTAAAACCATTACCGAGGGTTATATGTCGTCTCTGGTTCTGGTTAAACGAATGAAGATACACGCCTATTTTTTCGATAGGACGCAGGGGCACACGAACACCCTCTATATTTTGCGGGCCGTTTTTAAAAAAGTCCGCGACACCCTTTTTACCGCCTAATATCTCCCATACTTTAGTAACAAACGCGTCCACGCGTTCATTCTCAGCCACGTTAGAATCGTTGTCAGCCTTTCGGGTAGGCTCCCAAACAAAGCGTACATTAGGGCCGTCCTCATAACCGTCTAACTGTTCAAGTAATCTTTGGATACGAATCTGGCCGTAATGGTAGCCCGCCGCACTCTTTTTGAGTTTGTTTATTAGCTTAGGTATACCTTCCTCTTCTATACCCTTTATGTCTGGTTTTTCTTCTATCTTGTTTTTTGTATGTATCGTTTCTACAAGATATTGCACAGCATCTTTGCTCGTGCTAAGTGGCTCTATTCCCCTTTCCCTCAGTCTATTTTCAAATTCTTTAATAACGTTATTCGCCTGGCCTATTGTCATATCTTTAAGAGACGCGTTTTCGCCGTAAGCCGTGTTAAAGTTACGCCTACGACCCTCGGATAAACCAAGTTGCTTAGCAAGGATATGCCCGCGAGAACGCTGTGCCTTTGTGGACTTTAGAGGTGACTGTGTTTTAGTATCGAAGTCTATCGGTATCTGGAATTTAACCGGCCCCGTAAGGGTTTGTATAACACTATAATTATCAATAGCATCGCTGTCAAATACGACATTAGACAAATCAGCAGGGTTTATAGTCCCATCGTTATAAAGAAGTCCTTCTGGAGTTAGCACGGATTCTTGGCCGTACTTATGGCCGAATTCAAATGCTTTCTGCGGGGTCAAGTTAGGAACCAGGAACGACACTTCGTCATTTCCACCATATTTTCCTTCTACTGGTATAGCCTCGTAACCCTGAGCTTCCAAATCTTCTATTAGTTTAGCGTTTCTTGTAGCGTTCTCGTTTGGTGATAAAGCCTGATTATTAGGATTAGACGCTGTAACAATTGCCCATTGCTTGGTCTTTAACGGGGAGTCCGATGCTTTGAGCGTTGACGCTTTTTTGTATTTGGCGTTTTTCTTAAAATACGCAGATTGTTCTTTTAATGTCTGCGACTCTTCAACAGCTTGACCTAATAGTTCTTCGTCTGCTGTTGATGGTCTTGATGGTCTTATTGGTCTTGCAGGTCTTTCAACATTTTCCTGTGTAGGAATATCACCTGTTTTCTGCGATTTAGCCCCCATACCTTGTATGCCACCAGCAGTAGCAGCACCAGCACCAACCGCTCCTGTCAGGAAAAACGCTATTAGTCCCTCTCTCGCACGACGGTCGGCCCACGCCTTTAACCCACCGCTCTGGCCTTTTCCAGTAACAGCCTTAACAGTAGTCTCCTGCCACTGGCCCTGTAACATTTCTTCAAGTGCTTCGCTAGTAGCCGTAAGTAAAAATTCTTTTGACAGGCTACCTGCACTCTTTTCTGTGGCCTTTTTACCAACCAGACCGAGTACACCGTTATACATTTCAGGCGTAAGCTTTAATGCCTGGTCTATTTGCCATTGTTCAATCCACGCTGCAACCGTACCATATACAACACGGGCCTGTTCTTGTTCCCCCTGACTTCCGCCGTAAGCCGCTACCTGTTCAGCAGCTTCATTGCCTTCAGCAGCATACAACATTGAAAACGCTAACTGAGGTTGTCCGGCTTTTGCAAGTACGCCAGCCGCCACAAGTTGTGGAATAGAAGCAGCAGATGACAGTATTAAATCTTCAGGACTCGACGCTAACTTCATAAACGAATCTGGCGGCGTATATCTCCATTGAGGGTGTCGCTCAAATATAAGCTCTTGGCCGCGTTTATGCTCATCTATTCTATTTTGTAGCCATTGTTCAGGCTTTGACATTATGTCATTAACATTTAGTAGCTGCTCTGGAGACAGCTTATTCCCGCTAATCTTCTCTCCTGCTGCTATACCCATATTAACAAGGGCACGTACATCGTATAATAATGACTTAGGTAAATCAAGTGTTGTAGCCCTCGCTAAGGTATTCATACCAGACGATAGTTGTCCTTGCATCTTTTGACCAAACGAACCTTCTACTTCTGGCTTAACAAGAAACTTATCAGTAAAGCTTTCATAGTCCATCTTGTCAGCGTAGTGTTTGTTATACAGACTCGCAGCTAATGCCTCGTCCTTCATATCCTTATATTCTGGATACTGCTGTTTGAACTCTTGTACGTTCATTATTGTAAAATCCCCAACGGGTCATTGTTCTTAGGCTGCATTACTGTCGGGCCTTGACCAGCTATAGCACTCTGAAAGCGGTTAGCAGTTTTTAGCTGTTGAGCAGTAACAGGCTGTATGTGTCCTGACTGTTCCATAAGTTTTATTTGCAAATCTCTAACACGTACAAGTTCCCGCATAAGTTCAACACGCTCCGCTTGTTCCTGTTTTGTAGCAGGGCGTATCGCTTTTTTGCCAGTAGACGCGTTATATTCTTCAACGAATACGGACTCTACGTTTTTCTTGTCCATACCAGCCCAATATTTAAACGCACCATAAGGCGTTGTTTTTTCGTATGCAGAGGGTGAGCCTTTAGGCATACGAACAGTCTTATTTTCTTTATAAAATCCCTTTAGCTTGCTCTCAATATCAGTCCTATACGCATCAAGCTTTTGATATTCTTTTTGTGGGTCAAGCGTAGCACGTTGCGGGGCTGGTAAACCAACCAGTTCGTATTTAGCTTTTTCTACAGCTTCAGGAGTCAACGTACCAGCTTCTTGCAGTTTATCGAGTTGACCCAGGCTCATCTTAACAGCGTCAGCCTTCTGTCGCATTTCAAATTCAGCCATTTGTGTTTCTGTTTTTATTTGCTGTGCGGTATTGTAATACTCTTCGTCAGGAAGTCCCATTTGACGAGCCTGGTACATCTTCTGGTCATGCATTTCCTGAATCTGGCGTTGTTGGAAAGATACTTGTTGTTGAACATAGTCGTTAAGGTCGTCAATTTGCCCACCTGCTTGTCCGTTGACAGCAGGGTTTATCTTTGGGCCTTTAAATGATATATAAAACCTGTCTAACTTCCCACCTGTAGCTGTGGGGTAGTACGCTTCCTCTGTCCCGTCTTTCCTCGTGGCTTTTATAATATCATCCTGGGTAATCTCTACGCTACGCCCATACTTAGGGTCTGTGGCCATACTCGTGACCTCACGTTCTACTTCCTCGGATACAGGTGTTTTCTTAAATGGTAATTTTGACGGCATTATTTAGTCTCCAGTGTTCTGCTTCCTACTGTGTTCTGCTGGTAATGGATTCCTACTGTAGCCAGTAAAGCGTCCCCGCCATATTCATCAGTAGATGCAGCTATGCGTTCTATTCTAAACAAGAACTGGTCTCCTACCAAGAAATTAGTTCCTGTTATTGCAGCAAAGTCAGACCTTGTAAATTCATATTGTGTATCAAAATCTGTCTCAATAACTATAGTAATAGGAGCATCCAAAGTCGCCCCCGTTCTTGCAACTGTATAAGTAAGTTGCCATTGCACTTTATCAGTACCCGTAGGAGCAACTATCCCTTGCCAATGAACGTGGAAGTAAAGGTCTGTTCCCTCTGCATAATCGTGGATAAGTTCAAAACTTCCCTGTACCCCCTCACCTACGCCTAAAGCCCAAGTTTCTATTCCAGTATCACTACCAGCTTCGTCAATAAACTCATCCCTCAATGTGGCTACATCAAGAACTGAAAGAACCGCCCCGCCCATATTTATATCGTTCCACGTTCGAGCGTTCCCGTTAAATTCCAGCGTACCATCGGCTTCAAATTCAGAATAATTAGTTGGAGTTCCTATCTGGGTTACAGCGTGCAGGAATAATTGCTGCGATGCAGGGGTTGCCGCCATTATACCATATAATATAGCGTTAGTTAATTCTGTAGCTGCATCTGCCCTCGCAATACAATCTACGAGGAACATATTAGAAACAGCAGTTTGTCTATAGCCAGAGGCATAACCAAGAAATACGTTACTACTTCCAGTTAGGCTATACCCTGAATAATATCCTGCTAATACATTGTTAGCACCTGTAGTTAAATATGCACCACAGTTTGTCCCAAACAAGATATTAGCACTTCCTGTAGTTAGTCTTGCTCCAGAACTCCCGCCTATTAGTATACAGTTGCTAAAGCTACCCCCTGTCCCGTTGTACCCACCTGACAACCTACCAACGCATATATTATTACTCCCGCCAGTATTTTTATATAGAGAAGAAGAACCTATGGATATATTGTAGTTTCCTGTTGTATTTCCTCTTCCGGCTTCAAACCCTACACCTATATTTTCAACACCTTCTGTGCAGTTACCTAATGCAGCAGAACCTAAGGCTGCGTTCTTTGTTCCAGTAGTAAGGTTAAACGCTGCGTTTTTACCAATTGCCAGTGTATTATTTCCGGCATCTAATAAGGCTAAAGCTCTAAATGTGTTAATTTTAGCCTCATACCCGTTGGCTAATAATAAGTCACCACCAGTTGACGTTATTGAACCGGATGTCTTAAAATTAACACCAGCGTTAGTCCAATCAATATGTTCATTAGCAACATAGTTAGTAAGTGCGTTGTGGTCTATGTTTGATTGTGCGTAAGGAACCCAAGCTGAACCGTTCCACTCTAATAGGTCTCCTGTACTTGGCGTAGCTGGAAGAGGTATCTTTGTTGCTATCTCGCTCTCAGCCGCGACAACAGCCTCGGATACGAGGTCTAACTCGCTCTCGGCTGCGGCAACTTCTGATTCCAGTAAAAGAATTTCAGAGTCATTGCTTGCCACTTCTGATTCAACCAAAAGCAGTTGACTATCAACAGCTACCAGAGCTTCGCTTACAAGGTCTAACTCGCTCTCGGCTGCGGCTATATTAGCACTGTTGGTTGCAGTCTCGGACTCTAATAGCAAAATCTGTGAAGCATTATCTGCGGCTTCACTTTCGATTAGCAAAAGTTGAGAATCTAAGTCCGCGATTTCTGATTCAGCTAATAACAACTGTGAATCCACTGCAACAACGGCCTCGGATACCAAATCTAACTCGGACTCGGCTTGGCTTATAAGAGCAGTTAATTCACTCTCAGTCTGACTTATAGCCTGACTTGCAGCTTCAGATACAACTTCGAGTATATTGTTTAGTTGGCTTACAGCTTGAGAATAAGCAGGTAGAACACAGTCACCAAGTTCAGCTATAACTCGTTCAAGCTGAACGTCGTCACCTGCTCTATAGTCCCAACCTGGTCGTTCTATACCTGGCATATTAGCTCTTATCTTTGTTCTTGTTTAATTCTTTTGCTGTGCTGGCCTGTTTGTTTGCGGAATATATGCTCGCAAGAGCAGAAAGCTGGTTGCCATATTGTGACGCTGTGGCTGACATAAACGGGCCAAAACCCTGATTATAATATTGACTATAATCTGGCTCTTGCATACTCGCTATTGTTTGTGCTTGACCTGATTTAAGCTGTGCTATCGCGGCCTGTAAATTGCTAAGGTTGCCTACGCGTTCGGCCTCTACACCAGCCTTTTGCAAACCCTGTTGCTGCATAGCAGACTGTATAAGTCCAGACGTATTGGTTCCAGACCACATACCACTACTTATTAAATTAGAAGTACCCTGTCCTATAGCCTGTTGGGTTCCTTGCTCTATCTGCCCGAACTGTGAGGTAGAAAATGCACCACCTTTGCCATAGTTAGCAGCAGCTTCTTTCAACGCACCAAGTCCTTCTCCAAAGGCGGCATTCACCTGTCCAAATCGTTGGTCAAACCTTTTAATTGCGCTACTATACAAACCACCTTGCTGTTGTGTTTGTTGGTTATACGCATCTACAAGTGCCATTATTTTACCCTTCCACTTTGTTCTATCTTGGAATCTATTTTGTCTATAGCAAAAGTTTCGTCTGCATTGTCGTTTCTTATCACTATAGCTATCGCCCCACCGCGTACCTTTTCACGAACAGAACGTAACAGATTGTTAGATGCTATGTCCTTACTAACTTTAGCTGCAACACCATTATCTATAGCCTCTATAACTTCCTGTGCTGTCTTACTAATGTGTAGCTCCACTGTTATACCGTCTGAATCGCTGTCGAGTTCTATAGAGGTTTCGTTATGCTTTATAGTACCACGCGTAACCTCTGACACAAACGGGCCTATCGTGAAGAAACTTTTTATAGCTTCCGAACCATCTGATTTACTATCATCATCGTATCTGCGTATATAACCGTCATCGCACCCTATAAGCAACGCTCTATTAACAGCGTTCTGGCTTTGATAATAATATAGAGAATGTGCCCTATGTGCTTTGTTATACGACTCTGGAAATATTTTACCACCTTCCTCAAGGACATCACCAGAGCGTAAGTCTATCCAGAAACTTGTTTCCCAGTCCCCGTCTTTTTGTGTTACAGCTATCCTTATACCATATCTGTCTTTGTCATACGCCATAGAAATATTGTCAGTATTCTTGTTGACCGCCATATCTCTAAATAATCTCGGCATACGCCCGCGTGTTATGTTGACTGGTGCTTGTGCATTTATTACTCCGGTTGGCGGGAGATAGTACACCCCATCAAACCCAAGTATGAACAGGTTTGAATTTTCGTCCCAACAATACGCAGTTGGAGAGAGCATACCTGTCTCTGTAGTAAGCTGTGTAAGTGTGCCGCCCGCTCGCGGGTCTGAACGCATAACCCACCAGGAATCCATAAGACCAAACAACAGATAGTGGTCTTGATACGGCACAAATCCAACCAGAGGGGAAGAAACGAGTCCTGCCTTAGAAGTTTGACTCGATACTGGTGTGCCTAAATCATTTTGGTTTACAAGCCAATCGCGTGGGTTGCCAGCACGGGATGAATACCACTGGTTAGGATTCATTATACTATTCAGAAATATACGTCCAAAACACAAGCAACCTGCGTTAGCCCCGCCTTCTGGCAAACCAGTTGCTATAGAATAAACGCTATATGTTGTGGTTGCGTCCGGTGTTGAACCACCAGACAAAGCTGCAAACGTAAACTTTCCGAGAGTTCCGTCGTAGTCAGTTATCGTAGCCGTCTCGTATACACCCGTACCGCCTGTAACCTTTAACACCTTGCCGTTGAAATAATCGTCTGCGTAAGTACCAGCTATATTACTGTCTGTTAAACTCGTTGAGGTTCCGCTCGCGGCTGTACCGTTAGCGTCAGATGTAGCGGCCAAACTTTCTGTCCACACACCCCAATGCGGGGGTGCTGTCACTGCTGTAGGGGTTAGCGTAGCACCACTTACGGAACCAGTTATCTCATCTACAGTGTTGAACTCTATTGTGCTTATCCTATACACAAGATGATTGGTTCCGTCCGTACCTATAAAGTAGCCTTTTGCCTCAGAGTTTTCCTGTTCTATATATTCTGTATCCTTAAATGCACCAGTTATAGTACCAGTCAGCTTAGTACGGTACATATCAAGAACGTGGTATCCGTTCACCCTTCCATCTGCAAAGAACACTTCCTGAAATGCTGGTATCATAGCGAACCAGCCGTTAGTGTCCAAGTCACCCGCTGTAAATCCGTGTGATGCACCAAGTTCTGTTAAAGATATAGCCATTTACGCACTCTCAAAATACACTTTGCCGTGCGACACGACAATTAAAACATTACGATGCCTACCACTTCCAAACGCTATCGTGTCCCCGTATTCGTTAGGATTTACCCAAGCTTCGCTGTCATACTGATAAAGTTCGTCTCCGTTATAATCAGACTTACGCTCATAAGGAAACAGCGGGCTGTGTTCAACGATAAATGACCACGTGTCGCCTGTAGTTGTTAGTTCTGTTTCAGTATCGTAGGTATCAACACGCCATTGGTACACACCGGAATATGCCAGCGTTATGGCAGAAATGTCCCACAACATATCCTCGGTTTGGCCTAAGTAAGTCCAATCTAAGTCACCTGGGACTTTTATGTATACATTATATAATAACATTATGCAGGGGCTTCCCACTGTAACACACTTAATAGTTTAGAAACGCCGCTACCATCATTTTCCGGTGTGGGGTTCTGTGCTTTGCCTGGCGGGTCAGGCAGTTTTGTAGCAGTAAAAACAGGCTGGAACCATAACTCTTTACATATATTAGCGTAGCTCTTGCTAACAGGAGAGAACGTATATCCTTCTTTAGAAGGTGTTATAGTTCCCGTAAACGGGGTAGGAATATCTGTAATGTAATGCCCGCTCGAACCCGTAACACCACCGTATCCACCAGTAATGTCTATGTTTACACCCTCTAATATATCGCCTATTATCCGCGTATCAAACTCTATTTCAGAATATAGAGTATAAAACTTTGCTGTTGGCCCGCCATCGCCAAGATAACGGGTTGCACCATCTGACCAGGGAAACGGGGACTTTATCTCTTCTATAGTTAAAATAGCCCAATCACCATACGAACTGTCACCATCCCAATCCCCTGTTGGAAATAGGTTTACGCTCGTTATACTGGCCCATTGAAAATAGGGCGGGGTTAGCACCCTATAATACCAAATCTGTCCTGGAGCGAACGCTTCAGCAGTTTTTAATTGTGCAAGACAAGTTCTTGTAGCCATCAGTAACCTTCAAAATATATCTTTCCCTCGGACACAACAATAAGCTGTTGTTTGAACCTTCCGCCACCGAGGGTATTTTGTAGACCCGTCCATATTTCGTTTTCCTCGTCCCAGGTTAAGCCAGGGTCTACGTCAGTTAGTCTTTCTTCCGGCCAATTAGCAGGTGTAATGTTTTCATCTACTAACCTAATAGGATAGGTTATATCATAAAATAGATATATTCCAGCCATTAAGCTAACACCTCGGCAACACTATAAAATTCACCAAACAATAGTTTATATCTACCTAACAAGCTTATGTCGCTAAGCCATACAGCAAGCGTCCACGTTACCTCATCACCATAGTCCAAGTCTGATGGGTTTTCGTCTGGAACTGCTAAATATAACCCTACTTTACCGTCCCATCCGTAATCTGGATTAGTAAATGAAGGAAGATACCTTGTGTTATCAAGCGTCTCTTCACGATTAGCAACAAAAGCTGCCTTATACTCATCTATTTGTGCTTCTGTCCACAGTATACGGTTGACACCGTTATACCCGCATATAGGCAATATCTTTACAGTTCTAAGACCAATGCCAGTATTACCGCCGAATTGTCCTATACCACAAGAAAACTGTTGCTCATAGCCGTCTATCGTAAACGTAACGGTATACGTTATAGCAGGGGGCCAGTCTCGATTGGCCTTCCACACGCCCCTATTTTGTATTACTACGCTCATTCTGATTTTATGTATGTAGTGTTTATGGACACCATCCGCAGCACGGGTCTACCATCTGACAATTCAGATTCACAAGCCTCTGTGACACCAGGCCGTTGTGCAACTCTTTTACGGTTTGCCTCGGTGTCGTTTGGTCTTATATTATTACAGGCAGGGGTAGTTCCTATCGGCTGCTGTCTAAAACTACCGCCTCTGAACAAACCGTTTACAGGGGGTTGAATCTCCATTATGTAGCTTCCTGGAAATCGCAATTATCCGCGTCACCAGCGTTGACATACAGTTTGGCAGCAGATGTATCCTGAAACACACAACCAGGATGATAACCGGCTTCACTGGCTGTAGGTACAGTGTTGCCATACGCCTGTAGAGCATTGTTGTTATCTGTTTTTGCTGTCACAACAACGGTAGTAGACGGGTCAGGAAACCCAAGCATACCTTCTAATTTGTGAGCAATATTACCTTCACTCATTTGTCATTCTCCATTATAAGTTACTATGTTTCTAATTCTCCCTATTACTATAGGGCCACAATTCATACTTCCAAGTTTACGAGTAGCTAAGCGTGAGTCAAGGTTGTAGGCCTGTAACAACGCCTTGCTGTTGTAGTATTCTACATATCCTGCGTTTACACCGTCAACATCTTGCTCAGCCTGTGCTAAACAAGCATATCGTATAGCTTCATCAAACTTAACACCAGCAGGATGATACTTTGTCACTGGTTCAAGTAGATACACTGTGGTGTCATCCGGTGTTGAACCACCAGACAAAGCTGCAAACGTAAGTGTAACTGTCCCCTGGTCAAAATCTGTTATTATAGCCGTTTCTCCAACACCTGTACCAGACAGCACAGTAAGTGTCCACCCATTAAAATAATCGTCAGCATATCTTGCCAGTCTACTATGTACAAGTGTTGTTGAGCTTCCGCTTTCTGCTACACCAGCTTCTATCTCGTTTTTATTAAACAAAATTTCATAGGGAAACTCTACAGTTATGTCCGCATTTGGATAAGGCCACACGAGCAGTTCAGTTTGTCGCGTTCCATAAGAGCGAGTGGCGAGCATATAGGGCGTACCCGAAGCCACAGAATTTTGTCGCTGGCCTCTTATAGTGGCCTCGTTTACCCACGCTGGAGTCACACCTTGATTAGTTTGTCTTGCAAATTTTGGGCTACCCATAACAGAACCAAAATAATCGTTAAGAAGGTAACGCCCCGAATCTGCATCTATTACTTCGGTACTTCTGCATATCCTATAGCTTGACGTGCTATCTGGAGTAGAGCCACCAGATAGACCACCAGTAAAAGTAAATACGCCAGTAGTACCATTAAAATCGGTGACAACTGCTGTTTCATCTTTCCCCGTCCCGCTGGTAATTTTTAATGTGTAGCCGTTAAAAAAGTCATCATCATAAGTATCGGCTATGTCACTATCTGTTAAACTTATAGCACTACCAGCACTTGCCGTTCCAGTGTACGACGGCACAATATTCACTGACAATATACGTTTAGTCCACTGCCATCCTGTACGCGGTGCGTCTGATATAAACATTTTTATGCCACGATTCACTATCTCTATACATTTCTGTAAATCATTAGCGTCGTTTACCGGCACAATAGCTCGCCCTTCATCGTCGTAGTCACAGAATCCAGCTTCCTCTGCCACTATGCGTACAAGCTCTGCTATTGTAATGGATGAAGTAGTCTCACTCATTTACTGTTCCTCTTTTGGTGCTTCTTTTGTCTTAAAACTATCCATATCATTTTGTATAATCATAAATGCTTCTTGGACAGTCTGATGTTCGGGGGCAGTTAATCGCATACCGTTTGGCCCGCGAACTACATCGTGTATCAACTTAAAAGCTTGTTTAGCGTCCATATTTTGTTCCCTTTTCTAAAAATGCCCTACCCCGTTTCAGAAAAAGGGGGAAACGAGGCAGGGCCATTATCCATTTACGCCTTTGCTACAATGTCTGTCACAAATGTATACGTGACTCCACGAATACTAATTTGTGCCTTGTGTATGGTAACTGAACTTGTAGTTACAATACCGCTTGTAATAGCATCACTGTCTACTACTTCTGCTGTCTCAGATTCCAGCAAGAGTATCTCAGAGGCCAAACCAGCAGCCTCAGACTCAAGAAGTAAAAGTTGCGAGTCTACTGCTGCAACCTCGGATTCTACAAGCAGAAGTTGCGAGTCCACCACGTCAACTTCACTTTGGGCCTGTGCAGCTTCGCTTTCAACCAGTAACAATTGAGAATCGAGGGCAACTACAGCGGTACTAACTGCTGTTCCAACGCCAGCGGTTATGGCCTCACTGTTTGCCTGTATCTGGCTTGACTCAGCTACCAGAGCTTCGCTTACAAGGTCGAGTTCGCTCTCGGCTGCGGCTATATTAGCACTGTTGGTTGCAGTCTCGGACTCTAATAGCAAAATCTGTGAAGCATTATCTGCGGCTTCACTTTCGATTAGCAAAAGTTGAGAATCTAAGTCCGCGATTTCTGATTCAGCTAATAACAACTGTGAATCCACTGCAACAACGGCCTCGGATACCAAATCTAACTCGGACTCGGCAGCGGTTAGCTCGGACTCTATACCAACCTGGTTGAGGTCTACGCCAAACAAACGTGCTAAAACTGTACCGTTTGTCACGCTTCTGTCTACTGTTTGTGCAGCTAAAGCTACTGTGTAACTGTCACTTGCAGCACCGAGGGCAAAGACACCATTCTGCGGTGCGAGATACGTAGCGTTAATCGTACAGCTTTCTTCCGTCCATACGAGTACGCCCTGTCCCCTACGATTAGGAACATAAATCTCTACAACTTTAGTTTCTCCATTAGCTACTATTTCTCCGTCGTAACCTTCTGTCAATACGCCAGCAAAATAGAGCAAATTAGCAGTTGCAGGACGTTCAACACGCCATATCCTGTACAAGCTCGCATCACTGGCTGTACCATAGTCCTGGTCGTAGCAAAAAGCATAGCCCTGATGTAACGTTACGCTTGAACCAGTACCGTTGTAAAACTCTACTTTCTTTTTTTCGGTCTTTTCAGACCGATTCTTATAAGTTACTTGACTCATTTAATTCTCCTGCGGGTTTACCGCATTAGCCTTTGCGGGGGTCGTGCCCCCGCTCGGCGTTATTAAAATTATTCACCAGGTATTGCCTTATGCAACACGAAACCGGCTCTACGTTTACTCTTTACCAGGTTGTTGTGACGACCATCAAGGAACACTGTAAACACAGTATGCTGTGTACGGTCGTTCATAGCCTCAGTCTCTTCCATCCAGCCATCAGCCAGAACAACAGGAATAAACTGGCTAAAATCAACACAGTATAACGGCGAATATGTTTCACCATTAAGCTGCGGAATCGGCACTACAGGAAGTCTGTTAATAGTAACAAGACCGCTATCGTCTACTCGTATATTACCAAGCAGTTCTTTACCTGTAATCCTGTCGTCACGTTTATCAGCTAAATCAGCCAGTGACACGGCTTCTTCAAAACCGCAATACCAGCGTTTAGCACCAGGATGCTTTCCTGACGGGTCGTTCAAAATCAGCGGAGCTTTGAACTGTGTATAGATAAACGCTTTACGAGCTTTCTTAAGCAGGTCATTGTTGAACGCGGTGTAAATATCTGCGTGGTTTCTCCAACGCTCCTCGGTATTTCCATCAATACCCGCACAAATAGTTCCGGTGGTTCCATCCTGATAACGAATAGTATATCCGTTAAATCCTGCCGTAGTAGCTCCTGCGTTCAACATATTGATGTAATACGGAACGCCATAAGGATACAACGCATCCGTTGCGTTAGTGGGGGTTTTCCAAAATCGCTCTTCGATGAGGTCGGCCAATGCCCACAAACCGTCTATACGTCTTTCCTTCATCAGCTTAATAAAACCTTCAGGGTCAGCTTTATTAGCTAAAATTTCGTGCCTATCCCACGAATAGTTTGTACCCAGGGTTGTCCAGGGCACAGTAATCGTGTGCATAGTATCGCCGACTGCTGGCTCGTCAGTATCATAAGGCTGACGATACCTTGCGTTACCCGTGTGGTTGAGCATAACTTTACGCTCAATATGTTTACCACCGTCGATAACCATACGCTCTTTTTGATAAATACGACAAGCCTCGTAGTCCTGATTTGTCCACTCTACCTCAAATTCGTTCTTAGGAAGATTGGGCAGCGTCAGTGTTATGAGGTCAGCCAATTGACTATTCGGTACTGCCATAATATTCTACCTCTTTTCTTGTTAATTTCCAAACGTAGCTTTTAAGGCTTCTCCTACCATACTCACAAGTTCAGTTTCGTTCTTAGGTTTGTCACCATCGCCGCTTGCTTTAGAACTTCCCCTGGGTTTAATAGTTAAGCCTTTTTCTCTATTTACTACTTTACTTTTAATCCTATTTACTACTATTCTGTCTCTTACTTTGTCGGTAATAGACAAATGGGCGAGGGTCAAGGCTTCGGCCACACCCATTTTACGCCCCTGCAACATCGCTCCAGACGCTATAGCATCAGCTAACTCGGCTACAGCTAAACGATTTGCGTGTTCTCCTGGCATCAACGAATCCTGCCACTGTTTGCCTTTAGGTACTGAGCCATAAAATTCTTTATACGGCTCTATTTCTTTTGACGTAAAGAAAGCGTCAATCTCAGTCATAACAGCAGCAACATCGTCCTTAGCTTCAACAGCGGGCCGTGACTCAATTTGTTTGAGCCTCGCGTCGTAACTCTTTATAGCAGCGTCTTGAGTCTTTAATATGCCAACAATAGGGTCATCAGCATACTCATCCTCAATCTTTTTAAGCTGCTCAGGAGTAAGACCAACTGACGTTGACTTAGTATCTGTAGCTACTTTGACTGGTTCTTCCGAGCTTTTCTTAGCCGCTCGTCCGGCTTGCGAGAAAACTTCAGAGATTCTTAACGTACTCTGGTATATGTTACCAAACGTTTTTAAAGCTTTGCCAGGTTCGGCCTCGAAAAATTCTTTAACGTCTTTTTCTGTCCATCCCTGATGAACCGCTGCCCTTACATACGCTTCTGGTAACTCTACTTCTCCTGTTTTCTCTTTATCGTCAGCATCTACGGTTTCACCTGCTGGTTTCTGATGGGGGTCAGCTACAGTAGTATCCTTAGAATCAACGGATGCATCTTTGTCATCATCCGGTTTAGACTCTTTATCTAAACCAGAATCATCGTCATCGTCGGATGTATCCTGTTCTGAGTCCACTACTTCGTCTGGCTCATCGTCATCCAGGGTAGGTTTAGCCCCAAATGTTTTCTCCATAGCCTCTTGGGCTAATTTTATTTCATCCTTTGTTACTTCTACGTTAGCTTTTTGTTCATCACGTTCTGCATACTCTCGTTCTTTTTCTTGAATCTCTGCCATACTTTACCCTTTCGTAAGTGGCCTCTAATGTTTAGAGGGGTCAGTTACTTAACTTTAACCCTTTTCCCCTTTGCTCTTATTTTCTGCGGTAGTTTAACACAACCACAATCGTTTAAGTACTTATCGTGTTGCTTGACACTTTCAAAAACTGGTCTATACTCATTGTCCAATTTTACGTCTGGAAATAATTTTCTATGCTCAGTAGCTTGGTCTGGATGTATAGCCATACTATCACTATGTATGGGATGCAGATATATCTTGTCTCCTACGTTAAAGGATTTTCTTGGAACAAAACCAGCAGACAAATCTCCGCCACAAAACATACAATTAGCTGTGTACACCATAGTAACGCCAGACCAATCGTAGTCTATGTCGAGTTCTACCTCGAACTCATTACCGCAGTCTCTACAATGAAACTTGTGCATTATTTACCCTTTTTACCAAATACTTTAGCCATTTGTTTAGCAGTTTGGGCCACAAGTGCAGAGCTATTATGAAATTCTATGTCTTTAATAGCAAAGTCATAGCTCACGTGATTCTTTTTTGTAGAATTATCTTCTCTATATCCTGTAAACTTTAGGGTAGCTGTAACTTCCACGTCCTTACCTATATCCTTTTTTGAGACAGGAAGTTCAACGTCGCTAAGATAGAGACTCGGATATTCGGGGCCAGATACAGAGTCTATTTTGTTCTTGCTTTTAGGGTACTTTAGGTTTATCTTACTCATTATTTGCCGCCTCTTAATCGTTTCATCATTTCATCGTCTATACCAGCGTTCTTCAACGCACTCTCTGTTTGCGTTGTACGCTTTGTCTTTGGTTTTTCAGGCTCATTAGCAGCCTTTTCTTTTTTGGCCTTAGCTTTATTAGCTGCTTTCATTTCTGCGGCACGCTCTTTAGAGATATATGTTTTCTCGCCTTTTAACAGTTCTTTAACTCCGCGTGTCAGTTTGTCTCCCCACGTCTCTTTCTTATTTTTTTTCTTCATAATAGTAGCAACCTCAGCGTTTTTTCTATTACTTTCTTTTAACGATTTTTCTACATCGGTCATACTTTTATTTTGTAGAGCCTTGTCCACGTCTCTATGTTTAACACCCATATTAAACCCCTGTCTTATTCGGTAATTTAGACTGTGCTATTCCGCCGCGTTCCTGTCTATCACTATTAACTTGTTGAGTTGCTGACTGTGTTTTTCCGACAGTACCAGGTTGACCGTTCTGCAATTGGCCTTCAACTGCACCCTTGCCCTGTGGCTGCGGCCCCATAAGCATCTGAAGTTCTATCTTTTTAGCATATTCAGGGTCGTTAAACCAGTCTGTAATCTCATCTAAAATTTCCATTTCGTCAGCTATTTGTAACGCTGCTGTCGGGATATTAAACGGTACACCCATTTGCATACACACTTGTGCTGATGTAGCAAGTCCAGGCAGTATCTTTATGCTAAATTCCTTTATACGCTCTGCCCTAATCGTAGGGTCAAGCCTTGTAAGCGACTTCGGCTTAATCCTAAAGAAATAATTTATAAAATCGCCTTCTACCTGCTCAGGCGTTAATACAACCTGCAAATCTTCCCCACCAGGCAATCGTTTCGTAAGCGGAAGCTCTATTAGCGGGTCATTGTGGATAAAGAACGCTTCCTTTTTTGAAATATCAGATGCACAGTCATACACCATATCTCGCATATCAGACAACCTTATTGTAGAATTTGTCTGGTTTATATCTGACTGTGTAGCTGAATTAGCGTCAGTTAATCCTGCCAACTGGTCTGGATTTCCAGCCATATCGTTAAACCAGGTACGCAACTGACCGGTTACTTCTGTATTTTTATTATTCTGCCCGCCAAAAGAAAATGTTTGTACTTTAGAAGGGTCAGTCATTGCGATAGCATCACCGTCTTGCGATTCAAGCAAATCCTGTGCCTCGTCTGCATTAGCAGGGTCGTAACCTATAACGTCTCTTTGGCGACACGCCTGGTCAAGCACCTTCTTAAATACTTTGTTAGCCATAACATGTAGGTCGTTCCATATTCCCACAGGGGCAATAGGGAACGGATTTCCAGGTACAGGCGGTGTAACAGATAAAAAGGTATACGGCCCATCATCGGGGCCATAATAATCTTGTATCTTTATAAACTCGTCTGAAGTAAACTCAACAGGGTCAGGTATAAGGAACACAGCACCAGCATCAGGAACATAAACTTCTATCGCGTTTACCATATCGTTAAGGTCGTACACAGACGACCTGTCGCGTATGCTCTGTGTTATATCCTCGGTCTTGTCGCCGTGTTTAGTTGATGCTGCGGGTAACTTAACCACAAGGTCGTGGTTGCAATATTTATCATTTAGTAATATGCTACGTGGTATTCGTACCCTGTTGGCATAAAAACTTGATTCATATATATCGTTGCATACCGCGTCTATAGCAAAATCATCCAGGTCTACGTGGGATGTATATATTTGGCCTGGGTCTACGTTAACATCTTCAATATTCAATAAGGTAGTAGACGCACATATACCGGTTTTAAATATGGTCAGCCCGAAGAAACAATCAACTATACCCTTACGCAACGTGTTTTTAAAATTCGTTTTCTCATGGGTATAATCGAGAGCAAGGCCGAGTATCTCGGCGTATTGTTTATATGGTGCTATGTTAGTAGTCACTTTACTGATGCCGTGACGCATAACAAGATTAGGGACAAACAAGGATATAGCGTTGAATATTAAATTTAGGGGTTCATCGCCAACGATACCGTAATGCTCTCGATAATATTTACCAACATACTGTTTGATAAACATAGCACGAGCCTTACGGAATCGTTTTACGCGGTTAAAACCGTATTCAATGCTTCTTTGTGCGTTTCTTGCTGTTATTTCTTTTGCCATCGTCTACCTAAAGTCGAAACCTACGTGTTTAAACTTTCTCTTTTTTCTTGCCATTTCAAGTCTGTATTCTGGATTTTTCCAGTTAGCTTCCGGCCCCTCGTGTTTAACCTTCATCACCTTAACGTTATCCAGTGTAAGGGCATCCGCTATTACCCTGTCTCCGTGAGTCTTTTTTGCTGATGCACTTTCTTCGACAAGGCTCGCGGGGCCAATACCGCCACTATCGTAATAGATGTATAGTTTAGCTTCTTCAAGTGCTTCTATTGACGGGTTTATATACCCGCCGTGTGCGAGAATCCTGTCATAATTATCGAGTAAGATACGCTTGGCATCTGGAGACGACTGCCAACCATATTTATTAGTCTCGCTCTCTACAGATTTTCCAACGGTTACAGTTTTATAATAATAAGGATACCTAAATCTTATTACTATATCTTTGCCAAACGACCATCCAGGGCCGTTCTTCTCCCATTTTAAAAATGGCAACCGCCTACCACCTACCCATATTGCCAGGGCACACACTATTCTCGCCATATCATAAGGCTCATAGTTAGCGTCGGCCCATTCCATCACCTTGTTGCCAGTTTCTATGCACCTTACCGACACTACAGAATTAGAAGCCCCTTGCCCTTTAGATATATCTATCCCAAATATGTACGTCTTAGTTTGGTCTGGTCTAAGCCCATTCAAGGGACACCACAATTTAAGACTGCCAGAGGCACTTCTTTTTGCTATAACCTTAGACACATCTGCTTTGCGTATAATGTTAGGAATAGCCTCGTCAGCAATATCCTTCTTAAACGAGATGTTAAACCTCATTCTTGGTTCTCTTCCGAATATGGCTATGTGCTTTTCGATATTAGACGGTACAAAAAACAAAGAACCGGACTTAATATCTTCCATATCAATTTCTTGTGCCATTTCTTGTGGCGACCGGCGTGCTACCTGTCTGTCATACCAGGGTGACCTTATTTTGTATACCTTTGTAACTTCGTCCTGTGCTACATAGCGTCCAGCACCTTTTTCTGGATGCTCCCACCAGGGTAGAACTACTACTTTTATCTGTCGAGAGCTTAGCCACTTAGCATATTCAGTACCAGGGCCAGCGGGCGTTGAGTTCACCCAACGACAGTTAGATACATCAGCGGTAGCCGACCGCATAGCTTGACCGTTTTCTACTTTAGCAAACTCGTCAAGAAGAATTATAAATCGGTCATCACCTGTACCGGCGTGTTTATTGGTTGACTCTCCGTCTATACACGAACTGGTTAGTTCATTAAACAGGTGCATCGCGGTTCTGTTACCACTGCGAGTTCCAGGCAAACAATTCGGGGGCCGCATCCAATCTTCCAGCCACTTGTTTATATAATCGTGGCGTTGAAACAATGCTTTCATATTTCCGGCTTTGTCTACCAAATCTTCCACACGAGACATTTCTAATATGCGCCGAGATTGTTTCGAGAACAACCAGAACCAGTGTATCAGAGCAAGACAACACCAAGACGCACCCATCTGTCTTGATTTGCGAATACCCAAATCATATTGTTCAATGGCTGACCTATAGAGTTGGTCAAGAGCATCGTCTTGAACGTCCCACGTTATCATAGGAACATCAGAATACTCTACAAGTTTAGCTTCACCTGTGTCCGCGTCAATATCTTTCTGGTGATATGTCCACACAAACGCGTTTATCCAGAATAGATACGACTCGGCACTTGCTGCCATCAGTTCATTTCTGAACCCCAAATCTTCTTTGGCACGTTTAAGCAGACCAGCTCGCCACGTTATATTCTCTTGCTCGTCTTTAGGTATAAGAATACCTGTTTGTGGGTCTTTCACATACCTATCCCTACGCGGAAAAGGTTCTTTAAGTTGTGGCCGTATAGAAAAATCCATTATTAAGTTTCTAAAGAGCTATCACTAAGCATACTGTTAATCCGGTCAACACCGGCTTTAGTAACTTTATCGCTTACTGTCGGTCTACCAGACTCGTCACCTGTCACAGCATTAGCTTTTCCTTCCATCCTGTCATATACCAACGTTATATAAGTAGGATTGGGATTAAACTTAACATCACGCTCTACAAGTTGCCCGCCTATTTTTTCTTGTACTTTTTCAGTATACCCAAGTGCGTGTTTCCATATTGTCCTGGCTAAAGCCTCAGCTTTTGTAGCCATTCTGTCACCTTTTTCAGGGTCAGCTATAAGTTCAGTCTCTTCGAGAGCTATCTTGTATATATACTGTGACAGTAGTCTACCGGCACGTACCTTAGCTCCGTGTGATGTATTTTCGTTAATAGGCATAAACAGTCCGAGCTAAAAATTTACGTATAGTTTCTATAGGTATAATCATAGACAGACCGGCCCCATTACCGCCCACCAGTATGCCTATTAGTTGTCCGTTCTCATCCGCTACAGGGCCACCAGAGTTACCAGGCCACACTGACACATCGCCTATGATTAACGGCAACTGTCCGAATATGTCTATTGTTACACCAGTGTTCGATACTGTGCCAATTGTTACCGTGTATGCGAGTTGTTCACCATACGGGCATCCGCATATATAAATAGGGCTTCCCACACAATAGTCAAACTCGGACAGTTTAAACGCTGTCTGATTAACATCGCCTACATAGATAACCCCAACATCTGCGTTTTCACAAACTTTATAAGCGTCGCTGTACACGCTTGTCCCGTCTCTAAAGTATATATTTAATCCATTAGAATCTTCGAGAACGTGCTTTGCAGTAAGTACCTTCCCATCACCTATGTAAACTCCTGAACCACTCCAGTCACCAGCGTCTATGTAGCAGGTAGACGATTGAAGCCTGTCAACTATAGCGTATACAGACAAATCAGCGGGGTATATAAATACAGGTTGCTGCTGTTCTATAACAGGAACCCGTAAGGACATACCCGCATATAACGTAACACAGGCTATCGCTGCTACAACCAACCAGTCTATAAGCTTATCGTGTACGAAGCTTTTTAAGTTTTTCCAACATTTCATAAAAAACCATCCTACAGTCGTTACACATATCTACTTGACCTATTTGCTCACCGTTTTGACGCATCGAAGCTAAGCAAATACCCGTTTGAGCGTCGTGACCTCGCCCGCATATATCGCATTTTAGTAATACTTTTAAAACAGCCATTAGGTATTGTCCAAAATTATCCCGTAACCCTTGCACTCTGACTTTTCTGAACTGAAATACACGACTCTTGTAGGGTCAGAATCGTCCACTTCGGGTATCGTGAGTTTTAGTCTGCCATTCGCGGGTATGATAAATTCTTTATTAGCCTCACTAAGTGTCGGCCCACTCACACCCATAAACAGCGGCCCTTCACCATTGCACGTAACACAGTACGTATCCCCGCACGACAATGCTACGCTGTACTCCGTCGCTGCTTCACTGGCGTGGAACGTTTTACCGCTACCAAGAACAGGGTACGCTGATTCAGGTACGCTTACTTCAAAGCCTTTATTGTCAAACATTATTTTAGCCCCAATATACTTGACTGTTGTATGATTATATGTTCACTGTCCACTTCAACCACGCCTATGTGACTTGAGAACATAACTACGTCGCCTATTTTAACAAGCAAATCAGTCTTTGTGACTATGCCATCGTTTACCACTCGACCGTCGCCTATAGCCTCTACGACTGCACTCATCAGTTTCATCTTTTTAGACTGACCCGGCAGTATAATCCCACCAGCGGTAACTTCGTCCGCGTTTTCTTTCAGGACTCTGACAAGCACGTTCTGTCCAAATAACTGTTTCATTAGTTCCCCCTTAACTCGTTACACCACCTACAGATACGTTACCGTTCGTAAGCAGTCGTATATTCCGCGTCCGGCCCAAGTCAGTGATATACACACTCATAACATCTATGCCCCAACCGCGAGCGTCCTCGCGTATACCTTTAAGCACGGTTTCCTCTATATCACGGACGTTCCTGCACGTCTCGTAATCCCTCTCGTTGATATATCGAGTGATTATACCCATCGCAAGCGTCTGAAGGGTCTGGTCGTAGTCCTGCACTCGCAGAATAGCCCACTCTGCGTTCTTGACGCGGTACTTTATGGCCCCCGACACTGCCAGGTCTGTGCCGTCCCGTGTCGCGACACTCTGACAACGCACATCTTTTATCTGCTGCACTACGATTACTGACTGCATTTCCTGTATAAGGGGCCAATAAACGTATATTCCTGGGTTTAGAGACCTAACACGCTTACCACAAGTAGTTCTTACGCCGCCCTCATTGGGCTGAACAAGCCATACTCGCGGCACAAAGGCCAAGATTTTATCCAGAAATTGTGTTAGCCAGTCCATTTATTCCAATTTTCTTCCGGTTATTGGATTACTACGACTTTTTACGGCCCTCTATAATAAGGGTAGTTTACGGATTCTGTATAAAATAAATATATGCATAACTCCTTTGTATGTAATGGGTTAGGCTATGTAGAAATAATTATATTAATTATAACTATTTTGCATAGACCCTAAAAATATGTGACGATTTTTGCTATGAAGGGGTGGCGGGGAGTCCCATAACCTAAAAGTAAAGGGTCACACCCCCTACCTTCCAAAAAGCGGACGCAAATGTTGTATCTATCTGTTAGGTAAAGAGTTAATGCAATTGGACACTTGGTTTGCTGAACTTTTGCATCAACTGTCTACGATGATGGTAGACACTGTAAGTCATTGTGGTTGCTGGGGATACCACGATAATCAGGCCTAAACTGTCTATGATGATACCTGCACCGTAGACACGGTAACTATCTGCTCATAAAAGGACTTATCTCATTTTAGCCGTTTTTCGTCTATCAAAATTCCTATTTGTAACTCATATAATTATTTCATTATATTTATACTATAAGTTTTACTTATATATACCTCTACATATTCTCTATCGCATAGGTTATCCCCCAGTGACATACTGTTTACACTATATTATACACTTAACTCATTATCTCATAAAGGTTTACTGCGTCTACCATACTGCCATTTATCATAGACAGCAAAACAGCGATTATTGCTCTAACCTCTTACCTGCCAATACTTTACCGCGTCTACCGTCACCATAGACAATCATAGACAGCCGTAGACAGTAGATACACAGTCCTATAAAGGTAATATAAGAAAACTTTAACCAAAATCAACAATTTACTAATTATGTACTTGACATTAGCCGATATGACTGTATACTTATGGTAGAGAACAAGTTAACAATGACTAAAATGATTAAAGGGTGACAAAATGATTATAGCAAAAGTATTAGGTGTTGAAGTAGTTTGGTATAAGCTAACAAGCGAATGGGGTTTGCACCTATATAAAAGCGGGGGTATAAACCTCGGACATTTGGCGATTGAATGGGGTAATGAGTATTAAAGGGTAATATCGTGTTAGGTGAAGGTTTACAATTTAGTGATGCAGGACGCGGGCAGAGCAAATACCCGTTTGAACGCAACGATTGTACCGTTCGAGCCTATGCCTTAGCCGCTGGCCTTAGCTATGACGATGCCCACAATTTATTCCAGAGCTTTGGCCGTAAATCCGGTGGACGGTGTTCCTTCGAGAGTTTTATGCAAGCACGCGAACCCGACATTAAGCCTGAACAATTTTGTAGGCCGCGACCACGTGTAAAAACGCTATTGAAAAAGCGTATATTGAAAAACGCTGTTATTCGTATAAGCGGACACGTTTTTTGTGTTAAGAATAACATAATTCTGGATACTTGTGATTGTAGGAACTGTGTTGTTTTGCAGGTTTGGGAATTTAATTAAAGTAATACTTGACAAGCCATAAAAATAGTGTATACTATACAGGGTGAAACAATGAGAATGAACTTATTACAATACGAACGCAAAGCAATATGGGCCAAAGTGAAAGCCCACAATGAAACAATCTGGCAAGGCGTAAAGGAGTACTATATGTACTGGCAAGCACTGCACGAAAGACATTGGCCGGAGTTTAGACGATTGTTAGTGCTAACATTTTGGGTTTATGTGGCGATGTTATAGAAGGGGACTGATTATGCACGCCGAAATATGTATAGCCTGTTATATCGTGTTTGTCCTGATATTAGCATATCACAATTTATGAAGGAATAAAATATGAAAAATATACTCGTGCAGTATCAAGGCGGTGGATATTCCGGCTGTGTTTGGGAATGGAACTTCGCATATTTTGATAACGACGGAAAATTTTACGATGTATATAGCAGCGGTAGTATGGGCTGTGAAACGGCTGAACAATTAAAGTCTTGTACTGGTAAAAAGTATCGTATAAGAATGACAGGGAAAAACGCGTTTAGAAAAATCTGCAAGGAACTTCATATACACTTAGCGATAATGCTGGTTAACTGGTTTACAGAGAATTATCCTGAATTACAACCACACTTTATTTGCGAAGATTGTAACTGTGAAAGCAGTTATTCGATAGGTGAAGGTTTTGGTTTTGGTTTTGACGAACATCTCTTATGCGAACAATGTAATTTTGAGCATTACTGTTCGTATTGTGGGGGCTATGAAGAAAAACTTTTGCACACCGTCGGCGATATTCTGAAAATATGGGACGTGCCTGTTAAAATTGCACAATCTATACAGGATAGTTACGGGCCTATGTGCTATTTTTGTGCAGAAGAACTTTTGACACGCGAAATAGACGAAGCAATAGAAGCGACAAAAGCATAAGCGAATTTGTGAGACGGAGCATAACGTATGCAGGCGTTTATAGAGCAAGACGGTACTGTTAAGACGTTCACTATTCCGCACTACGTCTATACGAAATACTTTTATAAACAAACGCTGGCTAAGGCCATAAAAGATAAAGTGCGGGTTTTGTCCTATGCCGATACTATATGTTTTGAACAGGTGAAACGTCCGAATAGCAAGCAAATATCCAGTATGAACGAATTACTGAAAGATAGCCAATACTATCGTATGGTCACGGCGTTTGAACGTAGGGAGCAAGAACGAACAGGGTATCGACCAATTAGAAGGGTAAAAATATCTTGAATAATTTTTAAAATTTTACTTGCATACTGCGATTTTTAGTATATACTTATAGTAGATGAGGGCTAAAATATGGACGAATTGGACAAACAGGCAGAACGAGAAGGCAAGGCAATACGAACAATGCAAGGGTATACAAAGCCTAAGCGTAAACGTAAAATAGTAAACGGTCACGTTGAATTACGGAGATAAACGATGTGCTGAAATAAACCGAGCGTTAGGTATGGTCATTGCAAGTGATGTTAGGAAACAAGAGAAAGGGTAAAAGATGAGAGTAAACGGTTATGAGATAAAGGCAGGTGCAGACTTGCGACGTGCAGACCTGCAAGGCGCAGACCTGCAAGGCGCAGACCTGCAAGGTGCAAACCTGCAAGGTGCAGACCTGCAAGGCGCAAAACTGCAAGATGCAAACCTGCGACGTGCAGACCTGCGACGTGCAGACCTGCGACGTGCAGACCTGCAAGGTGCAAACCTGCAAGGTGCAGACCTGCAAGGCGCAAAACTGCAAGATGCAAACCTGCGACGTGCAGACCTTGACTTTTCGTGCTGGCCGTTGTGGTGCGGTAGTTTAGACGTTGAACTTGATATTAGACAAAAAAGACAATTGTTGTACCATTTGTTATCGGTAGCTCCGGA
>Ga0265293_10001687_pt1 | contig 47159 bp, 41 predicted proteins | sample Munlanlewell138R_FD_192505 | JGI IMG/M metagenome (GOLD analysis project Ga0265293, IMG submission 192505) | Leachate microbial communities from a municipal landfill in Southern Ontario, Canada - Leachate well 138R | ecosystem: Engineered > Solid waste > Landfill > Unclassified | place: Canada... | reverse complement strand
ATATCGGGTTTTGGAGCATTTTTGCTGGCTTCTCAGTTGGGTTAAGCATAGCGGCTATTCTTTATTTCAGAAGGTTTAGACTTAAAATTAATAGTTTCAAAAAAGAGATTGAGACTATAAAGGAATAGTTGAGGATTTGAAACAAATCAAATAAATTACTATCTTTGCATTTCGCAGCAATATTTTATTGATATGGTAAATGAATTAAAAGAAAAGGTTTTAAGAGGTGAGGATATTAGTATAGATGAGGCTTTATACCTTGGCTCTAAAGCTGATATAAACGAATTATTCGAGGCTTCTCATATTATTACCGAGAAAATGGCCTCAAAAACCTTCGATATGTGTTCAATTATCAATGCAAAGAGCGGTCGTTGCAGTGAAAATTGTGCTTGGTGTGCTCAAAGCTCTCATTACAAAACTCAGGCAGAGGTTTATGATTTGTTAGATAGGGAAACTTGTTTGAAATCGGCACTATATAACCAAAAACAAGGGGTTAAACGTTTTTCTTTAGTAACCAGCGGGAGAAAACCTAATAAAAAAGAAATAGAAGAATTGTGTGAGATTACAAAGTACCTAAAAAGCAGAACCCAATTAAAGCTTTGTGCTTCACTTGGATTAATTGGAGAGATTGGACTTAGGGAATTATATAAAAATGGCATAGTAAGATACCACTGCAATTTAGAAACATCTCCTTCTCACTTCCCTTTTCTTTGTTCTACTCATACAATTGAACAGAAGATTAATACTTTAAAGGCTGCAAGAAAGGTTGGAATGGATATTTGCTGTGGAGGGATTATAGGAATGGGAGAGGATTTAAAACAAAGAATTGAATTTGCTTTTACTCTTAAGAGTTTGGAGGTTGGTTCTATTCCAATAAATCTACTTCAACCAATAAAAGGCACTCCGCTTGAAAACCAACAAATACTAACTGAAGAAGAAGTCCTAAGAACCATTGCCCTGTTTAGATTTATCAACCCAAAAGCATATCTACGCTTTGCAGGAGGCAGGGCTCAGCTAAGCAAGGAAGCCATGGAGAAGTCTTTATACATTGGCATCAACTCAGCCATAGTAGGAGATATGCTAACAACCCTCGGCTGCGACGTATCCGAAGACAAAAAAATGATAAAAAACTCGGGATATAGTCTTTAATTATCAGTAAATAATAAATCTATTATGCTTATTAAAATAAAACTTATCCTCTTTCTATGCTTTTCTATCTTCTTTTCAAACTCTTTCGCCCAAACTTCTTGGGAAAAAGATGTAGTTTCAAATATTCAAAAAAAGGAAAATGTATTAGTGAATGTTGAATCTTCATTCTTTACTAAGGGATTTAAAGCTAAGCAAAATGATGGTAGATTTAAAATGATTGATACTATTATTATTATTAAATCTAATTCTGATTTATTTATAAAGGGGAAAGGGAAGAATAAGAGATTAATTTATAAAGAAAGCAAAAGTGCTATTAATGATTTTTCTTGTGTCTTAGGAATAGACTCCCTTACTAATCCAACCTATTTATACGATACAATAATTAACAAAAAGAAATACTCAGTTTTTACATATACCAAAGATCTCGTAAAAGAATATGAAGAGTATATTGAAAATACTGGTATGCATATTTTTGGTTATTTCCCTATAAATTACAAAACCAGTTTTTATGTAAATAAGAAAACTAAATTAGTTGATTTAATTATAAAGGAAGCCACTAATTTTTCTACTGAAATGTTAGGCAATGAGATAAAAATTGAATATAGATTTAATTACTCCTTCCCGAATAAAAAAGCATCACAAAAATATATTAGCAAATTAGATTTAAGTGATAAAGAGGATTATTCTCAGGATTCATTATTTGAAAATTCTATGATAAATTGGTTAGATGATTTTGGCAGGGTAACGGATAAGTCCTTAAATCTTCCTTATAAGGATTTTGAAGGCAAAACAATTAAATTAAGGGATATTGAGGGTTGGATTATGATTGACTCTTGGTCTGCGTTTTGCATGGGTGATGCTACTTTAATGGCAGAAATTCAACAAAGAAAATCTGAATTAAAAGATTTGGGGATTAATGTTATTTCTTTAAATATTAAAGACCTTCCTTCGGAGTATTTAAAATCAATTTTCCATATATACGAATTAGATTTTGAAGACATTTATTTTGCTAAAGAAGAAGAACTATTCTCCCAAATCTTCCCTTCTCTAATACTTATCAACCCTAAGAGGGAGATAGTCTATAAAAAGATATATGAAATAGATTTAGATGAAGTATTACAAGATGTAAAAGGCATTATCATTAAACAGTAAACAAAAATCTTTAATCCCAGAATTGAATAAAAGAAAATGGAATCAAATTCCAGCGAAATAGAATCAAAAGCTATTTATCTTAACAGAAATGTTAATTAAGAATGGGTTAAGTATTGTGAATTGTTGTTTTAAACCAGAGGGAATATACTAATGATTGATGAATGAGAAATCATTATTGATAGATAAAAAGAATTTACTTAATAAAAAAAGGAGGCTTTTGACCTCCCTTTTTGTTGTTTATGTATTGCTGTATATTAATCAAGAAGTTATATATGCTAAAACGGCAGATTAATTGTGTATGATTTTTTGGGCTTAAAATTAAATAAACCTCTCTTAAGATGAAAAACTGCATTTAAACCAAAATAGTTGCCAGATAGATAGTATTTTCCATAGGTTCTTTTAGACACAAAAAGGTTGTCAAATAGATATTCCCCCTCTACTATGTTTTGGAAACTATAATTATACACAAGATTTACCTTTATCAAAGACCATTTCGTAAGAAAGTTTAAACCCGCTCCAAAAACAAAACTACCATAAATCCCATTTTGTTTTATATTTTCCATTCTTAATCCAAATACAGTTCTTGCTATTGTATCGTCAATCATATTTATTTGATGATCTCCCCCCACTCCTATTCTATAATATTTAACTTTAATTCCTGTTCTTAATTCTAAAAATACATTATCCGAAATTCGTTCTTTAAACGTGACAAAAACAGGAATTGAAGGAGAAATCCATGCGTATCCCGATGATCTTATTGTCATCCCATCTGACCATGTATCTGATATGTCCTTTGCATCAAAACTAACCTTAAAATTAGCTAAAGGTTCAAGCACATATATCAATCCAGTACTTACAGACCATCTATTTTTAGGGAATAAATCATATTCAAAGCCAAAACTAAAACTGGGGATAGGTAGATTCTTAAAGGTTAAATCTCCATACTCTGGTTCTAATCTGGCTTTATTATATAAATCTCCTCCAATTAATAATCCAAATCTTGAATACTTCCCAAGCTCTTCAAATTGTTTTGTTTGTGCATTTAATGTATAAAAAAGTAAAATTAACAGGCAGAGAATATATATCTTTTTTCTTACCATATTAGATTCTGATATACATTTTGACTTTCAACCTCAAAATAACCATAGGTTGGATTATTTCTATTGCAATTATAAAAATATACATCATCTGGATCATTATCCCATTTTGTAACAAAACAATTCAAATTGCTTCCTTTTTTATCCCTATCTGTACCTCCCGCTGTTCCTATTTGTCCACAAAAACCATCATAATATCTAGTATAATTCCTACAAAATAAAGCAGTTCTATGTCTCCACCAAATCCCATATTTCTTCTTATATGTTGTCAATTCTACATTGGATGTTACTTTCCATGAATAATTGTGAAAATGAACATGCTTTAAACCTTTTCTATTACTCCAAGTAAAATATTCTTCTTTATTTTTCCACCATTTACAATCTTCTTCACTTTCAGAGTTATTCTTCCTTTTAACCTTGATAAATTCACTCTCACTTATTTCATATTTATGATCTTTTACATACTTTAAAAGTTCAAAATCTCCATTTGTTATTTCTATTAATCCTAAGGTATCAAAGATAAAAATTGATTCTCCAATTTTTACTTCTCCATATTTATTAAATAAGGTCATTTCATATTTTGTAAATGGATATAAACTCTTTGGGTGTACTAACTCATCATTATCTTCAACCGACATCCATTCTCTCTCCAAAATATCATAACTTTTTCTTAATGACATTTCGAATGAAACTTCGTTTTCAAAATCTATAAGAGGATGATTATCATCATATGTGCCATTTTCTATCAAAAGATCAAATTCTTCTTCTGACAAATCTCCATAATTATCATCAATATAATCCTCATATTCCATTGCTTTTGCATCTAAGTAACTCAAAGTGAGATCAAAATCAATTGTAGAGGCAAATTCAAGAATTTCACATTCTTGACCATCTATATCTTGATATGATATAACATTTATACCCACATTATTAATTAGTATTTTGTTTGATTTCTTAGTATTACCACTTTTAAAATCTACTTCTTCCTTACAAGAAATAATGCTGAAAGACAATACTGAAAGCATCAAAATAAATAATTTTTTTTTCATTTTTATTTTTGGAGACTTCTAATGATTTCCTAAATCAATTTCCCAACAAACAGAAGTCCCTTTTTTAAATTTGTTGAGAAATATCGTAATAAAAACGATGCAAAGATAGAATAATTTTATACATCTATACACTATTCCACAATAATATTTTCAATTAAATTCAACTTTAATACTTATTTAATTACCCATAAGCAACTTAAATAAATAAATAATGTTTTATTATAATTCCAATTTGAGATAAAGTTATTTTTTATTTAATATTTACTCTTTGATTTTTCTTGCAAGCTATTTGAAATATACTTGAGAATAAAGATTCTCATTAATAAAAAAGGGAGGCTTTTGACCTCCCTTTTTGTTGTTTTTATGTATTATTGTTTTAAACCAGAGCCTAAATATGCTAAAACGGCAGATTAATTGTGTATGATTTTTTGGGCTTAAAATTAAATAAACCTCTCTTAAGATGAAAAACTGCATTTAAACCAAAATAGTTGCCAGATAGATAGTATTTTCCATAGGTTCTTTTAGACACAAAAAGGTTGTCAAATAGATATTCCCCCTCTACTATGTTTTGGAAACTATAATTATACACAAGATTTACCTTTATCAAAGACCATTTCGTAAGAAAGTTTAAACCCGCTCCAAAAACAAAACTCCCATATATATCATTTTCTTTTGGATTTTCCATCCTTAAACCAAATACAATTCTAGTTATTGAATCGTACATTATTTCTACTTCATGTTCCCCTGAACCAGACTTATAATACTTTCCATTTATTCCAGCTCTTAACTCTAAAATAATTTTATCTGAGATTTTCTCTTTAAATGACACAAAAAGAGGTATTGAAATTGAGGAGGTAATGTATGAGTAACCTGATTGTCTCCCATCAAAATCAGATAAAGAAGATATATCCTCGGCATCAAAACAAAATTCAAAATGTGCCATAGGTTCTAAAGGCAAAATCAATCCAGTAATTACCGACCATCTATTTCTTGGGAATAAATCATATTCAAATCCAAAACTATAACTGGGGATAGGTAGATTCTTAAAGGTTAAATCTCCATACTCTGGCTCTAATCTGGCTTTATTATATAAATCTCCTCCTATTAATAATCCAAATCTTGAATACTTCCCAAGTTCCTCAAATTGATTTGTTTGTGCATTTAGAATACTTGTAATAAAAAGTAGAAGCACTAAGATTAGCTTTTTCATAAGTAATGATTAGTTTTTTTCAAATAATAAACTATCAAATAAGCATTAATATTATTCTCAGTTTAAAATATATTTATTTCTCAGAGCATAATTGATGATTAAAACAAAAAAAGGAGGCTTTTGACCTCCCTTTTTGTTGTTTGAATATTTTGTTTAGATATTGTCGGCTACTTTTCTTCCGGCTCTTAGAGCATCGATATTAGCATTTACTATTGCTTCTCCTTTACGGGAGAATATATCTTTGATTGCATCTTCAAGTTTTTCTATATCTATTCTTAGGTATTTTGATGCTGCTCCTAAAACAACCATATTCGTTCCTTTAGGGTTACCAGCTTCTCTTGCAATTTGGTCTGCATCAAAAACTATTGAATTCTTTACCTTCTTAACCTCCGCAATTACCTCTTCCTTTTCTGGATAATTAGAGATATTGATAAAAGGATTTTCGTTAGTAATAACCCAACCTGTATCTTTATTTAGAAAATTAAGATAGCGTAGGGCTTCCATTGGCTCAACAGAAAGGATTAAGTCGCATTGTCCATCAGGAATTAAATCAGAGGCAATCTCCTTATCGCTAAGACGAAGGTGAGATTGAACATCTCCTCCTCTTTGGCTCATACCATGAGTTTCTGCTTGCTTCATATACATTCCCATATCCAAAGCAGCCTTTGAGATAATGGCAGCAGTACTTAAAGCTCCCATTCCTCCTACTCCACATAATATTATATCTATTTTCATATCTTTCTTATTTTGTGTTTAATTAATTACTAAGCCTTACCTGCCTTACGTTTCTTATTAGCCGCAACAATACAATCTCTTCTTGGGATAATAACCGATACTCCTTGGTAAGCTAACTCTTCTTTTACCACTTGAAGGTTTTCTTCGTGGAATTTCTTTAAAGGATTAAGAACCCTTATATGATCAGGATGAACCCCAATACCTTGACAAATTGCCTCAATTCTACCAGTTGCCGAAGAATCTTGAGAACCTGTCATACCAGTTGTTTCATTATCTAAGATTAATACCGTCACTGGAACATTATCCACAACACAATCCAAAAGACCTGTCATTCCTGAGTGAGTAAAGGTTGAGTCTCCAATCACAGCTACAGCTGGTCTTAGCCCTGCCTCAGCAGCACCCTTAGCCATTGTGATTGATGCACCCATATCTACTGTAGAATAAATAGCATTGTATGGAGGAAGAGCTCCTAAAGTATAACATCCGATATCAGAGAATACTTTACCAACTCCATATTCTACCATTGCTTCGTTAATAGCATTATAAGAATCGATATGAGGGCAACCAACACAAAGCTTTGGAGGTCTTGGAGCAACAATTGAAGGGATTGGTAATCCTTTGCTAACTGGAAGTCCAAGTGCTGAACCAACAATTGCTGGATTTAATTCTCCATCTCTTGGAATGGAACCATCTAAACGTCCCATTACCTTCTTCCCTTTGTTTAATAATCCTCTTAATAATCTTTCATATAAAGGTTGACCTTCTTCCAATACAAGAATTGAATCACATTCTTCATAGATTTGATTTACCATTTCCTCTGGCATAGGATATTGAGTAATCTTTAGAATAGGATAAGGACAAACCTCATTTTGGAAGTTCTCCATTAAATAATTATATGAAAGACCACAAGCAATAATTCCTAAACTCTTATCCTTACCAGGAATAAATTTATTATAACCACTTGTTTGAGCAGCCTTCATTAAAGGTTCTTGCTTTGCCAATAATTCTCTGTATTGTTTACGAGCAATTGCTGGAAGAAGAATAAATTGTTTTGGATTTTCATGAAGCTTAATCTCGTTTTGTACTCTTTGAGCACGACGAACAACCCCTGCTCTTGAGTGAGCAAGTCTTGTTGTAATACGCATCATTACAGGGATATGAAACTCTTCTGAAAGATCAAAAGCATAGTGTACCATATCGTAAGCTTCTTGTTGGTTTGATGGTTCAAGAACTGGAATCATTGCAAAATCAGCAAAGAAACGTGAGTCTTGTTCGTCTTGAGATGAGTGCATTGAAGGGTCATCTGCTGCGATATATATTAATCCTCCATTTGCTCCAGTAATAGCTGAATTCATAAAAGGGTCTGCTGCAACATTTATCCCAACGTGTTTACAGGTAAACATAGCACGTTTTCCTGCATAACTCATACCCAAAGCAGCTTCCATAGCTGTTTTCTCATTAGCTCCCCAATTGCTGCGGATACCTTTTTCCTTTGCTTCTTTTGAACCTTGTATATATTCTGTAATCTCTGTTGAAGGAGTGCCTGGATAACCAAAAATACCTGATAATCCTGCATCAATAGCGGCTTGAGCAATTGCCTCGTCGCCTAATAGAAGTAATTTCTCCATAGAAAATTATGTTTTTATTAATGTAATTTGTTTCTTTACACTCAAATAGACCTTTTCCAAGGTATATTTTTAAGTGTACAAAACTACTCAAAATATACCAGATAACCAAATTAATCTATCTAATATTAGAATACTTATGAATAAACTCAGCAATTCTTGTGAGTACTTTTGGAGAAAATGTCTCTTCTAATTCTGAATACTCTCCAATTGTACATTTCTTACATTCTTGGAATAAGTGATTCATATTCTTAGCTGAATATTTCTCGAAATTCTTATTTCCTGAGCTTAATACTGCCTTTTCAATTGCTGGCATATTATACTTATATAATACCTGTATATCCTTGGTTCCAATTATAGATAAAAGAGGTTGATTTATCTTCTCAAGAAAATCCTTAGGTTCTAAGGTCATAAAACATCTCATCCATTTTCCTGAACTTTGAGATATAAACTGTGTCCTTGCTGCCTTTGAGCTAAACTGATAACCCCCTCTTTTCTTCTCTGGCAATGAATTATAAACCTTATCGAAGAAGGAATTCATTTCTTTGCTTATCTCTTCATCGGTTTTGTTTTCCTTGATTAATCTATAAATCTCATCCAAAGCCTGAATTTGATAATTAATCACATCCTTTGAAGCCTTTTCCTTTTGAAGTATTTCCTTGGTTTGCTGTTTTAAAACCTCATAACCATTCATACCTGTTCCTGCTAAAAGTACTGCAAAGGCAATATCCTTATCCATAGATGTAATAATTGAAGCAATAATTCCTCCTTCGCTATGTCCTATTACTCCTATCTTGGTTTTATCAATATTTGGATGATTTCTTAGAAGATTTATTGCATTTTGAGCATCCTTTGCATAGTCGTAGGTATTAGCATCCATTAATTCAGGATTATTACTTCCCCATCCTCTATCATCATAGCGAAATACTGCAATACCCTGTCTTGTTAAATAATCTGCAATTACCTTAAAGGGTTTATGTCCCATAATCTCCTCATCTCTGTTTTGTAATCCCGAGCCTGTTATCAAGACTACACAAGGAAATTTCCCATTCTCATTAGGAAGGGTAAGAGTTCCATTAAAGGTATAATCAACTCCTGGGGTTTGGAAACTTAATTCTTTTTCCAAATAAGGATATGGTGGCTTTGGTTCTTGAGGACGTTTTATTTCAAATTTCTCCTTCTTTTTCTCAAATTCCAAATCTGTAACTAATAATCCTTGTTTAAAACTTCCCTTTATTTTAGTCTTATCCTTATTATACTCTCCCCTATAGACAACTCCCATTGGTTTAATAGTGAATAGTATTGAATCCCCCTCCAATCTATGCTTGGTAACGGGAAACATCTCTGAGGTTTGGGCTGGAGAGCCCATCATTATTATTGTAGTATCGCTTCTCTTATCTATTTCAAGAGTGATTGGGAGAGTAGTCCCTTGAACCTTCAATTCTCCATACCAATTGCTTATCTGTGCTTCAAGCTTATTAATCGATAATAGGCTTAAAAAAAGAGCAAGACTTATCTTGCTCATAAAAATCGTTTTTTTCATAATCTATTTAGTATCCAAAAATTTCTTCCAAACTAAGAGTTTCTACCTTTCCGTATTTCTCCAATGCCTTAATATCAACCTGGTCCTTATGTCCAAGTACAATATAGGTTCTTGGTTTATTCTTTACGTATTTAGCATTAAAATCTACTATATCATTAATACTCATTGAAGGAATTTTATTAAATAATTCCTTTCTTGAGTCCTCTTTTTCTCCCAAACGTTCTGCAATTAGATAAGTATTGATAATTCCCATCTTAGAGATTCTTTGTGTTCTAAGAGAAGAAATCAAACCATCCTTTGCTAAATTGAAGTTTTGTTCTGCAATTGGCATATTATCGAATAATTCATTAAAGGCATCAAAAGCATCAATAACCTTATCGTTTTGTGTAGCAATATGTGATAGATTGATATAGAAATCATCCAAACGAGAAGGAGACATATAAGAGGCTGAACTTTGGTAAGCCAAGGAACGTTTCTCTCTCATTTCTTGGAATACTATTGAATTCATAGATCCTCCAAAATATTGGTTATACAGTCTTACCACCGGAGAAAGCTCTTTTGAATATTTTCCTCCTCTTGTAAGCTGTCTTAGGTATGATTGTTTTGCATCATAATGTACAAAATACACCTTGCTCTGTTTGGTTTCAAGTGGTTTCTTTCTAAGAGCCACTGGTGGATTCATAAGTTTCTTCCCGCTCTTATGTACATTTTGAATCAAGGTTTTTAATTCTTCTTTTGGAGTATCTCCATAGAATAAAACTCTATGTCTATATTTTGAAAGCGATTTTAAATCCTCAATTAATTGATTAGGATTAATCTCTCTTAATTCCTTTTCGCTTAATTCATCCTTAAATGGACTATCCTTTCCGTAAAGTGCGTAAGATTGTAAAGCGGCAAGAACAGTATTTTGTCTTAGTTTAGAATCTTCTCTTGATTTAATTATTCTCTCAACCAAAATATTTAATGCTTCTTGGTTTGGCTTTGCATCATTTATCAATTCTTCCAATAACGCAAGTGCTTTTGGAAGGTTTTCGCTAAGCCCTGAAAGAGAAATTGTGGTAATATCCTCTCCTACCCTCATCGAGAAACTACATGCTAATTTATAAAACTCAGAAGAGATTTGCTCTGGAGTCTTAGTCGATGTTCCAAGATAATTGATATAATCAGAAACTAAATCCAATCTCTTATTATGCAATGAACCCAAATCGTATCTAAAACTTAATTCAAAGGTTTTATTTTCTTTATTCTCTACATATAGTATTTCTGAAGAGTTTCTTAGCATTATCCTGTCCATATCTTTCTTAAAGTCTACAAATACTGGCTGGATATCATCTACTTTTAGATTTTCTATCTCCTTAAAAAACTCACTCTTTGCATCTCTATTAATATGTATTGGAGTAATTGCAGGCTTTTCTACCTTTGCTATTTCTGAAGGTTTGCCCTGAAGTTTATTTACAATAACATAATTATTATCCTTAAACACTTCCTTTGCAAAAGAAATTAAATCTTCTTTTGTTATCTTCGAAAGTTCATCTAATTCAAAAACCACCTCTTCCCAATTTTGATTAGCAAGATATGCTCTTGCCATAAGCATTGCTCTTGAAGTAATTCTTTCTTGAGATTTGATTTGGCTTAGTCTGTAATTATTTATTGTTGCTTCCAATAGCTCATTATCCCAAGCCCCTGACTTAAATATTTCTACTTGTTCCAATAATAGTTTTTGTACTTCTTCCAAACTTTGATTCTTTCTTGGAGATGCTGAAAGTATTATTGCAGTATAGTCATTCATCCCATAAGTAAAGGCTGCTGAGCCCTGAGTGAGCTGTTTCTTATTAATATTCTCATCCAATAAGCCTGATTTTCTATTATATAATACACTTGAAATCAATTCTGCGAGCATTGCCTCCCTTGAAGTTTGTCCTGCATTGATACGAAATGCTATACGTGTATTCTCTGATTCCAATCCAATAACCTCAACCTTTTTAATCTCCTTAATAGGTTCTTCGTATTGGAAACTAAACTCTTGAATTTCCTTAGGAGCAATATCTCCAAAATGCTTTTCAATTGTCTTAATGGCCTCATCTGGATTAAAATCCCCTGCTATTGAGATACAATAATTGTTTGGAACATAGTATTTATCGAAGAATTTATTAATTTCCTTCATAGAAGGATTACGTAAATGCTCAGTTGAACCAAGGGTAGTTTGTTGTCCATAAGGATGGTTAGGATAAAGTGCAGCTAACATTGCTTCATTAGCCTTTCTTCCATCATTTGTTAAGCTCATATTCTTTTCCTCATATACAGTTTCCAACTCTGTATGGAATAATCTCAACACTGGGTTTTGGAATCTGTCTGATTGTATCTTTGCCCAATTCTCAAGCTGATTGGAAGGGATATTTTCCTGGTAATAAGTAAAATCATTGCTTGTAGCAGCATTAGTACCGCTTGCCCCAATTAGTTTCATAAGCTTATCATACTCATTTGGAATAGCAAGTTTAGAAGCCTCAAAGCTTAAACGGTCAATTTCTTTATAAATTTCGTTTCTTTTCTCATTATCTGTTTCATTTCTATACACCTCATAAAGGTCTTCAATCTTTTCAATCAAGATTTTTTCCTTTTCCCAGTCCATAGTCCCCATCTTCTCAGTACCTTTAAACATCATATGTTCAAAATAATGAGCCAAACCAGTAGTTTCCTTAGGGTCATTCTTACTTCCTACTCTTACTGCAATATAGGTTTGGATTCTTGGCTCTGATTTATCAACAGACATATAAACCTTTAGCCCATTTTTCAAGGTATAAATCCTTGTATTCATAGGGTCTGACTCAACCATTTCGTATTGGTAATTATTTCCATCCTTTTTCATAGTGGTCTTATTTGATTTGGGTTTGGATTTGCCCTGAGCCACTGCTCCATAAGGAGTAAACCATAAAAGCCCAATAGCAATTACGGCAAAAATTAAAGATATTCTTTTCATATTTCAATTATTAAATTTCAAATTTAAGAGCTCAAAAATACAAAAAATAATGATACCAAGTCCAATAAACGTCAAAGATTTTATATAATAAAAGAAGTGCGGGTTTTTACTCCCGCACTTCTGATATTTATTCTTCAATATTTATTATTACTGTATCTCTTGGATAATCGATGGTGAAATCTCTCGGTTTCCAAGAATCATTACCTATTCTGAAAGTACCTGTACCTACCGGTACATTAAATATCAAATAATTTAAAGAGTCATTATAACTTTCTGAAATAATAAATTTAGGTTTGTAATAAGGAGTCTCAAAACAACTTTCTGGATAATTCCAAAAACCCCAATTTTGATTACTGGTTTTTGGAAGAATTACTTGCAAGTAACCATAAGTAACAGGTCTAATATCTATTCTTTTATTTTCTATTTTAAGACTATCTGTATTGAAATTTAACTCCCCAAATTCAAAATCATAATTATCTGTAGATTTTGGTAATATCCTGATAGCTTTGAAATCAACAACCCTATTTTCACTTCCTAAGTCTCCACGTTTAGGAACTTTTATCTTATAATAACCATTAGCATCCGAAACAGCAATATTTGTTGCATAATAAGGATTTGTACCAAACCATCCTCCATTTGAATCATCAAAATATTTTGCATCAAAAATAACTCCCTCTACTGGCTCTCCTGTATGATAATCATTAATATAACCATCAATATAAGTGTCGAAATATGTAATAATATCTTCATCAATACCCTTACATGAAAAGAATAATGAAATAACAAAAAACACGGCAAATATTATGCTTGGTCTTTTTAAATTAATTGGTTTCATAATCATATGTTTTTATTGTTAATAAACTACTTTTATCTTGCAAAGATAGAATTATTTTCTTTACCTCCAAATTTTATATGTATTTTTTCTTTGTTTTGTTGAATAAATTTATTATGCAAAGGGTAGGTTGCAATCTTTGCTCCCTCAATCAATATAATTTTATAAGCAAACTAAGTTATTATAACCTTAGAATAAAGTATTTTAGTTGATAATGTATCGTATCTTACATTCCTAAACATACTTTCAAATATCTCTGTATACGGTCTATTATCTCCAACAATCTCTATGTCTATTGTTCCTTGTGTGTATGCTTTTAAATTTACTGCTATTAAAGCTATTAAAATAAATAATGTTTTTCTCATAGTATTTTGTTTTTATTCTTCAATGTTCATTATTACTGTATCTCTTGGATTCTCCATAGAAAAATATCTTCGAACACCAGGATAATTACCACAGCCAATCTCTCCACCCAAAACGCAAACCTTAAAAAAGAGATAATTCATTGTATCATTACACTCTCCGTTATAAACAAATTGGTGTTTGAAATAAGATGTTTCATACGTTTCTTCTTCATAATTTCCCCAAATGCCCCAGTTTTGATTACTTGTTTTTGGAAGAATTACTTTTAAATATCCATAAGTAACAGGTCTCATATCTGTTCTTACACTTTTTGTTTTAAGACCTTCTTTATCGTAATCATATCTCTTGTAGTTAGGAGTTCCTGTTGAACCAGAAAAACTATAATCTTCAACATCTCTTGCGTATGTTCTTATCATTACTATATCATCAAACTGTTTACCTCCTTTTGGTTTCCATGCTTTGGGACATCTTATTTTATAGTATCCTTGGGCATTAGATACAGCAACATTTTTAGCAAAATAAGGATCTGGGGAGAACCAACCTCGTCCTGAGTATTCATTATAATACTGCGCATCAAAAACAACTCCTGAGACTGGCTCGCCGGTGTGATAGTCTTTAATATAACCCTCTATATAGGTGTCATAGAAGGTAAATTCATCTTCATCGTTATTCTCACATGAAAAGAATAAAGGAATGGCAAAAAGAATGGCAAATATTATGCTTGGTCTTTTTAAATTAATTGGTTTCATAATCATATGTTTTTATTGTTAATAAACTACTTTAATCATGCAAAGATAGAATTTTTCCTTTGCTTCCAAATTTTATATGTATTTTATCTTTGTTTTGTTGAATAAATTTATTATGTAAAGGGTAGGTTGCAATCTTTGCTCCCTTAATCGATATAATTTTATAAGCAAACTAAGTTATTATAACCTTAGAATAAAGTATTTTAGTTGATAATGTATCATATCTTACATTTCTAAACATACTCTCAAATATCTCTGTATATGATCTGTTATCTCCGACTATCTCTACATTTAAAGTATCTTGTGTATATGCATTTACACTTATTATTGTAACAAATAATGTTATTATCTTCTTCATAATCCAAATTATTTATTGTTCAACATTTAAAATTACTGTATCTCTTGGATAATCAATAGTAAATCGATTTAATATCCCTCCATTATTAATTTTACCAGTTGCTACTGGTACTTTAAAAAGAAAATAATTATGAGAATCGTTATAACTATCATGAATTACAAGTCGAGGTCGGTAGTAAGGTGTTTCATAAATTTCAGGATAAAATCCAAATCCCCAATTTTGATTACTTGTTTTTGGAAGAATTACTTTTAAATATCCATAAGTAATAGGTCTAATATCTGTCCTAACACTTTTTGTTTTAAGACTATATTCAGAATAAGAATAATCCTTGAAAGGGAAAGCATAAGGGGGGAGGTATTGCGGGTCAGAAAAACTATAACCCTCAACATCTCTTGGATATGTTCTTATCATTACTATATCATTAAACTGTTTACCTCCTTTTGGCTTCCATGCTTTGGGACATCTTATTTTATAGTATCCTTGAGCATTAGATACAGCAACATTTTTTGCAAAATAAGGATCTGGGGAGAACCAACCTCCTCCTGAGTATTCATCATAATACTGTGCATCAAAAACAACCCCTGCGACTGGCTCACCGGTGTGATAGTCTTTAATATAACCCTCTATATAGGTGTCATAGAAGGTAAATTCATCTTCATCGTTATTCTCACATGAAAAGAATAAAGGAATAGCAAAAAACATGGCAAATATTATTCTTAGACTTTTTAAATTAATAGTTTTCATAATCATATGTTTTTATTGTTAATAAACTACTTTAATCTTGCAAAGATAGAATTATTTTCTTTACTTCCAAATTTTATATGTATTTTTTCTTTGTTTTGTTGAATAAATTTATTATGCAAAGGGTGGGTTGTAATCTTTGCCCCCTCAATCGATATAATTTTATAAGCAAACTAAGTTATTATGAATTTAGACTTAGATATTTTACCCTTTAATTTCTTTATTTCACCCTACAACTTCTTTATTTTACTCTACAACTTCCTTATTTTACTCTACAAAGAAGTTATTTTACTTTTAGACTTCTATATTATACATAAAAATACCGTTTTTTATACTCAAAAAAACCGTTTTTTTGATTGATAAATCCGTCTTACAGACCGAAAAAACGGTTTTTTTATGTAACAAATTCCGTTTTTTATAGTATAACTAAGAAGTTTAAAAGTAAATTATAGAAGTTTAAAAGTAAATTATAGAAGTTATAGAGTAGAATATCTTAATTACAGAGTATTATTATCAATTAAAAAACAAAAGATTATGGGTATTAATTATTACAAACAAAAGAGAAAAGTCGCCATTAATGGTGAAATCAAGGAGAAATATGTTGCTAAACTCAAACTTTTGGAACCTTTGGATGAAGAAGGACTTGCAGATATTGTTACTAATATGTCAACCATGAGCAGGGCTGATATTATCGGGGTTCTAACTTCTTTGGAAACTGCAATAATTTGGGCTTGGGAGATTGGACATCCTGTTCACCTTCAAGCTTTAGGCAATTTCCGCCCTTCGATAGAGGCTGAGGCTAAGGATACTGCAGAAGAGGTAACTGCCAGAACAATAAAGAAGTTCAAGATAATTTACAACCCCTCGAAATATCTAAAGAAGAAGTTTCCAAGAGTTGAATTTATATATTCAGGAGAGATAAAAACTCCGAACTATAAAAAAGAAAAACCATAAACTCCGAAGGGTCTATGGCTTGAGTTTGATTATTGAATTCATAATACTAATTAAGTATTACTGAAAAGAATATTCCTTATCATCCATTAATAATATCTTAAACTCATCAATCTCCTTAAGCTCATCAAAAGTTTTAATCTCTTTGCTATTCCCTCTTTTATCCCCAAATTCTGACTCTGAAAAGTATATATTATGGACATTGAATATAGATTTTGTTTCATTTATTCCTTCCTCTACTCCTATATTCGCTTTTATGGAATCAAATTTAAACTTAGGTGTTATTTCTGAAATACTTTTTGAAAACACATTATTTAATACATATTTCCCTTTGTATTTTGTGTAATTACTAATAGAGTATGAATTTATAAACTTTTGGTTGTAATAAAGAAAATCATATACTCTCGCATCATTTGTATCAAGAATTGATTCTATTTTGGTTATTGCAAAGTCATCTGTATTTATTGACAACTTCAAAATAATAGGAACAACAGTCATTTTAAATGGAATAATAAGAGGTTTACTATCCTTATGTAATATGGTTATTATATACGAAGATTCATTATTGTCTTCATATATAATATCCATACTATAATTAAAACTATTCGGTCTTAACCTTAAATATCTCCTTGTCAGGATTGCATCTATATTATAGAGATTAAAGGAATTATACTCACTATTGATTGTTTGCATTTTTGAAAACACAGATATAATTTCTGTTTTCTGTTTTTTATATCCTCTATGTTTGTATATACCGCTTAAATTTCTCATAAAGAATACACTATCATTCTTTTCCTTAATAATCGAAGTAGATATATCCAAGTATATATCAGAAGTATGATAATTATCTTTAATTCTTTTTAATGCTTCTTTGACTATTGCCTTTGCAGTCATTCCTGTTATTGTTACTTCTGAAAGTTCTCTTGGCTGAGGGGTTAAACTAATTACTTTGATTTTTGAAAGTTCGTCAAAACTAAGTATTTTAGATTTATATCCAATACAACTAAAAACAAGATTATTATCAGTTTTAATATTAGAAATTGAAAAGAAACCTCTATCATCTGTAATAGTCCCAAGAGGTTTGTTCTCCACACCAATATTTACAAAAGGTATAGCTTCTTTTGTCTTTTCATCAATCACTTTCCCTTGGAAACTACTTTTCTGGGAAAAACAAAGAAAAGGAATGAGTAATAAAATACTAATAATCAATAGTGAGTTTTTCATTTAATCCTTGTTTATTGATTTGCATTTAATTTAGTTCGTAGTAACTAATTATGAGATGCAAACTTAAAGAATATATCTATCATTCGCAAATATATTTTTAATTAGTTCTCTGCAAAAAAACCATAAACTCCGAAGGGTCTATGGCTTGGTATTAAGTTTTGTTTTTTCTTATTTCGATTTGCTTATTTATCAATCTGGATTGTCGTGAAGATATGAATTATTTATCTTTATTCCTCCTGATTCAAAACTGATTTTCGAAGCTTCTTGCTCTGAATATGCTTGTGAGGGTTGTGAGATATCTATTCCGTATTGTTCGTAAGCTGGGGTTGTGATTACCTTTTCTAATCCATCCTTTTCCTTAAGAAGTTTTGCGAAAAGCTCCATCCTTTTTTGTCTCTCACGCACTGTTCTTGAGTGTTTATCCACATCCTCTTGAGGAGTTTCTACAGGCTTTCTTTCTTCTTGTTTTGGTTGCTCAGGCTTAGTTTCAATAATCTTTATCTCAAAATTGTTTTTATTTTCTTCAAACTCTTCCTTTAAAGCTATTTCATGCTCAAATTCCTTTGGTTTATACTGGCTTGCTATTGGAGGAACTACTTTATTTTGTGCCATTTCTGAGCCTGCAAAAGAAAAATCATTCATATCCAATACATGTACCAATGGTTTTGATTCAGCAATTACTTTTATCTCTTCTCTAACCTCTGATTTTGATTCAATAATTACTTCTTTTTGAGCTTCTGTATTTCTATTTATTATTTGAAAATCTTTAAATGAATCAATTGGTTGAGTTTCGATAATTGGAGTTTCGATTTTCGCCTCAGGTTTCTTTTCTATTACCTCATCCAATGTTTTTAGTGTTGGACGTTGTGTTAGTTCGTAAGGATTATAAATTTCCTTTGCTTCAAAACCTGTTGCAATTAGGGTAATATCCAATCTATCCTTAAAGCTTTCATCATATCCTATACCCCAAATAATATCTGGTTCATCATCGGTTTGAGCTTTGATAAAGTCAGCTATTGCTTCTTGTTCGTCATAGGTTATTGCATATTCCTCTTCTGGAGATGTTGTTATATATAGAAGAATATTCTTGGTTCCCTTAATATCACAATCATTAAGGAGCTCTGAAGATGCTGCCATTTCGATTGCTTCCTGAGCTCTTTCAACTCCAGAGCCGTACGCAGAACCAATACCCATAAGTGCAACTCCTGAATTTACCATAACTTCCTGAACATCTCTAAAGTCAACATGGATATATGAGTTCTCTAATGTGATAATTTCGGCAATTCCCTTTGATGCTGTCAATAGAACATTATCTGCCATTGGGAATAGTTTTGGAAGAGGAAGATTACCTTTTGTTCTTATCTTGTCGGTATTAACAATAATAATTGCATCTACAATTTCCTTTAACTTCTTTATTCCTTCCTCAGCCTGTTCTTTTCTTCTCTTGCCTTCGAAATGAAATGGTAGGGTTACAATAGCAACTACCAATATCTTATCATTAGTATTCTCCCCTTCTTCATTATAAAAATCCATCTCCTTTGCAAATTTTGCAATTACAGGAGCTGCACCTGTTCCGGTACCTCCACCCATACCTGCAGTAATGAAAAGCATCTGAGTGTTTTGAAGTGCAGACTTAATCTTATCCTCAGCAGCCAATGCAGCTGTTTCTCCAACAATAGGTTTATTTCCTGCCCCCAATCCGTCTGAACCGATTTTTATTTTGTTTTGTATAGGACTTGAATTAAGAGATTTTGCATCTGTATTGCAAACTATAAAATCTACTCCCTTAATCCCTTGGTTAAACATATGATTTACTGCATTTGTTCCACCGCCCCCAACTCCAATTACTTTAATATAATTAGAATTATCCTTTGGGGCTTCAAATTGTAATACTTCAAATTCTGACATGAGGCTATGTATTTACTATTTATTCTTATTTTCAAAATTACTTGTTTGCTTTTTCAAGCTATATATTTGTTTTATCAAATTACTAAAAACCAAAAGATAGAATTAGTTTAAAATAATTAAATTGATTTGTAAAATTACAAAGGAAAATCCAACAGATTACCAATGAATTCAACAAGTTTCTAACAGTTTTATGTCAATAACTCTATTCAACTCCATCTCCATCAAAAATATTCTTTAGGAAATTATCTATAATCTTGCTCATCTTTCCTTTTTTTGATTCCTTAGTAGTTGTTTCATCAAGAGCAATTCCCTCTTCCTCTGCATCTTCCATAATTGGCTCAACCTCATCATCCAATTTCTCTGCCATTCTTACATTGAATATTTTATCCTCTTTCTCAATTTGCTTTAATCCCTCTAATAATAGACCAATTCCTGTTGCATGCATAGGATGAGACATTTCTTCGGTAATTTCTCCTCCTAAATGATCGTTAGGAGTTCCTATTCTGGAGTCTATTCCACTAATAAATTCGGACAATTGAACAATATCCTTCATTTTTGCTCCTCCACCTGAAAGAACAATTCCTGCTATTAGCTTTCTTTCATATCCCTTGCTCTTAATTTCAAATAATACTTGCTCCATTATCATTTGCATTCTTGCTTGAATTATTCCTGCAAGGGTTTTCATGGAAATTTCTCTTGGTTCTCTTCCTCTAAATCCAGGAATTGCTATAATCTCATCTTCTCTTGCCGAAGCAGATAAACAAGAACCGAATCTGCACTTAAGGGCTTCAGCCTGTGTTTTAATTATTGAACATCCTTCTTTAATATCCTCTGTAATTACATTTCCTGCAAGTGGAATAACTGCAGTATGTCTTAGAATCTTATCATGAAATATTGCTAAATCGGTTGTACCTCCACCAATATCCACAAGACAAACTCCTGCTTCTTTTTCAGTTTCATCTACAACAGCCTCAGCACTTGCAATTGGTTCAAGAATTAGGTTTCTAACTTTATAACCTGCAAGTTCAACACTTCTATAAATATTTTCTATATTAGAGATATTTCCAGTAATTATATTGAAATTTCCTTCAAGACACGAGCCAGGAACTCCCACCGGATTACTTATTCCTCCCTCCCCATCAACTATATAACTTTGAGGGATTACATGTATAATCTTTTCCCCAGCATTTAAAACCAGATTATGTTGGTCATTAATAAGCTTGTGTACATCGGTCTCCTTAATAATATGACCTCTTGTCTCAAGCATAATCTGTCCTCTATGCTGAATATTTCTAATTTGGTGACCTGCTATTCCAACAAATACCTCCTTAACTCTAAATCCTGTCTTTTCCTCAGTTTCACTTACTGCCTTATGAATTGAAAAAGCAGTTTGCTCAATATTCTTTACAACTCCTCTTTCAACACCAATACTTTCAGCAGAGCCCATTCCTAGTATAACTGGTTTCCCTTCCTCGTTTCTGGAACCAATAAAAACTGCAATTTTAGTTGTTCCGATGTCAATTCCGACTACGATTTCTTTTTCCATAATATTTATTTTTTAATTTTTCTTTGTACAAATAACCTGGTCCCTATAATTCAAGTTAATCTTTGAATAATTGTCCCAGCCAATTCTTGTGAATGCCTCTTTATAAAGGTATTTCAATTTAGTAAACTTAGTGTCTAAATTCTCCAAGTTCCCTATTTCTATCTTATAATCACCTATCTTTGGATATAGCTCAAATTCATTTTGATTTTGAATATATATCTGATCAATTTGATAAGTAAGTATTGTGTCATAATAAAGCTTTGATGCCAAATAATAAAGTTTAGATACAATAATTTCTTCCTTAGCTTTATTTGGAATATCAATTGTATCAACAAAATTCTTATCTAATAATTTCTTACCAATATTAATTTTCCCATTAGCAATTACTACATCCGAAACATAATTATTTCTATAAGGGATTAGTTTTCCATGTTTATCAATATAGTATTGCTTTGAATTTTCTGCAAAAATCCTGACAATTGGTTCAACCTGTAATATATTTATTTTTATCTTACCTCTATAAGTAATAAAGACATCAACGTCCTCAATATATGGCTCCTTACTTAAATACTCTTCAATTTCATCCAATTCAATATCCTTTCTCTTCTCCCCTTTTAATTTAGGGTATTTACTATCTACTAATCCTTTTATATATTTATTATTTATCAGTGTATCTGATTTTGGATAGGCTATTTGAATCTCAATTGAATCCACCCTTGTATTCCCAATATAGATATTTGAGCTTATCACAATTATTAAAGTGATAAGTAAAAATACAATAAATCCAAATGCCTTTCTTTTCAATCTCATTACTCTGAAAATCTTTCTTCTATTTTACCTACAAACTTATCTATATTCCCTGCTCCTATTGTTAGGAGAACTTCTGGATATAAAGCATCTAAAAGATCTAACAATCCATCTTCCTCACTATAATATTTATCCATTTTATTTATCTTATGCAATAACCATTTTGAATTAATATTCTCTATTGGCTTTTCCCTTGCAGGATAAATATCTAAAAGTACAACCTCATCCAATCCTTCTAAAGCCCTTGCAAATTCATCTGCAAAATCTCTTGTTCTGGAAAAAAGATGTGGTTGGAAAACTCCTGTTAATTTCTTTCCCGGGAACATATCTCTTATAGATTCTATACAAGATTTTATCTCATTAGGATGATGAGCATAATCGTCAATATAAACAAAACCCTTGGTTTTTATTCTTATATCAAATCTCCTTCTTACTCCTGAGAAACTCTCAATTCCTTTTCTTAATTCATCCTCGCTCACTCCTAATTTAAGTGCTATTGCTGATGAAACAAGAATATTTTCAATATTATGAATACCTGGATAATTAAGACAAAGATCATAAATTACCTTTTCTGGGGTTCTTAAATCAAAATAATACTTAGAATTATAGTTTCTAATATTCCAAGCAAAATAATCTGCCTCAATCCCTCTAATTGTATAGGTTTGTGAAACTAATTCTTCTTTCAACTCTAAATCTAATCCCTGTTTAATAAAAAGCCTTCCATCATCCTGAGTCTTATTAGCAAACTCCCTAAAAGCTTCTAATAAGTTTTCATACTCTCCATAAATATCCAAGTGATCCTCATCTATTGATGTAATTACTGAATAATAAGGAGAGAGCTTAAGAAAAGATCTGTCATACTCATCAGCTTCCACAACTATATATTGGGAATTTGGATTATAAAGAAAATTTGAATTCAAATTCTTAGATATCCCTCCTAAGAATGCAGAACATCCAATACTGCTATTATTTAATAAATGAGCAACCATTGTTGAAACTGTTGTTTTCCCATGTGTTCCTGAAATTGCAATTGTTTTTTTATCCTTAGTTATTTCTGCTAAAATCTCCGAACGTTTTAAAATAGGAGTATTACTATTAAGGAAGTAATTGAATATAGTATTATCCTTTGGTATTGCAGGAGTATATATTACCATATCTATATCCTTAGGTAATAAATCTATATTATCTTCATAGACAATAGACATCCCTTCCTTTTCAAGCTCTTGAGTCAATTCGGTTCTGGTTAAATCATATCCAAAAATATTATCTCCTTTAAGAAGAAAATATCTGGCAATTGCACTCATACCTATACCACCAATCCCTAAAAAATAATATGTTTTCATCTTATTAATCCCTCAATTTCAATTAATATCCTATTATCTGCATCCTTAATTCCTAAATCCAGAATATTCTCTCTTAGCATATTTTGTTTTTCATCATCTTTTATCAATAAAGCTAATTCCTTTATCAATTTTTCTCTTGATTCTGAATCTAAAACCATTAATGCAGCATTCTTTTCTACCAAAGCCATAGCATTTTTTCTTTGATGGTCCTCGGAAACATTAGGACTTGGAACTAATATACATGGCTTACCAATTATACATAATTCACTAATAGCAATTGCTCCTGCTCTGGAAATAATAATATCAGCGACACTATAAGCTAAATCCATATTAAATATAAATTCATTTACTATTATATTTTCAGATTTCTTAGCCTTTTGCAACTCATTAGCCTTTTCATAGAAGAATTTTCCAGTTTGCCATATAAGCTGTATGTCATTTTCAATAAAATAATCTATTGAATTAAATATTGATTCATTTATTGTCCTTGCTCCAAGGCTTCCCCCTACAACTAAAACTGTTTTCTTCCCCTCTTTTAGATGAAAAAATTCTCTTGCCTTGTTTTCCTTACCCAAGCTTTGAGTTATCATTTGTCTAATTGGATTTCCTGTAAATACTATTTTCTCCTTAGGGAACCATCTATCCATTTTATCATAGGCAACACAAATTCTGTCAACCTTTTTTGCAAGCAACTTATTAGTAATACCAGGAAAGGAATTTTGCTCCTGAATAAGAGTTTTAATTCCTAAACGTGCTCCAGCCTCAAGAGTAGGACCCGAGGCATAACCTCCAACTCCAATAATAATATCTGGTTTAAAACTCTTAATTATCTTTCTCGCTTTTAATGTGCTGATAATAACTTTAAATGGGAAAAGCAAATTCTTCCAAGTAAGTCTTCTTTGCAATCCACTTATCCATAAACCCTCAATCTTATATCCTGCTTGAGGAACCTTTTCCATTTCCATCCTCCCCTTTGCTCCAATAAACAGGATATCTGCTTCAGGATATTTTGATTTAATAGCTCCTGCTATTGCAATGGCTGGGAATATATGCCCCCCAGTTCCTCCTCCACTTATTATTGCTTTCATATCCTTTTAATTATTATTTTCGTTTTCCTGATTTTCGTTTTCCTTAACATCCTGCTCTAATTTCTCTTTTGCCAAAGCCTTATCTGCCTGAACACTCACACTTAATACTATTCCCAAGGCAATACAACTAAACAAAAAGGATGTTCCTCCATAACTTATAAATGGAAGGGTTTGACCAGTTACTGGAGTTATTCCAGTTGCAACAAACATATTTATTAGAGCTTGAAATACTATCATAATTATTAGACCAATTGCAGAAAAAGCTCCAAAATACCCCTTGGATCTTCTTGCAATTACAATTCCTCTAAATAATAATATCATATATAATGTTATTATAACTAATGCAAGTATTATTCCTCCCTCCTCTACAATTATTGCAAATATAAAGTCATTATGGCTTTCACTTAAAAACCTTGCATGTTCTGTATTTCCAAGAAATTTCCCAAAAAATCCTCCTGTTGAAATAGCCATTCTTGCTAAATTTGGTTGAGTTATCGCATCTAAATCTGGATAATACCAATCGCTTAAACGATTTGACCAAGTCATAAACCTGCTAATTATATCAGGATTAATTGAAGAGATAAGAAATACAATAAACAAGAAACCAATCAATATCAAAGGCAAAATACTGAGATATTTTAAATTGACCCCTCCTATAAACATCATTATATAACAAACTGAGAAAAGAATTGCTGCTGTAGAGAAATTTTCTGGGAAAATGAGAATACAAATAATAGATATAGGTATAATTAATTTTTTAAATACCTCTAACGACTTAATTTTGTCCTGATTTATTGCAAGTAATTTTGCTACATAGACTATTAGAATTATCTTAACAACTTCAGAAGGTTGAAACTGACCTATAAAAGGTAAAGCAATCCAACGTGCCGCACTTTTCCCTCCTATTGTCCCTATTAATAATGTAAATGCCAATAAGCCTACAGAAATATAAATTCCCAACTTACACCATCTTGAAAAAATCTTATAATTTATCAAATGTGTAACATATAAAACAAAACTCCCAAGACTTAGTAAGAATACGTGTTTTGCAAACATAGAATTAGGACTTCTATGATTATCGAATACTTCCTTACCAAGGGTTGAGTATACTTCAATCATAGAAAAGACAACAAAGATGATAAATACCATCCAAATAACCTTATCTCCTTTTAATCTAAAACTATGTTTTGCTAATCTCATAAAACAATATTAAATTTCATTTACTGCTTTTCTAAATGCATTACCTTTAATTTCAACATCCTCTCTATTCCCATTTGCAGGAGAATAAAGCACAACATCATCATTCTCTGCTATAGCATTTGCAAAAATCACAGCTTCCTGAATATTATTCACTTCATATACTCCTGAAACTAATCCATTAAATATCTCTACTCCCTTTTCCTTATTTGCTCCAAAACAAATTATATTTCCTACCTTTTCTCTACAAATAGGGAAAAGAAGTGTAAAATCCATTTCTGTATTATCAATATCTAATATCCAAACAATTCTATTTGTAATATTCTCCATTGTAAACCAAGTCGAATTTGCATTTATACTTCTTGCATCATTAACAAAACTAATCTCCTTTATCTTTGCAACAAACTCTCTTTTATGCTCAATTTCTTCAATTTTAGAAAAGCATTGCATAAGATTAGATCTCTTAGAGATAATCTCATTATAATTTCTACCTGCCAATGATGAATATATTTTTTCTCTTCCTTGTTTTGCCAATCCTTCTAATGTCATAGTCTATCTTAGTTTAAGGGTTATTATTGTAATGACTGCTAATATTATAGATATAATCATAAACCTTTGTACTATTTTTGGTTCTGCATATCCTTTCTTCTGATAATGGTGATGTAATGGAGACATTAAGAAAATCCTCTTTCCAACTCCTGTTTTCTTTTTAGTATATTTAAAATAGGTAACTTGCATTATTACTGATAGGTTTTCTACAATAAAAACTCCACATAAAATTGGGATTAATAATTCCTTACGAATTAATATTGCAAATACAGCAATTATTCCTCCTATTGCAAGCGAACCTGTATCTCCCATAAAAATCTGAGCGGGATAAGTATTATACCATAGAAACCCTACTGTTGCTCCAACAAAGGCACTAATAAATATTGTTAGCTCTCCTGAATTTGGGATAAACATTATATCAAGGTAGTTTGCAAATATAATATTACCAGAAACCCAAGCAAGAACTGCAAGCGTTGCTCCAATTATTGCAGAAGTACCAGTAGCTAATCCATCTATACCATCCGTAAGATTTGCCCCATTTGAAACAGCAGTTATAATAAAAACTATAATTGGAATAAAGAGTATCCATGCCCAAGAACGATAATCATCTCCTATCCATTTCATTAAATAAGCATAATCAAACTCATTATTTTTTATAAAAGGAATTGTTGTCTTTGTTGATTGCTTTGCATCTGAAGAAAACACACTCTTTGCCTTTTCATAAGCTGTTGAATCTTGAAGATTATGTGTTTGAGCATAGTTTTCTATATCATGTTTTTGTTTAATAGTGATATCTGGGTGAAAATACATCATTGAACCTACAAAAATACCAAGCAATACCTGTCCAATTATTTTGGATTTTCCTGACAATCCCTTTTTATCATGTTTGAAAACCTTAATATAATCATCAATAAAGCCTATTAATCCTAACCAAACAGTAGTGATTATCATTATTACTACATAGATATTATCTAATTTAGCAAATAAAAGCGTTGGGATAATAATGGCTCCTAAAATTATAAGTCCTCCCATTGTTGGGGTGCCTTCTTTTTCCTTTTGACCTTCTAATCCTAAATCTCTAACACTTTCACCTATTTGCTTTGCTCTTAGATAATTTATTATCCTTTTACCATAAACAATGCTAATAATAAGTGATGTTATAACTGCTGCTGCTGCTCTAAATGAAATATATTGGAATACTCCTGCTCCAGGAAATCCAAATTCAATATCTAACCATGTAAATAAATAGTATAGCATATTCTTAGTATTTTAATATTTCTTCTTTATCATCAAAATGATGTTTCACTCCATTTATTTCTTGATATTTCTCATGACCTTTTCCTGCAATAAGTATAATATCTCCTTTATTTGCAAGACCAAAAGCCATTTTAATAGCCTGAGCCCTATTTGTAATTGAATATGATTTTTTACATAAAATAATATCCAAACCTTTTTCCATATCTTTAATAATTTCTTCTGGATTTTCAGTTCTTGGATTATCACTCGTTATTATTAATATATCCGATTTCTCTGCCCCAATCCTTGCCATAATTGGTCTCTTTTCCTTATCTCTGTCTCCACCACAACCAATAATACTTATAAGTTTTTCTCCATTTAGTTTTATATCATTTATTGTGTTTAAAACATTAATCAATGCATCTGGGGTATGAGCATAATCAATTATCGCAATTACTCCATTCCATAATCTTACTACATCAAATCTCCCTTCTGCCGATTCAAGCTTACTTATCTCTTGCAAAACTTCCATTTTATCTATCCCGCAAAGCAAAGCAGTACTATAGATAGCAAGTAGGTTATAAGCATTAAATTTCCCAATTAAATTAGTGCATACTTCTATCGAATCTATCTCAAGCAATAATCCTTCAAGCCCATTTTCTAAAATTTTTGCATGAAAATCAGAATAATTCTTTAATCCATACTTGTATATCCTTGCTTTAGTATTTTGTACCATTATTTCACCATTCTTATCATCAATATTAGTAAGAGCAAAGCTGTTTTTATTTAAATTATCGAAGAAAAGTTTTTTTGCCTTAATATACTGGTCAAAGGTTTTATGATAATCTAAATGGTCATGAGTAATATTGGAAAAGATTCCTCCATAAAAATCCAATCCCCAAATCCTATCTTGAACAATTGAATGAGAACTTACTTCCATAAATACATACTCGCAACCATAATTAACCATTTCATTCAATAGTTTATTAAGATTAAGGGAATCAGGAGTAGTATGAGTAGATGGAATTTCATTTAAATGAATTTTATTTACTATTGTAGAGATTAATCCAACCTTAAATCCTAATGAAATAAACAGTTTATGCAATAAGGTTACTGTTGTAGTTTTGCCATTAGTCCCTGTTATACCAATTAATTTTAATTTACTTGAGGGGTAATCATAGTATTTAGAGGCAAGTTCTGCCAAGGATTTTGAACAAGACTCAGTTTTTATTATTGTAATTTCTTTTTCAGTTGTAAAATCACTCTCACATAATATATAAGTAGCTCCATTTTCTATTGCCTTTGATATAAAATCATGTCCATCAACATTAACACCTTTAAGTGCTGCATAAAGATAACCATTAGAAACTGTTCTTGAATCGAAACTAATTCCTTTTAATTTATCTACTTCTGATAATAATACATTAAATTCTATATATCTTGCCACTTTATTATTGTTTTTTTAATTTACTTTATTACTCAATGAATCTATTTTTTCGGGAACATATAAATTACCAGAGCTTGATAATCTCAATATAATCTTATCCGACTTTTTAATCTTAGCTTTATAACCAATACTTTGCCCTATTACCTTTCCTCTCCCTTCTAACTTAACTAATAACCCTAACCTTTCTAATTCAAAAACCGCATCTCTTGCACTCATCCCAATCACATTTGGCATAATATTACTTGTCTCTACAATATTCCTATTTAATGTATTTTCAATTTTAGGTTTTGCATTTATATTTTTACAAAATTTCAAATATGAATCCTGATTCCCTTTAGATAATAAAGGGCTGATGCTTTGTGTTCTATTATCATGTTTTACACTATTTATCATAGTTCCAACAACCCTATCGCTTAAATCTTTGAAAACAGGAGCAGCTAAATCACCTCCATGAGTTCTTGATTTTTGAGGTTTAGAAATAACTACTATACAAGAGTATTGAGGGTCTTCAACAGGGAAATATCCTACAAAACTTGCTCTATGTTGTAATTGATTTTGTTTATTATCATATCCAATTTCTGCTGTACCTGTTTTTCCTGCAATACCATAATCGGAGGACTTTAACCTACGAGCTGTCCCATAAAGCACAACTTTTTCTAATAAATCCTGAACAGCTTTAAGGGTTTTTGGTTTACATATACTTTCTTTAATTACTACTGGTTCAAACTTTTTAAACGTTTTCCCATCCTTCATGATTTCAGAAACAAATAATGGTCTTAACATCTTCCCATTATTTGCAATAGCATTATAAAAAGTAAGTAATTGTAGAGGAGTCATCACTGATACATATCCAAATCCAAGTCTTAGTATATCGTCTACAGATAGTGCTTTTTCATTAATATATGGTTTGGGTTCATAAAGCTCTAAATCAATATTCAATTTATCAAAATAAAAATACTCTTTAAGATCTATAGCAAGTTGTTTCCTCTTATTTTTAGCTATATAATTATCATAAACCAATTGACTGAAAGCGACATTACTACTCATTTGCATAGCTCTTGTAAAGCTTACATTTCCATGATTTATTATTCCAACATCCTTTATTGGTTTTGAAGCCCCAGGATATTGTTTTGAATATGTTGGCAACATCATATTTGTATCAAGCATATCTTTATCTAACATCATCATTGTAGTGATAGTCTTAAATGTTGAGCCTGATTCGTAAAGATGGGTAGATGCTATATTTTCATTCTCAACATAAACCCCCTCACTTATTCTACTTAGATTAGAAATTGCTTTTACTTTCCCTGTTTTCACTTCCATTAATACTACACAACCACTTTCAGCATGATTTGAATCCAAACATTTTCTTAAACTATTCTCTGCTAATTCTTGAAGTCTCACATCTATTGTCGAAACTACATCCATTCCATTTACTGCCTTAATTTGACTTTTATCATCAATAGGCACCCAAATGCTTGGTACAATTTTTTTCTCTAATCTCTTTCCATGTAATCCACTCAAGTATTTTGAATAATAACCATCAATACCATTATAACATGTATCACATCCTTTTATCCTCACTTCTGACCCTATAGTTCTTCTTGCCATGCTCCCATAAGGGTAATATCTTTTATTTCTTTCTTCAACATGAACAAAATGTCTTAGGTGATAATTACCAGTTCCTATGTATCTTTTTGTCTCTACTTCTTTCCCATCAATAATTTTCTTTTCTCTTAATAACTTCTTTTTCTCTCTTGAAATCAAAGGGAACTTTTTAAATCTCTCATATTGTTCAAAATTAATATCCCTTTGAATTAAAACATATCTATTTGATGTGCTTTGATTCCTAAATTGATTAAAAAAACTTAAGTACTGATTCTTTGATTTAGGATTCTTTGAGTCTTTAAACAAAAAAGCCAGACTATCACATAATTTTGAGATATTTGAATTATAAAACTCATCATCAATAACCCTTACTTTTTCTTTTTCTCTGGTTTTTTTGTTTGTTCTATACTCGTAACCCAAGTCAATATATGCATCATAAAGTGGAACATCTGTTGCAAGTAATAATAATTCATCAGAATCTTGTTCAATTGCATAAATATTACCTCTCTTAGCTTTAACATCCTGCATTTGAACATATCTTTGCTTTGATTTATTCTCCCAAAACTCACCTTCAACAACCTGCAAATATCCTATTCTAACGATTACACCTATAAAACCTATAAAAATCATTATATAGACAATTGCAAACTTGCTTAAAATATGTTTCTTACTATCAGCCACTTTATGATTTATTTAATTAATAAAGTATAGTCTGTTTAATTCTTTCTTTAGCCACCTTTACTCCAATGGGTTCTAATCTCTTCTCCAACTCCAACATTTGAGTTGCTTTTTGATATTCTCCCTTTTGATCTGAATATTTCTTTTGTAAAGCATTTATTTCAATCTCTAAATTATCCATTTCCTTTAAAGTAGTTTCCAAGTAATATCTATTAGATATGTAAAGGACTATCAATAGTACAGAAAAGATAATAGCAGGCATCCAAGATAGGAAACTACCTTTAACCAAAAACCCCCCTCCTATTATAGAATTTACTTCTTTCATCTATCTATCTTAATAAATTATTTACCTATTACTTTCTCTGCTATCCTAAGTTTTGCACTCCTTGCTCTTGGATTTTCAGATTCTTCTTCATCAGTAGCAGTTATTGGTTTTCTTGTAATTAATTGAAAGCAGGTTAGATTATTTCCGTAAAAATCTTTTTCAAGCTTCCCTTCAATATTCCCAGTCTTCATATAGTTTTTTACTAATCTATCTTCCAAGGAGTGGTAGCTCATCACTACTAATCTACCTTTTTCTTTTAGAACTTCAGATGTTTGACTTAGCATTTCCTTTAATACCTCAATTTCATTATTAACTTCAATTCTTAATGCTTGAAAAACCATAGCAAAAAACTTATTTTCTATCATTTTGGGAGCAAGTGGCATTAACAATTCCTTTAACTCAAGAGTTGTATTAATTGGATTTTCTCTATTTTCTACAATTCTTTTTGCTATTTGATAAGCATTGGGCAATTCTCCATATAGATTAAATATATTTCTAAGCTCTCTTTCAGAATAATTATTAATTATATCTTTAGCATTCAATTCCCCATTTTGGTTCATTCGCATATCCAATTGAGAATCGAATCTTGTTGAGAAACCTCTGCTTGCCTCGTCTATTTGATGAGAGCTCACTCCAAGGTCTGCAAGAATACCGTCTACTTTAAAAAAACGATAAAGCCTTAGATTATCTTTAAGTGTGGAAAAATTATCATTGATAAATATAAAACGTTTATCGTCTATTATATTCTTAATTGAATCTTTATCCTGATCGAATCCAATAAGTATTCCATCCTGATTCAATTTTTCCAGTATTGCTCTTGAATGACCTCCGCCACCGAAAGTCAAATCAACATAAATCCCGTCAGGCTTAATATTTAAACCCTCGAGACATTCGCTGAGCATTACTGGTCTATGATAAAGACTCTGTGGATAAGTATTTTTCTGCTGCTTTGACATAATCGAAACCATCATTATCAATATTCTTGTAAGTAGACGCATCCCAGATTTCAATACAATTAGCAGCACTGACTATGATAATTTCTTTATCCAGTCCAATTCCTTCACGCTGTTCATTAGGTATTAATAATCTCTCGTTACTATCCAACTCAATAATGTTCGATTCAGTAAGCTTCCTAAATAGTCTTTTTTGATCTAAAATGTAAAGATTTAGCTTATTTCTAAGGATTTCTACTTCCTTTTGAAATTCCGAGTATGTAAAAACTTCGAGACATTTATTGTAGATGGAACGACGAATAACTAACTTTCGGTCAGTAATAGGTTCTGGCAATATCTGTCTCCTCAACGCAGTCGGCAATTTAAACCTTCCACTTGAATCAATCTTACAATACTCAATACCTATTATTGGCGTCATTTAACTACAAAATATATTATTTCAGGTTTCAAAGTTACAACATTATTCCCAAAAAAATCCATTTGTTGATAACTTTTTTACTTTTCATCCCAAAAAATCCCGTTTTTATTGAATAAAATACGTGGTATTAGTAATAAGGTTTCAAAAAAATAAATTATGAGAAAAGCGATGAATTGCCGTTGCGGAAGGAAAACTTATGGCTATATGCCTCTATTTCGATAGTTCTTACACCATCAAATAATGTATTTGAAATTAGTTTATATTCACCAAAGGTAGAATCGATAAAATCAGACAAACTGATATTTCCTATTTCATAAAAAACATAAACTGCAATCCAATTCACATAACCTTTATCATATAAAAACTCTGAATCTTGATTATTATATTTGTTAGCGATATGTTGAGGAAGTTCTGCAAGAGAGGTAGCCATTAAATTAATCAATCTACATACCTTCTTTTTGTTATTCTGGAAATACTCCATGGCTCTCTTTTCAAAATAAGGTAAAGTTGTGCGAAAAAAATAACGAGCATAAATATTGAATTCCGGCTCTAAATCAAAATCGATTAATAAGCCATTTTGGAAATATAATTCATAGCCGTTAGCTATTATTTTATTGTCTTTTATTTTTGTGTTGAGACTTTTTTCGACAAATTCATGAGATATTGCTCTCTTATTTACTCCTCGACTGAGAATTTCCCCCATTTCTTTATCTCGAGGAATAATATTGGAGCGATTTATAATTTCAAGCAAATAATCTTCTGGATATTCTCTCCCGTTATGTGATACTAAAAATTCAATTTTTCTGGAAAATAAATTATAAAACAATTGGTAGTTATCCCATTTTACATTTTTGGAACGAACATAGAAACAAGAAATATCATAACCCATACATTTTAAAATACTCTTACAATTTTCATCGCTGCACTTCCACATATCCTTAGCAATAACCTTTATTCCATTGCTAAGAATATAAATACCATTCTCGTCATATATTATTTTATTTCCTTGATTCTTTTCCATTACATTTAAAAAGTTTACTCCAAAAATTATTTATACACAAAAAAATCTATTTCTAACCCATCAATCAAATTCAACTATTATTTTATCTGCTTTAGACAATATAACAATTAAATCCTTACAATGTTGTAATTTACCTTAATATTTTTTGTCTAAAACATCGAATAAATATCAGAATCCTTATATATAGAAAAACGTGGGACACTTACCATTTTGGATAGGAGGCACGACCAAGCACCCACACGTCAAAATAAGTAAAGCCCACGTATAACTATACGTAGATTTGCTTATTGTTTTTTTAGACGTGTTAAAAATATGGTCGTTTTCCTAATCCTAAAAACAATACACCTACAAGATTCTAATATTTTTCAAAAAAGAACAATCTCACTATAGTATTACGATAAAATCCGATTAAACCAATATATTTTATCATAACCTTTGTGCAAAGATATTAAAAAAAGAGTAAAAACCAATTTAATTCACAAAAAAAATCAATAAGCACAAATAAATATTATTTTATTTGCTAATTCAACTATTTTACTTATCTTTGCAAATACAAGGGAATGAGTTCGTTATTTTCCTCCAAAATCACTAAATTTTGAAAAGTACATTATGGTACCTACCACAACACCCATGTGGTAGGTACCATAACACTCGTGTAGTAGCTACCATAATACTGCTATGGTAGCTACCATAGTGACTTTTTAATCAAAGAAAAAAACTTTGAAATCAAAGAAAAATTCTTTTTTATTTGATTTCGTTAGATTCTTTCTTGATTTAATTTAATTTTATTTTAATCCTGAACCACTTTTTCAGGATATAAAATAAGTAAATAAAGAAACTACATATCTACTATCTCAAACTATTTTTTGTATCTTTGCCTCATTAAACACAAACTTCATGAAAAAGACCAATTTAGTTTATTTATTATCTACACTTATTCTTTTCTCAATGTTTATAGCAACATCATGTGAGAAAGACGATGACATTACACCGATAACCTCTGTTCCAGAAAATCCTATGTTTAGGAATAAAATTAATGAAATCAGAAGTTATATAGGGATGTCGAACGAAGAATTTAATTCAATAATGATGGATTCTTACGGATTAGAGGAACGTGTCTTTTATTATTCAAATGGAGATAAACAATCTTTTTATTATCACGAAATTACTACTTTTCAATTTACTGTAGATTTTAATACCTTTACTGACAAAGTGTATGGTGTAACCTTATATCATTTTTTGGATTATGACACATTAATAAGTTATTATGAAGGTTATTCTAAGGTATTATATAATACGATGCCCCAAAGTTATTACTATATTGGGGGAATGTACTGTAATGATGGTTTAGAATATGAAACTTCTAATAGAGAAGAATTCCAAAATAAATTTCAAATTAAAAAAGATAGATTATTAGTATGTTATGAAGGCTATTCAGATGATAGATTAGTAAATTCTTTAGTCTATTCAGATTCATTGAATAATTTCGCTCAGGACTGGGCAAGCTTTACATTTGCAGACAGAGATTTGATGCCAATTTTCCCTTAATATAGCAAGAAGTTATTTGTAAATCGAGCAAATAAAAAAAGCGGAGGAAAATCCTCCGCTTCCGTTATTATATTGAAATTTTTGAATTATTTTGCAATAACAAATTTCCCTCTTTTGTTCACCTCATCAGCATTCCCGACTATATAAACATATGTACCGGATTTAAAGGCTCTCAGGTCTATATTTTCGACCCCTTTATTGCTATTTAGATAACCATTGTATACTTCCTTACCCATATTGTCAAATATTCTGAATGAATATCTTGCTAATATTGGTTTTATTTGTAACTTTGCCTCGATAAATTCAAATCTTATGAAAAAGACCAATTTAGTTTATTTATTATCTACACTTATTTTTTTCTCAATGTTTATAGCAACATCATGTGAAGAAGATAATAATCCACCTACGACAATTACACTTATTTCAGAAAACCCTATGTATAAAAACAAAATAGAAGAATTGAACTCTTATATTGGGCTTACCTACAATGAGATTAAAACAATTCTTATTGACAGTTTGGGAAGAAGTGAATACTATAAATCAAATGAAGATGACGGGATGAGATATCATTATTTTGAATCCCCTGGTTTAAATAATTCAAATAAAAAAATTGATGTAATTTCAGTACATCCTGATACTTCTATTTATATTGTACACTTTAATCCATTTATTAACAAAGTAGCTGGAGTTAGTTATCTACATTTTTACGATTATATAACCCTTATTGACCTTTATGAAGGATACTCAAAATCATTACACAATACTACACCTGCAAACAAGTGGTTTAGAGGTAAAATTTATTGCAAAGACAGTACTATATTTGTAAGTACGGAAAGAGAGGAATTTGTTGCCAAATTCAAAGAAAAGAAGTATGTTTCATACTATTGCATAGAACAGTTTGACAGAGATAGTACATATAATATTGTATCGAACGACTCTAGCAGTTTTTTCCGGAACAAACAAGATATTTATGCCACACTTCGCTATACAAGTATTCGTTCCGGTAATAGAAGATATGAAAGGAACCCTTATCAAGACAAATAAAATTAAATGCCTAATTTGGGGGAAAATAAATAAAAGCGGAGGGGAACCTTCGCTTTTATTTCAATGAGGTTTCGCTGATTCCTTCTCCTTTTAGTTTTAATTTATTGAAGTATTCTGGAACTGGTTTTCCTGTGATTTGGTCTACATATAGCTTTGCAAGGTATTGACTAAGCATAAAGCCATGACCTCTTAGCCCAGTGAAAAGCCCAAGCTCGGTATCTACAATATATCTTGGTTCTGTATAGTAGCCTGACCAAACAGCTTGGAAACTAATATTCCTTAGCTCTGGTATCCAATCAGAAAAGACCTCAGAAACTATTCCCAAGAACTCAACGCTATTAATCTTGCGATTGCTCTTCGACTCTTGAGCATCATAGGCTGGAGACGCACATCCTATTATCTGACCTGTCTCTCTAAGTTGTTGACCATATACGGCAGAGAATCCCTTATAATGTCTTCTATCAATAACCATATCTAACTGGGAATTATCCTTACCTAAAAGAGGAAGACGTTTTGTAATAAAGGCTTGGTGTTTTACGGGGAATAGACCTGTTTCTATATCTAATTTTGAAGCAAAGAGAGATGAATTATATCCTAATGCATTAACAAAAACCTCAGTTACATAATCTATATATTGATTTTCCTTGGTTAAAACAAGTGCGTGGTATTCATCACCTGATTTATAAAGCTCTACTAATTTACCTCCTTCAACCAAGGTGCCACCTTTCATAGTCCCAATCCTTCTTAGCAAATCAATTGTCTTTCCAGGAGTTGCTTGCCAACAATCTCTGGTAATTTGAGCAGCCAAATAGTTCTTATTATTCTTATTGAAATAAGGGCTAATCTCCTTTTGGAAATCTTTTGGGTCAACCATTTTCGCGTCACTCCACTCCATAGCCCTTTCCAATTGATTATAACTATTTTCATCGTGAGCAAGATTAACATATCTTGTTTCGTGGTAGTCTATTTTCGAGATTTTATCGAGCTCTTTAAAGATTTGATGATTGTGTTTTGCAATATCAGCAAGCTCTGGATTAGAAAAAGCAGGTCTTCCTCCAGCAATATTCCTCCATGAAGCCCCTCTTTCGGAATTAATCATAACTGGTCTTAGCCCAGCCTCAGCCATATAGCGATAAAGTGCAGAACCAGCAATCCCACCTCCTGCAATAAGACAAGGAACCTTGATAACAGTATGATTATATGCAATAAAAGTGCGAGAAAGTATATTTTCTCCAGCCTCTTTTCTTAAATCTCCCATGGTTACTTGAGTAGAAAGAGGACCTCTTGGAGTTGCATCCTCTGTAACTTCAATACCGTGAGCCCGAAGAATTTGTTTTGCTCTTGGGACGCAACGTTTCCCCCTGCAATCTCCCATTGCCAATCTTGCCGTATGCTTTAACTCATCTACTGTAATTGATTTCCTATCTCCTATTACTTCTATTAAATTCTCGAGAGTAATATCCTCACAATGGCATACATAACTGTCTTTATGTGTTAGTTCATCAGTTTTATTAGAATTGATATCCTCTTTCTTATTTACTAAAAAACCTCGAATATTAAGAAAGTCTGGATTTTCAGAGTTCATATCATAAACCTTAACCCTTGCTAAATTAGTTTTATTCTTATTTTTCTTAATGCTCTCTATCCTTCCCCTTGCAATCTTCTTGCCCGAATTATCAACCAAATCCACTTCAATATTCTCGCTTACCTCATATTCAAAAGGAAGATAAACAGTATTTTTCTTAAGATTAAACCCAAATATTGCTAAGCCTGGACATTGGGTAACGCATTCCATACATCCAATACATTTATCGTAATCAATCCTTGGAACAGTAGAAGTTGAACTCTTTGTAATTGCTCCATACTTGCAGGCAAACTGACATGGATTACATGCAAAGCCATATAAGCAATCCATAATTACAAATCCTCTTTCATTTAATCTCTCCTCTGAGGGTTGTTCTGGATTATCGAGTATTCTTATTGGATGTTGTTGTGAATCTATATACTCCTTGCTTATCTTAAGGTAATCATCATAGTTTACTTTAATATTATTGCTCATAGCAATCTCGTAAGCACATTGTTTTCCTCGAAGTACTGCTGAGGTTCCCTCTCCTATTCTTACTGCATCCCCTACTCCATAAGAGTTTTTGCCAAATATTTCATTACCTTTAATCAATAAACTATTATCTGGTATAAGTCCAGTACATACATTAATAATATCTATATCCTCAATTAGTCTTTCAGTCCCCTTAATTGGTTTGAAATTCTCACAATCTGCAATTATAGCACCACTTATTCCTGTATTATCATCGTTTGGTACTGCTTCTAATAGTATTGTTGAGGTAAGAATTGGAATACCCAAACGCCTAATCCTATTAGCCTGAACGGGGAATCCTCCTTCCTTAGGCATAGCTTCCAAAACTGCCTTTACCTCAGCACCAGCCTGAACTGCCTGATAGGAAGTAAGGTATCCTATATTTCCAGCTCCCACTGTCAAAACCTTTTTCCCAAGAAGGGTTAGCTCTGAATTCATCATTTTCTGAAATACTGCAGCAGTATAAACTCCTGGTAAATCATCATTATTAAATACTGGCATAAAAGGAACAGCACCTGTGGCTACTACAAAACTTTCGCAATCTATATAATATATCTCTCCTGTTTCAATATTCTTTATTCCAACCCTCTTACCATCTAATATATCCCAAACAGAAGAGTTTAGGAATATACCACTATGGTCATCACCTGCAAGGGAGCTTGCGATATCAAAACCACGCATTCCCCCAAATCGTCTTTGTGTTTCAAAGAAGAAGAATTGATGGGTTTGCATTAAAAACTGTCCTCCAATCTTATCATTAGAATCTACCACAAGATTATTTATTCCGAAACGATTTAATTCTTCCCTAACTGCAAGCCCAGAAGGACCTGCCCCCACTATTAAAACCTGTGTCTTATATATCTTTGTATCTTTTATCTCTAATTGTAATGGTTCTGATAGATAACCCTCAGGAATCTCACTTACATTCTTTATCCCATCAACCTTAGTAACACAGATTCTTTTTACCTGACCATCCACAAGCATCTCACAAGCTCCACACTTACCTATACCACAGGCAAGAGAACGATTACGATGGGTTATTGAATGAGAATGGACTGGGAATCCGTTTTGATGAAGGGCAGCTGCAATAGTAAACCCTTTTTGTCCTTTAATTTCTTTACCATTAAAAAGGAAAACATGTTCGTCTTCCATAGGGATATCCAAGATTGGATGAGTTTTGATTTTATACATATAATGAGTTTATAAATTGAATTATATAATAGATTAATTATTATTTTTCTAAATTCTGTCTAATACTATTCTGATAAGTTCTCTCATCCTTGGATTATAATCTGAGAGGAATTGAGATTTCTTTCGATTAGCTATTATCAAACAAATGGTAAGTACATTATGTCCTAAAGCTCTGCCAAGAGCATAAAGAGCTGAGGATTCCATTTCGTAATTAGTAATCTTAAGATTATTATAAGTAAAGTCTGAAAGCCTTGAATTAATATCCTTAAATGCTAATGGCAGACGAATTTCTCTTCCCTGAGGAGCATAGAAACCTGGTGAAGTTGCTGTAATTCCCTTAGGCATATCGAAGGCTAAACGATTTAGTAAATTATCTGAAGAGTTTACCATATAGGGTTTTGGCAAGGTTGAGCTCCAATTCATAAAGCTAATAAAGGAGTCTGTACCTTGCAAATCTATTACCTTATTATCATCCCTATAGAAATAAAACATACCATCCAAACCTACTGAATACTCCGATGCAATAAATTCTCCACAATCCAAATCCTCCTGTAAAGAACCGCTTGTACCAATTCTAATAATATTTAAACTTTTCTTTTCCTCAAGAACTTTTTTCTCTCTAAGGTCAATATTGGCAACTGCGTCTAATTCATTAATTACTATATCTAAATTATCAGTCCCCATCCCTGTACTCAAGGCAGTAATTCTCTTTTGCTTATAATATCCAGTAGCATATACCATTTCCCTATTCTCACCCCTAAATTCAACTGAATCCATCTCCTTAGAAATCATATCTACACGCTTTGGATCTCCCACAAGAATAATATTATCAGCCATTTTCTCTGGTGAAATCCTTAAATGATAAACCTCCCCATTAGGGCTTAAAACTAATTCTGAAACTCCTAAACTATTATCCATTTCCTCTCTTTTGAGTGTTATTATCCTTCTCGACTAATTCCTTATCTAATCAATTAATTATACTAAGAAAAAGCCCCACAAAACTAATAAAAAAATCCTTACTACCAAATTTCTTAATGAATATATTTGAAATTCTTATTAATCTCACTTCCAAGAAAAGGGATAAATTGCATAATTATCTATTAAACCAAGATTAAGAAATAATTAATTTTTGAACTAAAAAATGATTATATGGTTTATTATTCATATTTTTGTAAGGAAATTTGATTAACCCTAAAAGTTTAATCTATAGATTATATTAATTATGGAACATAAAGACAAGATTCTAATTACTACCGACCTTAATGAAAAAAGCCTTGAGACCAACCTTAATTACACAAGGTTTCTGACTAAGAAATTTGGCTCTAAGGTTAGTTTAATCCATGTTGTTGAAGAGGCAGGATTCTTTTCCAAACTCTTTGGGGAGAGCTCTAAGGATGCAGTTGAATTGCTTGAAAAGAAATTCCGTAAGCTTGCTAAGAATATTGAAAAGGAATATGGTTTTGAGCTTGAAGAAGTAATAAAATATGGTAGAGTTACTAAAGAAATTGCTGATTATGCCAATGAGAAGAAGTTTGACTTAATTATTACAGGGACTTCCAATAGTGGAGATAGGGAAAAGAATATTGGAGCAAACACTCATAGGTTAATTAGAATTGCTGAATGCCCAGTTCTTACTCTTCATAATGATATTACTCCAAAAGATATAAAGAATATTCTACTGCCTATTGAGCTATTTGTTTCATCAAGGCAAAAGGTGAAAAATGCTGTGGAATGGGCAGAAAGCTTTGGTTCTAAGATTACTGTTTTAGCCTCTGCTCTTGAGGATAATGATGGAGAGGCAAGGAATAAGATTAAACTAATTGCTAATAATACTAAGCGTTTTATTCTTAAACAAGGTTTGGAATGTGACTTAGTTATGTTAGGAGGTATTAAGGATAGAAACGAATTTGCTCGTGGAGTTATCGATTATGCCAACGATGAACTTAATAAAGTGGATATGATAATGGTTATGGGCAAAGATGAAAGTGCTGATTTCTTTATGAATTCAACTGCTCAATTTATTATCTCTGCATCCAAACAACCTGTACTTTGTGTGCCTTTGCGTAAGAGTGGTATGAGCTTAACTGCAATCTTCTAATATGGTTTTGATTAATAAAGCTATCGCTTGATTGCTTGTTCTTTCTATAAAGTTCTGCCTTGTTGAGGCAAAATTATATGTCTGACTAATTACTCTTCCTTCTTTATTAGCTACACTTATCCACACAAGCCCTATTGGTTTGTCATTGCTGGTATTGCCTGGTCCTGCTATTCCTGTTGTGGAAATGGAATAATCTGTATTAAATAACTTAAGGGTATTTTCTGCCATTGCTTGGGATACTTCCTGGCTTACTGCCCCATATTGATTTAATAATCCCTCCTCTATATTTAAGACCTTATTCTTAATTGTATTGGAATAGGCAGTAATTGAGCCGTAATAGTATTGGGAAGAACCCGGATTCTTTGTTATCTTATGTGATATATAGCCCCCTGTACAACTTTCTGCAATACTTATTCTAAGAGAATTCTTTAATAAAAGCTCTGCTAAAACCAAGGATAAGTCCTCCTTATCAAAGCCTATATAATTATTTTCCAATAATGGTATCAAGATTTTTGTATATTTATCTGCAAGAGCTTCCGCCTCCTCTCTATCTTTTGACTTTGCACTTATTCTTAGTCTTAGGAAATTTGCTCCTGGAAGATATGCCAAATGAAGATTCTCTGGAAGTGATTTCTCATATTCTTCCAATTTGTCTGAAAGGAAACTCTCCCCTATACCTTGGGTTAAAAGGGTTCTATGTGCTATGCCTAAGGGTTTGAAATATGAGATTAATAAAGGGATTACCTCGTTTTTCATCATTTCTTCCATCTCAAAGGGAACGCCAGGCATTGAAATGATAAGCTTGGCATCCCTCTCAAAATAAAACCCACATGCTGTGCCGTTAATATTGGGTATTAACTTTGAAGACTTTGGCATAAGAGCTTGGGCTAAATTGGTAGGAGTAATCGGATATCCTCTTTTTGCAAATATCCTTTTAATATTATCCAAGGCAAATTGGTTTTCTTCCAAGGTGGTATCAAATAATTCGCAAAGGGTTTGTTTGGTAATATCGTCCTTAGTTGGTCCAAGCCCACCCGTAATTAGAATAATATCAACCTCTTCCATCCCTCTTTTCACGCTGGATACTATATCCTGCTTATTGTCGGAAACTATTGTTACCCTTACTACCTCAAACCCATTTCTATCTAATAGCGAACTCATCCATTGGCTATTAGTATTTAACACCTGCCCAATTAAGAGTTCATCCCCTATATTTATTATCTCTACTTTCATTATATTTATTCTTTATCCTTATTCTTGTATTTTATCTAAAAAGACCTGCAAATTTACTATTATTTTCTCGAGATTTGCCTTTAAGAGAAATGAGATGCTTAATTATTTATTCCATTTGAGTGTGAAATATATAAATTATTGTATCTTTGTTGCATAAATTAGGAATATTATAATATCGATTATGGCTAAGAATTTATTAATATTAATGGGATTTTTATTTGTTTTTACCATAGGAAGAGCACAGAGTGCAAGCAATATAACCAAGGAAATTACTTCTGCAATTAATCAATCAAATTCAGATTATTTAATTAGTAAATCTAAGGACAAGGTTTTTATAAATATACTTTCCAATAAGGCATACTCAACCAAAGCACAGGCAAAGGTTATCCTTAAAGACTTCTTTAAGGATAATCCAATCAATGGTTTTTCCCCAAATATTACTAATCTTAGCAATGGAATTACTCTTTTACAGGGAGTAGGAAAATCTAAGAATAAGAAATTTAATATCAAGATAAGGTTACAAAAAATTGATAATACTGAATATATAACTGAAATAATAATTGAGCATGAATAGATTAATCTCTAAGGAATACATTGATAACCACATATTATTATCATTAAACGAAGATATTAAAGAGGGAGATTATTCCTCATTATGCTGCATCGATAGCTCTCAAACCTCGAGGGCAGAGCTAATTGCAAAGCAGGAAGGAATTATTTGCGGGATAGAAATTGCAAAGAGAGTATTTGAATTGCTTGACCCTAAGATAGAATTTACAGGATTTAAAGAAGATGGAGACAAGGTAGAGAAGGGCGATAGAATCTTCACTGTAAAAGGAAATGCAATAGGGATATTATCCTCAGAAAGAACTGCATTAAACTATTTACAAAGACTTTCAGGCATATCCTCAACAACTAATATATATGTAAAGGCAATAGAGGGTACAAATACCAAGCTCTTAGATACAAGGAAGACAACTCCTGGATTAAGGCTATTTGAGAAATATGCAGTTAAAATAGGGGGAGGATATAATCATAGGATGGGGCTTTTTGATATGATAATGCTAAAGGATAATCATATCGATTTTGCTGGAGGAATAGAGAATGCAATTACAAGGGCTAATGATTATATAAGAGATAATAATCTGGATATAAGAATAGAGATAGAGGTAAGAAACTTTAATGAGCTAAAAGAAGTTCTTTCAATTGGGAGAGTTAATAGGATAATGTTGGATAATTTCACTCCCTCTGACCTTAAGAAAGCTATTGAAATTATTGATGGAAGATACGAAACCGAAAGCTCGGGTGGCATAACCTTGGAGACTATAAAAGATTATGCAATCTCTGGAGTAGATTATATATCGGTTGGAGCCCTGACTCATAATATTAAATCCCTTGATTTAAGCCTTATTGCATATTAGGAATTAAAACTAATTTATGACAAAGAAACCCAATAAATTCTTAAGAAAACTAATTTATTGGCGTCCTGTTCGTAATACTCTACATTATTCAAGACTTATTGTATTGCCAGGATTCCAAGGAGTTCCACTTTTCGATGTTACTGCTTTCTTTATAAGCGGACTTACAAAAGGTTCGCTTAGTCAAAGAGCTGCATCTCTTTCCTTTCATTTCTTTTTGGCACTATTTCCCCTAATGTTATTCTTCTTTACACTTATTCCCTATGTTCCAGTGGATAATATATATGAACAAATCATATTATTAATAGATGAATTTGTCCCCCAAACATCTCAGGGAGCAATAGAGAAAACCCTCGAGGGGATATTTAAACAAAAGCATCAGGGGCTTATGTCTATAGGTTTCCTTACTTCTATCTACGTAGCCTCTAATGGTATAAATGCAATGATGAATTCATTTTCCCAAACCAAACATAATATTGTAAAAAGACATTGGCTTAAGCAGAGACTTATTAGTATAGGCTTTGTATTTGGGATAGGACTTGGAGTTATAATTTCTTTCCTATTGATTATGGGTTCTAAATTTATTATCAATTACCTTGCTTCCGATACATTTATGCTTTGGTATTTACTAAAAGCAAGTAAGTGGATACTTCTAATATCTATAGTTTACTTTATGTTTGTAATGATTTACTATTACACTCCTGCTGACAAGAAGAATTTCAAGTTCTTCTCTGCTGGAGCAACACTTGCTACTGTATTATTTATTCTAACTACTTTCGGATTTAATTATTATATAGAACATTTCTCAAGATATAACGCCCTATATGGTTCAATCGGAGCCTTGATAATATTCTTAATTTGGATATATCTTAATTCAAATATACTTTTAATTGGCTTTGAACTAAATGCTTCAATTGCCCATGCAATTACTAATGGACATAAAAGAAATACTTATGAAGAAGAGGGAGAAGAGGCCTTATATATTAGCCGAACTGCTTCAAATCATTCAATTTATAGAAGATGGAAGAAAATATTAAAAAGAATTCGTAACTTTGCACCCAAAGACAAATAAGATATATGGGAAATATTGTAGCCATTGTTGGGCGTCCTAATGTAGGTAAATCAACATTATTTAATAGACTTACCGAATCCAGAGACGCTATTATTCACGAAAGCTCAGGGGTAACAAGAGATAGACATTATGGTAAAAGCAATTGGAACGGGAAAGAGTTTTCGATTATCGATACTGGTGGATATATTATAGGTAGTGAGGATGAATTTGAAGGAGAAATTAGAAAACAGGTAACTCTTGCAATAGAAGAAGCCGATGTTATTCTTTTTATTCTCGATGTTAAGGAAGGGCTTACCTCAATGGACGAGGATGTCGCCTCAATGCTAAGAAAGACTAAGAAGAAGGTAATACTTGCTGCTAATAAGGCTGATAATACTCAAAGAGCTAATGACCATTTGGAATTCTATAGCCTTGGGCTTGGAGAGATTTATTCTATCTCGGCAATAAATGGTGCAGGTACAGGGGATTTGCTTGACGAATTGGTTAGAGATTTTAAAAACGACGATTCTGAAGAAATAATTGACTCTCTTCCAAAAATAACTGTGGTTGGAAGACCTAATGTTGGAAAAAGCTCAATGATTAATGCCCTTATCAATCAGGATAGAAATATAGTAACAGATGTTTCCGGCACAACAAGAGATAGTGTAAATACAAGATATAATCTTTTTGGATTCGATTTTCTAATTGTCGATACTGCTGGTGTTAGGAAAAAAGGCAAGGTATTTGAAGATATAGAATTCTATTCCGTTATGCGTTCTATTCGCTCAATTGAAGCCTCTGACGTATGTATTCTTATGCTTGACGCTTCTCAAGGAATAGAGGCACAAGACCTTAATCTTTTTAGCTTAATTCAAAGAAATAATAAGGGAGTTGTAATTGTTGTAAATAAATGGGACTTGGTTGAGAAAGAAACCAATACTTCCAAAGAATTTGAAAGAAAAATCCGCGAGAGAATAGCTCCTTTTACCGATGTTCCAATTATATTTACTTCTGTAATCAATAAACAAAGAATATTCAAGGTATTAGAAACTGCTAAAAAGGTATACGAATCTCGTACTATAAGAATCCCAACCAGTGAATTAAACGATAAAATCCTGCCGATAGTAAAAGACGAGAATCCACCTCCAGCACATAAGGGCAAATATATTAAGGTAAAATACGTAATGCAACTTAAAACGGCATATCCTCAATTTGTATTCTATTGCAATTTGCCACAATATATCAGAGATCCATATAAAAGATATATTGAAAACAGGATGAGGGAGATATATGACTTCAATGGGGTTCCAATTACAATATACTTCAGGGAGAAATAAGCTTTGGAAAAAGAAGTTAGGCTTGATAAGTGGTTATGGTCAGTAAGGCTCTATAAGACAAGAGCATTGGCAAGCGATGCATGTCGTTTAGGCAAGGTAATTATTAATAATATACCTGCAAAAGCTTCTTATCAAGTCAAGATTGGAGATATAATCAATGTAAATATTGAGCAAATTCACAGAAAGGTAAAGGTTATCGCTCTTGTTAATAATCGTCAGGGAGCAAAGCTTGTAGATAAATATATGGAAGACCTTACTCCTAAAGAGG
>Ga0265293_10001686_pt1 | contig 47212 bp, 43 predicted proteins | sample Munlanlewell138R_FD_192505 | JGI IMG/M metagenome (GOLD analysis project Ga0265293, IMG submission 192505) | Leachate microbial communities from a municipal landfill in Southern Ontario, Canada - Leachate well 138R | ecosystem: Engineered > Solid waste > Landfill > Unclassified | place: Canada... | reverse complement strand
GGCGGTTTTAGGGGCTTTTCGCTATCGAGGAGCGGGCTGGACCGTGGTGGCGGCGGCTGCTATCGGCTGGCTCGCCCTGGCGGGCCACTATCAGCCTGTCTATCTCACTGTGCTGGGAGTTTCCGTGTTGCTGGTGACGATCTCTTTAACCGGTTCGAGGTTTGCCTGCCAGCCTCTGAATTTCGCCGAACCCTGGGCCCGCCTACCCAAGGATCGCCGGGATGATGCTTGCCCCTGGACCTTGAGCTGCTTCAGGGTGGACTGGGCCTCACGCAGACGAGATCTGTTGGGCTTTTTCCATCGCTTTTTCTTGATGGGATCACTGGCACTGGGGCTGCTCGCGTTCCGCCTTTTGCCAAGCGTTCAATCTCTTTTGGCTTCCAATCGCTTGCTCTCGGCCGACGATTTCTCCGGCGAGGCTCCCGCCTGGCAGACTCTTTTTACCTACCTCCTGCCGCATTTCTTTGAGGGGAAGAGTACCATCCTGTGCTGGAGTAGTTGGCCCAGTTGGGAGGCGCAAGGTTATCTGGGCGTAGCCGCGCTGGGCCTGGCCTCGGTGGCCTTTCTCGGTCGGCGCGAGGAGTGGCTCGGCCCTGGGCTGGCCGCCTTGTTCTGTTTCGTCATGAGCCTGGGTGCCAACACCCCGCTCTATACCGCCTGGAAGGCCGTCGACCCCCTGCTACAGAATTTTCGTGCTCCCGGCCGATTTGGGCTGATCCTGACCTTTTTCGCGGGTTGGTTGGCGGCGCTGGGTTGGGAACTGCTGCAACGAGAGCGCGTTTCGCGCAGGAAAGCAGTGATGGTAAGTCTGATCGTAGGGGTTCCTGTGCTGTTGCTGGTCCTGTGGCTCCATAGCCAGGGCTCGTCGATGCAAGGATGGGCAAAGTTGGTCCACTCGGTGGCTCCTCCGGCAGCCTGGAGCTACTTGCTCGAGCCGCACGCCGACAATCTGACGGGCTTGCTACAATACAACCAGACCGGTTCGCTTTTCGCGTTGGGGGTGGCCGCGGCGACCACCCTCATCATCGCAACCCGGGGCCCCCGCACCGGCATGATCGCGGTTCTGGTGGTTCTGTTCGATCTGGTGGTGTTCGCCTCGCCTTACTTGAAGACCGCTCCGCCTGCGGCCTTCACGCTGCCGAGCGGAGTGGTGAGTTATCTCTCGCAGCAGCCCGAGAGTCGCGTTTTGTGGGAGAGGGACTTGAATTGGTACGGCCGGTTCGGTATGGCCGGGCTGAGCGAGGCCACAGCCTACGACTACTTCCTGGCTCCCGCCTATGTCCAGGCGGTGAACATCCAGGACGGGGCGCCCCTCGATCGCTCCATGACCCTGGTCAGTGACGGGGACGGCGGGCCTCTGTGGGATGTGCTCGGCGTGCGTTATTTGATCCGTAGGACTCCGTTGAGCGATGCCCGCTACCGATTGGAGACTCAGGTGGATGGATGGCTGATCTATAAGTCTGAGAGCGCTTTACCCCGTGCGTTTTTGGTAGAGAAGGTCGAAGTCTTGCCCACTCAAGAGGTCCTGAAATTGGCCGGGACCGACCCGGGGCTGTTCGCCGATACGGCCTTCCTGAACCCGGAGCAGCCAGGCCTGGGTCAGACCCTGAATCGAGCAGATCGGTTCGCGCCGGTCTCGGAGCTAGAGTTGTCCTTCAATTCGGTCCGGATCCAGGCAGAAAACTCTAGGCCGGCGGTTCTGGTGCTCAACGACACCCCCTGGCCAGGCTGGTCGGTCAGCGTAGACGGGCAACCGGCCTCCATCCTCAGTCTCAATGGCGGCTTGCATCGTGGGGTGGAACTTCCTCCCGGGCGGCATCTGGTGGAGTTTCGCTACTGGCCGCGGTCGCTGTCGGTGGGAATCGTGGTCAGCCTTCTGTGGGTTTTGCTGTGCCTGCTCCTGGCTCGTCCGTGGGTGCTATCGGGCCCCGGCGGTAGATCTCGCCGCCGGATACCTTCTCCTGTAGGTGATACCCCTCCAGGAGAGTGCTGAGCAACCACAGGTACTCGGATCGCAGATCGTCGGGGATGAGCCCGGGATAGTCTCTGAGGATGCCGTCCTGATCCAGGGGAAAATGGTAGAGATACTCGGGCTGGGCGGCTTCAATGGCCTGACGGGCCTGTTCGATTTGTTGACGGGTGTATAAAAGAGGTGGTAGGACCGGTGACCGGACCACATTCTTGATACCGCTAAGGAAGAGAAACCCCGAGGCGTAGGGGAAAGCCGCCGAGGGTGTACCGGGAGGGGTCAGAGCGTAGACTCTGCGATAGAGGGCGTTCAGCGCCTGGGCTTGCTCAGGGTGGGCTGCGTAAAGGGTGCCCCGGGGCGTGGTGATGGGGAAGCGATAGTTGCGGGCATCGGACAACGAGAACAGGAAGCTGGTCGCGTAGATCCCCAGCAAGGCGGACACCCAGAGGCGAGGACGAGGCATCCATCGACGGATCCCGTAGGCCAGGCAGAGGTACCAGAGTGGAGTCAGATACTTCATGTACAGCATGTCCTGGCGGTGTCGACAGACCACCGTGAACACCAGCAGACCGCACACGACCACCGCGAAAGCCGGAACCCGCCGTCTCTCCTTCCAGGCTGCGATTGAGCTGAGTATCAGCACGGGAAAGAACAAGCCGTAATCGATCGTCCAGACCAAAAGGTACGACACAGCGTGGGCGGCCCAGACGGCAACGGGAAAGCTGAAGGTGCTATTCTTCCAGGAAGCCCAAAAGCCGGACCAGCGGTCGGTCAAGTGGCTTAGATTGTAGGGCGACCGATTGAACTCCACGGTCAGGCCGACCGAACTGGCGATATTGTCTCGCCACACCTCCTGGGGGGTTGAGGTGACCAGGACATAGCTCCACAGGAGCAGGCTGCTACTGAGGAAAGCGGCCAGGAGCCACCCCGCACTGCGCCGGTCCAGGCCCTTTCTTCCGGCCACCAGAACCAGCGCGCCGGTCACCAGTAACGCCGCCGCCTCTGACTGTAAGGTCCAGCAGGCGCCGGAAAAGGAGACACCGTAGGCGGCCAGAGCCCCGGGCCGGGGCTTTTCCACCCAGTGAGCCAGGGCCAGGATGCCGCACAGAAAGAAAACGATGGCGATCCAGTGGTAACTCAAAATCGGAACCTGACTCAGAGCACCGGAAAGGAGCATGGCCCAGGCCAATAACGCCCACGGACGGGGCATGAGCCGGCACCCGATCTCGAAAACTAGCAACCCGACCACTGCGGTAGTCAGGAGCATGCCCACCCGGACGGCGGTCATCCCTACTCCCATCACCGCAAACAAGAATGCGGTCAGAACGTAGGAGCCGGTGGGAAATCTGGAGTCCCAATCGCGGTAGGGGAATTCTCCGTTTAGCAAGCGCTCGGCGCCCAGCGAGACCACGGCCTCATCATGGATGCCGATGTGGTACTGGGAGAAGGCGGGTAGATTCACCAGCAGACCGACTACAAAAACCGCCAGCTGCCAGTGCCGGTGGGCGGCCGGGGCTGCCCGCGTGGGCGTCCTGGTCTGCTTCATAGCGAGCAGGTTCTTGGCCCGGGCCATTCGGCCCTGCGAAAGGACTTGGCGGCTGAGTTGTTAACCCAGAAGAAAACCTGATGTGAGGATTTCATTTTGAAACGAGGATTGCGTCTGATGCTGTTGTTTGTCCTTATGAGCTTTTCCGTACCCGCCGTGGCCGAGGAGAACCCTCTGGTCAAACCCTGGTCAGGGCCCCACGGAGGGGTGCCTCCCTTCGACGAAGTGACCACCGAGCGCCTGGGGAAAGCCCTGGAGCAATCGTTGGCGAGCTATCGGCAAGACGTGTTGAAGGTCGCTCAGAACGCCGAATCACCGACCTTCGCCAATACCATCGAGGCGCTAGAGCACGCCGGTGACGAGTTTGAACGGGTCACCACCATCTTCAGCGTCTATTCGGCCAATATGAACAACGCTGAGATTCAGGCCATGGAGCGGGAGTGGTCTCCGCGCTTTTCGGCCATCTCCGATGAGGTGATTCAGAATAAAGAACTTTTCGACCGGATCGATACCCTGTATCAGGCTCGTGAGTCGCTGAAGCTGAGCCCTGAGCAGGATCGTTTGCTCTGGCTCGTTCATAATCGCTTCGTCAAATCCGGGGCGCAGCTAGATCCGAAACAAAAAGAAGAACTCAAGGAGATCAACGGCCGCCTGGCCGGCCTCTACACCGATTTCGGACAGAACCTGCTGGCTGATGAGGAGAATGACAAAGTCGTGCTGGACTCGGAGGAGCAACTGGCCGGGTTGCCGGACACCTTGATCGATGCCGCGGCCGCCGAAGCCGAAGAGCTCGGCCTGTCCGGCCAATGGGTGATTCGCAATACCCGCTCCTCGGCCGACCCGTTTCTCACTTACTCCGAGCGCCGGGATCTGCGCCGCAAGGTGTGGGAGATGTGGGTCTCTCGAGGCGACAAAGAAGGCAAGACCGACAACAACGCCATCGTTTCCGAGATCCTGAAGCTGCGAGCACGCAAGGCCAAGCTTCTCGGTTTTCCCACGCACGCCCACTGGCAACTCTCGGATGCCATGGCACAGAATCCGGAAAACGCCATGGATCTGATGAAGAAAGTCTGGGCACCCGCGGTGGAGCGAGTCAAAGAAGAGGTGGCCGATATGGAGGCGGTGGCCCGGGAGCGGGGTGAAGAGATCACCGTCGAACCCTGGGACTACCGATTTTATGCCGAGAAGGTCCGTAAGAAGAAGTACGACCTGGATGCCTCTGAACTCAAGCCGTATTTACAACTGGACAAACTCCTGGAGGCCCAGTTCTGGGTGGCTCAGGAGATGTACGGGCTAACCTTTTCCGAGGTCCAGGGGCTTCCGGTCTTCCATTCGGATGTTCGGGTGTTTGAAGTGCTGGGGCGGGACAAAAAGCACGTGGGGTACTGGTACTTCGACCCTTACGCTCGGGAGGGTAAGCGCTCCGGAGCCTGGATGAGCGAGTACCGAACCCAGGAAGCTTTCGATCAGGTGGTTACGCCGATCGTGAGCAACAACTCCAACTACATCAAAGGAAAGCCCGGGGAGCCGGTGCTGATCTCCTGGGACGACGCCGAAACCATGTTTCATGAATTCGGCCACGCCCTGCACGGTCTGCTTTCCAAGGTGGGCTACCCCACCCTGGCGGGCACCAATGTTTCCCGGGACTTTGTGGAGTTTCCCTCCCAGATCAATGAGCACTGGCTGGCCACCCCGGAGGTCTTAAACCGGTTCGCGCTCCACTACCAGTCCGGCGAGCCCATGCCGGCCGAGCTGATCGAGAAAGTGAAGAAGGCCGAGACCTTCAACCAGGGCTTTTCTACGGTTGAGTATCTGGCTTCGGCGCTGGTCGACATGGAGCTGCACCTGGCCGGGGCAAAGGAGATCGACCCCCGAGCCTTTGAGAAGGATACCCTGAAGAAGCTGGGTATGCCGTCGTCCATCGTCATGCGCCACCGGATCCCCCAGTTTGCCCATATCTTTAGCGGTGACTACTACTCGGCCGCCTACTACAGTTATCTTTGGGCGGAAGTTCTGGACCAGGACGCCTGGAAAGCCTTCACTGAAACCGGCAATCCTTACAATCATGAGGTCGCTGAGCGCTTCATCGAACACGTCTTGAGCGCCGGCAATACCCGAGAACCGGCCGAGTCCTATCGGCAGTTCCGAGGAAAGGAGCCCTCCATCAAGCCGTTGTTGGAGGCTCGGGGCTTTCCCACGGAAGGGGTGAAATGATGATCGGATTATGGAAAAAGATCGGGAGCGGGGCTCTGCTCCTTTGTCTCCTGGCATTGTCTGCGTCGGCCCAGCAGCTAGAGGTGCGGGGCTACCTGGAGAGGACCGAGCCCTTAATGGGGGAGCTCCGGACCAATGTGCGTACTTTTCTAGACGAAGTGCAGCCTCTTCGCGAACAGAGAGATATGGTTGGCCTTAAGGAGGTTGCCGATCGATACATCACGGTGTGGGACGGCCTGCTCTTGAAATTGTCCGAGTTGGAACCGCCGGAGGTAGCTTCCGCTCATTATCAGGCGCTTCAGAGTCTGTTCGCTGCCCAGCGAGAGAGCAACCAGATGATGTCTGAGACCCTGGGGCAACAGATCGAGCTACTCAGAAAAATTGGACAAATGCGAGATGAGGGAGCCAGCGAGGAAGAAATCCAGGATTTTGTGACCGCCAATCCACTGGATCGCGAAGCCCTTGTCGCGAGAGGTGCAAAGCTCAAGTCTACGACCCAGCAAGCCGACGAAGTTTTGGAAACCGAACACGAAAAACTCAAGGCCATAGTAGAAGGACAGCCCGAGGAAGAGAGCTAAGGGTCGTCCTCTCCGTTTTCGGAAGTTTTCCCAGTTGTTAACATTTTTTGCACAGCTTGTATCGGCTTTGCTCATGAAGTTTTTTTAAAAATTGGTTACATGATTGTTAACAAACACCGCATGCTCTAGATCTCCGGTCAAGGTGAGGGAACAATAGCACTATGAACCTCGCCGTACATTCCCACTATAACTGCCAGCACCCACAATTCCCTCAGCCCGCCTACTGCCAGCCGGGTCCTTGCGGACCACAATATGATAGCCCTTTGGGTCAAAGAAGGCCCGGAATGGGAGCCATGCTGGGTGGCCTGGTGGGCTCCATCTTGGGTCAGATGATGTGCCCGATTCCGTTTTTAGGGGCACTGTTGGGCGGAATGATCGGGTCCATGTTCGGCTCGATGCTGGATAATATGTTTGGAGCCGGGGCACCATGCTGCTGCCACAATATGGGGCAGCATTACGGTCCGTACAATGCTCAAATGGGTTTTGAGTACGGCTACCCCATGGACTACCCTTATGCCCCTCCGGGGTTCCACAATCCGCACTACGGCTGTGCTCCTCCGCTCTTTCCTAATTACCAGCCGCCGGTAGCGCCCCATGGCCTGCCCCAACTGGGCTTCAACCCTTTTTACAATCGCCAGGAGCAGCACCACACCCACGAGACTACCCAGAGGCCCCAGGTGGCAGTAGCCATCGCTGGCAAGAACGAACAAGTCCAGACCAACGTTCACGGTCACAACCAGGGCCCTCAGGTAGCGGCCACGGTGGTGGGTGTCAACGAGCAGCGCCAAGAGAACGTCCACGGCAACAACCAGGGTACCCAGGTGGCGGTCACCGCTGCAGGAACAAACACCCAGGCCCAGACCAACGTGACCGGTGATAACCAGGGTACCCAGGTGGCGGTCACCGCGGTGGGTGCCAACACCCAGACTCAAGAAAATGTTCACGGTGACAACAGTGGAAGCCAGACCGCCGTGACCGCGGTAGGGGTCAACACCCAGGCTCAGACCACCGTTACCGGGGACAACTCCGGGACCCAGACGGCGGTGGCCGGGGCCGGTACCAATACTCAGGTCCAGGCTAGCGGCACCGGCGACAACTCGGGCGACCAGACGGCCGTGGTGGGAGCGGGCACCAATACCCAGGTTCAAGCCTCCGAGCAAGGTAGCAACTCCGGCGACCAGAGTGCGGTGGCCGTGGTGGGCACCAATACCCAGGTCCAGGCTAGCGGCACCGGCGACAATTCGGGCGACCAGACCGCCGACACGGTGGTGGGCGGAAACACACAATCTCAAACCACGGTGACCGGGAATAACTCTGGGGTCCAGGACGCCGATACCGTGCTGGGTGAGGTGACTCAAGAACGCCAGACCGAGCAGGGCCATCAGGCCGGCGCCCAGCAAGCCGACACCGTCGTGGGCGACGTGGCCCAGACCAGCCACGCCGGTGGCTCCAACGTCGAGAATCAAACCGCCGACACCGTGGTGGGCGACGTGCAGCAGGTCGCCAGTGGCGGGGACAACTCCAACATTCAACAAGACGCCGACACCCTGGTGGGAGACACCGTGCAGGCGGTCGATGCTGGTCAAAACTCCGTGGTGGTTCAGGAGACCGACGCGGGTGGTCACGCGGTCCAGGAAGCCACCGTGGAGTCCGGGATGATCATCCAGGATGGCGGAAACGAACAACGGGCAGCCTCCACCAGTGGGGGAGTGGTGGTGGAGCAACAGGGTGACCGCCACGGCGACGCCCAGCAGACCGCACAGGGCTCGGACGAAGGCGATGTGATCGACCAGCGAGCCGGCCAGGGCACCTTGAACCTGTTCGACAACAAGACCACCGCCGATGTAGATCTGGGTGGCGGCAACGACCAGTATACTTACGAGGGCAACAGCGAAGCCAACCACGTTCGGGTCAACGGCGGTGGTCAGCATCAGGGCCCCGATGACGACGTGGTGAGGATCAACACCCACGGAGGCAACGACACCGCCGTGGTCAACCTGTCCGGCGGAACCGACAACTACCAGATCGATATGGGCAGCGGAAACGATCGGTTGGTCATCAACGAGCACGGCCAACGCGTGCGGGTGGTGGATGCCGAAGGTCGCGAGATCTATCGCAGCCAGGGCTGGACCGAGGCTGACGGAACCGCCCGGGTGGAGGGTATGGACAACCTCTCGGTTTACCGGGAAGACGGCAGCTTTGCCCGCTGGGATAGCCGTAACGGGCTCCAAGAAGGGCGGGACCCCGGAACCCCGGGAGAGATGAGTCCGGTCGGCGCGGCTCGACTGATCCGCGAACACGCGGGGCTCTTGGATCGGGCCGCCGGAAATGGCTCGGTGGACGGTATCATCGGACGGGGCGACCTGCAGGCGGCGCTCGACAATCCCGAGACTCCTCCGGAGCTGCGCGAGGCGATTCAGTACACCCTGAACAATGAAGCGGTCTGGAACGCCATGGACGCGTCAGGAGCCCGGGGCGACCGGGTCGACATGGACGGGCTCAACCGTTTCATCGACGGCTACGAGACTCGCCCCGGCTACTCCAATGAAGGGCCCATGACCGATCAGCGGGCGGCCAGTATTTTGAATTACCACAACAGCCTGTTGGACACGGCCAATTCTGGAGGAGGCCAGGATGGCAAGTTCAATGAGGACGACCTGAGAGCGATCGCCTCAGGCCAGAATGCGGGCTTGCCTCCGGAGCTGCGCGAAGCCGCTCAACGTCTTCTGGGCGATGATCAGTTCGCCGAGAGAGTGGATGCTGTCTCCTGGGAGATGGGGGGGGTGTTCGATAGACAACGAACCTTCTCCAACGACGACCTGGCCGGATTTCGATAACGACCGATAATCCTTGGTAAAAACGACTTCTAGACAACGATTCTTGCAAGTGGCCGTGGCCTGGCTGTTTGCCTGTTTCTGCGTGAGCCTTCTCATCCGCTTTCAGCACACGGGTGGCGGCGGAGACGCGCCTGAGATCATTCAGGTCGCCGAGCGCCTGGCGGTGGTGGGCCGGTACGCCTCCGATCTGTCGCCGGAGTTGAGAGAGAAGCTGTTGAGTCTGGCCGGCGAGGTGGAGGAGAACCCCCAGGCCCAATCGGTCATTTCGGGAGAGCTTCCCTCGGACACTTCACAGCTCACTCGGGTCTACGAATTGATGGCCAGAGAGTTGGAAGAGACGGACCCTCCGGTCAGGAGCGAGCTTCAGCAATTGGCCGCTGAAGGGCAGCAACGATTTGCCATCACGGGCCTCTTGCTGGGGAGCTTGGTCCTGCTAGCGTTGCTCTCTTTTTTGGGACCCAGAACTGAAGAGTCCGGTCCGCCCCGGCCCACTACCCTGTCTTCGTTAGGGATACTGGGAATTTTCTTTTTGTGGGACGTGCTGGGTTTTTTTGGCCTGGGTAGCCTGATCGGATTGGTGGCCGATTCGATCGATCGCTTCGCCCTGGTGATGGTGAGCCAGCTCTTGCTCTACGGACTTCTGGTCGCTTTACTTTATCAGGGCGGCCTGAACCGAGACGCTTCTTTTTTCGGCAAATTTTCCGCCTCCTGGTTGGGTAAGGGTTACTTCGCAGCGGTACTCATCGTGCTGGCCGTGAATCTCACGAGTTCAGCCTTATCCGGTCACTCTCCCCAATCGGAGAACCCGGTTCTCCGACTGTTCGTCGACGCACCGAGTTGGAAGATCGCGCTATTGGGCCTTCTGGTGGTGTTTATCGGTCCTTTTTTCGAAGAGATCGTCTTTCGCGGTTGGCTTTACGGCGGATTACAGAAAGAGTGGGGCGACACCCCGGCGCTGCTCCTGTCATCAGGGTTGTTCGCGCTCATCCATGGCGACGCACCCGGCCTGCCCGCTCTTTTTGCTCTAGGAATGGTGTTTGGTTGGGTTTATCGCAGGTCAGGATCCCTGTGGGCGAGTATTCTGGTTCATGCTTTTTGGAATGCCACGACCTTTGCGCTGTTGATCTCGGTGATGCCATGAAAGAAAAGGAAGCAACCTCCGAAGAAACCGAACTCCTTTATCAGGTGGTCAGAGACCATCACCTGCTGGCGCCGGTGGTGATGATCGGAGCCTCCGCCCTGATCCCTGTGCCGTTTTTAGATGATGTTGCTAAGGAATACTTGGAAAAACGCCTGTTCAGAGACATCGCCGCCAAGGAAGGTCTGGTCCTGAGCAAAGAGGAGCAGAAGCATCTGACGCAGGAGAAGAACGGTGGATGCTGCGCCCTGGGCTGCCTGGGATCCGCGCTGATCTATCCCCTCAAGAAGCTGCTCCGGAAGATCCTTTATTTCCTGGAGATCAAGCGTTCGGTGGATCAGGCCACCACGGCTCTGGCTCAAGCCTGGTTGTTTGAATTGACCTTGCGAAGAAAACTGTGGGTACCGGGAGGCGAGATTGAGTCCTGTCACAAGGTGCGGCGCGCCATCCGCGAGGCCTGCACCAGCCACGGAGTCAAGCCGCTGGAGTTGGCCGTGAAACAAGCTTTCTCAGGGGCCAAAGGGACCATGCTGGATTTGGCGGGGCGATTCTCTCGAGAAACCGCTTCCAACGAAGACACCATCGCTCAGACCGTGGACCAACTCGAAAGCGAGCAAGAAGAGAATCTAAAGGGGATCACTCGAAAGCTCTCGGAGTCGCTGAACGACATCTCTGAGAGCTATCTGGTGCGTTTCGGGGTGACCTTTGAGAAACATCTAGCCGAAGAGATGGCCAGACCGGAGCCGGAGACTTTGGCTTAGAGCGTCCTAACCATCAAGATCTCTGGGGGCCAATAACGGTACAGCTCCCACTCTTCTGGCTTCTTCCAGGGCCGACTCTTTTACCGATGGAGGGCTATCGGGGCTGGGGTAGTCTACCACCAGGAGAGCCCATCCTTGTTGATTTGCCGTCTCCAGTGCCTGTTGCATCTCTTTTTTGATCTCGGTCGGGGTCGCGGCCCCGTCGGCGCCCTCCCAGCCCAGGGAAAACTCTTCAATGGCCACCCCATCCACGGATTCAGCGAGTTCCGGCTCTTGCCAGACAGCCCAGCCGTTCTGCAGATAGACCTGAAAGTTGCCGCGGACTTTGATTTGAGATATGAACTTTGCCATCTCTTTCTTGAGCTCCACGGACTGGCCCAATTCTTCCCAGTCCTCGAAAGCATCCACCTTGTCCAGGAAGACGCCGTCAAACCCCGCCTTCTTGATCCGGTCGACCCGGGCCAGCATGACCTCCTGCCATTCTTTATTCCAGTACTTGACGGGAAAATTGTCTGGCCAATCAGGGTTCGGGCCGCCTAAAAACTCAGGGGGGTTGCCATCCCACTCTTCTTTCCAATAGTCCCGGTAGTTTTCAGCCTCACCAATAGAGAGGTACGCCAGCACGAGCTTTCCGGACCCTCTCAGTTTCTCGATCTCCTCTCGATCCCAGAACCCCGCGGAGTCTCCATCCCCGTTTCGACTGGGATCGATCACCACCAGCGCTCCGGGGCTCTGGGCGATCTTGCCGAGATCGATGGACTGGAGTTGATAAACCCAGGTGGCCACCGGCGTGGGGGTAGGAGGTTCAGGACGCTTCGACACTGTGGGAGACGGTTTCTCTACCGTCCTGGTACAACCCAGCATAGAAAAAAGTAATACCATCGCTATTAAATGATGAGCAGCTTTCACGCTTTAGCCTTAATCTTGAACTCCGGAAGCCCTGCCTGCGAAATAGACTTGGAGCTACCGAGGAAAGCCATTTTTCGAACCGAATCATCTCCGGATGGCGGAATCCTTTCCCCGCAAATTTCTCCGATGAGAGCGGCCAGATGTCGCAGCGGCTTTATCCTTCCGCTGGCTCTGGCTTTCCTCTTTGTTCTGGTGCTTTTAGAAGCCGGCCTATTTGTGCTGCAGCAGCGAGCCTCCCAGGCGGCCTTGGAAGAATCGTCCCGGCTGGCTCAGTTGCTGGCCACCGAAAATCTACTGGCCGAGGAGCTCGACGCTCTGTCTCGGAACGTGCCCGTTTCAGGCTCTTTTGATCTAGAGAATGATTTTGCATTCAAACTCCCATCCACCGAACTTGAGCTCAAGGTACACTGGAGTAACAAAGACAGCTTGAACGCACCGATGCCCCACGGGTGGTCGACTTTCAACTCTGTCCTCAAGACCTCCAAACTGCCGCTTTTTTCCTTCGACGAAACGGTTAGTCAAAAGCAGCGGTCGGGTGCCCTGGTCGCACCCGGGCATACATTTCTGGCGCTAGAATCCTCGGAAAAAGATCACGGCAGCTCGGTCCACTCGACCTCTCACCTTTTTCCTTACGGGATCTATGCCCCTCAAGGCTCCATCCAGGCGGGTTCAGTCAGTTCCTTTGCCAACCAGGTTTATGGAGCATCCAGCGATGAAGAAACGAATGCCGTCTCCAGTGGAAGACCGGTCGACTTGTTGGCGCGGGACAGCATCGAGGTGAAGACCAGATACACCAACGGACAAGCCATCTGTCTCAGCGGCGACGTCTCACTTCCGGAAAACGACGGCTCGACCAACTCCAACGGTGCCCTCGCTCTGAGTTTTCGTCCTCCCCCCGTCCTGGTCGATGATGCTTATTTTCAGGGCCTCCAAAACATGGGAGCAGCGGTTTCCGTGGGAGCGCTGGATAAGACCACGTTCTTCGACACCGGATTGTTCGATTCGCAGACCTTGCTGGCTATCCTCAAGGGAGATTTCAGCAGACTGGCGTCCGTTCTTTCCGTGGGGCAGGCCTGCAAGGTGCCGTTCATTCCTATCCCCGGCATGCAAGACGACATCCTGCTGGATGTTTTTTATCTATGGCACCCTTACCCACCCGACTTTTCCGGTGGGAGCTCGGCAGACGACAAGAAGACCTCGGAAGAACTCAAGGAAACGACTCAAAAGCTTAAGGAAGCTCGGGACAAAGTCAAGGAGATTCAAGCGGACTTAGACGCTGAACTCAAAAAGTCCAAGCCGGACGATAAGAAGGTCGAAGAGCTTGAGTTTCAGCTCCAGGACGCCCAGAATCGAGTTTCGGAACTGGAGAGCAAGGTAAAAAAGCTCAACCACAAGCTCGACAAAAGCAAGGGGAACCTGGCTTCCAATCTCTCCGGTAGCACCCCACCTGAGACCGCCGCCGAAGAAGCCGGCCGCCGCACCCGGGGATGGGCCTATCTCTTTGTTATCGGAGAACTCTTTGAGGTCGTCTTTGATATCCTTTCCGGGAGCAATCCGTTTGAGGAAGTGGAGACCAGGGTTGTCCATCTGGGGGACATCGGGCCAGGCTGGGAGTGGGAGAACGACCGGATCGGCATCGTCGGTACCATCACGGTGCCTCGGGGGCGCACTCTCAAATTGAGCAAGCAAAACATCACCGTGGAGGGCGATGTCTACCTCCACCCGGGTGCGGTGATGGTCATCGATGGAAATCTTACCGTCACGCCACCTGACGACTGGAGCGATTTTGGTGGAGCACCGTCCAGCGACCGGAAGGCGACAGCGGTATTCCCGAATGGCCGAATCATCATGGAAGAGGGGTCCAGTCTGATCGTTCAGGGAAACCTCAGAGTCGAGGGTGGAACCGTTGAAGAAGGCTCTGTTCTTCTGCTCAGTGATTACGGCCCTAACACCGGGCTGAGCCGACTGATTTCGGTTGGGGGTTCACTCACCCTCTACTACGGCACGGCAGCGGGCGTTGAATTCGGGGTTCTGGTGGAGAGGCTCTCCAAGGAAAGGCCCGCCCTGCACGGCTTTTTTAGCGAATTCTTCGACCCTTTGACCGAGAGGATCGCTCCTCAGATCGCTAAGCTCCCCATGGTCGGACCCTGGCAGACCCGCACCTGCTGGTTTGCCGACTACGCCACGACTCTGGAGTTTATCCCCTGGCTGGAGGAGTTCTTCGGACTAGGTGGGCCCTGGCCCATTCCCTTACCCTATCCCAATTGTATGACGGAGGTTTTTAAGTACGTTTCTCTCCTCTACTCCGCCGAACTCAACTTTGCCATAGGAGAGAATTTCGTCACCCATTCCCCTTTCTGGGTTATTTTTGGGCGCGGGGTTTCTCCGGTTTCTTTAAAGGTCCACCCGGACCGGGTTTCCAGTGCCGTCGCCAACATTCAGTGGGGGAAACTCTTCTGGGAAGATTTCAAGGGCGTCGCCGGCAATTTTCTGACCACGGTGCTTCCGGAACTCGCCAAATCCATCGTGGAGGATGTTTTCGAGCGCATCCTGGAAATCATTTCTGAAGAGTTCATACCGTTTGAGCCCGTGTATTGCGGGGACCCCCCGGAGGACCCGGAGGAGGAGGTGAAGACCGTCCGGGATGCCGTGATGCAGATTCTCAAGGAGAAGGCCAAGGGCTTGCCAGGAACCGCTGTGAAGTCGCTTTTCGGTATGCTCGTGCTGGTCAAGAACCAGGCCTTCGACTCCCTGGACGCCGCCAATCCCCAGAGCGCGATACTCCGGGAACTGCCCGGGGTCTGCGTGGTCTCGGGGGGGCGGATGAGCATCGGGACTGAAGACGGTGCTCTCATGGCGACGGGGCTATTCGTGAGCCGGCAAGATATCGTCATTACGAGCAAGTACACGATCGGGTGTGTGGTCTCGGCCGGAGGAGACGTGCGAGTCGAAAACCTGCTGCACTACCCCTACTTCGATAGGGGCTCATTCTACAAGCCCAAAACCTTCGACACCGTCCTGCTGCAATCACTGGCACTGGAAGACCCGGAGGGTGCCCTGGCGGGCGATTTGAGTTTCACTCTCCCTCGGCGGCTGGCTGAAGGATGGAGAGCTCCATGAGGCGAGGGTCTGCATTCACTATCATCGAGATCATCGTGACCATAGCCGTTCTTTCCATCGGGATTCTAGTGATCACCAGCTCTTTTTCTATGAATTTACGGCAATCGGCTCAAACTCGAGAAGAACTCCTGGCCGCGGTTGTCATGGAGAGTCTGGTCGAAGAGGTTTTGGACCACCCGTTCGGTGCCCCGGTGCCGAACAACTGGCGTTCAGGAAAGGTGGTTTTTGAAGAGGTGGTGGAAGGTCGGTCGGTTCAAACCGAGTTCGAAGTCGAAGTCGGGGCCAGCGCGAAGGGCGGCAACGGAAGCTTTCTCGGCCATCAAAACGACTCGGAGGCCTCGCCGTCGAGCGATGTGGTGACCTTGCAGGTCCGCTGGCAGCAGCCGACCGGCCCCGGGACTTCGGCCCAATCGAAGACCCTCAGTGCCGATCTTAAGGTCGTAAGAAAGCCGTGAAGCGGGATGGTGGATATACCCTCGTAGAGATCCTGGTGGCTGGAGTGATGGCACTGGTGGTGCTGGCTGCCCTCCTGCGGGTGTTCTGGTTTGCCAGAACCGCCGAACGCTCTGCCCGCTCCTCGTACCTGATAAGACAGGATGCCGATGAACTCTTTCGGCGCCTCCAGGATGATCTGAGATTGACTCATCTGGCCAGCATCAAGGTTGCCAGCTACGGGCGTGGATTTTCCATGGCCAGCCCCCTCCAGGATGCCAACCCGGCCACCTTTGAAGTCACTCAGTATGGGGTGGCCAAATGGAAAACCTGGGTTCACTATACTACCCTGCCAACGGGAGCCTTCGTTGGCGATGCAGTGCGCTGGGAACTCCCTGTTCCTGAAATGAATCTTGACCCTACACCCTCCACCCATCCACCGGATCAGCCAAACGCCTCCAAGAAGGTTATGATCAAGGGAGTCATGCTCCCCGGGGTGGGGACCATCGCACCCAAGGCACCCACCGAGAGAATCACGGTAGGGGTAAAGCCCGAGGAGGAACAGGGCGGATTGCGCCTTAGCTTTGTCCGCCGCGAGGGCGAAAAAGAGACTCTCAGCACCATCAACCCCACCGACCGTTCCGACGGCGACCATTCAGGCTGGTCAAAAGGGTCCACCGGATTGGTGGAGTGCTGCCTGTCGATCGCGGACGAGTCCAAAGAGTCCGGCTATTGGAGTGTGTTTCAGATCAAGTTTCGGGTTGCCCCACGCAACTAGGGCCTGTGGACATTCAGCCTTCCGAGCTACGCGAAGAACATTTTTGTCCTCTGGAAGACAGATTTTTTGACTAGTACCGGGCGTACTTAAAAAAAATATGGGTTTTAGAGGGCGGAAATGGGCGAGTGTAGCGAGAGGAGGTTGATTGTCCACAGGCCCTAGGAACGCAAGGAAGCCGCTAAATAGTCCCGACGCATCTGGGCGATGGTCTTGATGGAGATGCGTTTAGGACAAACCGCCTCACACTCACCGTGGTTGGAGCAGTCTCCGAAGCCCTCCTGGTCGTGGGTCGCGATCATGTTGAGCACCCGTTTGTCCCGCTCGGCCTGTCCCTGGGGGATTCGAGAGTACTGGTAGATCTTGGCGGCGGTGAAGAGGTGGGCGCTGGCGTTGGGGCAGGCTGCCACGCAAGCTCCGCAGCCGATGCAGGTGGCGGCATCCATGGAGTCGTCGGCCGCCTGTTTGCCCACCGGAACGGAGTTGGCATCGGGTGCCGAGCCGGTGTTCACCGACACATAGCCGCCCTGTTGGACGATCCGATCGAAGGCGCTACGGTCCACCACCAGATCCTTGATGATCGGAAACGAGGTGGCTCTCCAGGGCTCGATGGTGATGGTGTCTCCGCTCTTATAATGTCGCATTCGCAGACCACAGGTGGTGGTACCGCTGTGGGGTCCGTGGGCAACCCCGTCGATCACCAATCCGCAGGCTCCACAGATCCCTTCGCGACAATCGGAATCGAATGCCACCGGGTCCTCTCCCTTGGTGGCCAGCATCTCGTTCAGGACGTCCAGCATTTCCAGGAACGACATGTCCGGAATCACATTGTCCATAACGTAGTCCACAAGCTTACCGGCGGCCTTAGGTCCGGCTTGACGCCAAATTCTGAGATTGAGTTTCATTGTCATGCTCATTGCAGGTTCCTTACTTGTAGCTTCGCTGAGCGAGCTCCACGCTTTCAAATGTCAGATTTTCCTTGTTGAGTTTGGGCTTGCCGGGCTCCCCGCTCCATTCCCAGGCAGCTGCGTAGCAGAAATTTTCATCATCCCGAAGGGCCTCACCAGCCTCGGTTTGATACTCTTCTCGAAAATGTCCTCCGCACGACTCCTTGCGATGCATGGCATCGATGGCCAGCAATTCGGCCAACTCCAGATAGTCGGCCACCCGCCCGGCAAACTCGAGATTTTTATTGAACTCCTCCTGCTTGCCGGTCACTTTCAAGTTCTCCCAGAAGTCCTTGCGAAGCTCCTGAACGGACTTGAGGGCCTTCAGAAGACTCTCTTCATTGCGGCCCATGCCCACGTTGTTCCAGACGATCTTACCCAGTTCTTTGTGATAGTGGTTGGGAGTCGATTCGCCGCCGATATTCATCAGTTTTTCGATACCCTCACGAACCGAGGTTTCGGTTTCTTGAAAAGCCTCCGCCTCGGGGTTCAGTTCATCGGCCGGTTGATGGGTGGCAAGATAGTTGGCCAGGGTGTAAGGAATCACGAAGTAGCCGTCGGAGAGCCCCTGCATCAGGGCGCTGGCCCCCAGTCGGTTGGCTCCGTGGTCGGAAAAGTTGGCCTCTCCTAAAGCGTGCAATCCCGGTATGGTGGTCATCAGGTTGTAGTCGACCCACAGCCCTCCCATGGTGTAGTGGGAAGCAGGGTAGATCCGCATGGGAACCTTGTAGGGATCTTCGCCGGTGATCTCTTCATACATTTCGAACAGGTTTCCATAGCGGTCTCTCACCGCATCTTCACCCAACCTTTCGATCGCCGACTTGAAGTCCAGGTAGACGGCTAGTTTAGTGGCGCCCACTCCGTAGCCGTCGTCGCAGGCTTTCTTGGCGGCCCGGGAAGCGATGTCGCGGGGTACCAGGTTTCCGAAGGCCGGATACCGACGCTCCAGATAGTAATCTCTCTCATCCGCCGGGATATCATTGGCGGCGCGATCGTCGCCCTTCTTTTTCGGAACCCACACCCGGCCGTCGTTTCTCAACGACTCACTCATAAGGGTGAGCTTCGATTGGAAGTCGCCGGCCTGAGGGATACAGGTGGGGTGGATCTGGGTATAGCAGGGATTCGCGAAGTAGGCGCCCCGCTTGTGGCATCTCCAGGCTGCGGTCGCGTTACTATTGACCGCGTTGGTGGAGAGGTAAAACACGGGGGCGTAACCTCCGGTGCAGAGCAAGACGGCGTGACCGGCGTGGCGCTCGATCTCACCCGTTACCAGGTTGCGGGCGATGATCCCGCGAGCCTTGCCGTCCTGGACCACCAGGTCCAACATCTCTCGCTGTTGATAGAGAGTCACGCTGCCTTCTCGGATCTGGCGAGAGAGGGCCCCGTAAGCTCCGTAAAGGAGTTGTTGACCGGTTTGCCCCCGGGCATAAAAGGTCCGAGAGACCTGGGCTCCTCCGAACGACCGGTTGGCCAGTGTACCGCCGTACTCCCGGGCAAAAGGCACCCCCTGAGCCGCACACTGGTCGATGATGTTCGCGCTCACCTCAGCCAGGCGGTGGACGTTGGCCTCTCGAGCTCGAAAGTCTCCCCCTTTAATGGTGTCGTAGAAGAGTCGCCATACGCTGTCGCCGTCGTTTTGATAGTTCTTGGCGGCGTTGATGCCCCCCTGAGCGGCCACCGAGTGAGCGCGCCGAGCCGAGTCCTGGATGCAGAAGGTCTTGACCTTGTACCCGAGTTCGCCCAGGGTGGCGGCCGCCGATGCACCGGCCAGACCCGTGCCCACCACCAGGATGGTGTACTTTCGTTTGTTGGCCGGCAAGACGAGCTTGGCGTTTTGCTTGTAGAGAGTCCATTTGTCTTGAAGAGGACCGTCCGGAATCTTGGAGTCGAGCCTGGTGTCCCCCATATTGATTTCAAAAGACATTTAGCGCACTTCCCTTTCCTGGTCCGTCACTTGATATTGAATGAGATACATCTGATCTTTGTCTTGCAGACTTTCGTTGCTCAGCATGATGTAGGCTGGCAAGAAGAGAAACCCGAAAGCCAGCAGCGCGGCAAGACCGTGCGCGACCCTGGTGATCGTGGGCAGATAGTTCGCGTTGGCCAGGCCCAGGCTCTGGAAGGCACTCCAGGCTCCGTGCCAGAGGTGAAACCCCAGAGCCGCCATGATGATCAGGTAGACCCCGGTCCAAACCGGTGAGGCGAAGGTATCGATAACCAGTCCGTAGAGATCTCTCATCTCCACTCCATTGACCAGAACTTGTCGATTGGTTTCGCGATCGATGATGCCGAATTTAAACTGAAGCACGTGCCAGATCACAAAGCCGAGAAGCAAGATCCCGGTCCACAGCATGGTGTTGGAAGAGACCGACTTCTTGCTCACCCCTCCGGCGTCTCCCGGCACCGCGTAGCCATATTGCCGAGCCTCCCACTTTCGCCGCCAAACGCTATATCCGCTCCAGGCGTGGCTCAGAAAGAGCACGATCAGTCCGACCTCCGCCACGATAAGTCCGGCGCCGTGAAACATGTGCTCTAGAAAGTAAGCATAGTCGTTGAAAGCTTTTGGCCCAACCAGCAACAGCAAGTTGCCGATGAGGTGGCCGATCACAAAGCCGACCAGCAATAATCCTGTGAACCCGTTGATGAGCTTGCGCCCAATGGATGATTGCGCAGCAGTTGCGAGATTCATTGTTTTTAACCCTTAACTCATATTGTACCGGGGGCCAACCCGGTACGCCTGAAAAAGCGTTCGCTGCTAGCAGTGGCCTCCCTGTAATTTCTTTTTTTCTCTCCGATCAACGTTTCGGGGGCTGGGCCCTTAACGTTGTCTGAAAAGCGTTCATCAGCTTTTTTTCAGGGCCGAGTGAGAGAGTGATAACGAGGAGACGTGTATCCATGAACGTTAGAAAAAGCCTTTTCGCTATCATCTTGACGCTGGCCATGGCCGGTGCCGGCCTGGCTCAGGAGTATGAACTCGGATGGGATCAGATAAACAGCGCCACCGCCGCCCAGGCGGAAGCGTACACCCTGAACTGGGAAGACGTCTCCACCCACGTAGAGCTGGCCGAACCCCAACCCGAGGTAATGCCGGAGATGCCTGAACAAGGCGAGGTCGCCATGATGGCACCCTTCAGGCAGCCCCGCCCCGCTCCACCGACCCCCCGGGCTTTGCCCACTCAAAATATTCAGTTTTCCGCTTCCCAGTATTACGATGCATACGCCCAGCGCTACCTGCGCGTAACCCGGGTGGAAGTGGAAACCTTCCGCATGGGTTCCTACACCAGTGAGACCTTTGAAAATCGTGGTGCCTGGAACACCTTTCCGGTTTACGTTAAGAACTTGCAGCAAGGTGAGCGGTATCGAGTTAGGATCGTGTGGGACAACGGCACCAACCGCACCCTGGACAAAACCGTGGATTCTTACACGCCTCATACGATTTACGTAGACCAACCGGACTATCTTGCCTACTCAGCCGACTGGTAAGGATCTATTGAGTCCGAATTTTCTTCTTAAGATTTGCGAGCCTGGATCCTGCTGCCTGTACTCTGGTACAATAGAAGAAGTTATTTTCATGGGTAGGCCGCAAAGGTTCTGAGCCTGCTATAATGGAACTCATCTAAGACAAGGAGACCGTGACCACAGCAAGCTGGAAAAGATTTCGTTTTCACCTGCGTCGGGAGTTTCTGTTGCAACTCGACGGACGGCGTTCCTATTCCCGGGGGGTTTATCCGGGGGTGAGCTGGTTCGCCTTGCTTTGCGTTGCGGTGCTGCTACTCGAGTTCAATTCCAGTCGGCTTTCTCCCGAGCAGTCCCGCTCAGCTATCGACAACTATACCCTGCTGGCTCTGGGCCAGTGCATCTTGATCTGGCTGCGCTCCACGGTGTATTGCGCCCTGTCCTTTTCTAGAGATCTGCAGAATCACAGCATCACGGTGGTCAGGATCACCCCGGTGTCGAAAACCATGACGCTGCTGGCCAAGCTGTGCGCTAGTCTGGCGCCGCTGTGGATGGAACTTCTGTTGTTCCTACCGGTGTCTATCCTATTTTTTAGCGTCTATCTCTCTCTGCCGGTCTTGCTTGTGTTCTCCCTGACGCCCTTTCTGGTCTGCTTGAGTCTGGCTGCGGGGTGCGTGGGCCTGGCGGTGGGCTCCCTGTCAGCCCAGCCGGCCCAGGCCATCCGCAACGCTCGCCTTCTCACGTTCTTTCTGCTGTTCTTCATCCCCATCCTGAAACAGGTGTCATCCTCCTGGCTTCTTCCCATTCTGGGTCTGTCGCTGTGGCTTTTGATCTACTCCCGGCGGGCCCCTAATCGAGGAGTCGTTCTCGCCACCTCGGCGCTGGTGACCCTGGGGTTGACCCTGCTCAATATTTTTGAGCCGCTGGATCTGACGGTCAGCAAGCTTCACCCCACGAGGCTGATCACCGAGTTTTATCCCGAGGCGTTCTCCCTCGAACCCTGGGAGCTACCAACCACTATGGTGATGGACTCCCTGGCTTACCCGGTGAGCGTGGCCGGTGTGTATCTGCTGATCTCCCTGATCTTTTTCTGGCTCGCTCGGCTGCGTTTTAGCTACTAGGGCGAAGAAGGTGGCGATCACACCCGGTGGCATACACGATACACCCGACGGCGACCGCAAGCGACTCATGCAGCGGGCCGATTCCTTCGCCGTGGGCAGTGGGACCCGGGACAGCAAAGACCGGGATGATATTGAAGATTTTGACGACACCATGGAATCGGTCATCCGTAAGGCCGAGAGCACTCCCGCGGAAGCCGAGCCCGATCAAGGCAAGGAGCTTGAAAAGCACCGGGAGGATCACGCTCAGATGGAAGCCGAGCGCCGGGGCTCCAGTTCTCCTTCCCACCAACCGCTTCTTGGACTCAGCGTGCTGCCCGGGATACCGGGCGCCCTTCCTCTTGGGCAGATGGCTGAGGCCCAGGCCCAGCAGCGCTCGAGGGCGGTGACCGATAAGGAAGAAGCGGTGGTGGAATCGGTGAGCCCCGAACTGGTGAACGGGTTGAAGAAAGCCGGTTTGGGAGAACCGATCGTCACCTTGGACGATCCTCGTCTGAGCGGTTCGGCGGAACGTTTGAACCGCTGGTTCGTCCTGAGCTTGCAGGGTCATGAGCGGGTCTATGTCTGGAGCGATCAAGCCTGCCATCAGATCTTGACCGTAGGAATGCGGGAGACCACCCTGGAAAGCGCGGTGGGGGAGACGGTGGAAACCGTCATTCGAAAAGGTCGCTTCGATCAGAAAAGGATTGCTCAACGCTCGGCACCCGGCCGATTTAACCCCGATGTCTGAACTGTATTTGCCCGACCTGGCTGCTCGTCGTTTTGAAGAGATCGACTTCAGCGCGGTCTTTAACCCCCAGCGGAAGTTCTTGTGCCTGGACCTCGACAACACCCTGCTGCCCCAGACCGGAGAAGTGATCAATCCAGCGGTGCTGCAAGTCCTGGGGGAATTGAGGGACTCCAATAAGGTTCAGGATATGTGTCTGATCAGCAACGTGATCCTGCCTGGCAGACGCCTGAGCAGGCTCCGCAGACTGGCCGAGAGGTTTGAGATCAATCACGTCGTACCGGGCTTTTTCTGGAATCGAAAGCCGAAGCTTGCCCCCTTCAGGGAAGCCCTGCGCTTGATGGAGGCAAAACCGGAAGAGACGGTGATGGTGGGAGACCAGATTTTCAGCGATATCCTGGGTGGAAATCGGATGGGTATGTACACCATCTGGCTGGAGCCTATGTCGCCGGACCATTGGACTACGCTCTTGGTGGGCAAGCGTCTGAGAGAGAAGCTGGTCCGCAGGGAAATGCATAAGCGGGGGATCTGGCTACAGGAGCCTTGATCCGACTCGCAGAACGGCCCCCGCAGAGGTAACGCCATGAGTGAAAAAACTGTGCATTGTGTGAAGCTGAAGAAAGATCTCCCTGCTCTCGAGGAGCCCCCGATTCCGGGATCCCTGGGGCAGAAGATTCACGAACAAGTTTCTGCCGAGGCCTGGCGGATGTTCGAAGAGCATTTCATCATGGTCACTAACGAACTGCGTCTGGATCTGATGGACGATGCCACCAACCAGATCTTTTTTGATCAGATCGATCAGTTCTTGTTCAAGGATAACGCCCGGCCACCCGAAGGCTACGTGCCACCCAGTGAGTAGCCGGTTGCCGGTTGGATATCGCTTCTACTGGGATGACCACTGCAAGCTTTGCAATGCCTTGAAGCGCCTGGGGGTGGCTCTGGATTGGTCCAAGAGAGTGACCTTTCTGTCTCTGCTCGACGAGGCCGCCGATATCGATCTGGGTCATCTGACCTTCGAAGAGCGGATGGCCAGTTCCCATCTGGTGGACCCCGACAGTCGGGTCTACTCTCGCGGGCAGGGTATCCTCAAACTCGCCTCGCTTTTGCCCCTCACAGCTCCGCTGGTATTCCTCTTTCGGCTGCTTCCCCAAAGCGATAGCCTGGCCGAGAAGCTCTACGGTCTAGTCTCTCGAAATCGGGGCGTGCCCTATGGGGGCTCCTGCCAGGTTGAGTTCCCCGACCCCGAAGCTTAGGGTCAGATCCTTAAATCCCTAGAAACAGCTGTCCACTTTGAAATTTGGTCAGGTGGTTGGCCTCTTTGAAATAGTCTTCGCAGGCGGCGGCCACCTTTTCGGCCTGTTTCATTCGGGAGGGGCTCAGAAAGACGTAGAACCTCCACAAACGGCGATGGCGCTCCTGGAGAACTCCGATTTCGTCCACCGGAAGCTCGTTGAGCATCCGGCAAGGCCCGTCGTCGATCCTGACCGGCAAGTGAGCTTGCTTGAGTTGCATCTTCAGGGCCGGGCAGTATAGGATCAGGTCCTCGGGCTTTAGGCCCGCGGCCGCTGCGATATCGGCCTCGGCCCGGGCCCGATCGGCCGCTGAGACGTGGTACTTCTGAACAAACTCCCGGCGTCTTTCCAGAGGGAGATCAGCGGTCAATAGATAGACGCGCTTGTAGAGTTTGCGCCCCCGCAGGGCGGCCAGGAGTTGCCGGACCACGGGTATCTCGTGGTAGCGAAATTCTAGCAAGCTCAGCAACCCTTCGTCGGTCCGGCAAGCGATGTCTTCCAGGCTCAAGCCTTCCTTCACCGCCGCCTCCACCGCTCGGCTGACCATAGCACCCGACACGGTCTTGGTGTGATGGAAGTACACCCTTTCGGAGAGAAAATAGCGAATCCGAAGCAGATGGATGATCTCGGAGAGGGCGTCCTGGCGTATCACACCCTCTTTCTGGGCTTCCAGATAGAGTTTCGAGGAGGAGACTCGAAAGAGCTGAAAGATGCGGTTGTCGTAGCGCTGGGAGAGACCGCAGAAGTAGGCGTCGCGAGCCAGATAATCCAGCAAATCCGAGGCCACCGCACCGGCGAAAACCTGGTTCTGCCAGAGGCCCTCCTCCAGCAGAAAGCGCAGGACTTCTTCGGTCAGATCGAGCTTTTTCAAGGCTCTGCCCAGCTCGCCCCGGGGCAAAAATTTTCGCACCCGCTCCGGAGTATCGTGCCGTTCGAAGAGTCGTCGCTCGTCCTCCAGGGTGTGTCCGTAGGGGATGTGGGTGAGGTCGTGCACCAGGGCGGCGGCCAGAATGGCCAATCGTTCGTGGTTGTCCAGGGGTACACCCAGCCGCTCCAGCAAACGGGAAGTGAGCCAGCAGGTTCCAAGGGAGTGCTCAAAGCGGGTGTGAACCGCTCCCGGATAGACGAAGTAGGCGGTGCCGAGCTGGTGAATTCCCCTCAGCCTTTGAAACTCGGGAGTGTCGATCAACGTCATGAGCTCAACGGGAAACTCCATGTCTCCGTGCACCGGGCATCGTATGATCTTAAGCCTCGACAATCTGAATCTGCTTTCGCAGTAAGTCTCCACAGGCCCTCGCTACATTTTCACAGAACAGTGTGTCGGTGGTCAGAACTCTTCTTTTCCTGTTGCTGGTACTCAGTGGTTTCGCCTGGGCCAGGCCCCCTGACTTCGAGACCCTGGCACCCGGACTCGAGTATCGAGAAGTCGTTCTGAAGAGTCCGCGGGCGCTCACCCTTCTGCAACTTCGCTGCGATCCATCGGTGGTCCGACTCAGCTTGCTCCTGGCCCGGGACCTTAAGGATCGCCCCGAGGCCACCACGGCCAGCCGGATAGCTCAAGAGTTGGGGCAACTCGCAGTATTCAACAGCTCCTATTTCGGGCCTCGAATGGAGGTCTTGGGCTACACCGAACGGCTCGGTCACGTCTTGAACCCGGAGGTCCCGGAAGGGATCTTCTCGGCCTTTTTCTACTGGGACGGTCGGCGCGCCGGATTCAAGCGGCGAGGAGAGCCGCTGCCCCGGGGAGTGCCGGTGCTCTTTCAAGCCGGACCCCGACTGGTCTGGGATGGATGGGCGGTGGAGGGCCTCGAGACTCGAGCCCTGGCCAATCGCACCGTTCTCACGGTGGATGAACAGGGGCGTCTGGGGGTGGTGGTGATAGGAGGCCTGGCCACCACCACCCTGGCTGAACTTCCGGACTTATTGTTGGCGGATTACGAGCAGGGCGGCATGGAGGCGGTTCGGGCACTCAACCTGGATGGGGGCTCCTCCACCCAATTCTACTTGGACAACGGCACCACTAAAAAATCCTTGCCTGGCCGAGCCAGGGTGCCGGTTTTTTTGGGGATCACGATCCGCTAGGCGGCGCGACTCAAGTTTCCGAAATCGAGCTTCGTCAGTTCCTGCAGTTTCTCCAGGGGTACTCGAAACATATCGAATTGGGACTCCTGGGTGAGCTCTAGCTCGGGACCGCTGTTGCCCGCCAGGTCGTGCTTTTGAGTCATGAGAAAGGCTTCCGACTGGAGGCCTTTTTCGGGGTCTTTCCAGGCCACCACTTTCCAGAAATCCTGGGGAATCTTGGTGGGGGTTTGCATTCGCCCATTGTTGTCGAAGGAGGGGTCGTCGTCGCGAAAGACGGGCCCGGTGAACACCGTCATCTTCTGACCTTCGGCCTTGGCCTTGTCCAAGACCCGGTTTTCCAGGTCCAACCACTCGTGCTGGTTGAGTTGCTCGTGCTGCAGCGCTGCGTTGGTGTAGACGAAGGTGTCGGTGCTTCCTTGCTCGGCGTTCTCTCCCCACACCGCGTCTTTACGCCGAACCATATGGCCCCGGTCCAGAGGGTTGTTCTTGTAAGCTTCATTGCCCAACTGGTGCTCTCGGGCGATTCGTGGGTCGAAAAGCCAGGCCCCGTCTCGTTCCACTTCGGCGGCTTTGGCTCCATCGATATTGACCGCGGTGAAAAACGGCATTTTGCGGTCCTTGTTCATGACGATGGAGAAGTTGGTGTACTCCAGTTCGTTTCGACTGGGGTCGTCCACCCTGGGGGCCGCTTGATTCTTGATGGAGGGGTCGAGTTTGGGCATATCCAGATGCTCGCCCAGGAAGCTCTCGTCGTAGCCCTTGCGATCCACGTAGGGGCGGTACCAGTCGTTCCCCACCTGGATCCGTTTCTCGCCGTTGATGTCGACCAGTTTGCCGCCCTTGATGGCGGCCTGACGAAGCATGGCGGCTTCGGCCTTCTTGGTGTGAACCTCCCCGGCTTGCAACGTCTCAGCGGGTGGGGTGGCTGCGGTCGGCACCTTGCCCCCGTGGTGCTTGTTGAGTCGCGGTACTGCTTGAGGAACGCTATTTTGACTGTTTCCGACTTGCAAAGTTGATGACCTTAGCTAGAGTATCACTCGCTTTGGAGATTCGACAAGGGCCCGGCGGCACCCCTTGGGAAGAATAAAGGATGCCTCAATGGGAAAATCTCGGGCGGGAAAAGAGTTTGCAAGCGGGGGAGGTTCTGTGGAGCCAGGGAGACCCTGCGGGGCTAGGCGCCTTCCTTTTAGACGGCATCCTGGGAGTGGAAAAAGTCACGGAAACGGGAGATCGGATCGTGTTCACCGAGCTCCAAAAAGGGGCCGTTCTGGGTGAGATGTCCTGCCTGGATGGAAGACCCCACTCAGCCACCGTGAAGTCACTCTCTAGTGCCCGGGTCCGTCTGTTCACAAGCCAGGAACTCAGCGGGTATTTGAGCCGACACCCGGACCAGGTGATGGCGCTCCTGGTCAAGCAAAATGAACGACTGCGGGCTCTCACCGAAAAGCTGCTCAGCGTCGGGACCCAATCGGTCCAACGCCGTCTGGCTTACTGGCTTTGCGAGCGGGCCGGTGGGGTGGTCTCGATCACCCATCACGAACTGGCCGCTCAACTCGCCACCACCAGGGAGAGCGTCTCCAAAGCCCTGGGAAAGTTGCGGCGCCTGAAACTCGTGTCTTCAGGGCGGGGCACCGTCGAAGTTCTGGATGCCCGGAGCCTGGCCGAAATGGCTTCTAGCCCGCTATAAGAGTTCGAGGATCACCGGATCATAGGCGTAGGTGCCGCCGGTCAGGAGTTCGATGGGCTTGCCCACCAGGGACACCATCTGAAAAAACAGACCCAGAACCGTGAAGCACATCTGAAAGCCGGAAGTTTTTCGAGGCTTCAAGGCGGGCAGATCCTTACGTCTTTCCGACCACTGTTCGGAATTCGGTGGAAATAGGAGGGCTTTACTGAGAAGTGAATATCTGCAAACTGAACTATTCATCCCTGACATCATAGGACTTGCATCAGTGCATTTTTTGAGAAAGCCCCCCCACCCGTGTTAACAACTATTTAAAACTTGTTCCTTGAAAACACGGGGTTTTCAATAGTAGACCGCCGATTTCACACATACAGTACAGTTCTGTTCCATCGTCGAGGACGCAAACGCTTAAACGCTCGCCCGTGCGCGGCGGACCGCTCGACCGGCCACGAAGACGCTGTCCACTCTTCCAGGAAATACGACCCCTTCAAAGGGTGACCATCCGCATTTGGTGGCAAGGTCCTGGCGGCTCACCTTGTGGTGGGTGCTCAGATCCAGAACCACCGCGTCGGCTCTGGCTCCCGGCGTCAAGCGACCTCGATCTGGTAACCCCAAAAACTGAGCTGGGCGCAGGCAGCAAGCTTGAGCGAGCAGCTCCGGAGCCACTCGGGCCTTCTTGATCAGCCAGGTCAAGAACAGGCCGTAAGTATCGAGCAGCGGCACACCCGAAGGAGGCGCCAGGCCAAGCTTTTCCTGGAGGGTGTGTGGGGCGTGATCGGTGGCCAGAAAATCCACTTTGTTGTCACGAAAGGCCTGGAGCAGGGCCTCCCTGGTACCCGGGCTCCGCAGCGGAGGGTTCATCTGCAAAAGGGCTCCGCGCTCAAACTCCCAGCGGTTCTCGGTGTCGAAGAAGAGATGGTGAGGGGTGACTTCAAAAGTCACGTCGGGCCGATCTTGCAGCAATTCTAGCGCTCCCAGGCTGGACACGTGGGCCACGTTGGCTCGAATTTGGTATCGGTCAACCCAGTCGAGCACGCGCCGCACCGCTTCCACCTCGGCTTTTTCCGGCCGGCGCTCTTCGTGGGTGGGGGCCCCGGCGGTGGCCTCCAGCATTTCGGGGCATTCACAATGGAAGGTGATACGGCAGCCGGCGTATTCCCGGATGGTCGCCTCTGCTTCGGCCAGCGTTTGGAAAAAGAGCGGACCGGTGCTGTGGGCCAGAAAAGCTTTGTAACGTTTGGCACCGAAGGGCCTGGTCCCGGGCCCCAGGGCAGCGTATAGCTCCAGGTGCACGTCTCCGGCCGGTACCCTGGCTTCTTTTGTGGCCAGGCTTTGGCGGTCCACCGGGGGGGTCGGATTGTTGGGCATGTCACAACAAAAGGTCACCCCACCATTGAGAGCGGCCTCTATGCCGGTGTGGTAATCTTCCTTGTACTCTTGGCCCTCCCGAAGATGCACGTGCAGGTCGCCAAAACCGGGAAAGAGCAAATGCTCGTCATCCCAGGAAAAGTCTGGTTTCAGCCCCAGGTCTCCCCGTTGAACGACCCGCCCGTTCTCGACCAAAAGCTGCTGTCGGCGTACCTCATATTCATCGACCACCGGCGCTTCCCAAATGACTCGATTCATACGAATTGCACTTCCTGGCCAGAAAAGTTGTGCTGGCAATAGTAGCATTGAAACTCCCCCGTCCGGGGTTCTCCGCTTCGGATCTTGGGGGGAACCTCTTCGACCCGGGTGATGCACTGCGGGTTGACACAAAGGACCAATTCCTTCAATAGCTTGGGAAGCTGCGGTCGTTTTTTGCGAACGACCTTGCCTTGCTCCACAAAATTGAGGGTCGAGTCGGGAGCCAGGATGGCCAGCTTCTGTTCTGCTAATTCGCTGAGTTCATACTCGGCGACGATCAAGATGTCTTTTTTCCCCAAGCGATGGCTGCTCTGGCCCAGTAAGAGTCCGGCCCGATGGCCTTTCAATTCGAGGAGATCTAACAGCACCGGACCTCCCCAGGGGGGCAGATGGTCCAGAACGATGCCCTGGGAGATATTCAATCCCCGCGCCCCGCAATGAGTTCCAGCAGGGCTCGGCGGACCTGGACCCCTCCTCTGGCCTGGGCGAAATAGTGGGCGTAGGGGGTGGAGTCCACTTCCACTGCGATCTCTTTGACCCGAGGGAGAGGATGCAGGACCTTTAAATTCGCTTTCACTCCGGTCAAGTGGCGCCTGGTGAGCCGGTAGGAGTCTTCCACCCGCAAAAATTCATCGACCCCGGACATGCGCTCTTTTTGGATACGAGTGACGTAGCAGATGTCCGCCAGCGACATGACTTCTTCCAGGGAACCGCGTTCTTCGATCTTGACTCCTTTTTCCCGAAGCCATTGCTTGAGCGGCTCGGGTAACGGCAAGAACGGAGGGTTGACCAGATAGAGCGTGTTGCCAGGATAGAGGGACAGAGCCTGGCTCAAGGAGCGAACGGTGCGCCCGTATTTAAGGTCGCCCACCAGAGCGACCTTCAAGTTGTCCAACCTTCCCTGGGTCTTTTTTATGGCGAAGAGATCCAGTAAGGTTTGGGTGGGATGTTCGTTTTGCCCGTCGCCTGCGTTGATCACCGGAACCGAACTGATGTCGGCCGCCCACCTGGCGGCCCCGTCATTGGGGTGCCGCAAGACGATCAGATCAGCGTAATTCTCAAACATTTTGATGGTGTCGTGTAAGCTCTCCCCTTTCAGCACCGAGGTACCCTCTACCCCCGAAAAGCCGCACACGGTGCCGTTTAACTGATGCACCGCAGTCTGAAAGCTGTTGTAGGTCCGAGTACTGTTCTCATAAAAAAGAAGGGCCACTTGCTTGCCCTGCAGACTGCCGTGGGGAGAGGGCGCGTCGGCCCTTCTCAGTAAGAGGTCGATATCGGCCTCGTTGAGATCCAGGATGGAAACGAGACTCTTGACAGATAGCTTTGCCGAGCGTGATCCGGTCAACTTCATTCTGTAGGGTGTGTTTCGAACATTCGACCGGGGCATCCTTCTGGGTTAAATCTCGGTCAGGGTTCGCTTACAAACCACCTCGATCTCCCGGGGGATCTCTTCTTTCGAGAGCACCGCTACCCGGGGTAGTCGCTCCTGTAAGAACGCTCGCAGGGCGGGCCGAAGCCGGGCGGTGGTCACGATCAACGCTCGATGGCCCTCGAAACCGGTGCTCTTGATGCCTTTCTCGAAACTATCCAGGAGCCTCCCTGCTTCGACTTCGCCGAACTGCAGTCCACGCTCGGTCAACGCACCGGCCAGGTAACCCTCCAACTCTCCGGACAGCAAAACCGCACTCAACCGCTTCTCCTCGACCAGAAGGTCTTGATACAGACTCTCTTTGATCTCGGTTCGGACTATTTCAGTGAGTTGAGAGGCATCCAGGGTCTGCCTCTGCAGGATGCATTCCAGGATGGAGTTTTTGTCCAAAATCGGCACCCGTTCCCGGAGCAGGTTGCAGAAAACGGCCTTGGCCAGGCAACGCAGCGCGGAGTTCTCCCGATACATCCGGACCAGACCCCCGTTTCCGGCTTCCAGGGCATCCAGCATCTCATCGAACGCTTCGTAGGTAAAGAGTCGGTGCGCCTGTTCCAGGGACGTCTCAGTCACCACCACACCGATGAAGGTCAGGGGATCGATCACGATCATCCCTTGCCGCTCCGCCCGCTCTTTGCTCGAGCCCTTTATCCATTTGGCGGGTACCCCGTAGACCGGGTCTAGGAACTCCCGCCCTTTGATGCTCGCCAACTTCCGAGAGGTTCCGGTAATAAACCACTCATCCGGGGAGACCTCGCTCTTAAAAACCCGGGTACCCCGAATCAAAACCTGGTATTCCCTGGGCGAGAGGTCGTAATTCACCCGGATACTGACCGTGGGCATGACCCACCCAAAATCCCTGGCGGTCAGTCGCCGGCTCTTGTTGATGCAATCGATCAAATTGGGCGACTCGGCTCGACTCATGAAGGGAGCAAGCTCGTGGCCCAGTTCCACGGCGACTTCGTCCACGATGGAGAGGTCGTGGGAGGTCCGGGGTTTGGTCACCGGCTCTCTCTTACCGCAGATCAACTCCTCGATGTCTTCCAGGACGTTTTCGGCGATGGCGCCCAGATCGTCTAACCCCAGATTCAAGAATAGGCTGTCGATAATAAGATCCATGTCGCGGACCGGTACCCCGGCTTTGAGGAGTTGTCGCAAGACGAATACGTAAGTCCGCAAAGGTACTCGCTCTTCGCGGGAGGCCTGGTACAGCTTCGGTTTGCTGGTCCAGAGCTTGCGCAGTTTGTCTCCCACTTGCTCGAAGGTGAGAAAACGGTAGGCTTGCTCCTTGAGCAACTCCAGAATAAACTCCCCTGTCTCTTCTCCGTCCAGAGTGGCAGGGAAAGAGCCCAGTTCAAGGGCCCGTAAATAAACGGCCGGTTTCTCCGATTCTTCGAACTGCACCGCCGGAAGCAAGACCCCGGTGTAGCGACTGAAAGCCACCGCCGTCATGTTCCAATTTGACTTGACTTCCTCAAGTTGAGTAGCCGCCAAACAGATCTTGAGCTCCGGGACTGACTCCTGGGAGGAGGTGTCTCCCAGGGCGGGAGAGAGGTCATCCCACATCATCTCCACTAGTTTGCAACCCAGGGCCGAACCGAGTCCGTAGCGGAGTTCCGTGGTGAAGTTTTGAGTCAACTGCGAATCCTCAAAAATGCTCTTGGCAAACTCGTCTAAGCGCGAAGAAAACCCCGGGCTCAATTGGGAAGAGCCCTTACCACCTTGCAGGTGTTTCAACTCGAGTTCAGCCAGGAAATCTTCGATCTTCCCCTGGTTATCTTTCATCAACGCACTCCCATTCGGAAAATCGACACTTTAATGTGTCGACTGACCCCGGGTACCTATTCTCCATCGGGTGACTGCAGTCTTGCCTGCGGGAGTTTTCCGCTGAGATTCGCTGAAAGTTGGAAAGTTGCAGGTGATTCAAAAAAAATTGGTCAAGCTTGCGAAATGAGAAACCTCGCCTTATTAACCGCCCTTATGCTGGGGAGCTTGTGGCTTCCAGGAGCAGCTCAAGAATTGGAGATCGACCGGACCAGGAGTCGCAAGCTCGAAGCATGGAAACCCTTGATTCAGGGCTACTCGGAGCGCCACTACGGAGAGTCCACCTGGCAGCTCATGCCCACCTGCATCGTGCTGCATTACACGGTGACCAGGGGATTTCCCTGGAACCTCGTGCGGAGCGGCAGCTTCAATGGTGAAACCCCCGGTCTGGCTGTACACTACGTGATCGACGGCCAGAAGATCTGGGAGATCCTACCGCCCGACGTGAGATCGCGGGGGGCTTACGGGATCAACCACCGGGCCATCAATATCGAGATGATCGCTGATGATGCCGATGATCTGGCGACCAAAACTGAAACCATGAAAACCTGCCAAAGATTGGTGCAATACTTGATGAAACGCCACGGCATTGCCAAGGATCACATCTATTCTCACCAGGACGTGGCTACTATGAACCGTAAAATAGTGCCGGAAGTGCTGGACCTGATCAACGGTGCTCCGTATCACAAGATCGACCCCGGTCAAAAGAACATGGAATTCATCCTCCAGGGTCTGTAAGTCTGGAATGTGCTAAGATTAACCAGGTCGTTGAAAAGTTTTGAGCGGTTCTGTTACCATAAGCCCCTCGGATTCCGGCGGCATGGATGTCGAAGAGACCGACGTTCCTGTCACAGAGTCGGAGATCTCCCTGGGCTCGGTCCCGATCAGGCTGACTTCCAAGTACGAAGGTGATCTCTACGTGGAAGCCCTGGAGCTTTGCAAGGAAGAACTGGCCCGGGCCGACCGGGTCCTCATTTTGCTCCAGGAAAACAAGTCTCTCGCTCTCAAAGCCTCCTACGGCTCCAAAGCCGCCTTTATGATCATGCGCGAGGAGATTAGCTCCTCCATCGTACGCCGGGTTCGTAGAAAAAACCGGGCCGTGTTTCTCAACGATGCCCTGGCCGATGCGGACCTGGGAAGTAGCCAGAGTATAAAAAGGATAGGCCAGCGCAGTGTGCTTTGCACTCCCATCAACAGCCGAGGCCAGAATATCGGTATCCTTTACGCCGATAGCATCTCCCTGATCGGAGCCTTTACCGATGAGGACCTGCGCTGGAGTATCCGCTTAGCCACCGCCCTGGGCAAGTCCCTGACCACCGTGGAGAAGTCCGACTTTATGCCGATCCAGCCGGTGGAGAGGCCGTTCAAGGAGCCCCGGCTCCCCTGGCGGGCACTGCGACAGGTGGACGCTCTGGCCGAACCCGACGATGTCCTGGTTCTGGCTCCCCTCCCCAAGGGCCCCGAGAAGGTGGTCTTTCTGCGTTCCCTGGCCTGCATGGTGGAGGCCGGGTTCCCGGTTCAGTCGGCTCTAGATCTACTGGCCGACAGCAAGGGTGGAATGGGTCCTTACGCCTACCGTATCGCCCAGGACGTGAGCAAAGGGATGGCCATGTCAAGGGCCTTTGCCAAGCACCCCCGGCTGTTTGGCAAAGATTTCGTGAACCTGCTTTTGGTGGGCGAGAATTCGGGTACCCTGGACAACGTGCTGGTCGCCCTCGCCGATGCTGAGGAGAGCAACGTTCTCATGCGCACCAGGGTGATGAGTGCCCTCACCTACCCGTTGATCGTTTTTTTATTCACAGGGCTGGGGTGTCTGGCCGCTCCCCCCCTCTTTCTAAACGACTTTTTTGCCACTTTGTCCGAGGCCAACATCCAACTCCCCTGGATCACCCAGCTTGTCATGCAAGCTTCGGCGGCTCTGTGGAGTCCGGGCTATTGGATGATACTGTTGGCGGCGGTCTGGAGTATAAAGACCGCCTTATTTGCCTCCAAGCAGAAAGTGGTCATCTACCAAACTCTGGAGAGAGCCTTTCTTCGCCTGGCGGTCTTTGGGGAGATCTATAAGGACCTATCGATTCTGAAGTTTGCCCGGGCGCTGGGTATGCAAGTCGAAGCTGGAATGTATCTCGACCAGAGCATTAAGCTGGCCGGCGAAGCCTCGGGCAGTCCCTTACTCAAGCTCGAATCGGAGTTGGTTCGGGAGCGTCTCCAGGCCGGCGAGTCCTTTTCCTTTGCCCTGGAACGCTCCGAGTTCTTTCCCAAAGCGCTGATCGAGTTCATCCGGGTGGGTGAAGAGACGGCGAAATTGGGGGAGATGTGCCAGGTCGTGGTGCGTTTGCTGGCAGACAAGACGGAAAATTCCATCGAGACGCTTCAGGCTCTGGTGGAACCCCTGGCCATGGCGCTGGTGGGTATCCTGGTCGGCACGGTCGCGATCGCCTGCCTTTTGCCGCTGGTGCAGATGGTCATGGCCTTTATATGAGACTCTTGAAGCGCCCTGGCTTGACTTTGATCGAGGTGCTGGTAGCACTCGGGTTGGCCGGTGTGGTGCTCACCCTGCTGGTGCAGATCCTGGTTCCCGGGTTGCAGATTTGGAGACACACCCAGGCCGTTTCCGAGCTAGAGCAAAACGCCATGATCGCGCGAGCCAGGGTTGAAGATGCCTTGCTCAATACGGTGGCCGAATCGATCACCGTGATCGATCGGACGGACCGCCAGGCGTTCAGTTGTCTGGACAACGAAGGCACCGAGGCCCAGTCGGGCTACGACGGGAGTACCGGCGACATCTTCTGGCGCTCCATGACCGCCTTTTCCCTCAACCCCGCGGAGGGCGCGCTACGCCGGTATCGCCGGCAACTGCCTGCCATCGTCAATGAACCGTTCGCCTATACAAGCCCACAGCTTGATTCTTTCCTCAATGAGGAGTCCGGGCAGTTGGTGGCCAGTAAGGTCACCACCTTTCGGCTACTTCCTCCACCGGACGAAGAACAACTATGGCACCTACAGTTGTCTCTCGAAGGCCGGGGCCCCAGGGGGGCGATCGTGTTGGAGCGGGAAATGAGCATACTCCCAAGGATACAAACGTTATGAGGCGCTTCCACCGAGAGTCTCGAGGAGGCGCCCTGGCCTCCACTTTGTTGGTGATCTTGTTTCTCACCATCTTTGCCATGACCCTGGCCAACCTGGCCACCTTCGATCTTCGAACGGTCAGTCGAAACGCCCAGAAACAGATGGCGTTTCAGGCCGCTCAAGCCGGACTCGATGCGGTCACCGCCGTTCTCTCGACCGACCCCACCCAGGGCAAAGCCGGCGAGGCCTTCTCCGCCACGCTCTCCGACGGTAGTAGCTACCGAGTGACCTTCGATGCGTCGGACACCGATATGCCCTGGAGCGCCAACAATCTGGATTCATTGACCGCTGAAGCGATCGGCTACCAGGGTCGAAACGTGCCTGCTTTGCACGCTTCTCTTTTTTCCGTGGGCACCTCCCCCAGCGGTGAAATCTCCATCGTGGAGAGCTTGATCCGACTGGAGGGTATCCCCTACGCGGTCGCCGGGACCGGCAACGTCAGGCTACGAAACATGAATGTTGTGGACATCGACGGAGACGAAGCCCACGTCTATTCGGGGAACACCTCAGCAGGTAGCCTGGAGATTTCGGGACTTTTGTCCTACATTTCCGGAGACGCGCGCTCCGCCGGGGGCATCAATGTGGGGGCTGTCTCCATGGTGGGTGGTGAGGTGGAGGATTACATCAGCCCGGAGACCCTTCCCCAGCTGACCATCTCGAATTTTCTGAATCCGGGTTGGACCCCACTTCCGGCTGGCCTTCAACCTGCTGCCCTGTTAGGGCCCGGCGGCTACGTGGTTCCCGGAGACGTACAGTACGCAGCTCTAACGCTTGCCAACACCACCCTCTACGTGGAAGGGGACCTGACCCTAGGGGCGGTGTTGGGCACCGGTACTATCTTTGTGGAAGGCGAGACGACTTTTCTGGCCAACGTGAATATGACCGGGCCCAACCGGATCACCCTTTTCAGTGAGGGTGACGTCAATTTTCTACTGGCCACGGTCTTTCAGGGGGTCGTGTACTCTCACGGAAACATCACCGCGGCCGGGCTTTTTGAAGTCTTCGGGGCGGTCTACGCGGTGGGGGGGGCGGCCGGTGGAGGCGGCAACGTGACCCTCGGCGGCCTCTTGCTTCCCCTGTCCAACGTGATCTACAACGCCGAGTCCACCGCTTTCGCAAGCTTCTGGCTGGCCCAGGGTGGGGAGGCCGAGGCGGTCCGGGTATTCTGGAGAAAACTCCGCTGAGGGGGCGAGTGGGGTGGGGACCCCTGAAACTGAACTTCCTGCTCGTCGTTTCGACTCTCCTGAGCGTTCTGGCAGTCCCGGGCCCAGCCGACGAATTGCGCATTCTAAAGGTGGAGGTCTTTCCTCCTGAGGCCAACATCCGAGCCTTTTTCCCTAGTGCCCCCGGCAAGGGCGACGGGATCCCGAACGGGCAGGAAGTCTCCATCCCGGCCGATGCGCTCACGGTTCCCCTCCGCATCACCGCCGACGGCTTTGAGTCCAAAGAGACCGAAATTTCGTTGCTCAAAGCCACCTGGCATCGGCCCAACTACTGGCTCTATCGGACTTCGCTGCGTCCGGACAGCCCATCTGGGTTCTTGCGGAGCCAGTGGTTTCATCACCCGATGCGTAGCGCCGGAGCGATCGTCGCCACCTTGCTGGGGGTCGGCTGGTTCCTTTTTTTCGTCCGCCGGAAAGTACGCCGAGCCCAGGAGGAGACCACCGCTATCCAGGATGCAGCCCGGGTCGAGGTCTCCAAACTCAAGCAAAAGATCGTGGAGGGCAACCTGGAGCTTGAGGGGGACCAGATCGACGACTATTCGATCCTGGAGACCCTCGGCGAGGGAACCTATTCCCGGGTCTACAAAGCGCGCCACAACGATTTCAGTGACCTGGTGGCCTTGAAGCTCCTGAAGCAAGAGACCAAAGACCCGGAGATGCTGGCCCGGACTCGCCGAGAGATCGAGATTGGACTCGAGTTGAACCACCCCAATGTGGTCAAACTCTTTGGTTTCGGAACCTATCTGGGTTCACCCTATATCGTGACGGAGTTTGTGCCGGGAAGGTCCCTGGAGGAAGTACTTTCTCGAGAGGGAGCGTTTCCACTGGGGCGGGCCTGTCATGTCATCGAGCAGTTGGCTTCAGGTCTGGAGCATGCCCACTCGAAAGGGGTCGTGCACCGGGACCTCAAACCAGGCAATCTGTTTCTCAGTGAGCAGGATCAGGTCAAGATCCTCGACTTCGGTCTGGCTCGGATCCTGGAATCCGAGCAAAAACTGACCAAGACCGGCCAGGCCCTGGGCACTCCCATCTACATGAGCCCGGAACAGATTCGGGGTAAGGCCGGCGTGGCCTCGGACTACTACTCCGTGGGGATCATCTTCTTTGAAATGCTCACTGGACGCCCCCCGTTTCACGGTACCAACGCCATGCAGATCTTGTCGTCTCACACCTTCACGGTGCCCCCGGCTCTAACTGAGATGAAGCCTGAAATACCCCGAGAAATCTCCGATTTGGTGGCTGCTCTGCTCCTCAAGCGACCGGAGAAGCGGTTGCAAGACCCAGACGTCATCATCCAGACCGTGGCCGCCTATCGGTCCGATTACTCACACGGGCTCCTAGAATAAATATTTACGCCAGGCCTCGACGCGGTCTGCGGAATTGGATTTTTTGGGACCGACCCTTAAAAGGTTGTATCGGATCCGTTGCCGGGCAAGTCCCGCCCGATCTTCCGGATTTTCCCGACTGGCTCGCTTGACAAGATTCCCGAAGGTTCCCGTGGAGATAGAATCGTGCTTGCTGCCGACTTCAAGGACCCCACTTTTGCCTGATTTTTCAGTGAGACTCTCAGCGACCGTTCCCTCTACGGGATAGAATCGAGGGGTCAAGACCGAGCCGGAAAGAGGTAGCTCTTCGAGTGGCTCAGAGTACAAGGCGTCGCTGAATGTAGTAGGCTCACTCGGTTGGATGCGAATGGAAGAACCTGGTATAAAATCTCTGTCGCTGCTCATCACGCCATCTGTCATTGTATCACGAAAGGCTCTGGTCGATTTGTGACCCAGTTCACAGAACTGTGTTAGAATCAGTCCTGATGAGGAATCGAAACTTTTTCCACCAGGGACTTTCCCTGGCCGAAATCATTCTTGCTCTCGCCCTCATTGTGGGAGCGCTGGTTCTCATGGCCGGTGTTTTTCCGTTTTCCTACAACGCCGATCAAAAGGCTTGGAAGCAAAACTCAGCTCAGCGCCTCGCCAGTTCTACCCTGGAGCGGCTGCGGGCCCAGGATTTTGACACCCTGACCAGCAGTTTTGAAATCGTCAAGGTGGAACAGGTTCCCTTCGAGGTCACGGTGACCGTAGCGGACTCCACCCCTGCGCCAGTGAAGTCCAAGAACGTTTTGTGTGAAGTCGCCTGGATCACCTCGGTCGGCCGAGAAACCTATCTTCATGAAATTCGAATCGCCGATTTTCAGGATCCTTAGGCCGTAGCTTGGACTTGAAATTTTCGCAAGGACCTCTGCATTCACTGCAGAATCTCCCATCCCTATGAAAAAGCTTTTAACCTTGTTGACCACCCTCTTGCTGCTGCTTCCTGTTCGAGCCCAGGAGGCAGGCCTGTCCGCTTCGCAACTGAGCGTGCGGGGGACCACCTGGCCGGGCGGCATCCTCTTCATTTCCGTGGACACGGAGCCTGGCACCACGGGTACCTGGAAGTGGGCAGGGCGCTCTGGGTCCTTGACCCTGGCCTCCTATGGGTTGCGAACCGGTCTCGCCGTTCCCCTGGACGCCAGCGCTGGCGGTACCGCCACCCTCACCATCGACCTCAAATCCGAGTCGGGAGAGAGTCACACTTTGACCCGGAAAATTAAGGTGGAGAGTAAGTGGCGCCCCACCCAGCATCTGAGCATGAGCGCGGACAACGCCGCTAAATACGAAGACCCTCAGGCCGACAAAGAAGAGATCTTGGTTTTTGACGCTCTGGAAGATCTGCAGCCCGGGTTGCGTTGGAAAGGAAACTTTGTAGACCCGAATTCCGGTCCGCGCTCTTCCCCGTTCGGGGTTCGCCGGGTGCGCAACGGTCGCACCGCCGGTTTTCATCGTGGACTTGATTACGCCGGAAGTTGGGGCTCTCCCATCTACGCTCCGGCCGACGGAAAGGTGACCCTGGTCGGTCCCGGGTTCACCCTCCTCGGAAATTGCGTGATCGTCAATCATGGCGAAGGCCTCACCGGACTTTACCTGCATATGTCCAGCATCGCGGTGGAGCAAGGCCAGATGGTCAAAAAGGGCACGCTGCTCGGAAAGATCGGCAACACCGGTGCCTCCACCGGACCTCACTTGCACTACGCCACCTATTTTCACGGAGTGCCGGTGGACCCCGATCTGCTGAAAAACTTCCCCCGGGAGTGGGCTCCCGAACTTTTTGAGTAAGCCTCCGTGAGAGCCCTGCTCAAAGACGGTCAAGGTGTGGCTCTGCAAACGGTTTCTCCGCCTCGACCCGAAGAGGGGGAGGTGGTGGTCAAGGTCATGTGCGCGGGGCTCTGTCGTACCGACCTGTATGTGGCCGACGGACTTCTTTCCACTCCCCTCCCCCGGATATTGGGACACGAAGGATCGGGGGTGATCTGTCGGCTGGGCAACGCGGTTCTAAAGCACAAGCTGGGTGAACGGGTCGCGGTCTTTCCCTGGATCGGATGCGGGATGTGCGCGTCGTGTCGTGCTGAACCGCTCGGCTACCTTTGTCCGGAGCGGAAATTTTTGGGCTGGCACATCGACGGCTGTTTCGCCGAATTCATGGTGGTTCCCGAGCGCTGCTGCGTGAGCCTGCCCGACCAGGTGAGCTGGCAAGCCGGAGCCTATCTGGAGCCCCTGACGGCCGCCCTGGGAGTTCTAAAAGCACCGGTGAGGCAGGCTCGGAGCCTGGCGGTGGTGGGTGACAACAGAATCGCCTCGCTGACCCGAATGGTGTTGAAAGAGTTCGGCAAGTGCGAGCTTTCCGAAGAGGAGCAGGGGTTGGATCTGTTGGTGGAAACCGAGGCCACCACGGATTCCGTAGAGCGCGCCATGGAACGGCTTAAACCGGGAGGCGTGCTGGTCCTGAAAAGCCGTCCCGCCCGCTCTGTGGAGTGGCCGGTACGCCTGCAGGTGGAAAAGGAGATCACGGTCGTGGGCATCGGTTATGGGAACGTGCAGATGGCGTTGCTCCTACTCCGGCAGCACCGAAACCTCTTTTCGACTTTGTGGAAAGAGCCAGTCCCCATCGATGCCTGGGAGAAGGACTTTTTCGCCGAGCGGGACGGCGAAGAGTCCCAAAAGGTTTTCTTCTTGCCTCAGGAACATCCGTGTGCGGTATAGTCGGGGTACTTTCCGACCGTCCGATCGAAAGGTGGAGACTCCGAAAGGCACTCCAGAGCATGCAGCGGCGGGGGCCCGACGATCAGGGAGAGTGGTGGTCGCAGGACGGCTGCGTGGGGCTTGGGCACCGCCGATTGGCTATCGATCGGGCTGCCCGGAGTGACCAACCGGTAGCCGGGGAGCGCTGCCGAGCGGTGGTCAATGGAGAGTTCTACGGGCTGGCCGAGGAGTTTAAGGATTGTAGCGATAGCTGGGCTCTTCCGGTGCTGTATCGAAGACACGGGTTGTCCGGTACTCTGGACAGGCTGCGGGGCGAGTTCGCTTTCTTGCTCTACGACGAGCAGAACCGGCAGTTCCTGGCGGTTCGAGACCGCTTCGGGGTCAAGCCGCTCTATTATGCACGCCGAGAAAAGGAGTGGTGGTTCGCCTCCAAGCCCTCGGCGCTGTGGGCGGCAGGCATACTCCCGGGGTGGTGCCAGGAATCCTTCGTCCAGGCTGCCCACACCCAATACCCGCCGCCCGGCCACTCCTTGTTTGCGGGAATTCGAACCGTCCCACCGGCTCACGTTCTCTCCCTTCCTGGGCCCAGGATCCACCGTTACTGGCAAATACCTCCAGCCATCGCCACGGTGACACCGGACGATCTTCTGGTCAAGCTTCGAGAAAGCGTGGCCTTGAGGGTGCGTCGAGGGGCGCCTTCGGCGGTTCTGCTGAGCGGAGGGGTCGACAGCGCGGGGGTGGCGGCCCTGGCTGCCGAGACGGGGGAGGATGTGAAGGCGTTCACAGTAGATTTTACCGGGGGTGGGACCTACTCTGAGGGGGCTAAGGCGAGCCGGCAGGCCGGTTTGAGCGGCTTGTCCCATCACCTCGTCTCCCTTAGTCCTAAGGACATTCTTCGAGGTTTGCCCGAGGCGGTCCGGTTGACCGAAGGCCTCTGCGTCAACGGCCATCTAGTGGCCAAGTTGAAACTCGCCGAGGCGGTTTCTGCCGACGGTCGGCAGGTTCTTTTGACCGGTGAGGGGGCCGATGAACTGCTCTTTGGTTACCGCCATTTCGCCCCATACTTTGGGCAAGAGGTGAATCCCCTGACCGACAGCGCCGGGCTGGGGATCTTGACCACCTTGGAAAGCTCACCGCTGGCCCGAGAACTTCCCGCATTTTTTCACTCCAAGTGGGCTCTGGGCCGGCGGATCTGCCAACTCCTGGGATTGCCCCACCAGGCTCAGGCCGCTTTCGAGAAGATGGCGGAGTCGAGCCTTGCCGAGTCTCCGCTAGAGAACGCTCGGCAAGCCTGGATTCAGACCGCCCTGGTGAGCTACATCCTGGAAGTGCTGGGAGACGCAACGGAGATGGCTCATTCGGTGGAAGGTCGTCCGCCCTACCTGGACCACCATCTCTGGGAAATCGGGATGCTACCCCCTGATTGCGATAAGAGCTTGCTCCGGAGTGCATTGAGCGGGCTGGTCACTGAAGACATTTTGAGGAGTGGAAAACACCCTTTCATGTCTCCGGCGCTGGGGCAGGGTTTGCTCGATGCTTTACACGCTCGAGTCGAAGAGGAAGACCATCCTTTCCTGGACCGTAAAGCAGCCCGTCGAACCCTAAGCCAGGTGAAGACCTTGCAAGGAGCCGAGAGGCTGTCCTGGGAGCCCGCTCTTCTCTGGGTCCTATCCAGCTATTTCCTGCAGAGGAGTTTCATGCTTCTTTAAGCCCTGGCCCCTAAAGTGATGGTAAGAGAAATTTAGGAGTCCCACATGTCAGTCATCAGCTTCGGTCCGAATCAGCAACTCACCGCTCAGCAGAAAGCCGCTTACCAAACTTCTCAGCAGCTCAAGCAGAAGGTGTGGGACACCAGCCATCGCCTAGCGGCCCTGAACAACGTTCCCGGAGTCGATGATCCCGCCAACGGTGATAACGTGGATATCCGGGGCGCGGTCCCGCTTCCCGAAGCGCACCCTCAATCCCAGCACAAATTTGACGCCCTGGCTACCGGTTCGGTCCATCGTGATCAGAGCGGGCAGATGGAGAAGGCCGAGGTTCACGCTCAACTGGCCGACGGAAACCAATGGACCATGACCTATCAGCATCAGGGCGATACTTTGGCTTACTCGGCTCCAGCCCCCAACGGTCAGGGACAACTGCACGTCGTGGAAAACCTGAGTAACGGCACCATCAGCATGCTCGAAGCCCCGCAGTTGGTACCGGATTTCGTCCAACAGCTTCAAGACTTCACCCCTCCTGCTGCCGCTCCCGCCCCATCCGCGCCGCCTGCGGCGGCCGGCTGGAATTCTCAAAACACCGGTGCCGGTCTCCTCGACCAGGCCGGCGGGTTCTTCAAGAAGTTGGTGGGAAGCACCAAGGAGCCTGCGAAAACCGAAGTCGAGCAACCGACAGTTCCCCAAAAGAGTATTTCCGAGTATGCCCAGGAGGGCAAGGCCAGGGCAGTTGAAGCGGTGCAATCCGAGGGAGGACGCAAGTGGGGTAAACTCCTCATCGGTAGCGTGGGAATGGGTTTTCTTGATAAAGCGTTGACCCCCGAACAGAAGGCAGCCGAGCCGCCCGCTGAACCCAACCAAGCATAAGGATCTGGTCCTAAACGGGGGGACTTGGGCTTTCCCTAATGGAAAGCCGCTCCATGGAACTTTTTGGCCGGCTTTTCGATAGCCGATGGCGCGAACGGGGTGATGCCCAGGTTCGAGCGCGATACTCCCAGCACTTCGACTCCATGGCTGAACAGGTTATGGCAAATCGCCATGAGATCGCTTACCTGCACGCCGAAATCAACCGGCTCTCCCAAGATCTTAGCGGGAGTTTGCTTTTGAATCGCGCGCTCATCAGGCATCTGCTAGAGAGTGGACACGCTCCGCCAGAGTTGGAGGCCGCGATGCAGGCGATCCTGGCCGACCATCAACCGCCTCAGGATCCCGAAGGGCCTATCTCAAAATTTTGCGAGAACTGCGGCAGGCCGTTGGCCGACGCCGGGCATAAGTGCTCCTACTGTGTAGAGATAGAGATTTCTCTACCCCCCGAAAATGAACCAGCTAAGCCGAAGAAAAAGAAGCGAAAAAAAGTTTAACATGGTGTACCGGGGAACCGATCTCTCACCCGCGAAGGAAGCTAGATGGAAAGTAGAATTTTTCAATACCTCGAGTTAATTCACAAACAACTAGAAGATCTTCCCCGCGTCTTCGCCACCAAGGAGGACCTGCGGGAGATCAAGGAAGACCTGAAGGGCTTTGCCACCAAGGACGACCTAATGGCGTTTGCCACCAAGGACGACCTAAAGGCGTTTGCCACCAAGGACGACCTGAAGGCGTTTGCCACCAAAGATGATCTGAAGGAGATCAAGGAAGAGCTGAAGGGCTTTGCCACCAAGGACGACCTGAAGGACTTTGCCACCAAGGACGACCTGAAGGACTTTGCCACCAAGGACGACCTGAAGGGCTTTGCCACCAAGGACGACCTGAAGGACTTTGCCACCAAGGACGAACTGAAGGACTTTGCCACCAAGGACGACCTGAAGGACTTTGCCACCAAGGACGACCTGAAAGCGTTTGCGACCAAGGAAGACTTGTACGAGTTGTTTGAAGCCACCAGAGACGGGTTCAACCGACTGGATGCCCGTATGGATGGGCTCGAACGAAGGCTCACCTTAGTGGAGCTTTCCATGGAGGATATGCGTTCTGACCTGCGCGCTTTTAGTGAGGCCATCAATGCAAATACCGAGCAGATCGATCTCTTGAAGGTTCGCGTGGATAAATTGGAGAGCAGGGCTTCTTAAACCCAGAAGATCTTTATCGCGAAGGCCAGACCTTGTAGGCCAGGGGATTGGGCTGATCGACGTAAACGGTTCGCCAGCCTGACCCTTGTACGCTACCTTCGAGTGTTCGGTTAGAGCCATCGCCCCAGACCAGAAACGCTTTGTAACGGTCCCCTGCATTCAGGCCCTTGAGGTAGACGGTGTAGTCTCTAAGTGCCCCACTATTATAGAAGGTCTGATAATGGATACCACCGCCCTGCCGATAAATGGTGACTTCTACCCGGTCCACCACTCGATAACGGCCGTAGTCGTAGAACTGGGGGACCGAAAGCTGCAAGTGGGATGGTGGAGTACTGAGTGTCGAAGGGGGCGCTTCAGGGGTGGGCACCGGAGCCGGAAAGGCCGGAGGCAACTTCTCCTCGGCGGGTTCGATTTCATTGGTCTGAAGATTCAGAGAGACGACATCTTCGGTATTACCCCACTCCAGGGTGTAGGCATCCGATTGTCGGGTGATCGTATTTACATCGCTCCAATCAAGCTCATAGTTCTGAGCCGTGGCACCGGACACGATCAGGAGGACCAGTATAGCTGTTAATCCGATAACCTTTCGAACCATAAAGACAGGCCTCCTCACCTATCATTATGGCACACGAAGCTGAAGACAGCCTGAAGATCAAATTAAGACCAGGCACTTCAGTAGGGGTCTTTGAGTAGCACGGTCTCGGACCGTAAAGTCTCCAAACTTTCATCCGGGTACCCCAGCAATGCTGCGGTCTGGCGGATCAACTCCCACTCGTTGACAGAGGTCTCGCCATCGGCGAGGCTGAGAGTGAGCATCACTCGGAGCAGCTCTTCGGCATCTCCTTGACTTTCCACCAGATTTTTGAGCTTTTCGGGATCAAAATCCTGGTCCATGTCAGTCTCCGGAGGAAGTTCACTGACCAATCGGCGCAGCCAGCGACTCTCTTCCAAAGATTCGTCACCGTCGGTGTGGGTCAGTTTGCGCAACAGGGCTAAGAGTTGAGATAGATCATTCACGACCCAGGTTTCGGCCTCTGGAGCCTTTGCGCCTTTCGTCGGGATAGTGGAGCTGAGAAAGCCTACGAAACTGGTTTGCAAAAGGATGGAGCCGGAATGGGTGAAAGAATTCCTCAGGATTCGCCTATCTCATGAAACAATACTTAAGGTCTGAACGGAGCCTTCAGAGCCTCTTCTCCGGGGCCTTGCTCACCCGAGAATATGGTCCTGCGGGCTTTGCTCTTCTGGAGCAGGCTCAGCAGTGCGTTCAGCACTTTTTCGGAGCCACTCCCGAAAAGCTCTCGGCCTTCGATTTGAAAACTTGTCTGGAGCGGGCTCGAAAGACTGTGCGGGAGCCAGGGTTTCGTTCCCTTACCGAGGGATTGATCAAAGAGTTGGGGTTCAGCGGACCCGGACTCATGCTCGACGACCTGAGGTTGCGCGCCGTGAGTCCGGGTCTGCAGGACAACCCCCAGGCAGAAGCGGTGTTTTATGCTCACCGGGACACCTGGTACGGCAACCCCTCCTGCCAGATCAACCTGTGGCTTCCTCTCCAAAAGGTAGACCCGAGCAACAGTTTTCGCTTTTATCTCGATGACTTTGAGTCGGAAATAGAAAACGACTCGGCCCGATTCCAATCTGGGCATTTTAGAGGCTTCGGATGCCTGGAGCCGGTCCATACGCAGGTATACCCCAGGGCTACAAAGGAGCCCGGGGGGCGGGTTCATGATGTCTCCATGAGACCCGGAGAAGTTCTTCTCTTTTCAGCGGCCCATCTCCACCAAACGTTGCCGAATCTCAGTGGTAAAGTTCGCTTTTCCCTGGACTGCCGGTTCTTTTTCGAACAGCACCTTCAACAGAAGCGAGGTGCACCGGATCGGGACAACCGGAGCCACGGACTGGTCCTTGGAGACTATCGCCTTTGCGAGTGATCGAGGCGATCGAAGCGGTGGTTGAGCGGTACCCGGAAAATCTCGCTGTTTCTGATTCCGAGGAGGCGTTGACCTACCGAGAACTGTGGGAAGAGGCGTTACTTTGCTCTCGGGATCTTCCCCGAGGAATCGTCACGATCCAGGAGCCGCGCTCTTGTCGGCTGGTGGTGAAACTTTTGGCGGCCTGGTATTGCGGTAGGTTTCCTCTGCTGCTGGACCCGGCCACACCGCCGGGGCGAGTGGAAGAACTTCGGAGTCTTCCAACCCCCCCGCCCCAGGCCGAATATCTCGTCACCACCTCGGGATCCAGCGGACGGCCCAAAGTCATTCAAGTCGGCTGCGGGAGTCTATACCGGGTTCTGAATAGCCAGATCCAGGCTTTTGGCATCGACTCAAACTCTCGGGTTGGGTGGATGCTCTCCCCCGGCTTTGACGCCAGCCTCTCCGACCTCGGCACGGCGCTCTGTGCTGGGGCCACGCTGGTGTGTGGGGAGAGCGGAAGACCGGATCGCTTCGAAGACATCACCCACCTGGATATTCCCCCGGCCCTGCTGGAGGTCTTCCGGCCCTCCGACCTGACCCCCTCGCTGCACACCCTGGTGGTGGGTGGGGAG
>Ga0265293_10001685_pt1 | contig 47223 bp, 53 predicted proteins | sample Munlanlewell138R_FD_192505 | JGI IMG/M metagenome (GOLD analysis project Ga0265293, IMG submission 192505) | Leachate microbial communities from a municipal landfill in Southern Ontario, Canada - Leachate well 138R | ecosystem: Engineered > Solid waste > Landfill > Unclassified | place: Canada... | reverse complement strand
AAGCCGCCCCTTGACCAAAACCTAAGACCCAAACCATACATGAAGGCGGGTCACTTCTCGGCGAAAATCCCGGGTCAGCTCTCAGCGGAAATCAACATTGTTCGCTGTCGGTAAAATCGAAATGGGGCTCGTAGACACCCATTTCGGCGAACGCGAGCTTTTCATCGAATACTGCGACTTCCTTCAGGAGCCGATCATAAACCGCCTTCTTCTCTTGATATGACGCACGAAGCTGTGCGATTTCAGAGGTCCAAACAGCAATCTTTTCTTTCAGCACCGCGCATTCCGCGTCGAGATCCACGACCGGATGGAAGCGCTGCTCCATCTGGGCAACCTTCGCAGCCAACGCGTTCTTTTCACAGAAAAGTTTCTTGCCGATTTCCACGGCCCTTTGTCCTGCCTCTCCAGCAACCGAAAGCTCCTCGTCGAGAGCAATTCGCTTTTGTTTTTCCTTCCACCACATGAACGTCACAACCGGCGCGGCAATTGCGGCCACGAGAATGGTCAATACGATTACTATGGTCGCGATTTGAGAATTCATGCTGTCCCCCACGGCATTGGACGTAGGGTTCGGTTTTAAGACGATCGAGTCAATCCAATCCCTGTCTTTATGAGCGTTAGCGCCCAACGCGCCGGCCGCGTTCTCTCTCATGAACTAAGCGCCGGCGCCGCTAAGGGATGGCTGCTATCTAATAGCGGGCGCCGAAAGCAGACTATCGGTTGTCGGCCCCGAGGGCGCTATTTCGCTTCGCGACCTGAACCATCAAGCTCGGCGACACAGCCATCACCGAACATCCCGACTTACGAATGACTACGAGATACCGTTCAAGATATTCATCGTGTCGTGCATGCGCTTCAGCGAGTTCGATATGTGTTCGCGCCACCGAGGGCCGACGTCCATGGCTGTGACATAGGCTCGTCGCAGGTCGTCGGGCCGGTCTTCCGCCATCGCCTCAATAAGAAACGCGGCTTGCTCCCGGTCCTTCGAGGCTTTCAAGCTTCCCGCACCATCGCGTCGCCGGTCAGCGATGATCAGCTTGTGGATCGCATACCGCTCGGGCCGCGGTACCTGCACGAGAACGCCAGATCTATAGATGGCCGCTGCGTGGATCGGTTCGGCTATCAGGAAATTGAGGTAGTTTAGTGCCTGAGCGTTGACGCCTAGTGCAGGCAGGTAGCGGATGGTTTCCTCGCCGAACGCGGGAGTGAGGAACTCAACTAACTGGCCACTACCACCCTGCACCCAGCGCCACGTACGACCCAGGTCTAGTCCTGGCAATGGGGCGAACTTCAGCGTTGAGAACGTCTCGGCCAGACCCGGATCTACCTGATCTTCCAGAGCGAGGCTGAGCTTCTCAAATTGGGCGATGTCGATGTCACCGGTGTTCGCCATACCGCCCAAGGGCAGGCGGATGCCAAGCTCACCTTCGTAAAGGCGAAACGCGTTGGTACCGACGATGGTGCCGCCCAGCCGAAACGTTCCCGCGTCTGCCATGGCAGACAGGATGGAGCCAGTCGCGCGGTCGGTTGGAGTCATGCCCTCCGCCCGGAGCAGACGAACCAGCCGCGAACGCTCAGCTTGCCGCTCCTTCGCGGTCGCATGCAGTGCCTCGATGCAGTCGATGCGCGCTCGCGTTGCCTCGCTGTCTTCGCCTATGTAAAAGAAGCGCATCTCTGATCCCACGCGGCGTGCAACGTACCAATAGGCCTTTTCGCCGCGTTGTTTCAGGGTAGGTTTGCCGTCGATGCCCGACACGGCATCGTCCTTCAGGAGCCGCACCAGATCGGTATATGCGCTCATCGCGATACTACTGAGTGGAGTCATGCCTATCATTTTTAGTTTTTGCTTGGCACATAATACCTATCAAAAATCCAAATTGCTAGGCATGTTCGGTGGAAAAGCACCCGATCAACTTTATCCCGGAAACCCGAGAGCAGGCATTATCGGCACCGTCACTATCTTAATATTGGCCATGACGGCCAACGGGAGAAGTGTCATGGGGTATCTCACAGTATGACCCGACCGCGAGAGGTCGACCAGCTTGGTACGCAGGTAAGCAGGTTGGCGTCAAACGACCGCTCAAAGGGAAGCAGATATCGCGGATCCGATTCTTCGTCGACCGTGAAGGTCGGATGCGCGATCGAGCTTTGTTTAATCTCGCAATCGATAGCAAGCTTCGCGGTTGCGACCTCGTAAAAATGGAGATCGGTTCACTTGTATCCGGCTCGGCGATACGCAACCGATCAATGGTGATCGAGCAGAAGACGGGAAGGCCAGTTCAGTTCGAGTTTACTGCCGACACACGCGCAAGTCTGCTCGCGTGGCTCGAACGCCGGGACGGCAGTATCGACGACTTTGCCCTTCCAAGTCGAGTCAATCCAGATGGTCACCTAATCACCCGGCAATACGCGCGGTTGGTCGATGAGTCGGTAGCGGCGATCGGACTCCGGCCAGAAGACTACGGAACGCATTCGCTCTGGCGAACTAAGGCAGCCCTGATATACAAAGCTACCGGCAATCTTCGAGCCATTCAGATCCTACTCGGGCACACCAAGATCGAAAATACGGTTCGATATCTCGGCGTCGATATCGATGATGCGCTGTCCCTGGCCGAGACGACCGAAATCTATACGCCTTCTTGATGGCGGCCTCGCTTAAGTTGGCGGGGTCGCTTTTGAAGCGCGCGTATGTCTGCTTACCCCAGATTTCCTCAGGAGGCGTCCACCACATGTAGCCGTAGCCCTGCCTGATCCGTTTTGCAAAGGAATAGGCGGTCGTAGATTCTTTAATCAGTGCCGCACGGATGACCTGTGTCGTCTCCCACTTCCCATCGTTCAGGAATATTTGGCCGAGGTAGGCCAGGACGGCGCCGAGAGGACGAAACCAATAACATTATGCCGAATGATCATGCTGATGTTGCATAAAGCCCGTTAAGTCGGGGTCCCGACGATCGCTGGTACGTATCGGATGTAATTGGTCTGTATGAGAAAAACTCGTCCTCTTCGGATGCAACCATCTTTACTTGCTCCGTAAGCAAGTAAAGATTTGAGCGCCCTCTCGCTTTAGGCGCTTTCGTCCGCTTTCGTTCTCTCAAGTGCCCGCTTCCACGCGTCCTCAACGCTTACCAATGGCTTCTCTCTCCTCGGAGCGTCAATCGAGATATCGAGATCCTTTAATCCGCTTGCCGTGACGATCGCTACCACCCTGTCGTTATGAGCTATCCCCTGCCGCTCCCGCAGACGTTGAACAGCGACGAGAGGCGCGACAGATGCCAGTTCTGCAAAGATGCCTTCTTTGGCGGCCAGCATTCTCTGCATCGACCTGATCTCGTGGTTAGACACGCGGACCGCGCAACCTCCCGTATCCCGAAGCGCTTTCAGCGCCTGATAGGTACTGCGCGTCGTGCCGATCGAGACAGCGACGGTTTCAAACCCCTGCTCCTGTTCTTCGATCTTGTCGCAACCACTTTCAAGGGCCGCCGACAACGAGCCATGGACCTCGGCCGCCACGAGCCTGGGCACACGGCTGATCCTGCCCATCTCAAGCAATTCCTGAAATCCTGCGCAGATGCCGGTCAGGGCATCGCCATAGCAAACTGGCAAAATGCACCAGTCGGGCAAGTCGTCTGATTGGTCGACAATCTCGTAGGCAAGCGTCTTGTAGCCTTCGATACCAATCGGATGACTGCCGATCACTGGATGATGATAAGGGGAGGTGACAAACCATCCCAGTTGATCGGCGGCCTTTTCGAGAAGCGCCCATCTGTCTGTCTTCCGAGCCATCGGGAAAATCGAGGCTCCATATGCCCGGATTTGCGAGATCATGGCGCCGGCTGCGCCAGCGAATGTCACAACGATACACTCCAGGCCTGCCTTGGCGGCATAAGCCGCCAGCGATGCTCCCGCATTACCCGATGACGCCGTTGCCACAACCTTCGCTCCCTGACTGAGAGCTGCCGACACCACCACGGTCGAAAAGCGATCCTTGTGTGACCAGGTGGGATTACGGCTCTCATCCTTGATGAAGAGGTGCGGCACACCGAGTGTTTGACCAATACGTCCAACAGGTACCAGAGGTGTCAAGCCTTCGCCAAGCGACACGATCCCGCCAGTAAATGAGGGAAGACGCGACGCATATTGCCAGAGGGATTTTCCTGCATGATTGTTCGCGTCGGCAAGGGACTTGCTTCGGCCAAGGTAAAGAGGTCGCAGGTTTGATGGACCTGTTTCAAGGCACTTCGGGCACCCCCTTGTATCAAGCCTCAGATCGGCCGGATACCGAATGCCGCAGCGAATGCAGCGATATCCCGCGATGATATTCATCTGGACGAAACTCCCGTCTACAACGGCCCGGCATGTGCCACAAGCGGCGCCAAAATTACCGGACATGGTGGACGTCGTCGGGATCGACGACAAACACCCTGTTCAACCAATGTGCCCGCGAGATGTCAATGAGAATGTTCACTATAATGCGTTGCATTATAGTGAACGAATGAAATCTTCGCCCCATGGACATATTAGGTAGATTTGGCGTGAACCTGCAGCGGTTGCGTCGGGAGCGAGGCTTATCGCAGGAACAGTTGGCTCATCTGGCTGATTGCCCTCGGGCCTACCTCAGCGGCGCCGAAGCTGGTCGTCGCAACTCGACACTTAAAACCATCGCAGCACTCGCACATGCTCTCGATGTTGACCCGGCGGATTTGCTAAAAGAGCCTGACTCACAAAAAGAAGAACAGCAAACCAGCGTCAAATAGCTCCGCAACATCCCTGGTAATCCCGAAAATTGTGTATTTCGGATCGCTAAAGGATGAATACGATTTGGCATCTTTTGTACAGATATCGCCAAATCATTGGCCTTCGGGAAATTCGTCACGGCTCAACAGTGCAACATATTGTTGAATTCAGGGACGATAGCGATAAATCTCGCACCTCCCAATTGTGGCCAAGAAGCTGTCGATGATGTTCGTGACGAGATCATTGGTATGGAAGTTTCTCTCAAGCAGATCACACATGCTGAAGTTGCCACCATCGCCGGTATTGAGCTGAGCACTCGGGAAGAAGACTTCGCAGGTGGAAGCATGGGAGCAATAGCGGAACGTTTGAAAGCCCGACAGGCCTCCGAAGACTACGTCCCATTCCTGATCATGGCAGACCGAAAAATTGCCGGGTTCCTGATGCTTCGCAAGGGGCATGCATTGCCCGGCTGGGCGGTGCCGAATGCAGTCAGTCTTCACAACTTTCGCATCTGCGGGAATATGCAGGGAAGGGGATGTGGAAAGACGACCGTCATTCTCGCCGCCCATTGGATTGCAGCGCGCTGGCCGCAGGCTTCAATGCTGATGCTAAGTGTCAACGTCGAGAATTTCGCGGCAAAAGAATTTTATCTGCGCTGTGGTTTCCAGGATACCGGTGAAACCCACTACGGTAGGCTTGGGGTGGAAGACATCATGTCGTGTCGGATATCCGACCTGCTGCGACAATCGACATAAGCACGCGCCGAGCGGCGAATCCCATTAAGAGGTGATTTCCGAAGAATGGCACCCCAGCCGTGCTTTTGACGTCTCCCGCTGACAAACTTACAGGCTCAACCTGAAGCATCGCTGTCGTACTATCCAGTGATCGAGACGACATGTGAACAGTAATATAGGGTGTACTTGACTCGTCGATCTCCTCACCAGAGCCTGATGCGGCTGTACCAATGCTATGATAGACGCTTGAGCGTCATCCATTTAATCAGCTCAAGATATCAAGGTGAATAATCTAAAAATGTGCAATATAATAAACATTGTTTAACCACGATGTTGAGCTAAGTCAAATTATCTGATTAGTCTGGCAAGAGTCAGAAAATTTTCATTCATTGATTGATTATGACATGAACGTAGATGCGATATCAGAAATTGCAGAAGTATTTGAACGCATCGATGCAAAGGTCGAATCCGGCGGTGTTGTAGAAGAATTGACTTCATTCGTCCATCTCTTTGGTTTCCGCTATTTGCTGATTACAAGATTACCTCGAGTAGACGAAAAACTTTGGCCGCAACCAGTTTTGTATGATGGCTGGCCGGCCGAATGGTCCGATCACTATACCAACAGCAATCATTTCTCCCATGACCCTTGCGTGCTGCGGTCGCGTATTGCTGGCAAACCATTTCTGTGGAGCGAGCTGTCGCGTGAGCGCATGTCCCCCCAACAGTTACGTGTCATGGACGAGGCGACTGAGTTTGATATGCTGGAAGGATTATGTGTTCCTGTTTACGAACCCTATAAGGCTCCTGCTGTCGTTACAGTGGCAGCAGACCATGTGGCTCTGGGTACAAACGACCTGCCTGTCCTTGAAATTGTGTCCATCCACGCCTTCCGGTCTTTGCAGCGATTGCGCGGTACAGTGGCCGAACCAGTTTACAATGAACTGACCAATCGGGAGCGGGATATTCTGGCTTGGACGGCTGCGGGCAAATCTGCCGAGGACATAGGTTGTATTCTGTCCATCTCGAAACTGACAGTCGAAAGCCACCTCCGCAACATCCGCGAAAAACTGAATGCGACGAATTCAACACATGCAGTGGTCAAGGCGTTATTGCGCGGCGAGGTTCATCTCTAACAATACCAAAAAACCAGTATAGATTGAAAATGCGGACGTGGGCTACGCGTTCGCTGCCATGTTCAAGATCCACATCGTCAATTGGTCAAACCGAAAGGCATATGAAGGGCCGCTGGAGCACAATTTTCGTCTTCGCCATCAGATTTATATCGGTGAACGAAACTGGTGTCAGATTGAAAGGCCGATTCCTCTGGAAATAGACGCATTCGATAACGAGGATGCGATCTACCTACTCGGTATCGACGACAATGGCGATGTATGCGGGGGTTCTCGCCTTGTCCCCACACTGAAACCGCATCTGTTGTCGGACGTCTTCCCGATGCTCGCCGACGGAGGCATTCCAAGAGACCACGATATCTACGAATGGACACGGATCTTCGTTGCGCAATCGCTACGCAAGCCAGGGGAACCTTCTCTTGCTGCTGGCATCGTTCTTTGCGGCTTGCTGGAAGCTGCCGTTGTGCTCGGCATCCGACAAATCAGCGTTGTATGCGAAACCTTCTGGCTCGATAGACTGGAGCGGCTGGGCTGGCCGGTGACAAGGTTGGGACCGGCTATCGAACACCCCGACGGCGCGATTCTCGGCCTGTTGATTGAGGTTACACAGGCCGCGCTGGCGTCATCACGTGCGGTATACGGACTGGACGATGTCAGCGTGCTTGCTGCGCGCCAATTAAAAGACAGCCAGGAATCGCAACCGCCGGCTATCGCTGTCGAGGCATAACGCATGTAGGAAAATTCCTGTGTAAACACATGTCACCGAAGCAATCGCGCCGATCGCTCACGGTGAACGCGGCACCGAAATGCTTCCAGAAAGCCCCCTTCCATCGTTGCAACGGTGGCGCGCCGCCGTGCGGCCAGCGCGACGTGATGCAAAGGTTTGGTGCTGGGGGAAATCGCTGTGCCTCTCCGATTTATTGCTAGGCGCGGATAGAGAACGGCGGGTGCCCCGCCTGACTGAGCACCGCACGGCAACCACAGGCGTTCAAGTGTAGATTGGATCGGCGAGCGCGAGAGAAAGGCGAAATGACCTCGTGTGGCCTTTGCTCTCTCGCTGGCAAATACAATTGTCGTGACCAATTAGCGCTTCTGCTTAGAAGAACGAGTCAGCCGTCGCCGATCAGCCAGCCAGCTATTCTCAGATTGTCGGAGGAGCACAGATGCATGAAGTTGCGGCAAACAAAGAGAGCTGAGGCGAGGAGGGGCGCGCCGCTAAGAGTAGACGGAAGTCCATTATGGGCGCGTTCTGTCCGATGGCCTGACAAGGGCTTGCCGTTTGATCTACGGCCGCTGCGATATATACTGGCTTCGGCGGAGAGCATGAGCTTCACGGGTGGTGCCTTGGCACTGAAGACCAAGGTATCGACCGTGAGCCGGCGAGTTCGGAATTTCGAGGATTCTATTGGCGTATCGCTATTTGAACGCACGTCGATCGGGGTTCGCCTGACCGATGCTGGTGAAAGGTTTCTCAACGAGATCTTACCCGCCCTTCAGATGATCGAGATGGCCCTAAATCATGCAAATGCCGCTGGACGCGTCGAACTGGGGACAGTTCGTATCGGTATCATCACTACCCTTGCAGGTGGCTTTTTGCGCGAGTTGATCTCCGCCTTTGATAAGCAATATCCGGGTATTTTCCTTGATGTTCGCACTGGGGGACGGCGGGATCATCTTACCAGGATCAGATCACGGGAAATCGACGTCGCCTTCCTGACCGGCAATGCCCCGCAGATCGATTGCGACGTGCAGGAGCTCTGGCATGAGCGCGTCCATGTCGCCATGTCGGCGGACCACCCTCTGGCCGAGCGCGCCGGCGTGGACTGGCCCGATCTTGAGAATGAACGGTTCATCGTAAGTGGACAGGAGCCCGGGCCGGAAATGCATGATTACATTGTGCGCAGGATCGCCGGCTACAGCACCTATCCGCAGATAACTTACCGGCCGATGGATCTGGAGACGCTGATGCACACTATTGCGCTCGGCAGAGAGATCACTGTCGTATCGGAAGGATGGACCAGAATGACGTTTCCTGATCTTGCCCTGCGGCCGTTGTCAGCGCCGGAGGACATTGTTCCCTTTAGCGCGGTCTGGTCGCCGGTCAATGACAATCCTGCACTGCGCTGGTTCGTCAGCTTTGCGCGGAGATTGTCGTCTAGCCGAAATAGTTGCCAATAACACCTTTCTGAAGATTCACATCAGCATTTCAGTGCGGCTAAAAAGCCATATATTGTCGCATATAGAATAATCTATATCAGTGATTTGAATCGCTTTGTCTATGAGGGAAAGAATGACCGCTATTGTTCCAGAAGCTCGTACGGACCTGACAGGACTGACGGCCGAGATCGTTGGCGCTTATGTCAGCAATAATTCTGTACCGGCATCGGAACTTTCCAGGATTATTGCTGAGACGCATGCTGCCATTTCTGCTCTCCAGAGAGGAAACACTCCTGCCGTGGAAGAGAAGCCCGCTCCCGCAGTCGCGATCAAGAAGTCAATCACGCCCGATTTCATCATCTGCCTGGAGGACGGGAAGATGTTCAAGTCGCTGAAGCGCCACCTAACGACGCATCATGGTTTGACTCCGGAGCAATATCGGGAAAAATGGGGCCTGCCGATAGATTACCCAATGGTGGCTCCGAATTACTCCGCGAAGCGGTCGGCACTGGCAAAAAGCACCGGACTGGGTCGCAAACGCGCGGTGGTGGAAGAGCCGGCTCCTACGCCTCGAGGCCGCAAAAAGCTTAGCCTCAAATTCACCTGAACTTGTGCAATTCGGGTAGCGGCTCGTCGGCGTTCCGTGGCGCCATAGCTTTCATGTTTTCTCCCGACTGCGGCTTCCCCGCTTTTGCTTTCCTGCTCCGCCATCCACGATCCGAACGCAGAAACGATTCCAGCATATGCGGGATCAGAGCTGCCGTCTCGACCGGCTCGTAGAGGCGGCTGTGTTCAGCGGCATAAAGGTCGAGCTCTTCCTTGAGTGGATCGGTCAGCGCGATGGTGACGCGTGTCATGCCGGCTTTCGGCAAAGGGCCGAGCTTGAGATTGGTCATTGCGATACTCCGTAAGGTTCCAGTACTAAATCGCGCGAAACAATGACCCGGAAGGGAAATCCGGGCCGGATGGTTAGCGTCGGCGCGACCTGCAACTGACGCTGGACGATATGCTGCCCAGTCTGATTGATGGTGTCCTGCGCTCCATCGCGGATGGCTCGGACCAGGCGGCCCTCGTCGCTTGTCGCGAGTTCCGCCCCGACGGCAAGCAACGTCGAAAGGCCAGCGGCCTTCATAAGATCCCACCAATGATAATCGACGCCATCCTCGAGACCGGCATAGCCGGACGTATCGGCACCCGACTGACGTTCCAGCACGATGGATCGGCCATTGGGGAAGATCATCCGGTTCCAGACGAGCAACACGCGGCGCTGGCCGAAGGAAACGCCATTGTCGTATTCACCGACGATGCGGGTGCCCTGCGGAATCAAGAGCACGCTGCCCGTCGGGCTGTCATAGACGTTCTGCGTGACCTGTGCGGTAATCTGGCCGGGAAGATCGGAGCGGAGGCCGGTGATGAGTGCAGCTGGTATCACGGCTCCAGCCTGAAGCACGTAGGGGGACGCCGGCGGCATCACGCGATCCGGCGCGACGGTTTGGCGATCGACCTCCGCATTGAGAAAAGCCCGCTGTGGGTCCTGCGCTCCTGCGGCGCCAAGCCCGGCCAGTGTAGTGTTGGCGCCGGGTTGGCATGCCGATGCGGAAGTGCCGGCGCCTGGTCGCACCTGGAAGAATATCTGGCTGGTGCGCGCGGCCTCAAGTTCCGCGAGGCGGCGCTGTTCCTCGGGATCGGCAGCAGGCATCGGCATAGGAGTGGCCGGGATTGGCTGGCCTTCTTCGCGAGCGCGCAACACCGGGCCGCCTAGGTCGCCGGGAAGTGGCGGGCCGAGGACCGGGATATCGACATAGCTGCCCGGAAGCCCCTGCAAGCCTTCCGCGGTCTGGCGACGATCGGTGGTGATGAGCTCCTGTTGCTCGCTGTCGCGATCAGCGGTCTGGAGCGCATAGATCAGCGCGCCGCCGATACCCATGCCAGCAACCATGCCGACGCCCATCAGCACCTTGCGCGAGATGCGGGTGACACGCGGCGTCTCGGCACGCAGGCGCATGGGCGTCGCCTTATCCTCGGCGGCTCCAGCCAGGTCGATCTCTTCCTCTTTCCGGTCTTCATCCTGGCTCATGATGATCCTCCGGCGGCGGCAGGTTGAGCATTCGCGGATGTGGTCATCTGTTGAGACTGAATCCGGACGATCCTCACCGTCTGCTGGCGGTTGCCGGATCCGAGGCGCAGCTCGGCCGCGCCGAACAGCCGGTCAACAATGAGGACGTTCTGATGGATGCGGCTGTTGACGATCTCGGGTTCGCCGTCGGAGCCGAGGACGAAGAGCGGCGGCATCTGACCCTGGATGATTCCGCGGGGGAAGACGACATAGACGCGGCGGCCGTCGTCGAAGACGGAGATCGGGCGCCACGGCGGACGGTCGCCGGATAGGCCGTAACGATACTTGCGGGCGGCCTCGGCTGGAATGACCGGGGCAGCAGGCGCGGCTACACGCTGGCTCGCAGGCGGCGTGGGGTAGGCCCATGCGATGGCCGGCATCCATGTTTTTTCATCAGCCCGCAACTCGATCAGATAGGTGCGGCGATCCGTGGTGATGACGAGATTGGTCGAGATGTCGGCCCGTGTGGGCTTAACCAGCACATGGACGCGCCGCGTCGTGCCTGAGCCGCTTTCGCTGTCGCCGATGATCCAGCGGGCGGTATCACCCGCGGCGATCGGTCCGGCGCCGGTCAGGCTCTCGCCTGGCTCGAGCGCGATGGTCGTAATCTGTCCGACGGCGGCATAGACCTGATAGAGCGCGCCTTCGCTCCACGGATAAACTTGGATGGCGTTATAATAGCCCTCGCGGCGCGGCTCGACGCGGGCTGCGGCATTGGCGTTGCCAACGCGGCCTTCCGGAGTGTTGGTGGCTGTGCCACCGCGCGCGATGGTCCACGCCGGAGGCGTATGGAGAGGCCGCGGCGTGTTGCTGGTGACAGACGCCCGAACGACAGGCAGGTCCGGCACGTTGTCGTCATAGCTGAATTGCGGTGCCCGGTTGGTCGCACAGCCCGCCAGCATGGTGGCAGACAGGAGCATGGCCGTGATCGGGATGGCACGACGACGGTGCTCCGGGCCCAAAATTTTGGTGGCGGTCATTGGCTCATCTCCCGCGACCAGTTGATCGCATTGACGTAGATTCCGAGGGGATTGGCGCGCAGACGCTCGGCATCGCGCGGCTGCTGCAAGGCGACGGTCAGGATGCCGGTCCAGCGCTCCGTGCGAGAGAGTTGGCCGTTCTCGTAATGCTGCTCGGCCCAGGCGATACGGAAACTGTCCGGCGAGGCGCGAATGACGGATGAGACCTCGACGGAGACCTGCTCCTTCCCGACACGGGTGAACGGATCATTGGCGCGGGCATAGTCGTTGAGCGCGATGGCGCCGCGATCGGTGGTGAAGTCATAGGCCCTTAGCCAGTTCTGCCGCACGATGACGGGGTCGGAAGGAAGGCCGCGAACCTGTTCGATGAAACGCGCCAGATGAAAGGCGATCTGGGGATCGGTCGGCTGGTAAGCGGTGACGGCGGGCTCCACCGCTCGCGCCTCGCCGTGCTGGTCGACTTCCACCACCCAGGGGACGATGGTGCCACGTGCGGATTGCCAGACAAGGGCGGCGGCAAATCCTGCCGACAGGATCAGGCAGCCGAAGGCCATGTATCGCCAGTTTTTGGCCTGCACACGGGCCGAGCCGATGCGCTCGTCCCAGACCTGCGCGGCCTTCTGGTAAGGCGTGACGGGTTCAGGTTTCTTGCCATAGTGGGTTGCGGGACGCTTGAAAATGTTCATGACCGGTCACTTTCGGAAAGGCTGATGGATGAGCCGCCGCCGTGGCTGTCTCCGGAACGGACGGCATGGGCGGCAATGGTGGTGCCGTGATTGAGCGCCTGGGATCGCTGCATGCGCTGTGCCCAGGCCGGAGGCGTGCCGGTCGGAGCGGATGGCGCGGCAGCCGAAGAGGCTCCTGCGCGGGGGATCGTACCCATGGACGATGTTCCGCCGCTCGCAGCGAAGGCGCTTCGGGCTCCCGACTGGGCAGAGGATTGGAGACTCTGGGAGGCCCTTGCAGCGGCACGCTTCAGAGGGGAGATGGCTGCGCCGCCTGCGGCACGGGCAACGCCTCCTGCACCGGCTGCAATTCCGGCAGCCCCGGACTTTCCGAGGGAGCCTAGATTGTAGGCGGTCGAGGCACCACCCGCGAGGGCTGCGCCGCCGCGGGTAGCGGCTGCACCTCCTGAAAGGGCCGCGGCACCTCCCTTCGCGGCGAGCATTGCGGCACCACCCGCTGCGACGGCCGCGCCGCCAACAGCCAGGCCGGTGCCGACGGCGGCGCCCGCCCCAAGCTGCGGCCCGCCGGAAACAAGGCCGGTGGCGATGCCAGGACCAAAAATGCCGAGGCCGAGAAGAGAGAGGGCCGCAAGCACGATCGCCATGGCGTCATCGACGCTCGGGGTCTGATCGCCGAAGCCTTGCGTGAACTGGTCGAAGAGCGTCGAGCCGATGCCGATGATGACGGCCAGTACCAGAGCCTTGATACCGGAGGATACGACATTGCCCAGCACGCGCTCGGCCATGAAGGCTGTCTTGCCGAAGAGGCCAAAGGGAATGAGGACGAAGCCCGCCAGCACCGTCAGTTTGAACTCGATCAGGGTGACGAAGAGCTGGATCGCCAGAATGAAGAAGGCGAGCAACACCAGCGCCCAGGCAAAAAGCAGGCAGGCGATCTGGATAAAATTCTCGAAGAAGGACCAGTAGCCCATCAGGTCGGAAATGGAATCGAGCAGCGGGCCGCCGGCGTCTAGTCCGGTTTGTGCGACCTTGCCAGGCCGCATCAGGTCCTTTGCCGTGAAGCTCGTTCCTGAGCCTTTGAGGCCAAGGCCGGCGAAACTGTCGAAGACGATCTGCGCCAGGTTGTTCCAGTTGGAGATGAGATAGGCAAAGACCCCGACGAACAGCGTCTTCTTGACCAGACGTGCCATGATGTCGTCATCGGCGCCCCAGGCCCAGAAGAGTGCTGCGAGCGTCACGTCGATAACGATGAGCGTGGTGGCGATGAAGGCGACTTCACCGCCAAGCAAGCCGAAGCCACTATCGATATAGGAGGTGAAGACCCCCAGAAATTTGTCGATGACGCCTGTGCCTTCCATGTGCCTACCACCCTTCTGTCGATTGCGGGGCGTCAGGGGCAGGCGTACGGCCCAGGAAGCGGTCGCGGGATTTTGTCCATGTGGCGAGGCAGTCAGGGTCGCTGATGGCTGCCTCGCCCATTTGCTGGCACCGGCGCAGGCTTTGGCGGAGAGGGTCGGCAGGCGACTGCAGCACTGGTGTCGACCGAACCGGATCGGGCTCCTCCTTCCGGGTCAGTTCGATCACCGTGGCGGTGATCGCGAAGGCCACGAATATGATTGCGCCCAGCCGGGCGAGCATCTTGCCGTCCATAACGGCCCCCTCCGTCTTTTGTCAGTTGTTGAACATCCGCGCATTGCCGGGCTGGTAGCCCGAACCGGGCGCAAGGAAGCGATCGCGCTGGATGCGGCCCTGTTCGGCGGCCGTTGCGCGCTCGGCCTCGGCCAGTGCGCCAGCGCGGCCGTCGGCCGCGAGCAATGCGATCAGGTCGGAAAGCTGCTGCGACTGGAGCGCCAGAAGCTGGTTGCCTGCCTGCGTGGCTTGCAGAGCGCCTGTGGCGCCCTGGCTCTGGCCGACCAGTGCCGACATCTCGGCTCGGTTGGTGTCGATATTGCCGACGACGCCGGCCTGGACGCGCATGGCGTCCTGCAAGCCGCCAACCGTGTTTTCCCAGCGTGAGCGGGCTTCGGCGATCAGTTGCGTATCGGTCGCCGACAGGTCGAGTTTGGCGTAGTCCTGCTCGAACATCCGGTCGATTGCCTTGACGTCGAATGCGATGTTTTGTGCCTGTCCAAGAAGCTGTTGGGTGCGCTGCACATTCTGCTGAAGCTGCTGGAGTGAGGAATGCGGCAGGCTCGCGAGATTGCGGGCCTGATTGATCAGCATCTGCGCTTCGTTCTGAAGGCTCTGGATCTGGTTGTTGATCTGCTCGAGCGTGCGCGCGGCCGTCAGCAGGTTCTCGGCGTGGTTGGTCGGGTCATAAACGATCCTACCGAAGCCGAAGAGCGCATGGGCCGGGGTGGTGAAGACCGGCGCCAGTGCAATCGGCATGGAAATGGCCAAGGCGAGCGTGGATGCGCGGGCAAGGCGGGAAACAGTCATAGCTCGATCTCCTGTTCTGTGAGGTCCAGTTCAAAAGCAAATTCGTCATCGAAGACGGTGGGTGCAGGCGTGGTGGGGGTCGGCGCAGCCTCCCGTTCTCGCTCTCGTGCCGTATCCATGTTGGTGAGGTTCGGGATAAGGTCCGCCGCCCAATCGACGCCGCGCGCACGTAACCAGGCATCGAGGAAGCCTGCGCGCCCGTGTTCCGCGAGGATGTCGGTGATCAATCCCTGGTCCGATTTGGATGATGCGGCGCAGAGCGCGAGTCCGACTTCGGAGAGGCCCAGATTAAACAGGCGATTGCCGCGGCGCGACTGGCAGTAATAGTCCTGCTTGGGCGTTGCCCGCGCGAGGATCTCGATCTGCCGGTCGTTGAGGCCGAAACGACGATAGATGGTAGTGATCTGCGGTTCGATGGCGCGTTCGTTCGGCAGGAGCAACCGCGTCAAGCAGCTTTCGATGATGGCTGGCGCGATGGACGAATTGTCGATGTCGCTGAGCGACTGCGTGGCGAAGATGACGGATGCGTTCTTCTTGCGCAGCGTTTTGAGCCACTCGCGGAGCTGGCCGGCGAAGCCGTCGTCGTCCAGCGCCAGCCAGCCTTCGTCGATGATGAGCAGTGTCGGGCGTCCGTCGAGCCGGTCGCCAATGCGATGAAAGAGATAGGACAGAACTGCCGGGGCAGCACCGGTCCCAACCAGGCCCTCGATCTCGAATGCCTGCACATCGGCGGAGCCGAGATGCTCGGACTCGGCGTCGAGCAGCCGGCCATGGGCGCCACCGAAACAATAGGGCCGCAGTGCCTGCTTGAGATCGTTGGACTGAAGCAGCACGGCAAGGCCCGTGATGGTGCGCTCCGCGACCGGCGCGGAGGCAAGCGAGGTGAGCGCTGTCCAGATGTGCTCCTTCACCTCCGGCGTGATCGGAATGCCTTCGCGCATGAGGATTGCGACGATCCAGTCGGCGGCCCAAGCCCGTTCATGGACGTCATCGATTCGGGCCAGTGGTTGCAGGGAAACGGAAGCGTCCGAGCCGTCGGTCAGTTCACCGCCCAGATCATGCCAGTCCCCGCCCATGGCAAGTGCCGCGGCGCGGATTGAGCCGCCGAAGTCAAAGGCGAAGACCTGGGAGCGGGCGTAGCGGCGAAACTGCAAGGCCATCAACGCCAGCAGCACGGATTTGCCTGCGCCGGTGGGGCCGACCATGAGGGTGTGACCGACGTCACCGACATGAAGAGAAAACCGGAACGGGGTGGAGCCTTCGGTCCTGCCATAGAGCAGCGGGGGCGCGCCGAAGTGCTCGTCCCGTTCCGGTCCCGCCCACACGGCGGACGATGGAACCATGTGGGCAAGGTTGAGCGTCGAGACCGGCGGTTGTCGGACATTGGCATAGGCATGTCCAGGCAAGCTGCCGAGCCAGGTGTCGACGGCGTTGACCGTCTCGACCATGACGCTGAAATCGCGGGATTGGATGACCTTTTCGACCAGCCGCAGCTTTTCATCGGCGCGGCGGGGATCCTCGTCCCAGACGGTGACGGTCGCGGTGATATAGGCAAGGCCGGCGACATCGGCGCCGAGTTCCTGCAAGGCCATGTCTGCGTCGGCCGCCTTGTTCGCGGCATCGGTGTCGACGAGCGCCGACTGCTCGTTGGTCATCACCTCCTTGAGGATCGCGGCGATCGACTTGCGCTTGGCGAACCATTGCCGCCTGATCCTGGTCAGGAGCTTCGTGGCATCCACCTTGTCCATGAGGGTGGCGCGGGTGGACCAGCGATAGGGAAAGGCCAGCCGGTTCAGATCGTCGAGAAGGCCGGGCGTTGTGGAGCTGGGAAAGCCGGTGATGGTGAGCACGCGCAGATGCGCGTTTCCGAGACGCGGCTCCAGCCCGCCCGTCAGCGGCTGGTCGGCAATCAGCGCGTCGAGATAGATTGGGGTTTCGGGGACGCGGACCCGGTGCCGGTTGGTCGAGATGGCGGAGTGGAGATAGGTGAGCGTCTCCCCGTCATCGAGCCAGTGGCATTCGGGCATGAAACCATCGAGCAGTGCCAGCACCCGGTCAGTACGGTCGATGAAGCCGCGCACCTGTTCCCAAGGGTTCACGCCCGACGTCTCACGGCCTTCATAGAGCCAGCTCTCTGCGCGGGCGGCTTCTTCGGCCGGCGGCAGCCAAAGGAAGGTCAGGTAGTAGTCCGAGACGAAATGACTGCCTTCTTCCTCAAAGTCGGCCTTGCGTTCCGCATCGACGAGGGCCGAGGCCGGATCGGGAAAAATGCTGTCGGGATAGCTGGAAGCCTCTGAACGCTGCGCCTCGACGAAGATCGCCCAGCCGGAACCGAGGCGGCGGAAGGCATTGTTGAGCCGCCCGGCCACAGCGACGAGCTCGGCGGCGACGGCGGAATCGAGATCGGGACCGCGGATTTTTGCGCTGCGCTGGAAGCTGCCATCCTTGTTCAGCACGACGCCTGATCCGATGAGCGCCACCCAGGGCAGATAGTCGGCCAGACGGGCTGCGGTACGGCGATATTCGGCAAGGTTCATCATGGCGCGTTCCTCACACCGACAGATGTCCAGGCACGCGCAGATGCCTGCGCGCGACTTCCACGAAGAGCGGATCGCGTTTCGCGGCCCAGACGGCGGCAAGATGACCGATGGCCCAAAGCACGATCCCCGCGAGCCAGAGCTGAAGGCCGAGGCCGATGGCGCCGGCCAGCGTGCCGTTTAGGATCGCCACGGAACGCGGCGCGCCGCCGAGAAGAATGGGCTCGGTCAGGGCGCGATGGACGGGGACGGTGAACCCCGGAACGGCGTCGAGTTGTTCAAAGCCAGCCGCCATCAGATCAGCGCCCCGCCGCCAAAGGAGAAGAACGAGAGGAAGAAACTTGAGGCCGCGAAGGCGATGGAGATACCGAAAACGATCTGGATCAGCCGCCGGAAGCCGCCGCCGGTATCGCCGAAAGCGAGCGTCAGGCCGGTGACGATGATGATTATAACCGCGACGATCTTGGCGACCGGTCCTTCGACCGATTCGAGGATCGATTGCAGCGGCGCTTCCCAGGGCATGGACGAGCCCGAGGCATGGGCAGCGGGAGCCATCAACAGGTTGACATAGGTGACGGTCGCCGCGGTGGCGATATGACGGCGGAAACGGAAGGCGTGACGGATCATGCGGAATCTCCATTCGGGCTGGTGGCTAGGAAAATGCGGTAGGCGTCGTCCGGCCCGAGCCCGTCGACGCGGGCGAGTTCGGCCAGCCGACGCGACGAGCCGCGGCCGGCAAGGACGGCAACAAGGTCGATGGCCTCGCCGATCAGCGATCGGGGCACCGTGACGACGGCTTCCTGGATGAGCTGTTCGAGACGGTGGAGTGCGCCAATGGCGGAACCGGCATGCAACGTGCCGATGCCGCCGGGATGACCGGTGCCCCACAGCTTGAGAAGGCCCAGCGCTTCCGGGCCGCGCACCTCGCCGACAATGATGCGATCGGGTCGGAAACGCATCGTGGCGCGCGACAGCCTCAGGAGGTCGATCACCTCGTCCACGCTGCGCATCGGCACCTTGTTGTCGGCAGTGCATTGCAGCTCACGCGTATCCTCGATGGTGATGACGCGATCTGTCCCCTTGGAGACTTCGGCCAGCAGCGCATTGGTGAGTGTGGTTTTGCCGGTCGAGGTGCCTCCGGCGACAAGGATGTTGGCGCGGGTGGCGACAGCATCACGCAGTATCGCGGCCTGATCGACCGTCATGATGCCGGCAGCGACGTAGTCATCGAGGGTGAAGACGGCGACTGCCGGTTTACGGATGGTAAAGGCCGGCGCCTCGACGACGGGCGGCAACAGGCCCTCGAACCGTTCGCCGGTCTCCGGAAGCTCCGCCGAGACGTGGGGCGCGCGGGCATGGACCTCGGCGCCGACATGGTGCGCGACCAGGCGCACGATGCGCTCGCCATCGGCAGCCGCCAGCCTTTCTCCCGTATCGGCCAGCCCTTCTGAGAGACGGTCGATCCAGACCCGGCCATCGGGGTTCAGCATGACCTCGATGACGGCGGGGTCTTCCAGGAAGCGTCCGATGGCGGGCCCGAGCGCGGTTCGGAGCATCCGTGCGCCGCGCTGAAAGCTGATGTTATTGTCGAAGGCTGCCATCTCGTCCCCGTTTCGCCGGGGATGCGAGAGATGATCCCCGAATGGGGATGACTAGAAGAGCCACAAAACGTGGCAGTTCAACAAGTTTTGGCCGGCGTAGTACTGTGGCGAGCAAATACAGGAAATCGGCGGGAGCAGCCACCTTCGATCCGTGCGTGATCTGAGTATGGCGACGAATCACCGGCTATATGCAGCAATCAACAAAGGAGTGCAGAAGATTACTTGGTTGTGCGGAATGTGAGGGATTGACGCCACAGTTTCGAATCGCAGGGCAAAGCACGATGGGGCATCAGTGCTGCGGGGGAGCGACATCCGCAGATGGAGTAGAGGTGTCCACTACTGTGTGCAAGTGAACCAAGGCCGCTTCGGCGTATGTCACGGATCTTTCCCGTTTTCACACGACCGTTTGCAGACTTGTCCAAGCCGCCTCGGCAGCCAGCGTCAAGATTAGGCCGCCGAAACCGGAAAATGCCATTTGCACAGCTAGCCATTTCGAGCGCGTCAGCCTCGGCCATCGCGCTGCGAGCGCATCGATCAGCATGGCGTATCCGGACAGGGCGGCCACGCCCAGAACGTCCGCGCCCGGATGAAAGCCGGCTTGCCGCAGCAGGACAAACACAAACAGCACGGTCATGGTGCTGTTAGCCACAGCCGACGCCTTCTCCCGCCAGAATGGTGCGGCAAAGGGCGATAACACAGTACCGCCAGTCGCCATCATCCCGAAGATCTGGGCGAGCACCATCACGGCGAGCCCCATGAGGGTCCAGGCGATTGGATAGTCGATGGTGAGTGACATGAGATGCGGTCCCTCTCTTCTGATGGCCCTATACCGATCATAAGCTGTTTTGTCTCAGTCATCATCTCTGGACCGAGCGCCGACGTCATCCGGGATTTCCTTCAGAAAGCTCCGGCCGGATTGCAGATGTTGGCCGAGCGTGTCGATAAAGCCCTCGAACCGCTCCCGTCCCTTGGCTTGTGCGGCGGAATAAGCATCGGGTGCGATGGGCGGCGTGACGGTCAGCCAGAAGCGCACGAAGAGCGCGAGCGCCTCGGAAGAAATACCGAGATCGCGCTCGACGCGGGCGACCTGCCGGGACAGACGGTCGAGACGCCTCGTGAGTGCTGCCTCCTGCATCTGGGCATTGTCCGGGGAGAAAAAAGATTCCAGTGCCGCTTCGACCACTGACGATCGCGAGATCTTTTTACGAGCCGCGAGTTCAACGACCTGCTCGATCAGGGCAACTGGAAGGGAGGAGTTGAGACGATCGCGCATGGCCGTATCCCTTACAATTCGATACCGTCATCGGGGTTGAGGGAAGCCTGCCGGGCGATACCACCCATCTGGCGGCGGATCGCCTGTCGCTGACGGGCATTGTCCTCCTGGTCATCGTCGAGCATGATCTTGAACTCGTTCTCAGGCGCGGGTTCTTTCTTCTCGTGGACGATCTCGACATGCTGGGGCAGTTCCGGCTCGCGGCGCAGGCTGGAGTTATGTTTGTCCTCCTTCTTCTTCCTGGCCTCTTCCGCAGCAGCTATCAGGGCCTCGTCCGGCTTAACCGGCTTGAGCGCAGACCAGCCATCCGACCGGGGCGTGAATACGAGATTTGCGGGGTCTGGAGGTGGGAGGATGCGCTCGTTGAGTCGGCTGTCCTCGAAGTACCTTGCCTTCTTCGCCCGGATTGGTGGTGTGCCGGCCACCATGACGATCTCGTCGTCGGGCGGAAGCTGCATGATCTCACCGGGCGTGAGAAGCTGACGGGCGGTTTCTGAGCGCGACACCATGATGTGGCCGAGCCAGGGCGCAAGCCGGCTGCCAGCATAGTTCTGCATGGCCTTCATTTCGGTGGCGGTGCCCAACGCATCCGAGACGCGTTTTGCCGTGCGCTCGTCATTGGTGGCAAAGCTCACGCGCACATGGCAGTTGTCGAGGATCGCATTGTTTTGGCCGTATGCTTTCTCGATCTGGTTGAGCGACTGGGCGATCAGGAACGACTTGATGCCGTAGCCGGCCATGAAGGCCAGAGCGCTCTCGAAGAAATCGAGACGGCCGAGCGCCGGAAATTCGTCGAGCAGCATCAGCACGCGATGCCTGCGCTTTTCCGAGTGCAGTTCTTCGGTCAGGCGACGGCCGATCTGGTTCAGCACCAGGCGGATCAGCGGCTTGGTCCGGGAAATGTCGGAGGGCGGCACCACGAGGTAGAGTGTCGACGGCTTCGCGTCGGCGATCAGGTCCTCGATGCGCCAGTCGCAGCGCGAGGTGACGGCCGCCACCACGGGATCGCGGTAGAGCCCCAGGAAGGACATAGCAGTCGACAACACGCCAGAACGTTCATTGTCTGATTTGTTCAGAAGCTCGCGCGCTGTCGAGGCGACCACCGGGTGCGGTCCTGCCTCTCCTAGGTGGCTGGTGGCCATCATGCTATCCAGCGTTGCCTCGATCGTGCGGCGGGGATCGGAAAGGAACTCTGCGACGCCGGCAAGCGTCTTGTCCTTCTCGGCATAAAGGACATGAAGGATCGCTCCGACCAGCAGGGAGTGCGAGGTCTTTTCCCAGTGATTGCGCCTTTCGAGCGAGCCTTCGGGATCGACCAGCACATCGGCGATGTTCTGGACGTCCCTGACCTCCCATTCGCCGCGACGGACTTCGAGCAACGGATTGTATGCCGCCGATGCCGCATTGGTGGGATCGAAGAGAAGAACGCGGCCGTGCTTGGAGCGGAAGCCGCTGGTGAGCTGCCAGTTCTCGCCTTTGATGTCGTGAACGATGGCCGAGCCCGGCCAGGTGAGCAGCGAAGGGACAACGAGGCCGACGCCTTTGCCGGATCGTGTTGGTGCAAAGCACAGCACATGTTCCGGGCCGTCATGGCGCAGATAGTCGCAATTGAGCTTTCCAAGGACTACACCGTCAGGCCCCAGAAGCCCGGCTTTCTCGATCTCTGGCCGCTCGGCCCAGCGGGCGGAACCATAAGTATCGATGTCGGCCGCCTCACGAGCGCGCATCACCGACATAGCGATAGCAATGCCGATGGCGAGGAACCCACCAGATGCCGCGATGATACCGCCTTCGGCGAAGATCCGCGGGGCATAGGCATCATAGAAATACCACCACCAAAAGAGTGCGGGTGGGTAATAGACCGGCCAACCCATCACCTCGAACCAGGCCGGGCCGAGCTGGGGCTGGAAGCCGAACCGCCAGGCAACCCATTGCGTGCCGGACCAGATCGAGATCAGCACGATCAGGAAGACGATGGTGATCTGCCCCCAGAGGATTTTTGTGCCGGACATGCGAGGTTCCTTTCGTCAAAGTCCGAGGTCGCGCTTGCGCCCCAGTGACCATTCGATGCCGCCGCCCGATTTGGCGACGCCGGTGATGTGCTGGCCGAGCTTGTCATCGATCTCGCGCGACCAGGGTACGAGCCGGAAGCCGAGCGCACCGTCTGCTCCGCGCCCCTCGATCATGGCGAAGCGGCCCGAGTTCAGGGTGATCTGACGGCGATAGGTGCCGGAGACATATTCTCCAGCCTGCGCCTTCACATGCGGTAGGCCGGTGTCAGCCGCGAGTTCGGCGCCGGCGATATCGAGTTCACGTTGCCGCAGCGTTCTGAGCAGGTTGCGTTGCAGGATGATGCGCTGCCCCTCACTTCGGGCAAGACCTTCGTTGGCGAGATGTTCGACCCGCGCATCCATCGCCTCGCGCACTTCCTTGCCGAAGCCACCCGTGGCCAGCGGCATGGTCTCGCGCTCGACCAGCCGATGATCGAGCCAGGTGACTCCCGGTGCTGTGATCTGGCTTGAGAGGTCGAGGTCGGAGCGATTGGCCAGCACCAGCGTGGGACGCGGATCCTCCGGCCCGCCGAAGCGGCGGACTTCGACGATGCCGCCGATGTCGGGCGCAGTTTCGAAGGCTTCGATGCCGCGCAGGCGGACATGGTGTGCACGACCATCGGTGCTGTCGATCACGGCATAAGCCTCGCCGGTCAGCTCATCATGAAGGCCCTTGTCGACCAGCCTGCCGATGATGGGCGAGCCTTCGCGACCGGCATCGATCGCGAAATCCGCGACGCCGCGCTCCATGCCGCGTTCGGCAAAGGCGCGATGCATGGTCTTGATGATGTCGCCACGCTGCGCCAGATCGCGCAATGTGCGTTCTGCTCCCGGCTCGACCAACCATTCACCGACGCCGGCATCGGTGGCGAGTCCCATCTTTTCGAGATGGCGCAGGCGCGCGATCATCAGCCGGCGGATTTCGGGATCGTCAGGACCTTTTGCCTCGGGTCGCAGGTCGATATAGCCGAGCTCATTGGCCGTTCGAGCGATCTCACGATCAAGCCTCGTCCAGCGCTCTTGTGTGGCTTCGCGCTCAAGTGCGTTGCGGATCTCGTGTTCGGGCTTTGGACCAAGTTCGAGGTCAACGAGGTCCTGGGCGCGCGAGGCCAAGCCGCGACTGATATAATCGCGGGAGATAACGAGGTCGGCGCCCGTCTCATCGACCCCGCGCACAAGCAGATGCACATGGGGATCGTCGGTGTTCCAGTGATCGACGGCCACCCAGTCGAGCTTGGTACCGAGGTCGGCCTCCATCTGTTTGACGAGATCGCGAGTGAACCCCTTGAGGTCCTCCATGTCCGCGGCGTCCTCGGGCGAGATGATGAAGCGGAAATGGTGCCGGTCCTCTCCGCAGCGCCGGGCAAAGCCTAGATCGTCGGCGCGGTCGGTCTCCGCATCGAACATAATGCCCCGCTCGCCACCCCGGCTGACGCCTTCCCGCTTGAGATAGGCAAGATGTGCCGATATCGGCGCGGCGCGAAACGCGCGGCCCTTGTGGCGGGCGATGCGCGCCTTGACGATGACGCGGCGATGGCCGGCAAACAGCCGTGAGCGCCCGAACTTGCTGTGACCGCGGCCAAAGGTGGATGGTGAGGAGCCGGATGAGCGGCGACACGAACGCGATGCTCCAGGCGAAGATGTATGGCCGGCCTTATGGGCGGCGCGCAGGACCTGGTTGACGAAGCTTTTGGCCTGCGGCGCGCGGGTGGATCGCGGCTTTCCGGGACGGATGCGGAATTCGCGCTCGCTATCACTCATGAGCGGCATCCCCGCGGATGCAAACCACAGCCTGCCACACAGGTCCTTTGAAATCCTTGCCAAAAACCGTGCCTCTTGCACGCGACCGACCAGCATGCCACGCAAAAGCCAAACCTCATCAGAGATTTACGGCGTTCGTGGCAGGCGCTTTTAACTTGCCCTACCGTTCGCACTATCTCTAATGCCGCCCGCCTTTCCGCCCATCCATTCCAGCATCCCGCTGCGCTGCGAATTTGCACGCCACTTCTCATGGCCTGCCTCCGCGTGCAGTCAGTCCCGGAAACAGGGCATCCGCCAGCGCGGGCGCGAGCGGATTTGCATGGGCGGCCGGTGCTATCGTCATGTCAACGACGTTGCCAGCGCCATGCAATCCGGACGTAGGCTCCGAGTGGCCAGTGGATGTCACGAAGAGCGCGGCTTCGCGCCAATCGGTGACCGACGATGCTACATTCGCGCTACCATCTGCGAGCGGACCGCCACCGAGAAGGGGAACGAGCGCGGCGACATAGGCGCGGGTTTCTGCTGGCAGACGACGGGCAGAAGATAGGTATTCGTCATAGCGCGCAGGACCGGCATTATAAGCGGCAAGCATCGCGCCGACATTGCCGTAGCGATCGAGCATCTCGCGCAGATAGGCGGTGCCGGCGAGGATGTTGTTACGCGGCAAGAACGGATCGTCGCCGAGGGCGTAGCGCAGGCGCAGCTCCGCCCACGTGTCGGGCATGACCTGCATGAGGCCTATGGCCCCGGCTGAGGATATGGCCGCGCTATCGCCCGCGCTTTCGGCCTGCATGACAGCAGGGATCCAGTGTTCCGGAATGCCAAAACGCTGCGCGGCTTCCGACACATGATCGGCGATCGGATCGTTTGCTGACTGTGCGGTCAACGGCACATCCTGTGCCTGTGCGGTCGCCGCGGGAGTGGTCGCAAAACAAAGGCCGGAAAGGAAAAGGAGCGCAATGCGCCGGGCAGCGCGAGACCGCCCGAACGCAGGTGCGTGGCAATGCCGGAAGCATGGTAACGGCATCAGTCAGTCCTTGGCCCCGACCTTGGGCGGCCGGTTCCAATGCAGCGACCAGGAGACAGAGTCACTGCCATTCTGGAACAGGTTGGCGCGGATAGGATTTAACAGGCATGGATCGTCGAGCATTACGGAAAGATATTCGCCGGCCTTCTCACCAGTGCGAGTCCATGCAGCGCCGATCTCCGGCCCGTCGCCGTCTCCGCCAAGGTAGACGCGATGGTTTGGGGCATTCTCGGCCTCAGACGGTTCAGCCGGAAGGATGGCAATAGCGCGGTCCAGCGACAGAGTATGAATACGGCCCGAGAAGCCGAAATTCTCGCGGGTGAATTCGCCAATTTGGAGCATTTGTGTAGTCCTTTCCTGTGCGGTGGATGTTACGGGCGGCGCGCATAGCACCGACCGAAGGCTGGGCGTTCACCGCGTTGACGCCTGCCATTCGAAGCGCCCGTCGCCGTTCTCATCGGTCCAGACCGGTGTGGCGCGGGCAGTGATTGAGGAGAGCGGAAGCGGCCCGAAATACCGTCCGTCGAGGCTGTCGGGCGCGTCCCAGTTCGTCAGGAAGACTTCGCCGTCGGCGAGCAGCCGGCAGCCCTCCCATTGCGGCAGATCGCGACCGAAGCGATCGCGCGCCTGCGCCTCGCCATAGGCGTGGTCGTAAGCGATGATTGTCATTCCGGCGCGGCAGACCTTGGTGCCGGGCAGTGCGAGCACGCGCTTGATCAGCGGCACGCCGCGCGGCAGATATCCGCGTTCGTCGAGGAAAGTGGCCAGGTCGTCAGGCGGCTGTACCGCGACCAGATCGCCGACCTCGATCGCAGTCGCCGGCGCGATCGCATAGAGGCCGATCGGCACACTGGCCGACGCGTTCCAGATGAGGCGCGGCGCATGACCGGTCCAGGCTGGCAGCGCGATGAGAGCCGTGCCCGCGAGCATCGTCACCAGTGTGAGCTTGCGCGTCATCATGACCTGTCTCCGACAGGCTGATGATGTGCAGGACCGCCACCATGCAGCGGCAGGACGGAGGCGATGCGCGCACGGGCGCGTTCGGCCATGCAGGCGTCGATCTCGCAGCCGAGATAGCGGCGGCCGGATAGCCGGCATGCTTCACCCGCGGCACCGGACCCGGCAAACCAGTCTCCGATAAGCCCTCCTTCGGGGCAGCTTGTGCGGATCAGAATTTCGAGGAGCGACGTCGGTTTCTCAGTCGGATGAATGGCCCGTCCGTGAGCATTACGGATGTAAATGACCGATCGCATGATGCGCGGCCCGCCGTCATGGCTGATGTAGTGACCAGCCTCGATATGGCCGGTATGGGGCGGCCGGCGTTTGGCGCGGACGGTGCGGGCGACCGCGTCCGGTGTGGTCTGCACATCGTTGTAGGCATCGCGCCAGGGCGTCTCGGCGCGATAGAACTGGACGGCCAGTTCATGCACGCGCTTGAAGCGGTCTGCATGAAAACCGGTGCCGTTCTGCTTCTCCCAGACGATCTCCTGTGCATAGCGAAGGCCGGCATCCGCGAAGCGGTCAGCAGTCGCCATGAAGCAGCGCAGCGACCCGAAGACCCAGAGCGAGCCGGTGCGGCTGAGCGCCTCGCGCGCAAGCGGCAGCCAGCCTTCGACGCGACGATCCCAGGCAAGCGAAGTGTCGCCATAGGGCGGATCGGCGAGGATCATATCGAAAGGACCGTGCGCAGGCATGAGGTCACGGCAATCGCCAGTGAGGATCATCATGACTGGATCCCCCGACGTTTGAGCCATGCTCGGTGCTGATCGTGTGTGTAGCCAGTTGACGGTAGGCCGGCGGTCAGGCGGTTGTGGACATGCCGCCAGTGATCAGGCGCGACGTCGCTCGGATCGATGCCGAGCGCCTCGACGGCATCGATCGCCTGCAGCACCTTTTCGACCTGGGGCCAGCCATTGAGCTTGAGCAGGATGTCGCCGCCGCGCCGCACGAAGGGCAGCGTCTGATAGGTCTCACCGGGCTCGACGACGCGCACGATGTCGATGCGCGAGATGATCGTGCCATAGGCATTCGAGGCCCAGCGCACGAACGCAAAGACGGTGCCGGGAGCGAAGCTGGCGATGCGGCGGCAATAGTCGATCCGCTGCTCTACGACCGGATGGCCGAAGCGCAGCCAGTGTTCGACCCGGCCTTCGCGCCAGGTGAGTTCCACATGGGTAAGATGGGGCGCAGCCTTGTAGGCGGCGCGCACGTCGGCGGGCGCACTCATGGCGTCGCTCCTCCTGGTATGTTGCGTGGGATACGAAGTGTCGCAGACGTGTTGGGGGCAGTTTGACGACTATTGTCGACGCACCGCATTGGCGGGCGCCAATCGATGACCGCGTCCACGATTAAAGGGAAACCCCGTTCAACGAATAAAGGAACACGAGCGCATAATTTTGGGAGCCGCTTAATCATGGTTCGGCCCCCTTCCATTCTTTGCGGAAAGCCGATGGTTGCGCGCAGTTAAAGGGCAGTCAGCGGAACGAGAAAGGGTGCGGGAAGGCAGGTTGCCGCTGTTGGTCGACCGGTGCGGCTCGGATACCAAAGGGTTCAGCGGAGAGGTTTGCTCCGGGCTCGCGAAGTCGGGTCGCGTTTCCTGGAACGGGTCCGAGAAACCTTGGGCCAGTTCTCGGAAACTGGCACCTCGACAGGAGTTTTCCCCAGGGTGCGCGCCTATAAAAAGGTTAGATTCAAATGAGTTATTAAAGTTAAGTGGCGGATTCGGCGTGTCGTGCCAAAGACTTAGCTGCGATCCGTGCGTGCGAAGTACAGTGCCTCGTGCGTTCGAAGTACAGATAGTGGATGCGTGCGAAGTACAGATCGCTTCCACATTTTGTCCACAGGCTCCTGAGGAGCGCGTGGGACGGATATGAAGGAGCTCGCGGCTGTCCTCGATTTCGCGTGCCAGCCGATAGCCCGGCAGCGGCTGACGCAGGATCAGCCGACGCATTTGCAGCGCGAAATCCGACGGCCGCGCGAGCGAACCGGATTTTTTGTGAAGATGGGAGAACTCGAAGCGCCAGCCTTCAGCTTGGCGGCCTGCATGCTTGCGGGCAACGCGGTAGAGCCAGCGTTCCAGCCCGCCGGTCAGTCGGAAATATGCCGGATCGATCGCCAGCACCAGCGTGCGGTCGATGACACCGCGATAGAACCAGTCCGGCAGGACGAACTCCATGCCCTCGACGCGGCCGTCATGGCGGGTGAGCAATTCCCATTCGTTGATCCATGAGAACTGAAGTCGCCGCCAGTGCTTGTCGTGGCGGATCGTGGTGCGGATCGAGGTCGATTGCAGCCGGTCGAGCGCACCCTTCAGGAGATCGTAGGCGCGAATACCGGTGCCGCGCCCGGTTGCGGTCAGAAGCTGATATGGCGTGAAGCGCAGAAAGCGCGAGGTGACAAGACCGTGGTTTTCCGCCTCGACGATCTGGCTCGCCGCCCAGATAAGGACGTCGGCATCCCAGATCGTTGCCATTCCGTGCTCGGGCACGGCGAATACCTCGACCCGGACGTCGCCGGCCGCGTAGCGGATCGGCACGATCCTTTTGGTCTTGGCCAAAGAGAAGAAGGGCCGTTCCATCAGATCCCGTTGGTCGCGCGGGCTGGCGTCACCCGTTGCGACGACAAAGGGATCGAGGTTGGTACGCTCGGAAGTTGGTGGTCGAAGACGTGACATGGCGTTCCGACCTCAGCGCGCGTAGCGGGCCGCGTGGGTCTGGCGTGCCGGTTCCTGACGCTTTGCGGGAAGCACGCTACCGCGGGGATCGGAAGTCGAGGTGACCGTGCCCTTGGCGGCCCAGGCTTCCAGCTCATCGAGGGCATAGACGACGCGGCCGCCGAGTTTGCGATAGGATGGGCCAGTTCCGTAGGTGCGGTGCTTTTCGAGCGTCCGGGAGGACAGGCCGAGAAACGCGGCCGCTTCCTTGGTGCGCAGGAAACGCGGCGGCAAAAGAGCAGTATCGGGTCGCATGGACGCCTCCGGTGGTTTGCTGTGGAGCCGCTGGTTCGAAGCGGCGGGCATGGGCCACGGTGGCGGAGGAGCGATGCGTAGAGGGAGGGGGAATTAAGGGGGGGCTAAAATTCCCCACCCATGATCGTATCGACGGCTATAGCCGGCGACGAAAGCGCAGGAGCTTGAGGTAGCCGCCGTCAATCATCGCATCGCCATAGTCGATCAGGCCGCTTACTGTCTCGCGCAAGGAGGAGGTTTTCCAATGTTCGGAAGCCACGCGTTCGATGCCAAAGAGAACGCGAGCGATTTCGCGTTGACTGGCATCGTGCTCTCGAGCATCGATGGCACGGAACATGGCTTTCAGGCGCCGCCTTTGCTGGGTTGTTATCCGTCGGTCGAGCGGCACCTTGTACCCGAGGAATTGACGCAGCAAACGTTCGAGAGCAGCCATGCGATCGAGCCCGTCACGGCTGATCGGGATACGTGCCTCCAATGGACCGTCCGGACTGCATTCCCGGTCGATGACGAGTTGAAGGTTTGTCCCGAGGCTTCGGCGAAGGATATGTAATGTCTCAGCCGAGGCTTTGGTCTCCCCGTCGAGAAACATGCCTGTGGTCGCCTGACCTTTTTGCGGATGCCGTCTCGCATCGGCTGCAAGGCGCAGCACGCCGGCATTGGCGCGCTCGCTCCAGAAGATCGGCTGATCAGCGCCGGCTAGTCGAGGACGGGCGGCGAAATCGCAAGCCCCAGCGGCGCTCCAGTTCAGCCGACATGGGGTGGCCGAGCGCGCGTTGCCGCTTCAGGAGGGCGTAATCGTTTTGATAGTCCCGGTTTCGCCTCAGGCACTCCCATGCAATGTCGTCGACACTTGCGTGGTCTACGAAGTCATAGGTCGTCTCTATGCGCCAGCGTGATGTGTTGGGTTTCATGACAAGTCCTCCCGCACAACAAACACACGTCAAACAGGAAGGATGATTGCGGTGAGTCGTCCACAGGGGAAGTACCCTGCCGCCGCAAGCCGCCTTGCGCTACCGGCAACGCGACGGTCAGGCTGCGATCAATTCGGCCGACCGAGCCGCAGAATCTTGTAGCCGTGTTCTGTCATCCAGTGCGCCCGCGCCAGATGGCTGTCATGGACCTTGCGCGCACGCTCCGGTTTATCTTTCGGGTCGATGCCGAAAAGCACTTCTACGGCCTCCTTCCAGGATGCTCCGTCGGCTTCGGCATCGAGCAGGCGACAATATAGCTTGACGTGCTGTCGGTCATATTCTGTCAGCAGATTGCCCGCCGGCGCCTCATCAAGGAAGGATAACGTCGTCATTCTGTCTCCCATTGCATCTGACGCAGTCCACTAAAACGGTATGAACAATAGAGCAACGATGTGACTGGGAAACGGCGGCAATCGTTGATGGTTTCCGGGAAAATGGGAGGGCAGCACTTTTACTTTTGTGTTTCCAAACGCGATACATCTATCATCACCCCGATATGCGGGCCGGAATTGATGAAGACTATGCCGGCCGCTTCGAGCGCGCGCCGCAGCTGATCGGCGGTGCTTTCATAGACGCGCAGGCCGCTGTGCGACTCCATGCGCTTGAGCGCTGTGAGCGATACCTTGGCCTTGTCGGCAAGCATCTCCTGTGTCCAGCACAGTAATGCGCGCGCGGCTCGTGTTTGATGAGCAGTGATCATGCATGATCACCTCCCATCGGCACGTGTTCGAGCGCCACACTACGACTATAATAGACGTAGTTTGCGGAAAAGGCGAGCCAAAATCGGTGTTTTAGTTAGCGCAAAGCTGCCTGAGGACACTGACCGATTCGGTCGTTCTGTGATCGGATGCACAAGGCAATGAGGTGCTGGGAGGTAGATGAGTTTGGTCCGTGAGAGGGAAGGGGGGTTGGGGAAAGGGAGGAGGGAACCGTCCCCTTTCACCAAGGGAGGATGTTTGAAGGAGGGGCCTGCCCTTACTTCATGGGGTGAGTTTTGAGAGGGGGGCTTGCCCCCTTTCATCAGGCAGGTCGGCCGGTCGGTCTGGTTGACCTGGCTCGCGAGGCAGAGAAAAGACGAGAGGCGGCTTTGGGCGCCTCTCGTCAGGACCTCAATCGGTGTCGGGTCCCCAGAGTGGATTGCTGAAGGGATCCTCGATAGGTTTGTGCTGTTGCCGCAATGCGCGGATGACCGCGTTGATCGGGCAGTTGCCGATTTCTGTGCAACGTTGCGCAACGAGAATGCTCACCGCCGTCTCGTTTTCCTCAATGGCGTGGATTTCGTCCTCCTGGTCGTCGTGAGGTTGAAGGTTCTCGATGGGAATGACATCGCCATCTTCATCATAGCCGCCGTGAAGATACATCGGCGCCTCCGCCAGCCGCTTGGCGGCCTGCTCAGCCTCACGGATCAGCCGGAAGCCGAGCTTCCGCTGTCTCCAGTATTCCGCGCTGCCGCCATCGATTGAGATGATTTTCCGACTAGTCATGAAAAGTCTCCTTTCGTCTTTCTGACGGAACGGTGCCGCGACCCTAGGGGTTGGGGTGGTTTGGAGGGTGTGTTTCACCCCGTCCATGGGTGGGGGAGCTGGAGGGGGGGGCTTGCCCTGCCCCTTCAGGGGAGAGTTCGAGAGGGGGCTTGCCCCGCTTTCGTAGGGAGTCCAGACCGGTCGATCCGGTCTGGATTTCCTGCTTCCGGAGGCTGTCGGGCAGGAACATGAAGAGGCCCGGCGGCTTGTGCCGCCGGGCTTTTGAGGATCCCGCTCAGAACGGGATGTCTTCATCGTCGATGAACTTGCCGTCGTCGTTCTGGGACTGCTTGGCCCGGCTCAGGAAGTCCACCGTCTCGGCGATGATCTCGCAGCCGTAGCGGTCAACGCCCTGCTGGTCAGTCCATTTCGTGTAGTGGATGCGGCCACGGACCAGCACCTTCATGCCCTTTTCGCAGTGCTCCTGGACCGTCTTGCCGAGGCCGTTGAAGCAGGTGATGCGGTGCCATTCTGTGTCCTGCACCCGGTATCCGTTTTCGTCGCGGACGACGCGGCCTTCCGAGTAACGTGGGCGCGAGGTGGCCAGCGTGAAGTTGGTGATGCCGGTGCCGCCCTGGGTGTTGCGGGTTTCCGGGTCCTGGCCGATGTTGCCTGCGAGGATGACGAAGTTCTGCATGGTAGTTCTCCGTTGCTTTATTCGGAGGGACCGTCCCTCCGATGATGCCTGGCTAAGACTGTCGGGAGATGCCTGCACTGACGCTTGCGTCAGCTTGACTCGTAAGGCCCGGAGTGGGGCGGGCAGTCGCTTCAGCGACAACACGGTCCGGAGCCGCGCGGGTTGCGGTCAGAAACCGTACGGGATTAGGGAATCAGTCAGGAGGAGGGATTGGTCTCTTCAGAGAAGCCACAGAACGGAGGCAGCCAGCAGAATCTTCCTCATCATAGGCAATAACAGGCTCCCACCGGAATACCCAGTGCCTCACTGCGGTATCGTCGCGCTCATCATGCAGCCGAATATCCCACGCCCGCCATTCGGTTTGTAGCCGGGCCGTCCATTGCGAATGGCTTTCCGGGTGCAGGAGACCGTTTGGATGGAACCAGCATCATTCAACGGCAGGGGCATCGGGACAGATTGCGAAGAACGCATGATGGTCGATGGCCAAACCAGCCAATGCTATTCGAATGGACTGATGAAGTTGGGCCGACCAATTGTACGGCTGAGGTCTATCGCTGAACGCACGGCGCTCTCGTGAACCGTGTCGGGAAAGCGGGGCAGACGCCGGGCAAGGACAATGACGATGACCGAAGCGCTACACTGATTGGAGGCTCCGAAAGACTGGCGGCGCTACTCACCGCGCGATGTTCGCGAAACGCTGCCGTGATCGCGCGCAGCGACTCCTTCGTCCGTTGATCGGAGAGCGACGAATGGAGGACGAGCGATAATGAAGGCAGCGCCGGCACAGCGACGCCGATGGCGGCGAAGCCCGACATCATGAAGCCGGCATCGGTATCATAGACGTATTGGAACGCTGTGATCCCGACCATGAAGAGTAAGGCATAGATCGCGAAAATGAAAGCGATCACACACAGCGCGATGGACAAGGAGATTGCGAGTAGGATTGGTTCATTGGAACCTCCGCGCGAATGATTATGGATCGCGACAGGCGCGTTAGGAGACGCTCGCGCCTGCGACTATGCTGCTTCGCCGGTTCTGCAAGGATGCCTATCTGATGCTGAAACCGGCTTTCCGTCAAGTAAAGGCGGCTGTTTTCAGCCGTTGGGCGGCGCCGCTTTACGCGCCGCCGTCGAACTTCATGACGGGTTGTCGAGCTTCCGGGAATTGTCCGCAAGGTTCTCCTGAATCTCTGGGCCGGGGTAGACGAGGACGCCGAGCGGCAGAACCTCCAGCATCTGGTCGTTGCGCTTGAAGGGCGCGGCCTTGCCGTGCTTGGTCCAGTCGGGCTTGAAGGCGATCTGCGGTACCTTGCGGCTGTCCGCCCATTTCGCGGCGATCAGTTCGGCGCCCTTGGGCGAACCGCCGTGCAGCCGCACTATGTCCGGGTGCTTGGCGTGGAGGTGATCGGCGGCAGCTGGTCCTTGATGCCGGCGGAATCCATCACCTTCAGACGGGTGGCGGCTTCGAAACGGTCGAGCGAGCAGCCTTCGACCTTGCCGCGCACGAGCAGCAGATAGAGCTGGCGCAACGCATCGCGGGCGTAGTGGGATTCCAGATTGTCCTCGGGCCGGAACAGGCCCTGACCGCCGGTCTGGCGCTGGCCGCGTGTGATCGCGCCCATTACGTTGCGCGATCTCCCGCCTCGACACCTCATCGCGCAAAGCCATCCGACGAATAATGTTTATTAATCCCATGTGGACCACTCCGTTGTCCCCATTCTGCATGTCGCTTCGGGGAGTGGTCACATGGCTCAGTTCTCTATCAAAACTATGCACCTATCCGGCTCACTTCTGGGTGGACATCAACACACAAATGCCTCCGATCAAACCGGAGGCATCTTGATGACCCTACGTTAAGGGGTCCCGTTTGGACGAAAATCACCCCTCAAACTGGGTCCTCATTCCACGAAAAATCACACATGACTGCGGGTAATTGCAAAAGGCGATGAGATAGTCAGAAAAACACCTTGGCCCGCAGGTATGGTAAACCTGAACCACGCGGCCTCTTACTTGGCCTACATAGCTGCCGACTTTATGTCCGCACTGCGTTCAACCCGCCCGGAGCGCGATGAGGATGCCAGGCTACAATAATTTCGGGCATAATAGATCAGTGGGTCAGAATCGTCATGGCCGAGATTGATCGACACAACCTGACCGAAAATCACGCTGTGCGTGCCGATGTCGACCATCTCTGTCAGTTTGCAGTCCAGAGAAGCTATGGCCCCTATCAGTGCGGGAGCGCCTGAGGGTTCTGTCTTCCACTGCCCGACCTGAAACCTGCTCTCCCGTTTCTTCGACGAAGCGAAACATTCAGCGACCTCGTACTGGTCTTCAGCAAGGAAGTTGGCGCGAAAGACGCCGCTCGCCGTCAGGTCACGGTGGATTGAGGCGGTACGATTGATGCATACGAGAATGGTCGGCGGATCTGCCGTCACCGAAGAAACCGCCGTGGCCAGCATACCCAGCGCCTGCCCTTCGCTGCCGCAGGTGGTGATGAGAGTGACACCGGCTGCAAGCCGGCTCATAGCCTCCCGGAACGATGGGGCAAGATCGCGGTCATTGGCAAACTTCATCATGGTCCTGTTCTTCTTACTTATGGTCAGAACGAAGCCGTAAGCCCGCCATCGACATAGATAATCTGGCCACAGACATAGTCCGACGCTTTCGATGCCAGAAAGACCGTTACCCCTCCCAGTTCCTCTGGTTCTCCCCACCTTCTGGCAGGAACCCGGGAAACTCGTTCTTCATAGAAATCACGGTCTTCCATGATCCGGGTGTTCATTTCGGTGACGAAATAACCCGGACCTATACCGTTAACCTGTATGTTCGAACCCGCGACCTCGGTGGCGAGAGCGCGCGTCAGCATGCGCAAGCCGCCTTTGGCGCTGGAATAGGGCACTACCCAGGGTCGCCCCAGTTCCCCCACGACCGAAACAGTGTTGATGATCTTGCCCGCGCCCTGAGCCTGCATTACCGGTACAACAGCGCGACAGGCCATGAACGGGCCAGTCATATGAGTGGCAATCATCTGTGACCAGTCACCATCCGTAACGTCAGCAAATGCAGAGCGACCGGTGATTCCCGCATTATTGATGAGGATGTCGATACGGCCGTAGCGGGCAGCTGTATCGGAAATGAGTGCGTCAACATCTTCGCGACGGGTAACGTCGCAAAGCCTGTGGTCCGCCTGCCCACCGGCCGACCTGATATCAGCGACGGTTGTTTCCAGCGGGGCCGGGCTACGACCGGCGAGGACAACCGTCGCGCCTGCATCCGAAATGGCGCGCGCCATTGCCGCCCCCAGGCCTTTCCCTCCACCGGTAACGATAGCGACCCGGTTGCTCAGATCAAACAAGGCGGACATGCAGATCTCCCACGTCTCAGTGAGCCGCTTCGGCTGGAAGACCTCGCCATTCAGCCAGAATGGGAACCGCGATATCCTGCATTGCAATGGTGTCCACAAAGATGTGCTGGGTGGCCACATACATGTCACGCATGCAACGCCCCAGATCGCTCGGATTGCGCAATGCTTCGGAGCCTCCCATCATGTGACAGAACCGCACCACCTCCGAGGCGACCTTATGCACATAGATGCAGTTCTGGCGAAAGCGGGCGCGCATAGCCGGCGTCAGCACGCCACCGGATTCCAGATACTCCTGAATCTCGCCATAGAAGCGCAGGGTAAAGTCGCGCGCCGCATGGTAAGCAGCTTCCTGATAAGCAAAATCATGACGAAACACCTGTTGTTCGCCAAGAACAACAGAATAAGCCGGGCGCTTCTTCCCAAAGGCGATGCGCGTGACTTCCTCAAGCGCCCGCTTCATCAGGCCAAGCGCCACACCTGTATGGCCGGCGCAGGCCAGACCCGCAATGCCGATATCGTAAAGACGCCAGTCGCGCAGACCACGGCCGGTTGTGCGCTCATGATGATAGCCATCGGGGACGACGACGTCATTGAGATTGTAGTCAACACTGCCGGTTCCGCAAAGGCCCATGACATCCCAGCCTTCGATGAATTCAACTTCCTCGCGCGGGCGCCAGCACACGCGAACCACCGGATTTCCGTCGGGAAGCTTGCGCATTGTATTGTCGTCCATGACGAACATGCCCGACCCTATCCATGTGGCATGCAACGAACCGCTGCCGAACCGATATTTTCCGCTGCCTCTGAGTGCTCCGTCGGTTTCTACTGCAGTGCCACCAGGGCCAAGCATGCCGGCCATAATGGGGAGTTCAGTGCCTCCGTACATTTCGGCAACCGCTTCCTCACTGCAGAAAGCGTATGGAACTGCAGTGCCTGTAGAGTTGGCCATCAGCGTCCAGCCAGCAGAAGCGTCGGCCGCGGAAATCTCTTCCCACGCCTTCATGCAATCGACCATGGACGCCTGAAAACCGCCGACTTTCGTTTCGAGCAACATCCAGAACAACCCGGCGTCTTTCATCGCTTCCACGACCTTCGGCGTCATGGTGCCAAGTTGCTCGGAAGCCAGGGCCTCTTGCCGTACCAGCGGAGCGATACGACGTGCGCGGTCAAGCATGGTTTCGGCTTTGGCCGCCTGGATGGAGCTGTGCTGGTACATGTGGTCCCCCTGTTTCCAAGTTCCTCCGGGCGTCGCCTCCGTGAAGCAATATCGCCCGTATCCTCCCCACCATCAGAACCCGGCATGTGGCAGCCGACAAATACCGTGTGCATGCAGCATTGATACCTTCAGGGTATTACAGGGTCGCGCCCTTACCCCATCCCGGTTTCCATAAGGGATTGCGCCAGATCGGCGTCACCTCCCATCCTTCGGACGAGATTGATGAAATGCACCAGCGCCGGGTTGGTATTGGTGTCACACCAGGCCAGTTCCAGATCGACCGGGAGACTGAGATCCTCTACCGATCTCAGGATGATTCCCTGATCATTGCCCACGCGCATCGAACTGTTCAGAAATGCCAGTCCCATTCCAGCGGCGACAAGGCTCATGATGGTATTTTCGTTGTCAGCAAATTGCGTGACAACAGGGCTGATCCCCGCCTCACGCATAAAATGGCTTAGCCGCTCATAGGTTACGGCATTGTTGCGCGGGTTGGGCATGATGATGGATTGCCCGTCCAGATCAGCGAGTGTGATCTGCGGTCTTCGCGCCAGAGGACTGCCGCCCGGAAGCGCGATGACGAAATTATCTTCATCGACGCGGATCGTTCGAAATTCGGTTCTTTCACCACGGTGACGAAGCAGAAATCCGGCATCGAGCCTGGCTTCGCGCAGTGCGTCGATCTGGAATTGTGACATCATGAAATGCAGCTGCAGACCAATATGGGGATGCGCCTCGCGGAAAGCCTGCAGGTAGCGCGGCATTTCCCGCCGGCGTCCGGCGATTTCGTTGAAACCGATATGCAGCGTGCCGACTTCGCCCTGAGCGATGCGCCTGGCCCTAAGCGGCGCCTGCTGCATACGCTCCAGAATATCGCGGCAATCCTCCAGCATTGCACTGCCCGCCGGTGTGAGGTTGACCCCGCGCGACTCGCGCTCCAGTAAGGGTACGCCTACCTCCAGTTCAAGGTCCCGGATCTGACGCCAGAGTGCGGGTTGCGAAATATGCAGCCGTTCGGCTGCCCGATGAAAATTCAGCTCTTCGGCGACAGCGACAAAATAGCGGAGATGGCGGGTTTGAAGCATATTGATACCCCATCAGCATCGGCATGGACAGCCGAAGGTATTGGCCTCTACCCTCTCTCGCGCGCGAATGTAAAGCAGCGTTGGCAGAACGCGCAAAGAGAGGAAAAAACATGACTGCACGTTTGGCAGGTCGCAAGATCATAATTACCGGAGCAGGTTCGGGTATCGGCAGGGAGACGGCGCGCATCTTCGCGCGAGAAGGAGCCTCGCTTGCCCTGCTGGATCGTGACCGTGCAGCAGCGCAGGCAACTGCAGACGAGACCGGCGGTTTCGTCTTCGAGGTGGATGTAACCGACGAGGCGCAGGTTACAGCCGTTGTGGGCGCCAGCGCCGAAGCGCTTGGCGGGATCGACGGTCTGCTGAATTCGGCAGGTATCCTGACGATGAAAGACATCGACACAATAGGCGTGGATGAATTTCGCCGTGTCGTCGACGTGAACCTGACAGGAACTTTCCTTGTCTGTCGGGCAGCGCTGCCCTGGCTGCGGCAGTCGACCGGATCAGCCATCGTGAACATCGCGTCCGCGCAGGCGCTGTCGCCGTCTCTGACCGGCTCGGCCTATGCGGCGTCGAAGGCTGCCGTAATGATGTTCTCGAAGAGCATCGCCAAAGAGCTTGCTCCCGAGGTGAGGGTGAACATCATCTGTCCGGGAGCAACGGAAACACCCATGACCGATCAGGGCGTGGCGCCGGATGATATCGAAGGTCGCAAAGCACTCGCGGCGAATTACGTGATGAAGCGTCTGGCACAGCCCGAAGAGATCGGTAATGGAATTCTGTTCCTGATGTCGCAGGAAGCGTCCGCAATCACCGGAATCGCACTGGCGATCGATAACGGGCGGACCTTTCACTGACAAACCCGGAAGGAATGAGGTACGCGGTTTATCCGCGCACCTCATTCAGCCAATCGATCATGATACGATTGAATTCAGTATCGAACTCGACATTCGGGAAGTGGTAAGCGCCCTCGATCTGCACATAACGTGCCCCAGGAATTTTTGAAGCAATGAGGCGATTATCGGCGGGAGGCGTGGTTGGGTCTGCGGAGCCGGCCAGAACCAGCGCCGGGATATTTACCTGATGCAATCTTGGCTCGACATTGTGTGTCAGGCACGCATGCATGCTGCCGAAATAGCCATCCAACTTTGTACCGAGGAACGTCTGACGCAGGGCCTCCCACCTGACGGGGCGTCGTTCGCGATAGGTCGGGCCATAGCGACGTTCCATATTGGCGGCAACGATGCTATCCAGCGTGCCGGATTCCCGAACAGCGCGAATGCGGCCCTGCATCAGTTCGCCATCTCCCATAAATCTGGAAGCTGAACAGCAAACCATGAGCGAGGCCAGGCGTCCGGGATGGTCGGCGGCGATCACCTGTCCAATCATGCCGCCCATGGAAAGGCCGATCATGTGAACGCCACTGTGAAAACCAAGCGCGTCAAGCACAGAAATAACGTCGTCGGCTAGCTGCTCGATCGTGTAATCGCCCTTGGGCGCCTCGCTGCCGCCATGGCCACGCGTATCGATGCGCAGCACCTGAAAACCGGCTGCCAACAGGGCAGGAACCTGCTCCGCCCACATGCCATGGTCGGAAGTCAAAGAGTGGGTCATGCACACAACCGGGGCATCGGGCGCGCCGATCAGGTCGTAATTTATCCAGCAATTTCCAGTATTGTGAAGCATTTGTTCCCCCTTAGTAAAAAATGCGTCCGCCGTTCACAGTCAGCATCTGACCTGTGATGCAGCGCGCTTCCTGACTGGCCAGGAAAGTAATTGCGTTTGCGATGTCTTCCGGCTCGGCAAAATGTCCAATCGGAATGTCGGCAAGCGCTGCTTCATAGACTTCTTTGGCCAATTGTTTGGGGCCGCGCGTGTTGGTCACCCCGGGTGCCACGGCGTTTACATTGATACCGAAGGGCGCAAGTTCGCGCGCCAGTCCACGGGTGAATCCTGAGACGCCCGACTTTGCCGCGACGTAGTCAACGATGGTGCGCTCACCGATCAAAGTAGAATCCGAGGAGATGTTGACGATGCGCCCGAAGCCGCGCTTTTTCATACCCTTGGCGACCAGCCACGAGACATAGAAGGTAACCATCAGGTTCAGGTCGACAACGAAATCCCAGGTTTCCGGCACGGAGTCGAGAAATTCCGTCGAGTTCTTCCGTGCTGTCTGACCGACATTGTTGAGGAGGATATCGACAGGCCCAAGCTCGGCCTCGACCCGTTCGATTGCCGCCTTGACGGCCTCACGGTCGCGCATATTCGTGACCACCGTCAGAACTGTCCCGCCCGCCTGACGAATGATCTCCGCGGTTTCACCAAGGGGAGCTTCCTCGATGTCGAGGATCGCGACACGTGCGCCCTGTTCGGCGAATTTGATCGCGCTGGCACGGCCAATACCATTTGCCCCACCGGTGACCAGAGCCACACGGCCCTCAAACCTTTTTGTCATTTCAAGTCCTCCAAAGAATAAATCAGGCGACAGCCAGGTGGCGGTCACGGATGGTTTCGTCCGCGTCAAATTCGGCCCAGCTTCCCGAGAACACGACCTGTCCTGTGTCGAAGACATAGACGGTGTCCGTTGTCTGGCGGCCGAACCAGATATTTTGCTCGACCAGCAGCAGGGTGATCTTCTGCTCTTCGCAGATCTGAGCTACGATTTTCGCCAGATCTTCGACGATGACCGGCGCCAGCCCCTCGGTTGGTTCATCAAGCAAAAGCAACTTTGGATGCGAGGCGACCGCACGGGCCACCGCCAGCATCTGTTGCTGGCCACCGCTGAGCTGGCCGCCGAGGCGTGCGCGCAAAGGCCCCAGCATCGGAAACCACTCGTAAATCTGAGCAGGTGGGATCACGGTACGATCGGGCGAAGCGCCAAAACGACCAAGCTCGATATTCTCCTCCACCGTTATGTGGGTGAATATGCGCCTATCTTCAGGCACAAAGGCCAGCCCGTCCTTGGCGCGACGGAACCATATTCTTTGTCCCATCTCCCTGCCGTCATAGGAGACCCTGCCCTCAACCCTTGGCCCTGAATTGCTGATCGATTTCAGCAAGGTTGTCTTCCCCGCCCCATTCCGTCCCAGAACGGTGGTGCGGCGCCCGGCTTCAACTCTCAGGTTGATCCCATGCAGGATGTGGCTCTGGCCATAGAAAGCGTTCAGGTTCTCAACCTGCAGCATGATACATATCCTTGCCAAGATAGACTTCACGCACGATGGGACTGCTGCGAACCTCCTCAACACTGCCAGAGGCAATCACTTCGCCGTAATTCAGAACCAGAACCTGATCCGAGATCATAAAGATGACGTCCATATCGTGCTCGGTCATCACAACGGCTACGCCCTTTTCCCGGCGAATGGCCAGGATCAGATCCACAATCTTCATGCGATCGGCTGGCGCCATGCCGGCGGTTGGCTCGTCCAGCATGAGAATTTTTGGCTCCAGCGCCAGAGCAAGTGCCAGTTCAAGACGCTTGCGATCACCGTGCGAAATCGCGGCTGCTGTTTCATCCCGAAGATGGGCAATGCCAAGCTGAGCCAGAAGCTCCTCAGCTTCCCCCACGACTGAAGGTGCTGGCGCGGCACGCCACCAGCTGCCACGCCGTTCTCCCTTGCAACGCATGCGCGATTCCAGCGCCACGATGACGTTTGAAAGTGCCGTCAGCTCCTGAAAAACGCGTGACACCTGGAAGGTGCGGCCCATTCCTTCGGCCGTACGCAGATGCGCAGGCATCTGCGTGACATCCCTGCCCCTGAACATCACCTTACCCCCATGGGTGGCGATTTCTCCGGTCAGCGCCTTGAAGAGCGTGGATTTTCCAGCGCCGTTGGGGCCGATGACGGCCAGAGCCGCGCCATCCCTGACGCTCAGATCAACGCCCTTGATGACCTCGAATGAACCGTAGGAGACCCGCAGGCCTGTGGCTTTCAGCAAAGGTTCTGTGCTCATGCCCTGCCTCTCTTGCCAACGACCCGCTGATATAGCTTTTCGGTCAGACCAAGGATGCCGGTCGGCGCCACCAGGATGACCACCACCAGAATGCCACCCACCATGATCTCCGACAGGCCGGGAAATGAGCGGGTCCAGTAGTTGATCGTGCTGAAGCTGATCGCTCCGACGATCGGCCCCCAGAATGAGGTGAAACCGCCAAGCAGCGAATTGAGAATCGGCTGAGTGGACGCCAGCCAGTTTACCTGATCAAGCGTAACGATACGTGTCCACGGAGCCGAAAGCGCTCCTGCCAGCGCAGCTGTTCCGCCTGAAATCATGAACGAAATCACCCGGTAACGCGCGACATCGATACCGACAAAGCGGGCACGGTCTGCATCTTCCCTGATGGCGCGAAATGATCGGCCAAGAGGAGAATGCACAACCCACCACAGCGCGCCAATGATGAGAAGCGAAGCTATGACAAGGAAGCGATAGTAGTCATTGCTATGCGTCAGGTCCAAAGTAAACAGGCCAAAATTCATCACTGGACGAGCGAAATTACCGAGACCGTCCTGCTCTCCCAGCGCGGGTATGAACCCGATTATCTTTGCCAGAGCCTCCGTCAGGGCGACTGTCAGGACCGCCAGGAATATTCCGGTGAGCCGCTTGAGCGCGACGACGCCAATCGCCAGAGCGATCATCGCACCCAGAATCCCCGCGATCGCCAGAACCGCTAAAAACGGAAGGTTGAAATCATAGCGCAACGCAGCTGCGGTGAAATATGCGCCGATTGCGTAGAAGCCTGCATGTCCAAAACTGGCCAGACCCGTAAAACCGAAAAGCAGGTTCCACGACAACGCAAAAATGGACTGGATCAGAGTCATGCCGACGATGAACAGCAGACCAGGATTCAGCAGGTGAGGAGCCAGAAACAGGAATATCAATGCTGCAATCAGTATCAGAGGCAGCAATTTCGCGCTGATATTCGAGTGTGAGCCGGCAGCGACAGCGATATTTGTTTGCGTCATTATCAGGTGGTTCCTTGCGCCGGAAAGAGGCCGTTCGGCTTCCATACAAGAAAGATGGCCAGCATCACGAAGATGGCGATTCCGCCATATTGAGCCATGAAAGTGGCGTTTGCGCTTTCAACGAGCCCGAGCAGGATGCATGCGACAAACGTGCCACGGATGCTGCCAAGGCCACCGATAACAACCGCCATGAAGGCGTAGAGCACAAAAGAAGCTCCTACATGCGGTGACAGCGCCTGATTAGGAACCAGAACCCCACCTGCAAAGCCAGCCAGAGCAAAGCTGGCCACCACCGAGAACATCAACACAGCAGTCACGTTGATGCCCAGGGTGCCAGCCATCCACGGATCGTTCGAAACCGCCCGCATGATCTTGCCTGCCCAGGTCCAGTGCATGATCACTTCAAGAGCGACAAAGGTGACGATGCCGGTTGCAATCACAAAAAGCGTGTAAAGCGAAATGTAGGAGCCACCGACATTGATGGCATGATCCACCTCGGGGGGAGGCATGACGGCGAAGTAGTCCGTACCCCAGATAGACTTGGCAACGCCTTCGCAAAACAGCATCAGACCAAAGGTCGCGATCAGGGCATAGTGGTAATCCACATTCCGTAACCGCTTCAGGACGAGCTGATCGGTCAGATAGCCCAATGCGCCAATCGCAGCAGCTGCTACAAGCGCGACGCCTATGAAGCTCCAGATCGATGCCGGCCAGACGCCTCCCACCGTATAGGCCACATAGGCGCCCAACATGAAGAAGGCACCATGAGCAAGGTTCAGGATTTTGAGAATCCCGAACACCCAGGTAAGCCCGGCGGCAACGAGGAAGAATGCCATCCCCGATGCCAGGCCATTGAAAAGAACAAAAACCGCCTGCGATGTCATTGTGGAAGCTCGTTGATATCAAACGGCTTTCCGGGTGCCGCCTCTTCGATCATCTCGGCTGCGTCAATGGCCGTGACATTGTTGAATCGGAAGAAGGGTGCCGTGTCTGATGGCCCCATCTGCGAGAAATAGTTGGTATTGATGATCTGATGATCTTCCTTGCGGAAGCTGACCGGCCCTCCCACGGTTTCGAATGTCACGTTTTCCATGGCTTCGATGACGGCATCCGTCTCAGTCGAACCGGCCGCTCGGATACCTTCGAAAATAGCCATGGCAGCCCGATGACCGGCTGCGACCTGAGCAGAAGGCGAAGTGTCACCCTTCACATCCACATAGTCCTTGTACAGTTGCTGGCTGACCGGATTGCTCGCGAAAGGTTCCGAATCGTGAACCCAGTGACATACCGACCAGAGATTGGGGTGAGTGTTGCGCCCCATCGCCTTGCCGGTGATGTCGCCGTTTCCAACCTCACCGATAGCCTTGAACTTGTTGTAAAGACCGACTGCTCGCGCCTGCTGGAAGAAGCTGACCTGAGCCGATGAAGCAATGCCGATATAAAGGCCTTCAGCATCCGAACTCATCAACTGATTGATCTGGGTACGGAAGTCTGTAGCCGTGGCCTGAGTGTAAATGGTGTCAAGGATTTCCGGCTTGTCCCCCTTTGCAAATTTCTCAACGGCCTTGCCAAAAAATAACGCTGAATCGCGTCCGAAATCCCCGTCCGGGGCCAGAGAAATCCAGGTCCTGATATCCGGGTTCTGTTCGATCAGCGTGCGGCCAAGCGAGCTGTACTGAGTGTAGTTGTTCGCGGTAGCGCGAAAGATATTGCGGTTGAACAACTCATGCGTGATAGGCATCCCGGCAGCAGCGACGATCACGACAGCCATGTTCAGTTCAGGCGCCAGTGGCGCAAGGCCCAACGCGGTCACGGTCTGCGAGCCACCAAGCAGCAAATTGACACCGTCACCGGCAAGCTCGCGGGCCACAGCGACAGACTCAGCGCTGTTATATTTGTCGTCACGAACGACAAGCTCGACCTCGCGGCCAAGGAGGCCACCATTCTTGTTGATCTGATAGACAGCAATCTCAGTTCCGGCCAGCATCTGGGTGCCGACGGGCGCGCCCACCCCGCTGAGTGCATAAGCAGCGCCAACCCGGACCGGTCCGGATTGGGCGCGCAGATAGGTGGCGCTCATGCCCAGCGCTGCACCTGCTGCAGCCGCTCCCTTGAGAAAAGTACGTCTCTTCATGTCATTTTCCTCCTCATCGCGAACGGGACAGCCGGGCGGCCCGTGGCATTAAATAATTTCAGGATCGGCGCTTCAGAAACGGACCTTGTCGGCTCCCTTAAGCGCAAGGATGCGACGCGCCTCATCAGGCGTAGCGACTTCCAGCCCGAGCCCTTCGATGATTTTGCGAGCCATACGCACCTGTTCGGCACTGGACTGCGCCTGACGTCCGCGACCAGCCCACAATGAATCCTCCAGCCCGACGCGAACGTTCGCACCCATTGCGGCAGCCTGCGCGACGATTCTAAGCTGGCTTCCTCCCGCTCCGAGAACAGACCAGCGATAGTCTTTGCCGAATAGGCGGTCGGCAGTGCGCTTCATATGCGAGACATCTTCGGGATGCGTTCCGATGCCGCCGAGGATTCCGAAGACCGACTGCACGAAGAATGGTGCTTTAACGAGTCCTCGATCAACGAAATGCGCCAGATTGTAGAGATGTGAGATATCGTAACACTCGAACTCGAAGCGCGTATCGTTGGCGTAGCAGGACGACAGAATGTATTCGATATCCTGGAAGGTGTTACGGAACACGACGTCGCGCGTGGCCTCCAGATGCTGGCGCTCCCAGTCGAACTTGAACTCGGGATATTTGTCGAGCAGCGGAAACAATCCGAAATTCATCGAACCCATGTTCAGGGACGCCACTTCCGGCGCCATCTGAACAGCGGGCTGAACGCGCTCTTCAAGCTTCATATGTGGGGAACCACCCGACGTCAGGTTGATGACAGCTTTCGTAGACTGCTTCAGACGTGGCAGGAAACGCATAAAGCCTTCAATCGACTGATCCGGCCGACCGTCCTCGGGATTGCGCGCATGAAGGTGCAGGATCGAAGCGCCGGCTTCCACCGCACCAAGCGAATCCTCGATGATCTGGTCCGGTGTCACCGGCAGCCAGGGCGACATGGTTGGGGTATGAATCCCGCCTGTAACGGCACAGGTAATAATGACTGGCTCTGGCTTCACCTAAAGCACTCCTTGAAATATTGCGGCATTGTCACGGGCTCTCACGGTGAAACGCAGAGAAGGCTGCCAGTTGCCGGTCCCGCCACATCTGGCGCTCCGCCAGCCGGCTGTGCGGCAATTGTCCGCGACGTTCCCCCTCGATCGTGTCCAGGACCGGCCCGGACCAGTCGACGCTTCGACGCATGGTGTCGGTCATTCCACGAAACATGTTCTGATATCGCAGAACATAGTCCCTGATCCCGCCCGGAGCGTTCAGATCTATAGTCTCGAACGGCCCCATAAATGACCAGCGACGGGCAAGACCATCGCGCATGCATGCGTCCACCGCTGCGGCCGAGGCATAGCCATCCGCAACAAGACGGAAGGCTTCATCCAAAACAGCAGCCTGCAATCTGTTCAGAAGAAAACCATCGATCTCCGCTTCCAGCCGTACAGGGCTCTGACCAGTCTCCCGGAGCAGGATTTCAGTGCGTGCAATGGTCTCCTGCGCTGTCCACGGCGACGGCACAAGCTCGACCAGCGGAATAAGATGAGGAGGATTAACCGGATGCGCCACGATCATCCGGCCAGCGCCACGTAAACCTTTGGTAAAGGCCGAAGGCAGCAATGCGGAAGTTGAACTCGCGATCACCGCATCAGGAGAAACCGCCTCGTCAAGTTCACGAAAAAGCCGGCACTTCAGATCAAGTTTTTCCGGTGCATTTTCCTGAACATGATCCACTCCTTCCACCGCCTCAGCCATAGTGCCTGAAACGTGGATGCGCGACATGATTTCGTCCGGAGAGCAGCCTCGCAGCAAACCGAACGAAGCCAGATCTTCCGCGATGGCCGCGATGTACTCATAAGCTGCCGGTGCAGCGCCGGGAGTCGGGTCCCAAAGCCTTACGGCCTTGCCGGCACGAGCGAAACAGATCGCCCAGCCACGACCGATAAACCCTGCACCAACAATCCCCACCGACATGAGACAGGCCTCCTCCCCAGGAACCAACGTGTCGGGAATATTGCCCAAATGGTTGTCTGGGTCAATGAACTTGTGATCTGTGATCTCAATTTGCACTAGGCGGACTTCATGCTATCGTCGGAAAAAGGGCGATCGCCCGGTTTCACGAGGGACCTGGAAAGCATGGATGTTGAGCTG